>Ga0326721_10000111_pt1 | contig 43129 bp, 28 predicted proteins | sample SGPome_FD_203951 | JGI IMG/M metagenome (GOLD analysis project Ga0326721, IMG submission 203951) | Soil microbial communities from Southern Great Plains, Lamont, Oklahoma, United States - SGP_1_2016 | ecosystem: Engineered > Artificial ecosystem > Soil microcosm > Unclassified | place: USA...
CTGCGGCGGCGCCAACTTCATCGACACCACCACACTGCCCGCCGCCGGCACCTACAGCGTGCACATCGACCCACCCGGCACCGACACCGGCAGCGTCACCGTGGCCATCAAACCCGTCGCGGCCGATCTCAGCGTCCCGGTCACCGCTGACGGCACTGCGACCACCGCTACCACCAGCCTCGGTCAGGTCGCCGATCTCACTTTCACCGGCAGCGCCGGGCAAAAGGTGTCCGTCAGCCTCTCCGGCGGCAGCTACCCCCGCTGCTTCTCGATCCTGCTGCGCAACCCGGCCGGCGGCCAGCTCAACTACGTCTGGTACTGCGGCGGCGGCGCCAGCATCTCCACCACCACGCTGGCCAGCGCAGGCACCTACAGCGTGCACATCGATCCACCTGGCACCGACACCGGCAGCGTGACCGTTGCCGTCAACACCGTCAACACCGTCGCCGGCGGGGCCGCGATCAGTGCCGGCACCGTCCCGGCAGCCCCAGGCGGGGCCTCTGATGCAGCAACGGCCGACGAGCTGCGACCGGTGCATGCGGTGCGTCCACGATCGGCTGCCAAAGCCAACCCTGCTGTCAAATCACAGCCCACTCCAGCGGTTAGTGTGGCAACGGCCGACGAGCTCCGGCCGGTACGCGCGGTGCGTCCACGACCGGCCGTCAAATTCCACCCGGCTCCGGCGGCTCAGCCGACCGCCGCCGTGCCTGCGTGGGTCACGACCACGCCGAGCAGCCGGGACGCCTGGCTGCCCAGCAGGTCGAATCTGGCCGGCGTCGACTGGTTGTCGCATCGGACCCCGGCAGCCGCCGCGTCGTTGCCGCCGCTGACCGCGGCACCCGGCGTCACCGCGCTGGCCGGTCAGGTGCTCACCGTTGGCGGGACTCCGCTGCCCGGTGTGACGCTGTCCGCGGACGGGCAGAGTACCCGTAGCGACCGCTCCGGCCGGTTCTTGCTGACCGGCATCTCGGCCGGTCAGCGGGTGTTGCTGATCGACGGCGGCTCGGCCAGCACGCCCAGCCGGCGGTTCGGTATCTTCCAGGTGTCGGTGCACACCGTCGCGGGCCGCACCGTGCCGCTGGGCTACACGATCTGGCTGACCAAGCTGGACATGGCGCATGCCAGCGCGATTCCGTCGCCGACCACCCGGCAGACCGTGCTCACCACGCCGGAGATCCCGGGTTTCGAAGTGATCCTGCCGGCCGGCACGGTGGTGCGGGATCTCAAGGGACAGGTCGTCCGGCAGTTGTCGATCACGCCGGTGCCGACCGACCGGCCGCCGTTCCCGTTGCCACCGGGCGTCGTCACGCCGGCCTACTTCACCGTGCAGCCGGGCGGGTCCTACATCTTCCCGCAGGGCGCGCAGATCATCTACCCGAACAGCCTGCACGGGAATCCGGGTAGCCGGGTGCAGTTCTACAACTACGACCCGTCCGGACGAGGTTGGTACGTCTACGGCGGCGGCAGCGTCACCCCTGACGGCAAGCAGGTAGTGCCGGATCCGGGCGTGCGGGTGTGGACCTTCACCGGCGCCATGATCAACCAAGCCGGGGGCGGGCCGCCGCCTCCCAACAAGCCGCATCCCCGCGGGCCGCGACGGGGCGACCCGATCGATCCGAGCAGCGGGCTGTTCACCTTCGACCAGACCGACCTGTCCGAATCCGACATCCTGCCGCTCACGTTGACGCGCAGCTACCGGCAGGCGGACGGCAACAACTACGCCTTCGGACCGGGATTCAACTGGACCTACGGCATCTGGCAGTGGTCGGCTCAGGAGTATCAGCAGTCCGACCTGGTCTTTCCGGACGGCAGCCGAATTCACTTCGTCCGGATCAGTCCCGGCACCAGCTGGGCCGACGCGGTGTTCCGGGCGACCGACGGCTGGGGTGACTTCGCCAACGCCATCGAGAAGTGGAACGGCAATGGCTGGGACGTCACCAGCCACACCGGACTGACCTACGTCTTCGGCGATCACCAGGCGCTGCAGTCGATCCGGGACCGCTACGGCAACCAGCTCACCCTCAGCCGGTCCAGTGGCGGCCAGTCCGGTGACATCACCCAGGTCACCTCGCCGCACGGGATGTGGATCCGGCTGTCCTACAACAGCGCACACAAGGTCACCCAGGCCATCGACAACAGCGGCCACACCGTGACCTACGGCTATGACGGCAACGGCCGGCTGAGCCAGGTGACCTCGGCAACCGGTGCGGTCACCCAGTACACCTGGGGCAGCAACAACAACCTGCTCACCATCGTCGACGCCCGCGGCCACACCGTCGCCAGCAACACCTACGACAGCAACAACCGGGTGGTCGACCAGCAGCTCGGCGGCGGTGGCCACTACCTGTTCAGCTACCAGACCGACTCGAACGACAACGTCACCCGTTGCGACGTCACCGATCCGGTGGGCAACGTCACCCGGTACTCCTTCGACGCCGCCGGCGGGACGACCAGTCTGGTGCTCGCCCCGGGCACCTCCGATGCCACCACCTGGACCTATACCCGCGCCGCCGTCACCGACTATCTGACCGAGGTCGTCGATCCGCTCGGTCACCACACCACCTTCAGCTACGACAGCAACGGCAACGTCACCCAGAAGACCGTGCTGGCCGGTACCCCGAGCGCCCGGACGACCACTGTCGACACCAGCGGCCCGTACGGCCAGCCGGTCTCGGTCACCGACCCGCTCGGCCACCGGACCAACTTCAGCTACGACGCGCTGGGCAACCTGACCTCGGTCACCGACCCTGCCTCGCACGTCGAGTCCTACACCTATGCCCCCGACGGGCAGCTTGCCAGCGTCGCTGACACCACCTCCCATACGACGACCTACACCTACAACCCACTCGGTCAGTGGGCCGCCGCCACCGACCCGTTGGGCCGGGTCACCCGGTATTTCAATGACGCCGCGGACCGTCCGGTGATGGTGGCCAACGCCGACGGAGCGGCCACCTTCCAGACCTACGACGCCAGCAACCATGTCACCGTGATCACCGCTGCCGACGGCGGGCAGACCAGTCTCAGCTACGACGCCGACGGTGAGCTGACCGCGGTCACCGACGCCGCCGGCCACACCACCAACTACAGCTACGACGTGGACGGCAACCCGACCGGCTGGACACAGGGCACCGGTGGTCCGTCCCTGACCCGAACCTACGATGTGGCCGGCCGGCTGGTGTCGTCCATCGACGGACGCGGCACCAAGACCACAGTCAGCTACGACCCACTCGGCCGGGCTTCGACCGTCCGGTACGGCGTGACCGGTTCGAGCGCGACCAGCACAATTGCCTACGGCTACGACGCCGCCAACCGGCCCACGTCGATCGCCGACTCGGTCGACGGCACGACGAACGTGGTCTACGACGACTTCGGCGAACCGACGAGCGTCAACGGCCCGCACGGCACCATCTCCTACAGCTATGACGGCGGCGGTCGGCTGACCGGCGAGACCGTAGCCGGCGGCACCCCGATCAGCTACGGCTATACCGTTGCCAGCCAGCTCGCCTCGGTGAGCCAGGGCAGCAGCTCGGCCAGCTATAGCTACGACTCCGACGGCCGGCTGACCAGTGCGGCACTGCCCGGCGCCACCCAGACCTACAGCTACGACGCGGCCGACCAGCTGAGCAGCATCAGCTACGCCAGCGGATCCACCCAGCTCGGGTCGCTGAGCTACACCTACGACCCCGCCGGACGGGTGGTCGGTGAGTCCGGCAGCTGGGCCCGGCTACCGCTGCCAGCAGCGATGACGGCCAGCTACAACGCCCTCAACCAAGCCACCACGGTGAACGGAGCGAGCCGGACCTACGACGATGCCGGCAACCTGACCAGTGACGGCAGCAACACCTACAGCTGGAACGAGCGCGGCCAACTGGCCTCGGTGACCGGGCCGAGCGGCACCGAGAGCTACGGCTACGCCCCGGACGGACTACGCGACCAGGTCACCAGCGGCGGCAGCAGCACCGCCTACCTGTGGGACCTGACCGGCAACCAGGTGGCCGAGCTGTCCGGCGGTTCGGTCATCGCCCATGAAATGACCGCCGGTCTCGACAACGCCCTCGTCCGAACCGACAACGCCGGCAGCCACACCCAGCTGAGCGACCAGCTCGGCTCAGTGATCGCCACCGTCGACCCGACCGGCACCATCGAGACCCAGAACGCCTACAGCCCGTTCGGCCAACAGGCTAGCAGCGGCAGCACAAACGCCGACGCGCCCGGCTTCACCGGCCGGACGACCAGCTCGGTAACCGGCCTGCAATACAACCGCGACCGCTACTACGACCCCACCCTCGGCCGGTTCATCAGCCAGGACCCCACCGGCCAACTCGGCGGAATCAACACCTACGCCTACGTCGGCGGCGATCCCCTCAACGCGACCGACCCATCCGGTGACGGACCCCCCGGTGGCGGCAACGGTGGGCCACCAAGGCCCACGCCTCACCCCCACAGGCCGCCACCACGGCCCAAGCCGCCCGCTCCCGGGCCGCCACCGAAGCCCAAGTCGCCCACTCCCGGGCCCACACCGAAGCCGACACCAGATCCCCATGATTGTGGACCTCTGGGCTGCCCTCTTTGCCCGGGTATCCTGTCCTGCGCTGGTTATGGCTGGACCGCTGGAGCTCTCGCAGAGGCGGGAGGTGTTCCTGATGGTGCACGTTGGGGACTATTCTTGGGCGCAGCTTATGGAGCAGGCGTAGAGGTCGGTGGGCTGCTTGCCCCACTCGTCCAGAATGGGCCTGGAGGGGGAGAGCCCAGTCTCCTTTCGCCTCCAATGGGACCGATGTCGCCCTAATCATCCAGGATTGGCCTGGGGCCTGCGGCGCTCTCACGACCCAGCCCGAACAGTGCGCCGGGCTAGCTCCGCCCGAGCGCCTGCCAACTGGCCGGAACAGATTACTGGCACGCCGGGTGGCCCGAGTGCTCTCCGACTTGCCAGTGCCCGTGAAGGCACCGCCGCAGATGTCGCAGCCGCCGAGTTCAAGGACGGTGAGTGCGACGCGGATTCGGCGCGGGCAGTCGCAGGTGGCTGCGATGGGGTTGTCGTTGCTTCGGCTGCCGCAGGCATAGCCGCGGAAGGCGAAAGGCAACGTCCTGTGACCGCAGGATGAGACCGTTTGAGGAGACGAGCAGCTAGGACGCCATTAGCTTGAGCTGCATGTGTTTGCTCATCAAACCATGGAGGTTGTGCTGCGCTACTTGAAACAAGATCTGACCGGGTAGGTCTGGATCGGTTAGGCGTTTACCCCTGCGCCCACGCGGGGTTCGCCAGCATAATCCGACAGTCGCGTGATGATGCGGTCAATCCAGGTGGCCTGCGATAGGCCGATATCAATTACCAAGGGATGGGTGTGGTCGTGACCGCGAACGGTCTGGGCGTGGGGCAACAACAACACCGGCCAGCTCGGTGACGGCGCGGTGTGGAAAGACCTCACCTTCGACCGCCTGGTCGCCGGCATCGCGGCGATGTGCGCCGCCACCACCGGCATCGACGTCCTCGCCTTCACCGGCGGCGTCGGCGAGCGCTCGGCCGAGATACGGCGGCGGGGAGCACCGCCACTGTCCTATCTGGCTATCGCGGTCGACGATCAGCGAAATGACACGGTCAAACGGACGCAGATATCACCCCCAATGGTGCGCAGGTGCGAACGTTCGTTATCACTGCCCGAGAAGACCTGGAGATTGCTGGCGAGACCAGAGGTCCACTCGCCGCACCCCTCTGACTGTGCGTCGCACCAAGGGCAGCGGCCAGACGGGAACGATGCAATTCACACTCAGACGAAGGCGTCCAGCACGGCGTCAAGAGCGACGTGGGCGATGCCGATGCGCGAATCGCCTATTCCGTAGGGGATCCATAGCACACCGTCGTGGACGATCCCGCCACACGAGTAGACGACGTTAGGAACGTAGCCGTCTTGCTCGTCCGGTTCCGGCTCGAGAACCGGCGCCCCCAACCGGCCGAGCAAGACGGTCGGGTCGTCAAGATCGAGGAGAACCGCGCCGATCGAGTAGGTGCGCATCGCGCCGACGCCGTGCGTAAGCACCAGCCAACCCGCCTGGGTCTCGATCGGTGCCCCGCAGTTGCCGACCTGGAGGGTTTCCCACGTTGCGGTGGGCTGCTGAACTAGATGTGGCTCGGTCCACACTAGCCCGTCGCCCGACGAGGTTACGCTCGTGCTCTCGCCGTCGGAGCGGCACAGGGCGAGGTGCCGTCCGCCGACCAGTCGCGGGAAGAGCGCCATCCCTTTGTTCCGGGCTGCCGGGCCGGCGAGCCGGTGGGCTCGGAAGACTCGGAGGTCGGGTGAGGTGAGTACGCGGGGCGCGATGCGATGACCGTCGTAGGCCGTGTAGGTCGCGCGGAACTGCACGGTGCCGTCGTCACTTAGGAAGCGCGTGAATCGGGCGTCCTCCATCCCGTTGCTCTCTTCGGCGACCGACGGCATCAAGATCCGCTGTTCGAGCAGGGTGGCGGCGTCAAATGCGACGGTGTACGAGGACGCAACGAGTCGGCGGATCAACTGCACCGTCGCGGTAGCCCCGGGCCGGGACAGCAGGTGCGGATTCACCTGGGAGAGCACTCGGTCGAGGTCTGCGTCCTCGAAGCGGGTCGGCAGCAGACGGACGACGGTTTGCGCCAATTCGTCGACGTCACCGTGGTCGGCGAGGACGGCGCGCAGGTGGTTGCGGTGCCACGGCGCCGATGTCACTACGCCCGGGCTGATCGGGTAGGTCGGTTCGGCGAACCTCCACTGCGTTCCGGGTCCGGCGATCGCGGAGCGGAATCCGATCGAGGACAGGTGTCCTTCGCCGATGCCGCGGACGCTGATCGCGACCCGGACCTCTCCCTCACCGACGGATGTCTGATCCGGGTGGAGGACGGCGCTCGGGTTGCACACGGCAGCGCCTTCGACCGCGTACTCGGCGGTGAAGGTAGCGCCGAGCAGAAGGGTCCGCGCGGGGGAGAGCTGAGTGGGGTCCTCGACGTGCGATGCGACGACTGATGCGTGGCTGGTCAGGACTTGCTCGTAGTTGTGGTGGCGGCTTGCGAACGTCTCAAGCAGCCGCGCCACGGACAGCTCGACCTGCGCTTCGTCGATGGCCATCACGCGGGTGACGATTTCGGCGGCTCGGGAGTGGTTCAGGTGTGGTTCCTCGCCGGGGAGGAACAGCCGCGCGACGACCCGAGCCGCATCCGGACGCAGCTGAGCCGCCGCACGTGTGGCGCGCGGCGTGTTCACCGCAGTTCGCGCAACGTGCGGGCGTATTGGGCCGTCAAGAGCATGGCTAGCGTCGACTCGGCACCTTGGTTCAGGTTGGGTCCGTCGGACTGCAGCCCGTCATAGCCGCCGCCGGTGTCGGGGTCGAACATCATTGTCGAGCTGTCGTTGCGGCCGAGGAACCAGTTCCACGCGAGCCGTATCCCCGCCAGCCAGCGAGGATCGCCCGTGACCTGATACGCGCTGGCGCAGCAGTCGGCGATCGCGGCGACCTCGATCGGCTGTTGGTCGTACTGCGGGCCGCCCTCGCCCGGACCGCGCCCGTGTCCGGGCGTAACGGACAGGTGGCCGCCGCGGGTCTCGATCTTGAGCAGGAAACTCAGCAGCGCGAGTCCGCGGGCGAGCACGGGCGGCCGACTCAGGGCCGCCCCCGCGACGATCAAGGCCTGCGGCAGGATGCCGTTGCCGTAGCGCAGGCGAGGCTCCGGCCAGAGCCACGCCGGGCTGGTCGGGCCCGGTGGCACTGCGGCCACGACCGCCGAGAGCAGATCGCGGGCGGCTTTCTCGTCCGGATACCCGCCCAGGACTTCGGCCGCGCCGAGCGCGGCACCGGCCATGGCTCGGGTGTGCGGGGATCGCTGCTCGGCAGCCACCCGGAACGTGACGAGCGCGCGAGCCCGGAGTTCCGGGGTGCTCCCGTGCACGGCTGCGGTCCCGAGGCCCCAGAGCGCTCGGCCCCACCAGTCGCCGAGGGAGGCGTCGTCGCACCAATCACCGGCGACGGTCATCCGGTTGTGACATTGGCCGTCGCCGTCTATCGCGTCCTGGACGAAGTCCAGGTACAGGCGCTCGAGCCGGTCGAGAACCGGCGTCCGGTGCGCTTCGCGGCACACGACGACTAGTCCCCGGGCGACGTCGTCGACACAGTATCCGTGCGCGCGTCGTGGTTCGGAGAACAGGGCATGCTCGAACAGGCCCTGCTGGTCGCTGAGCCGGTCCAGGTGATCGAAGGTGAGGGCCGGCCCGAGGCGCGTCGTCACGCCGCCACGCTGGCTGTGATCAGCCGCGCCGCCAGAGCCTCGTACTGGTGGGCGACCGCAGCCCACGACAGGTGCGGCGCGGTACGGGCGGCGGCCCGGGCCATCTCGGCGGCCACCTCGCCCTGCGTGATCACCGTGCGCAGCGCGATGGCGATCTGTTCAGGACTGCGGTGCGTGACCACGATTCCGGCGCCGTCGCCGAGCAACTCGACCGCGTGCGAGAAGCGCGTGGCGACAACTGGTTTACCCGCCGCAACCGCCTCGATGAGCACGCCGGAGGTCACTTGGTCGACGGAGTCATAGGGCAGCAACACCACGGCAGCGGACTGGACGAGCTGAGCCAACGCCGGCGCGTCGCGGTAGCGGCCGTCGAACACGATCGAATCACCCAGGTCGAGGCGGTGAGCACGCTCCTGCAGCGAGATGCGGTAGGTCTCGCCCTCGCGCAGCACCACCTTCGGATGGGTCTGACCGGCGATGATGTATTGCGGCATCGGATTGAGGTCGCGAAGCTTCGCCATCGCCTCGATGCCCCACTCGATCCCCTTGCCCGGCCCCAGCAGTCCCCAGGTGAGCACGACTGGACGCGCGCCGCGGAAGGACGTCGCCACTGTCGGGCCGGCGACGGGCGCCCCGTGGGCGATGATGCTGATCTTGCGCATATCGACGTCATAACCGGCCGCGAGACGATCTCGGGCTGTTACCGACATCGTGACGACCGAGTCGGCCTTCGCGACCACGGCCTCGAGGATGCTGCGCTGATTCCGGCTCGGCGTGACCAGGACCGTGTGTAGCACGACGATGCTCGGGACGTGTAACGCGTCCAGCAGCACAAGGATCTCGTCGCCGTCGACCCCGCCGTAGACGCCGTACTCATGCTGGAGGATCGCGATGTCGCACTGGTTCAACCGGGCCACCCCGCGGTGGAGGGCGGCGCGGTCGCCCATCACGATCTGGGCGACGACCTCCGGAGCCGGTCGCGGCTCCGGTGTCTCGACAAGACGCACGACGACGCCCTCCGTGCCGGCGTGGCGTACCAATCCAGCACGCAACGACGCCGCGAAGGTGGCGAGCCCGCATTGAGTCGGAGGGAAGGTGCTGACGAATCCATAACGCGGGTTCACTGTGCGGCCTTTCGATCGGACGGCCCGACCAATGCGGTCATGCCTCACGCGCGAGGTTGTCACGATCGCGGGCAGCGTGTGTGCCGACAACCATCCATCAGGACCGCTCGCCCGGCGGGCAAGCATCCTGCCTAGGTGTGGAACAAAGGGAACTTTGACGCCGAGGGCGACCCTCTCATCGTACGCCGTCGGGGCTTCGAGCCCGCGCCGCTGCAATCCGGACGTCAGAGCGTGGAAGACTGTGAGCAGATGCACTTTCGCGACAGGGCGTTTGTCATAGTCGCCCTGCAGTACCGGCGCGCGATGTCGTCGTGCGCGGCGTCCGGATGACTGCAGATGTAGCAGGCCTCGGCGGCCACGGTGTCCGTGGCCGTTAGCTGCGCCGATGCCCTCATGGCATTGCTCGCTCGATCATCTGCTGCGCGGTCAGAAGTGGGTTCCCATAGTGGTATCTACTGGCGCGAACCAGCTGCTCGGCCATCTGCACCTTGCGGGGTGGACGGTCCCATGAATCGAAGTTGTAGATCACTCGAGTCATTCGGTCGTGCCCTGCGTAGGAGTGCGTTCGAGGAGAGTTGTCATGCGGTTTCCCATGCTGGCCCGCAGGCCGCTGAATACTCGCCGGGGATGAAGCCGGCATGGCAGCCGGCCAACGACAAAGCCTCGGTACACCTCACCGTACGCGCCCTGAGCAGCAGCGTGTGCCATCCGGGCTCCTTGTGGATGACGCGCCGAGGTGTTACAACTGAGTTAGCACTCTCACGCTCCGAGTGCTAACGATCTCGATGAGGCGTCCCGCTTATGACGTCGTGTGTTGCTGGCATCGCCGGTCGCTCCAGAGTGCTGACCAGCCCGTGATCCCGAGGAGGACGGCCGATGCCCAAGATGATTGCCTTCGATGAAGAGGCCCGACGCGCCCTACAGCGCGGCATGGACGCCCTCGCAGACACCGTGCGGGTGACCCTCGGCCCGAAAGGACGCAATGTCGTGCTCGGCTCCGGCTGGGGCGTCCCGACGATCACCAATGACGGAGTGAGCATCGCTAAGGACATCGAACTCGACGATCCCTTCGAGAACATGGGCGCTGCGCTGGTCAAGGACGTCGCCAAGAAGACCGACGCTGCCGCAGGTGACGGAACGACGACGGCCACCGTGTTGGCCCAGGCCCTCGTTCACGAGGGACTGCGTAACGTCGCCGCCGGAGCCGATCCGATGGCACTTCGACGGGGGATCGAGGCGGCCGTGGCCGCGGTCTGCGAGGTGCTCACACATGATGCACGAGACGTCGAGACGAAGGAGCAGATCGCTGCCACCGCGTCGATCTCCGCAGCTGACCCCTCGGTCGGCGAGCTCATCGCGGAGGCGATGGACAAGGTCGGCAAGGAGGGCGTCATCACCGTCGAGGAGAGCAACACCTTCGGCCTGGAACTCGAACTCACCGAGGGCGTGCGCTTCGACAAGGGCTACATCAGCCCGTACTTCGTCACCGACGCCGAGCGAATGGAATCGGTGCACGAGGACGCTTACGTGCTCATCGTCGAGAGCAAAATTTCGGCGGTTCAGGATCTTCTCCCGCTGCTGGAAAAGGTTGTCGGCGCCGGAAGGCCGTTGCTTGTGCTCGCCGAGGACGTCGATGGTGAGGCACTGTCGACGCTCGTCGTGAATATGATCCGCGGGACGTTCAGGTCCGTCGCGGTCAAGGCGCCGGGCTTCGGCGATCGGCGTAAGGCTACGCTGTCCGACATTGCCGTCCTCACCGGCGCCGAAGTCATCAGCGCCGCCCTCGGCCTGACTCTGGAAAAGGCGGGTCTCGAACAGCTGGGCCGGGCCCGGCGCGTGGTCGTCACCAAGGACGAGACGACGATCGTCGACGGGCGAGGCGAGGCCGAGCAGATCCACGCCCGGGTAAGCCAGATCCGTGCCGAGATCGAGAACACCGACTCGGACTACGACCGCGAGAAGCTGCAAGAGCGCCTGGCAAAGCTCGCCGGCGGGGTGGCCGTCATCAAGGTGGGCGCCGCGACGGAGGTCGAACTCAAAGAGCGCAAGCACCGCATCGAGGACGCCGTCCGCAACGCCAAAGCGGCGATCGAGGAAGGCCTGCTACCGGGCGGCGGCGTCGCGCTGGCCAACGCGGCCAGCACCGCATTCGACAAGCTCGACCTTGTCGGCGACGAAGCGACCGGGGCGAACATCGTCCGGGTAGCTCTCACCGCACCGCTGCGCCAGATCGCTGTCAATGCCGGGCTCGAAGGCGGCGTGGTGGCTGCCAAGGTCGCGGATCTGCCGCCCGGCCAAGGTTTGGACGCATCGACCGGCGAGTACGTCGACATGTTCGAGGCCGGCATCGTCGAGCCGGCCAAGGTCACCCGATGCGCCCTGCAAAACGCCGCGTCCGTCGCCGCGCTGTTCCTGACCACCGAAGTCGTCATCGCCGAGATGCCCAGCCATTAGCTCGCCAACCTGACATGCGCGTGGCTATGCTCGCGCCGGTGGCCTGGCGCACGCCGCCACGGCACTACGGGCCGTGGGAAAGCGTGGCGAGCCTGCTCACCGAAGGTCTCGTCGAGCGGGGGGTCGACGTAACGCTGTTCGCGACGCTGGACTCCCTCACCTCGGCGACTCTGGACGGCGTCAGCCCGCACGGATACGCCGAGGATGCAAGCCTGGACGGGCGCGTGTGGGAAGCGCTGCACGTGTCGCACGCGCTGGCCAGGTCCGGCGAGTTCGACCTGCTGCACAACCATCTCGACTGGTTACCCCTCGCCTTCGACGCGCATGCCGCGGTGCCCATGATCACCACTGTGCACGGGTTCTCCGGGCCGGGGATCCTGCCGGCGTACGCGCAGTCAGGGTCGGCGCTGGTGTCCATCTCGGACTCGGATCGATCGCCCGACCTCGACTACCTGGCGACGATCTACCACGGCGTGGACCTTGCTGCGCTGCCTTTACGTGAGGTGCCGGGGCAGGACCTTGTCGCGTTCGGGCGAATCCATCCTGACAAGGGCACGGCCGACGCTATCGCCATTGCCCACCACGCCGGGCGACGCCTGGTCATCTGCGGCATCGTCCAGGACGCGCGCTACTTCGCCGAACAGGTCGAACCACACATCGACGGCGAGAATGTCGTCTATCGCGGATCGGTCGGACCACAGGAACGGGCCGAGGTTCTGGGGTCGGCCGCCGCCTTGGTGCACCCGATCCACTTCAACGAACCGTTCGGGCTGTCCGTCGTCGAGGCCATGGCGTGCGGAACGCCGGTCGTCGCGTATCGCCGCGGTTCGATGTCTGAGGTCATCGACCTGGGGCTTACCGGCTACCTCGCCCACGACGTCGCGTCCGCCGCAACGGCAGTTGACAAGGCAGTGCGACTGGACCGGTCGGCGGTCCACGCACAGGCCTGCCTGCGGTTCGGGGCCGACCGCATGGTCGAGGACTACCTACACGCCTACAGCACCCTTGTGCCTGGAATGTAGCTCGTCGATACTGAGGGGCGGGCCTCCCCTTGTGCTATGAGAACACGGCCGGAGCGAATGCTTAGCGCGGCCGGCTGTGGCTGTCCTGCCGCGGCACGCCGTCTCGCTTCAGGGCTTTGCAGATGGTGCCGTGGTCGTAGCCGAGCTGGGCATCGACAGCCACGAGTGATCGACCTTGACCGGTAAATCCGGCTGGCTTGCTCAATGTCGGCTGGTGTCATGCGTTGGTTACGCAGCTGGACGCCGTGCTCGCGGAGTAAACGTAGGACGGTGCCCTTGCCCAAGTGGTACGTGCACATCAGCCGGGTGGAGGAAGTGTCTGCTTGGTAGTCGATGATTAGCTGCTGGATGGTCTCGGGAGAGGCCGGCGGCGGGCGGCATGGACGGGGGTGTAGGTGATTGGGCGTTTGAGGCGCATCGACATCCCGGATCAGGCGGTCAGTTCTCCAGATAACAGGGGTTCGTGGAAGAAATGCCGGCCTGCCCGACCATGTGCCGACGATCTGGCGAGCAAGCCCCTGAACCCGACCGCTACAACGCTCGTGAGGTTACGAGCCTGTCCGATCGTTAAGACGTTATGTCGCGTTGATGGCTCCGTATCAAGCCAATGGGCGGCTGGAAGTGCGTCTGGCAGGACGCGATGGGGAAGGCAGCTGTGCCGCTCGCCCAGTTACAGACGAGGACTCGACGAGTAAAGGACGAGCGGATCCTCCGAAGTCGCTGCTGTCTGGCGGGTGCGCACAAGGGTGAAGCTGTGAGACCTCATAATCCCTGGGTCGTGGGTACGAGTCCCACCCGCCCCATTTTTAGCATATTTTATAAGGATAATCTCGATCGGCCGGTGGCGATGGAGCGGTACTCCGGACGGTTGGAGCCGGGTAAACGGGTGCGCGACATGCGCACAGCGGTCCTATAGCCGAGTATTCGATAATCCTGAAGATGCGTCCTGGGCACTACTCCATCACCAACTGACCTGCCGTCCAAATGATCGGGTCCGGGCTACCTTCAACGACCTCGTCGTGAGTCGGAATCACAACTTGAAAAATGTGGCGTTGGGCGTGCGGGGACGGCTTGGTTCCGTTGGGTGTGTCGCTTCTCGTGGGGCAGCCGACTGGCGGGCTTGGCGCGTGTACTCCCTTCCTCTGGCGCAGCGGGGAGATGCCAGCGGATTTGGACACTTTCTCGTTTGCCTATCCGGACGCTCGCGAGCGTCTTCATATCACCCGTTGGCTCGGTTGGATTGCCCACCACATGGAGGCTCAACCGATGGGCCCTACTCGGGATATTTGAGCACCTTTACCTCTTCCATGGCGGCGTGCTCTGCCGTCCAAGCACCCTGACGCGGCTCACCGCGCATGTGGCAGCCTCACGTCACCTACCGACCTCCCGGGTATTGCCGGTGGGTCGGTGGCGACGCACCCGCGTCCCCCGTCGAGGTGGTCACCTCACGACCGGACCGAACCCGAGGCCGTGGCGGAAGCCACGCGTGGGCTCTGCCGGTAGGGCAGCAGCCGATGCAGGAGTAGCCCGGAGACCGCCGAAAAGGTCAGGGCGCCGTACGCACCGAAGTTGGTGAACTGCTCATCGACGGCGATGCCGCCCACCGTCGTGACAGCCCACCCGAGTGCCCATAACGCCGGCATCGCGACCGCCCAGATCCAGCGGGGTTCTGCCCGCGCGGGCAGGGCCAGCGCCTGGGTCGGGCCCAGCACCAGACCGGTGAGGGCACCCATCACGACCAGCTCCGCCAGCGAGGTGCCGTACCCAACGGCCCAAGCGCCCAGCAGCAACCCGGCCCCCATCCCGACAGCAGTCGCCGGCACCCATCGCCGCGGGTCGAGGCGTCGGCGGCTCGCGAGTGCCTGTCCGGCGCCGATGACGAGCCCCGCGACCGTCCCGCCGAGCAGTGCGGCACCGGCACCGTCGACGCGGCCGACGACGGCGATCCCGGCTACCCCGGCGACGGGAAAGGCTAGAGCGCTGGCAAACCAGAGCAGCCAGGTGCGCCGGCCCGGGTGCTGGCCCGTCTGCCGGCCGGTCTGTTGGCCCGCGTGCTGGCCCGTCTGCCGGCCCGCGTGTTGGCCCGTGCGTTGGGCGGTCGAGTCAGCCATGATGTTCAGCTCCTGTCGCGGACGGTGGTCGCCGTTCGGGTTGGTGGGGTGGGTGTCCGGACCGCCGGTCGGCTTCTGGCCGACCGGCGGGTCGTCGCCGACCTACACCGGAATCGGCATCCGTGGCGGCACCTCGGCGGTGGGCGCTTCGTTGGTCGGTGCTGGGGACTCGGGGTCGCCCTCGACGTGCAGCTCGGGCAGCCAGTTCAACCAGCTGGGCAGGTACCAGTTCCACTTGCGAAGAACCACCATCGCGGCCGGCACGACGACCATCCGGATGAGCGTGGCGTCCAAGAGCAGGGCCACGCCGACACCGAAACCCATCTGCTGGAACATCACCAGCTGGCCGGCAGCGAAGCCGGTGAAGACGACAACGATGATCAGTGCGGCGCCAGTGATGATTCGGCCGGTGGCGGCGATGCCGTGCACGACAGCCTGATCGGTGTCGCCGGTTTGGGCGTACCGCTCCCGGATCCTGCTCAGCAGGAAGACGTGGTAGTCCATTGAGAGCGCGAACAGCACCGAGAACAGGAACACCGGCACCCACGCCTCGACGCGTTCGACCTCCTGGAGGCCCAAGAGGTTCGCTCCGACGCCGTGCTGGAACACCAGCACGAGCAGGCCGTACGCCGCACCGACCGAGAGCAGGTTCAAGATGACTGCGGTCGCGGAGAGGACCAGGGAGCGGAACACCACGGTGAGCAGCAGGAAGCTCAGCCCGAGGACGAAGGCGAGCACGATCGGCAGCCACTTGTTGATGACGTCGGAGTAGTCGACGTTCTCGGCGGTGGTGCCGCCGACAAGCACCGTGGTGTCGGTTCCGTCGAACGCAGCGGGGACCAGGTCGGTGCGGAGCCGGTCGAGTCCGCGACGCGCCTGGGCGCGGTCGGGGTCGCCGACGAGCGGGACGCTGACCACCGCGACCTGCCCGTTCTCGGCGATCTGGTGCTGCGAGGGCCCGAAGTCGCGGTCGTCGGCGACGGACGCCTCGAACGCCTGGATGGCGGCCGTGACGCCCTTGGAGGTGACGTCGCCGGAGATCACGACCTGGGCGGGGTCGCTCGTGAAGGTGCCCGGGAAGCTCCGCTCGAGTGCCAGGGCGCCGGCCTTGGCGTAGCTATCATCGGGCAGCGAGCTGACGCCGGCCGTGCCGGTGTGGAGACCGAGCACCGGCAGGGCGGCGGCCAGCAAGATCAGCAGGCCGGCGGCGAGGAAACTGCCCGGGCGGCGGACCACGGCGCTGACCGCCTTGTTCCAGAACGGGCTCTCGGCGGGGTGGTCGCGGCCAACGATCGGCAGCCGCAGGGCGTTGACTCGGTCGCCGAGCAGCGACAGCAGGGCGGGCAGCAAGGTGAGAGCGGCGGACATGGTGACCAGGCCGACGATGATCGCGCCCAAGGACAGGCTCCGCAGGATCGTGTCCGGGACCAGCAGCAGTCCGAGCAGCGCCACGACGAACGAGCTGCCGGAGAACAATACGGCCTTGCTGCTGGTGCCGCCGGTGGCGACGATCGCGTCGACCTTGTCGCGGCCGGCTTGGCGTTCCTCGCGGTACCGGGAGAGCACGAACAGGCTGTAGTCGATCCCGAGCGCGAGCCCCATCGCGGTGATCATGTTCACGATAAAGAACGACAGGGAGGTGACCTGGCCCAGGACCGAGGAGATCGCGACGGTCACGATGATGGACAAGATGGCGATGCTCACGGGCAGGAACGCGGCCACCAGGGCGCCGAAGACCAGGACGAGCACGATCATCGCGGCGGGCAGGCCGAACTTCAGCTCACCGTTGGTCAAGTCGGACTCGGAGAGCTCGGTGAAGTCGTGGTCGAGCGTGTTGGTGCCCGTGATGTCGACCGTGAACGCCGCGTTCGCGTCCGCTGCGACGACCTCGTCGATCACCTCCCCGATCCCGGTCTCGGGGTCGGGCCCGAGGGCTAGCGTGACGACGGCTGCGTGCCCGTCGGCGGAGATGCCGGACCCGCCGCCGGCGTAAGGGTCGCGAACGGTCTGTGCGGCGCCGGTAGCCTCGATCGAGGACCGGACGTCGGCGACGAACGCCCGGAACTGTGCGTCGTCGCTGGTGAGGTCGGCGGAGCCGATGATGACGGCGTCGTCGATCCGGTCAGCCTGGGAGAAGTTCTCGGCGATCACCCGCTCGGCCTGCATGGAGGCGGGGTTGCTGGTGATGGTGCCGTCGGAGGTGAAGGCTGAGCCGATCAGGGTCGCGATGGCCACCATAGAAGCCAGCAGGACCAGCCCCCACGCGGTCACGACCCGCCAGGGATGTACCGCTGCCGCGCGGGCCAGCCGCTGGGTGATCGACGTGCCGCTCGCGTGCACGGGCTGGCCCTCACCCTCCTTCGAACGTGTGGCGAACATGGTGGTTTCCTCTCGTTGGTTCGATGTCAGGGCTGGTGGCGCTCTGGCTGGCGGGGGTGCTGGGCTGCGATCCAGGAGGCGAGGACGCTGTCGGGATGGTCGGCGAGGTGGTCGCGGGCCAGAGCGTCGAGCAGGTCTGTGTTGTCGTTGAGGTGGGCGATGGCGATGGAGACGAGCTGCCGGTCCCTGGTGGAGACGGCACTGGTCTCGGCCCGGGCGAGGTACGGCTGCGGCGCCTCGGCCACGAGCGCAGCCGCCACCAGAAGGCGCGGGGAGTCGTCGATCCGGGCGCGGTCGAGGACCTCCGCCGATGCCGTGACATCACCGCCGATCAGCCGGCTCAGCAGTACCTCGATCTCGGTGGGCATGAGGTCACGCTGCTCCCGCGCGCTGATGATCGGCTGACGGTGACCTGACATCGACTGTTTAGGGCGGCATACGCTTGCAAGGTGCTTACTGTGGCGGTGCTGGGTGCCCTCGAGGTGCTCCGCGACGGCGAGCACCGGCCGGTGCCCGGCGGCAAGACGTCCGAGCTGGTGGTGCGTCTCGCGCTTGAGGCCGGGCAGATCGTCCGAGCTGACCGGCTCGTTGAGGACCTGTGGGCAGCCGGCGGCGTCAACGCCCGCCGCAACACATTGCAGTCGAAGGTGACGATGCTGCGTCGGGCGCTCGGCGACCCGCCGGCGATAGCCAGCAGCGAGGGCGGCTACGCGCTGGCCGTCGAACCGTCCGACGTCGATGCGCTCGCCGTCTTGAGCGCGGCGACCGCCGCGTCAGGGTTGTTCGAGGCCGGAGACGACGCCGGCGCCGCCGACCTGTGTGCCGCGACGTTGCGGCGCTACCGCGGCGACGTGCTCCAGGCCGCCGGCGATGGCAAGTGGGTCATCCCGTACCGGGCACGGCTCGATGAGACACGGCTGGCGTTGCTGGAGATCCAGTTCGGGGCGCGGTTGCGGCTCGGGGAGGTCGGCGACGTGATCGGCGAGCTTGAAGCGGCGGTCGCCGCCCACCCGTTCCAGGAGAGCCTGTGGGAGCTGCTGATCACCGCCCAGTACCGGGCCGGACGCCAAGCCGATGCGCTGGCCTCCTATCAGAAGGTGAGGGCCCAGCTCGGCGCCGAGCTGGGCCTGGACCCGCGACGACAGCTGCAGGAGCTCGAGCGCCGGATCCTGATCCAGGACGTGGCGCTCGACATCCCGGTTCGCCCCGCAGCCCCTGCTCGCACGCCACGGCGGGCCGGGAACCTTCCGTCGGTGGCGGCCGAACTTGTCGGCCGCCAGGACGAGGTAGCAACCGTGGCCGATCTGCTGGCCTCCGATCGGCTGGTGGAGATTGTGGGGCCGGGCGGTATCGGGAAGACCGCGGTGGCCCTCGTGGTCGGCCGCCGGCTGACCGCCTCGGCAGGTACACCGGCCGACGGCGTCTGGCTGGCCAGGCTCGAGAGCGCCAGCACCGCAGACCAGGTCATTGACGCGTTGATCAGCGCGGTCGACGGTCCCGGCGGAGAGACGGCACTGTTCGAGTCGTTCAGGGACGCCTCGGCCGTGGTGATTCTGGACAACTGCGAACACGTCCTCGACGAAGCCGCGGTCCTGGCGGTCCGACTCCTCGATGCAGGCCCGGGGATGCGGGTGCTGTGCACCAGCCAGGTCCCGCTCGACGTCGATGGCGAGGTCGTCTTCGAGCTCGCCCCTCTGCCGCTCTCCGAGAGCGTCGAGCTGTTCATCCGTCGCGCCGCGGCACAGCACCGCAACCACGCCGTCCACCCGGACATCGAGACCGTCCGTGAACTGTGCCGGTCCCTGGACGGGCTGCCGCTGGCGATCGAGCTGGCCGCGGCGAGAACCCGCACGCTGTCGGTCGAGGAGATTACGCGGCGCCTTGAGAATCCGTTCCTCGTTCTGGCCGACCCGACGAGCCGCAAGCCGGAACGTCGCCGGTCGCTGCGCTCGACCATCGCCTGGAGCTATGACCTGCTGTTCCCCGATGACCAGCGCGGCCTCTGGGCGCTCGCTACGTTCGCGGGCGGGGCCCCGCTGGCGGCGGTGGAGTTCGTCCTGGCGGCCCTCGACGTGCCGGCAGCCGCGGCGATCGACGTGGTCGGCCGTCTCGCGAGCCGGTCGCTGGTCACCGTCGACGACCCGGCCCCGTCACAGGTCGCGACCGCACCGGTGCCGGGCGATGGCCATCCGGTGCGGTACCGGCTGCTCGACAGCATCCGGACGTTCGCGTTCGAGGCGATGACCGCCGCCGGGGTTGCGGAGCGCGCCCGAGCGGCGCACGCCGCCTGGTTCGCCGAAGCGGCCGGCTCCTCCACTCACGGTGTGCGCAGCGTCCGTCAAGGCGAGTACCTCGCTTTCGCCCGGGCCGAGCGCGCCAACATCGACGCAGCACTGGCTTGGGGCGCCGTTCACGACCCGCTGCTCGCGCTGCGCATCGTGAACGGCTTCGGGTGGGCCTGGATCGTCCTCGGCGACAGCAGAGGCGCCCAACGGATCCTGACCGCTCTGCAAGCCTCCGGCGAAACCGGTCCGCTCACCGATCGCGCCAACGCACTCCTGCTCGCGGCGTGGAGCGAGGCATCGATCGGGCACCTTGATCTCGCCCGCCACCACATCGGCGCAGCAAGCCTCCTGGCTGAGGCGACCCACGACGCCGATCTGGAGGCACGCTGCTCCTATTACCTCGCCTACGTCGTCTCCCATCACGGCGAGTTCCGCACCGCGATGGAGCTCACTGACCGCAGCCGAGCCATCTACGACACGCTGGACCGGCCGTGGGACCAGGCGGCGAACGGACTGTTCGCCGCGCGCGCGGCGATCTCGGGCGGTGACGAGCCCCGCGCCGTCGACGCCGCTGCTCTGGTGCAGCGTTGGCTCGAAGAGGTCGATGACCCCTGGCTGCACGTTCGCGGTGAGGCGATGCTCGGCGAACTAGCGCGGCTCCAGCACCGTTTTGACGACGCCGTCCGCCACCTCGGCCATGCCGCCGACCGGTCCGGACTGCTCGGGTTCCAGCAGACCGAGGCCTACCAGGTCACCAGCCTGGGTCGGGCGCAGTGCCAGGCCGGCGACTACGACACCGGCGCCACCACCTTGGAGCTCGCGATCGAGAAGGCTCAGGCCGCCGGCGACGTGCGTCTCGCGGCGCTCGGGCGGGTGCACCTGGGACGTGTCCTGCGAGCGGGCGGTCACAACGACCGGGCGCGTGGAGCGCTTGAGGCGGCCGCTGCCTGGCACCGCCGGGCCGGAGGCGGTGAACTGGCCGCGCTCGGTGAGTGCCTGCTGGCGGCGCTGGACGCCGCAGACGGAGATTCCCGCGCGGGGCAGCGGTTGGAGGCCCTGCTGGAGAGAGCGCGGGAGGCGGACGACGCCCCGGTCGAGGTCTTCGCCCTCGACGCGTTGGCGCGCATCGCCGCCGACCACGGTGACATCAGCGTGGCGCGGGAGCTGTGCGAGGAGGGTGACCGACGAATGCGATCCGCCTCCCATTTCATCACCGACCATGACCGAACCGACGCCCAATGGGTCAGCCAGGTCGTCTGAACGAAGTTACCGATGGCCAGGCGGTCGTGGAGTGACCTCGCGTACCCGAGGGGCCACCGCGACATCGCCGGACGCCGCACCGGCCTGTGCAGCGTCAGCGGTAGCCCTGGCCCGGCGGACCTGTGCACCCCGTTCAAGCACGACGAGGAACGCCAGCAACCCACTGATCGAGATCGCGATGCCGAGCATCTGACGCTGATGCAGCGTCTCGCCCAGCAGCAGGAACGACCACACCACCGCGATCGGGGGCTGAACCACCTGGGCGATGCCGATGGTACCGATCTGGATCGCCTTCTGCGCGAACACCAGCATCCCGTGAGCTGCGACGCCAGTCAGGAACGTGAGCAGCAGCGTGTAAGTCCAGCCGGTGCCGCTCATGCCGAGCACGTCCCCGTTCGCGAGCGCCAACGGCAGCACCGACACGGCCGCGATCGGGCTGACCGTCGCCATGAACGTCGCCACGTCCATGTCGCGGCGGTAGTGCCGCGTCGAGACGACGTAGCCGGTCCACAGCAGCATCGCGAGCACCCCGAACGCGTTCCCGAGCAGCGAGGCGTCTCCGTTGGGGGGTGCGCTGAACAGCACGATCATGGCTCCGCTGAACGCGACCAGCGCGAACACCAGCGCCCGCGGATTGATGTACTCGTTGAACAGCAGGGCCCCGAGCGGCACGATCAGGAACGGTGAGAGAGACCCGATCAGTGCCGCGTTCGCGACGCTGTTGTGGGTCGCCCCGGAGAAGAAGGCCGCGAGGTTCAACCCGAAGAAGACCCCCGGCACCAACGCCTGCCGGACATGTCTCAGCGTGACCCGCCTCCCCATGCTGCGCAGGTACAGGTTCCACACGACGCTGACCACTGTCATCCGCCAGAATGCGACCAGGGCACCAGGGGTCTCCGCGCGCTTGACGAGGGTCGAGCTGAGCGAGAACGCGATGACGAGCCCCACGACGGCCACCACTCCCCATGTCCGTGCACTGACCGGGTGGGCCGGGGTGCCGCAGAACGGTCGTGTCTTGGGCGCGGACGAGGTTGCGGCACCCGGCTCCGGGTCGTGGTGATCTGGTTCGGCTGCTCGCACGGCTGCGACCGCCCTAGCCCATGGCGGACAGCGCCGACGAGCTGGTCGGATGTCGGACTGCAGCGCCTCCGGAGACCCACCGTACGCCTCACCGGCCCGGTGTGCGGGCGGGTGGCCTCGGCTAGGCACGACGCGAGCAGCGCCGCCGAGGCCGTCGCCGGATCCCAGCGGCAGCTGCGCGAGAGCGGCCGGCCGCCAGCGGCAACGGTAGACCCGTGCGCTCGGCGGGCCGACCTCATAGCGCGTCCTGTAGCTGGAGATACCGGCCCAGCCCGACCATGTGGCGGTGATCTGTTGAAAGCTCTGGCGGCCGTGCGCCGGGGCTTGTTCGTGAGGGTCTACGCCCGCTTCATAATCCTCACTCCTGGCGCACCGCATCAGCTGCAAAAGGCCACATGCCGATCCGGTTGTGGTTCTCGACGTTCCTGCCGCCGTGCACCAATCACCCCACGCGTAACCGAGGCCAACTGCCGTCGGGGCGGCGGGTGGTGACCAGCACCCGCCCGGCCGGCCCGGTCGGCCACACCCGGCCAGGTCGACTGGGTCGTTGAGGGTCATCCAGCACGTAGTACGGCGTCCTGCGCGCGTCTTAGGAGTATGCGGGGCTGTCCGTCGCCGTAGCCGGCAGCCAAGCTCAGGCCGGTCGGTGCTCAGGCGTCGGCTTCGATGGCGAAGGTGTTGCCGTCTGGGTCTTGGAACCACGCGATACGGCCCCCGCCAGCTCTAGCGGTGATGCCCGCGACGTCATACTCGAATTCGTCGTACCGGGCGAACTCCACGCCGGCGGCGGTGAGCTCATCAACGACCTGTTCGATGTCGCTGACGTACCAGGTCGCCATTGTCGCGGGCGACTGCCCGGCGGTGACGGACTGGTACACATTCAGCGCCGGACCGCCACCCGAGCCGTAGACGCGGCTGCCGTCGGCAATCTTGGCGCTGGGGCCGGATTGCAGCGCTTGCAGACCAAGCTTGCCTTCATAGAACTCGGCCGCCCGCTGAATGTCGGACACGGCGATTGACGCTCTCACGTGGAAGTCGCTCAACGGCATGATCGAACCTACCAAGTCCCATGAGAATCGATGTCGGCACTGATCGGTATCGCAAGGTGGACACCCGCGCTCACCAGCAGACGGTCACTCAGGCTACCCGGCCGATCACGGGTCGCCGATGACAGCCGCTGAGCTGAGCGGTGATGCGGGCTGGTTGGTATGTCGTTCTGCGGGCAGGTGGCGGAGGAAGAATCGGGCCGTACCTGTCATTGTGTGGTCATGACTTCACTTGCTGACCGGGCGATCGTTGCGCTGCGCGCTGAGCATGACCTCGTGACCGCGACCGTGTCTGACCTGACCGAGGAACAGCTCACCGGGCCGTCCGGAGCCGCGGAATGGACGGTCGCCGCTGTGCTGTCCCATCTCGGCAGTGGTGCGGTGATCACGTTGGCTGGGCTGCAGTCGGCACTCGGGGTGAGACAGGCGCCGGAGGCCGGTTTCAACGAGTCCGTCTGGGATGCCTGGAACGCGATGAGCCCGGCCGAGCAGCGAGCGGGTTTCCTGGAGCACGACGCGGAACTGGTTGCGGCCTTCGAGGGGCTGGACGAGCGGCAACGCGAGTCGCTCGAGTTGCAGGTCGGCTTCGCGCCTGCCCCGCTGTCCGTCGCGTCGTTCGGCGGCATGCGACTGCACGAATTGGCACAGCATTCCTGGGACGTCCGGGTGCCGCATGAGCCTGCTGCCGGTTTGCTGCCCGGGTCGGCGAGCGTTCTAGCCGAGCTGTTCTCCGGCGAGCTTGCGTTCCTGCTCGGCTTCATCGGCAAGGCTGACCGGATCGCTGGCCCGGTCCGGTTGGAGATTGTCGGCTCGGGGTATGGGCTGTTGATCGCCGAGTCGATAGCGCTCGTGTCGCCGGTCGATCATCCGACCGCCTCGTTCACCGGGCCCCTCGAGGCAGTCATCCGCTTGATCGCCGGGCGGCTGGGCCAGACGCACACGCCCAGTGACCTCACAGTCACCGGCAACGTGACGCTCGAGGACCTGCGGACCGTCTTTCCCGGCTTCTGACCGCGCCGTTCAGCCGACCCCTTACTCGAAGCCCTCGCGATCGTTGATGAGGTGGTTTACGGGTGCGATCGGGATGCGAGAGGATGGTCGTCCTACTCCTGGAATGAGGCGGAGACGAAGCTGTGCACGTTCCTGATCGGCAAGGGTGCGGACTCCGCGGTTCGGCCGCTAGCGGGCGCCCCTCTCGCAAGACTCAGCCATCGAGGCGGCTTGGCCTCAGCCAGCGACCGCCGTGGACAGCTTCGGCGACGATCCCGTAGCTCGGAAAGGCCACGTGATGCTGCAGCGGCGACCATTGGTGCTAAACGGTTTCCCTGTCATTCGAGTTGCGTTCGGCGGACCGTCGCGTCGCTTCCTGGGTTCGACGGCATGACATCGAGGAGATCACCTTCCAGCTCGCCCCATCACTGTCGACCGCTGAGCATCCGAGTGGTGAGACGGCCGCGGTGGGGTCAGACTTTCGCCGTGGCAGGTCGGGCAGATTCCGTTCGGTCAGCACGTCTTGTCACGATGCCTCAGGGCCCGTTCTGGGAAAGACCGCGCTGTGGTTGAGCATCGCGTGGCCGGCGCTCCGCTGGACTTTTCGGGGCTGCGGGTGGAATTGGACGTGCCGGGAGACTTCTCATCCCAGGCGGTCGCCTGCGCGCAGGCCGCGGCGCAGGCGGTACGGCTTCCTGACCTTGACCGGACCGACCTGGAACTGGTTACCGTCGACCCGCCAGGCAGCATGGATCTCGACCAGGCCTTGCACATCGCCCCCTGCGACCACGGTTACCGGGTCAGTTACGCCATCGCCGACGTTGCGTCATTCGTTCCTCCGGCATCGGTGTTGGACTCCGAGCTCCAGGTGCGGGGCGAGACGATCTACTTCCCAGACGCCCGGGTGCCTTTACACCCCACTGTGCTCAGCGAAGGAGCGGCCAGCCTGCTACCTGGCCAGGTTCGTCCCGCGGTGCTGTGGCAGTTCGACCTCGACGGCTTCGGGGAGGTCACCAAGGTCGACGTGCGCCGGGCCCGGGTCCGTTCTCGGGCTCGCCTGGACTATGCGGGGGTACAGGCCAGCTTCGAGGCGGGACACCCGCATGCCGCTGTCAGGCTGCTGCCCGAGGTCGGCGCGCTGCGTCTCGCGCTCGCTCGACAGCGACATGCCATCAACCTCGACCTGCCGGCGCAAGAGGTCGAGCGCGCCGGTTCGTCCTGGACCCTGCGCTACCGAGCGCCGCTACCGGTGGAGTCCTACAACGCCGAAATCTCGTTGATGACGGGGATGTCCGCCGCCCAGCTGATGCTGCGCGGCGGCTTCGGGATCCTGCGCACGGTTCCGCCAGCCGATAGCCAGACGATCGACGAATTGCGCCGGATCGCGCCGGCCCTGGGAGTTGCCTGGCCCGCAGGAGCTGCGCCCGGTGACGTGCTCGCCGGCCTGAGCCGCGCCGATTCTCGCCAGGTCGCGTTCCTCGATCACGCGGCCTCTCTGCTGCGCGGGGCGGCCTACGTTGCCTTCGACGGCCAACCGCCTGAGCAGCCGCTGCACGCCGGCATCGGTGCGCCGTACGCCCACGCGACGGCACCGTTGCGGCGCCTGGTCGATCGCTATGTGAGTGAGATCTGCCTCGCGGTGCAAGCTGGCACACCGGTTCCGCAGTGGGTGCGTGACCGCGTCCCGACCCTACCCGCGTCGATGGCCACGGCCGATCACCGCGCACATGCGGTCGACCGCGCAGTCCTCGATCTCACCGAAGCCTGGCTGCTGCGGGATCGCATTGGGCAGACGTTCGCGGCAGTGGTGCTCAGTGCCGATGGCCACGGGGCCTCGATTAGCATCGATGAGCCCGCCATACGCGCACTATGCACGGGCACCTCGCTGCAACCAGGCCAACACATCCAGGCCCGGCTGGTCGCTGCTGACGTCGCTACGCGCACCGTTCGATTCGAGTTGGCCGGTCAGTAGCTTCCTGTTGACGAGTGGCACTGCGAGCGCAGAGCCGGCTACCGCGCCGGCCCGCGATGCGCGATCACAAAGAATCGCGGGTCGTATCCCTGACGGCGGGGCTAGCGTGCACTAGCGCGATCGCCCGCCCTCGCGAGTTATAAGGCCCCGCTTGGTTCGCGATGCGGCGAACAAGAGCGAAGTGGTGAGGACGGCCGACCGCACGGGGGAGCGGCCGGCCGTCAGCGGCCATATTAGACCGGGTGCTTGCGGGGCCGACCGCGTGCGTCCTGCAGCTGCAGGTTCTGGTCAGCCGGCCAGGTAGCGGGTGATCTGCGAGCAAGCTCTGCAGCCGACCTGCCAGGACTCACTCATGAGATCACCGGTGAAGCTGGCGAGTCTGGCCGATCTACGACGTTACGTCGCATAATGCGCGCAGTTCGGTGCCTAGTCCAGATTGAAGTGGCGTCGAAGGTCGGAATACAGTTCCTGGGGGTCGTCCACGGCGGCGACAGCTTGGTTCAGCGCGCCGAACGCGGCGATGGCTGGGTTGTCGTTGGCTGCCGCGAATACCGCGGCGAGCGCGGCCGCCGGTGGCGCGATAGTCGTCCGCGGGGGCGGCGTCCCTTCATGCCGGGTCATGGTCCCGGTAGTACGCAAAGACGGGTAGAGGGTGCTCCACGCGGTGCCGTGGTCGTCGAACGGCGCAGGTAGCGCCTGGCCTCGTGCCAGAGCGCTGAGCGCGGCGCCCCAGTCGAGGTTGCCTGCACCAGCTCGCTCGCAGGATGTACGGGCCGCCCAGTGCGCGACGTGCCTCAGTGTGTCCGGGTCGAGAGTGGCAAGGTGTTCAGCCAGCGCCAGGTCGCTCAGGGCCAGGGTCGTGGCCTCCGGGCCGATGGCACGCAACGCTTCGCTCGGTTTGGTGCCGCCCCACATCAGCAGGTCTCGTTCACTCGCCTGCCTCTCCCATACCCGCGCCTGCTCCGCGGCATCGGAAGCTTCCGCGGCGGGCACCTCATTCGGTGTCGGAGGAGGCGACGGCGTGGTGCGCGCGACGCCGTGCCAATAGGCGGCGAGTTTGCTGCCTTGTCGCACGATCGTCTCCGCAGCGGGCGGCGCGGGCCATAAGGCAAGCAGGTACCGGTCGGTCACCGGGTCCCCGTCCAGCCGGGTGTCCTGGGCTCTGGCGGCATCCATACCGAACGCGCAGTACCGGGCTCGATAGGTAGTCGTTGCGGGCAGTTCCAGCGGGGTCCAGGTGTCGAACGTCGCCAGGCCGTAGCCGCGCTCGGACGCCGTGAAGGACACTTCAACGACGTCTTCCCAGTCACCGGCCAACTCGGGCGCGGACTCGGCGATGCACACGCTGAATGGCACGCGCCCGGTGTGGAGCCCGGTCACCACAGCCAGTCGGCCTGGATAGGCGGCACCGCAAATTCCGTTCACCTGACCTCCGCGCGCGGCGATGATGTCCTCTATCGGTTCAGCCGATCCTGGCTGCAGATACACGAAGCCGTAGTGCACATGAAGGTCGAGGTCGCTCGTCGTCGCCACAGCGGTGATCATCCGCCCATTGACCTGAGCGCGTCCACCCCCGGCGCTGGCCAGGTACGAGGCGGTTGGCTGGCGGGGTTGGCCGACGGGTCGCATGGGCCGCGGTGGTCTATCGGCCCTGGTCCGGTTGAACCTGATCGATCCCGCCGCGCGGCGGCGGCCACTTCTATTTTATCGAGACCCACGCGGCTCCGACGAAGCCGGCGAAGCTGAGTACAAACGCGAGCTGTTGGACGAAGGCGCACCCTCTCAGTACCCCGCCGCGCACAGTGTTCGAGTTGACGATCGTGAACAGCGCCGCGAGGCCTGCGACAATCGAGACCAGCATCAGCACCCACGATATGCGCATGTCCCGCCGCACCGACTGCGAGACATGGCCGCCGGCTACGTCTTTGAAGAAGACCACCGAGAGCGTCAGGGCGGCACTGGCTAGCGTGAGAAGTTGCTTGACCGCATCGGCAAGTTTCGCGACGCTGTCGTCTCCGAGAGCTTTCGTGCCGCGGTCTGGGGAACCTGGGTCTGCCATCGCGACCGATGTCCTTCCTGAGCCGAATCTAGAGCGTGAGTGAGCTTGAAAGTTCCCCTCTTCCGGCCGCGGTTCCCGGCATGCACGGGTAGACCGGACACAGCAACTGATACGCAGTGTTGATCGCGACCCGATCGACCCTCGTCTCGTCGCGCAGGTTGGCGACCAATAGGGCCACCACGATCAGCGACTGGATGTTGTCGATCGCGTTGCGGGTGTCCTTGATGTCGCTCGCATCGCCAATCAGCCTCAGGGCCCCTCGCAGGATGCTGGCCAGTTCATTCTGCGCGGACTCCTCGACTGGCCAGCCCATGCGATCCCCGAGTTGCGACAGCGCCCGGCCAGCCCAGTCCGGGTCCGTCGTGATCGCGCCTGTGATGTCTTCCTCGTAAGCGCCGGATACTTGCTGTTCTAGCGCTTCCCGCACGAGTTGCCCCAGCGGCGGCATCGATGTGCTGTCAAACAAGGCCATTGTGTCCACCCCCATTCAGCCCGCACCAGAGGTGGCGTATAGGCCACCCTCCAGTCGCGCATCCCTCGTCGAGGCACACCGACCTGGTCGTCAGGGGACAAGTAACATGCCGTCGCACCCATGTCAATACCCTCGGTGAACATCCACCATTTCGGTAGGTGAGGGCGAATGAGCTCGCGCGATCCGCAGCATGTCAGTATGTCGCGAAGCCGGATGTGACGCGGTACTGATACGCCTCGGCCGAATGCAGACGCTCACTCTGCTAGCGGACGGAAGTAGTCAGGACGGCCGACCGCACGGGGGAGCGGCCGGCCGCCAGCGGCAATAGTAGACCGTGCACTCGCAAGATCGGCCTCGTCATGCGTCCGGCAGCTAGAAACACCCAGCCAGCCCGTCCTCACCGTGGGGAGCCGGGCTGAGACCTGGCCGCTGACCTCAGCCGGCCCGGCAGTCGCGCGAGGACCGCGAGAACTCAGCCGCCCCGGACGTGGCCCGGCAACTCGGGCAGCTCGGCCCGCAACAGCCAGCGGTCGAAGAGATCGGCCAACGGCTGGTCGCTGAACCGGGTGGCGTGTTCGACGAACATGTCGGTGGTCACGGTGCTGTGCAGGTTGAGCCGGGTCCAGGCGCGCAGCATGGCGAAGAAGGCGTCGTCGCCCAGCACCAGGCGCACCGCATGCAGGGTCAGCGCACCGCGCTTGTAGACCCGGTCGTCGAACATCAGCTCCGGTCCGGGATCGCCGATCAGCAGGTCCTGCGGCAGCTCGGTGAGTCGTTGCCGGGCAGCTCGGGCGGCCCGGTCCGCCGTCGATCCGCCGGAGTTCTCGGCCCACAACCACTCGGCGTAGCAGGCGAATCCCTCGTTGAGCCAGATGTGCTCCCAGCCCCGGACGGTGACGCTGTTGCCGAACCACTGGTGGGCCAGTTCGTGCGCGATCAGCCGCTCGTAGCTGTGCCGGCCGTCCAGGTGATTGGCACCGAACACCGAGATCCCTTGCGACTCCAGGGGAATCTCCAGCTCGTCGTCGGTCACCACGACCACGTACTCCGGATGTGGGTACGGCCCGAACAACCGCGTGAAGGTGTCGAGCATCAGCGGCTGCCGGGCCAGCTCCGCCTGGCAGGCCGCGCGGAGCCGGCCGGGCACCGCGGCGCGCTGGCGCACCGGGCCGGCAGCCAGCTCGATCATCTCGTACCGGCCGATCTGGATCGTCGCGAGATAGCTGGCCATCGGATCGGCCTGTTCGAACACCCAGGTGCTCTGGCTGGCGCTAGTGGTGTGCGAGCGGAGCACCCCGCAGGCCACAACGGAATACGGCGACTCGGTGGTGATCGCCAGCCGGTAGGTCGATTTCTGGCTGGGATGGTCGTTGCACGGGAACCAGGTCGGCGCACCGTCCGGCTGACCGGCCACGATCACACCGTCGGACAACTCCTCCCAGCCGAGTTCCCCCCAGGGCCCCTGCCGCGGCTGCGGGTGACCTTCGTAGTGGACGTCGATGCTGACCTCGGCTCCGGCCGGCACCGGGCTGGCCGGCCGGATGACCAGCTTGTCGCGTGCGGTGCTGAACTTCGCCGCCCGAGTTCCGTCGACCGAGACCTTGGTGACCTTCAGCCCCACCAGATCCAGGCTGAGACTGCTCAGCGGCTGCTCGGCGGTCGCGGCCAGGCTGGCCCGGCCGGCCAGCCGGTTGGTGCTGACCCGGTAGTTCAGCGTGAGGTCGTAGTGGCGCACCCGGTAGCCGGGGTCGCCACTGGCCGGCAGATAGCGATCGCCGATCCCTTGCTGGCTGCTCATCGCTTCGTCCACGGCGAGATCGGGTTGCCGATCCACCGGCTGTGCGCCGGAACGGCTTCGGCCCGCATGACCAGTGAAGACGGCCCGATCGTGGCGCCGGAGCCGATCGACGCTCCGGGCAGGATCACGCTGTGCGGCCCCAGGGTCGCGCCGTCGCCGAGCAGCACCGTATCCATCTGCAGGATTCGATCATGGAACAGGTGGGTCTGGAGCACGCACCCCCGGTTCACCGACGCACCGGGGCCGATCTCGATCAGATCGGCTTCGGGCAGCCAGTAGGTCTCCAGCCAGGCCCCGCGACCGATCCGGGAACCCAGGCAGCGTAGCCAGAGGTTGAGGACCGCGGTGCCGGTGGCAGCCCGGGCGAACCAGGGCGCGGCGACCAGTTCGACGAAACTGTCCACCACCTCGTTGCGCCACACGAACGACGACCACAGCGGGTAGCGCACCGCCCGGGTCCGTCCCACCAGCAGCCACTTGGCGACGCAGGTGAGCGTCCCGGCCAGTGCTCCGGCCGCCAGCAGAACCAGCCCGCCCAGCGCGGCCGCCACGCCGAAGCCGAGTCCGGAGGCCAGCGCCTGCAGGCACAGCAGTACGGCGAGGCCGATGGCTGCCGTGCAGATCACGGCCGCGACCCGGCACACCTCGATCAGCGCCCGGGCCACCCGCAGCATCGGCGGCGGCGAGAACGTCCGGCTCAGGTCGGCCAGGTTGGCCGAGCGGCGCAGCTGGACCGGTGGGCTGCCCAGCCAGGACGATCCCTTCCGGGCCTTGTCGGGCGCGGTCGACAGCACTGCCACCAGCGCGTTCTTCGGCACCGACCGGCCGGGCCCGGTGGTACCGGAGTTGCCGAGAAAAGCGCGTTTGCCGATCTTGGCGCGCTCGACTCGCAGGTAACCGCCCCCGAGCTCGTAGGAGCCGACCATGGTGTCGTCGGCCAGGAACGCGCCGTCACCGATGCTGGTCATCCTCGGCAGCAGCAGGACGGTGGAGGCCTCCACGCCCCGGCCGACCTCGGCGCCGAGCAGTCGCAGCCAGCCTGGCGTGACCAGGCTCGAATACAGCGGGAACAGCAGCGAACGGGCTGAATCCAGGAGCCGCTCGGTAGCCCAGACCTGCCAGCCGAGCCGGCTTCGTACCGGGTGGTGACCGGCGCGCAGGCCGATCCCGAGCAGCCGGACCACCAGCACGGTCAGCAGCGCGTAGCACACCAGCCAGGCGATCGCGGCGACCGGCACCGCCAGTAGCAGCCGAACGGCGGCAACGCTCAGCCGCCCCGCGTCACCGAGACATCGGCGTGCCCACCAGGCAGCCGGCAGCGCCGCCACCGCCGGCAGCAACCAGAACGCCAGCGACGTGAGGCCGTAGCCGGCCAGCCACCACGGCTTGCGCGGCGGGGCCGGTGGCCAGCCGTGCACCGCCCGGCCGAGTCGTACCGCCGGCGAGCCACCCCAGCTCTCGCCGTCCGGAACCGGCCCGCTGACCCAGGAACCGTGCGCGACCTCGGCACCGCGCCCGATCTCGGCACCCGGTCCGAGCGTGCTGCGCGACCGTACGGTGGCACCGTCTCCGATGGTGACCCGGCCGAGTCGCAGGACGTCCCCGTCGAGCCAGTAGCCGGCCAGGTCGACCTCGGGTTCCACCGAGCTGTCCCGGCCCAGCGTCAGCATCCCGGTGATCGGTGGCACTGTGTGCAGCGTGACACCCCGGCCCACCGTGGCACCCAATGCCCTTGCGTAGTAGGCAATCCATGGCGCGCCGGCCAGGTTCGCCGCGTCCACGGCGTCAGCCAGCCGCTCCGCGCTCCACAGCCGCAGATGCACGCTGCCGCCACGCGGGTAGTCGCCCGGGCGTACCCGCAGCAACAGCAGCCGGGCGCCGGCTGCCGCGATGGCCATCCGCCCGAACGGGGTGAGGAACAGCAACCAGCCCAGGCCCACCCACCACCAGGACGCGGCCGGCGCCCAGCCGAACGAGCGGGAATGCGCCAGCAGGTTGTTGGCGGTGGCCAGCAGGGTCAGCCAGCGCAGGCCGGCGAGAGTGCTCACCACCGCGGTGACCGCGAGCTGGACCGACTGGGCGGTCCGCGAGACCGGCCGGACCGTCCGGGTCACCACCTCGGCTGTCGGGTCGGTGGCGGCATCGGCGGCGTCCAACACCCGGGCCAGGTCGGCCAGCCGCGGGTGGGCATAGACATCGGCAACCGTGATCGAGGGCGAGCGCCGGCGGATCGCCGACACCAGCTGCGCGGCGGCCAGGCTGCCGCCGCCGTGCGCGAAGAAGTCGTCGTCCGGGCCGCCGACGCTGGCACCGAGCACCGCTGCCCACTGCTCGGCCAGCCAGCCCTCGGTGCCGGTGAGGCCGTGCGCGGCCACGCTCACCCGCACGCCGGGCAGCGGCCAGGGCAGCGCGTCCCGGTCGACCTTGCCCGATACCCGGCTGGGCAGGCTGTCCAGCACCGCCAGCGTCGGCACCAGCGGCGCCGGCAGTTCCCGCCTGAGCTGCTCCAGGGCGGCCCGCCGGTCGAAGCGGGCGCCCGGCGCCGGGACGAGGTAGCCGACCAGGATCTGGTTGCCGCTGCCGGTGCGCCGGACCGCCGCGGCGGCACCGGCCACCATCGGCAGCCGCTGCATCGCGGCGTCCACCTCGCCGAGCTCGATCCGCCGGCCACCGATCTTGACCTGGTCGTCGGCCCGGCCCACGAACAGCAGGCCCTCCGGTTCGTACCGGACCAGGTCCCCGGTGCGGTAGGCGCGATCCCAGCCGAGGCTCGGCATGGCGGCGAACTTCTCGCCGTCGCGCACCGGGTCGAGGTAGCGGGCCAGGCCCACCCCGCCGATGATCAGCTCGCCGACCTGGCCGGCCGTCACCGGCAGCTGTTGCTCGTCGACCACCGCCAGGTCCCAGCCGTCCAGCGGCAGGCCGATCCGGACCGGGCCGTCCTCGGTGAGTTCGGCAGCACAGGCCACCACGGTCGCCTCGGTCGGACCGTAGGTGTTCCACACCTCTCGCTCCGGACCGACCAGCCGCTCGGCCAGCTCGGGTGGGCAGGACTCGCCACCGAAGATCAGCAGCCGCACCCCGTCCAGCGAGTCGATCGGCCAGAGCGCGGCCAGCGTCGGCACCGTCGACACCACCGTGATCCGGCGGCTGCCCAGCCAGCCGCCGAGGTCGACCCCGCTGCGGACCAGGGACCGCGGAGCCGGTACCAGGCAGGCACCGTGCCGCCAGGCCAGCCAGATCTCCTCACACGATGCGTCGAACGCGACCGACAGGCCCGCCAGCACCCGGTCGTCCGGGCCGATCGGCTGGAATTGCAGGAACATCCGGGCCTCGGCGTCCACGAAGGCGGCCGCGCTGCGATGGCTGACCGCGACGCCTTTCGGAACTCCGGTCGAGCCAGAAGTGAAGATGACCCATGCGTCGTCGCTGACGTCGGGGGCCGGTGGCACGGCAGCCTCGCCGCCGTGCCAGACGGTGAGTTCGTCGAGAACGCAGGCCACGCCCGCCTCGCCGAAGACCAGCCGGGCTCGCTCGTCCGGATCATCCACGTCGACCGGGACGTAGCAGGCTCCGGCGGCCAGGATGGCCAGCAGGCAGACATAGAGCTCGCAATTGCCCGACGGCATCCGAAGCCCGACCCGGTCGCCCCGGCGTACCCCGGCCGCGGCCAACTCGCCGGCCCGGGACTCCGCAGCCCGCAGCAGCTGGGCATAGGTCAATGTGGTGTGGCCATCGTCGAGGGCGGCGGCGTCCGGGTGGGCCGAAGCGGTCGCGATGACGATGTCGATCAAGGTCCGGGGCTGCGGCGCCGAAGTTGAGCGAACCAGCTGCGCACCACCGGTCTTGGCAAGCAACTCGGTTCCGTCCCTGGCTCGCGCGGCTAGGTCGTGCTGGCGTCGGTGACCAGCCGGGTCAGGGCCTCCGACGCGGCTCGACACCTTCGTGGGCACGGCCGATCATACGGCGACGGACCTTCCGGCAGACGGGTGTCGAGGTCGTCCGCACCTGGAACTTCGGCAGCGCCGCTCTGTAGGGTTTGTTCATCTTCGTGTTCTAACCTCACCTGCCATGACCGATTCAGCTAGCCGGCTGCAGGTTGAGCGGCTCGACGACGCGTGGGCCGCGGCCCGCCGCGAGGAGCAGGTCGAGCTGGAGCAGGCCCGCCTGCGCGATCAAGAGCTCGCCGACCGGCTGGCTCAGACGCTCAGCAGCCGCCGGCCGATCGGAGCCGGCCCTGGCGCGCACTGGCCGCCGAGATCTGGGATCGGATTGATCCGGCGCCGATAACGGTCCGGACCGAGGCCCGGCGCCCGGTCAAGGAATGTCAGCGTCCGCCGTACAGCACGACTCCGGAGCGGTTCTGGGAGCCCGAGGGACGCTGGCTGTCGTCGTTGGTGGTGCTGATGATGCCGATCACCGTGGCGATGACGAGCAGCAGGCCGAAGACGGCGGTGAGCAGGGAAGAAGGCATGACAGGGGCTCCGTTCGGAATCAGAGAGCAGCGGTCGCCGGCTGCGGTACGGCACGCTCCAGAACCCCGGCGATTCCGGCGTTCTCCTGCACGGCGAGGGTGCGTCCGGTTACCTCGGCGAGGACGCGGGAGAAGGTGGCGGCCGTGGCGTCCCAGCTGAATTCCGAGGCGTATGCCCGGGCATGGCGACCGAGCACGGCGCACCGCTCGCGGTCGGCGAGCAGGCCGGCCAAGGAAGCGATGTAGGCGTCCTCATCGCCGTCGACCAGCACCCCGGTCTGACCGTCGAGGATCGACTCGGCCAGCCCGCCTGCTCTGCTGAAGGCGATAGACGGGGTTCCGTGCGAGGCGGCCTCCACCACCGACAGGCCCCAGCCCTCCTTCACGCTGGGCAGCGCGCCGACCCAGGCCCGGGCGAGCAGATCGGCTTTGGCCTGCTCGTCGACGAACCCGTGGAAGGTCACGATGTCCTCGACGCCGAGCCGGCGAGCCAGCGCGGCGAGCTCGCCGGCCCACCAGCCCTGGCCGACGATGTCGACCCCGAGGTCCGGAAAGCGCTCGCGCAGCGCCGCCGCCGCGCGGATCACGATCTCGACGCGCTTGTGCGGGACCAGCCGGCCCAGCACCACGACGCGCGGCGTGCCGGAGCGGGCCGCCGCCGAGGGCACCCGCTCCGGCGTGCCGTTGTAGGCGACGGTCACCCGGGCGGGGTCGATCCCCTGCCTGGCCAGCTCGGCCCGGGTGCACTCGCTCACCGTCAGGTAGCGCGACCGGCGATAGACCCGGGGCGCCACCCGCGACTCGAGCAGCCAGCCGAGCGAGCCCAGCCTGCCGAAGACGATCGGCCACTGCTCGCGGTGCACGTGGTGCAGCAACACCACGACCGGCTTGCGGGTCACCAGCCGCGACAGCCAGGGCGGACCGTTCTGCACGTCGACCACGACGTCCGGGCGGACCCGACGGGTCAACAGCGCCCACGCCGCACCCAGGTAGACACCGAACCTGCCGCCGGCTCGCAAGTAGCGCACCCCGTCGCGGGTCTCGTCCGCCGGGCAGCCGGCGACCTTCGCGCACAGGATGGTGACCGGGTGGCCGTTGGCGGCCAGTAGCCGCGCGACGGTCTCGACGTGCTGCTCGCTGCCGCCGGCCTCCGGATGCCGCGAGTCGCGCCAGTTGCAGAGAACGACTGCGGTCACGCCGGAGTTCCCGCTTCGGGCTGCTGGCGGACGGTGGCTTGCGCCGGCACGGCATGCTCCGGCAGGTGGTGCGGCGCCGGCCCGGGCGAGTGGGCGCTGCGGTTCGCCAGCTCCAGAGCGTGTTCCACGGCGTGGGCATCGTCGGTGGGATGCGGGCGCCACGGGCCCCGCAGCAGCAGCGAGAGCGGGCAGAGAGCCAGGGCCCCGGCGGTGCAGATCCAGAACCAGGTCCGCCACTGACCCGGACTGTCCGCCTGCGCCTCGAGGACGTCGGGCGCCTTCGCGGCGAGCAGGGTGAGGTTCTGCTGCGCGGTCTTGTCACTGGCCAGCGTGAGTACCGTCGGCGCACCGACGGTCTCGATCGCGGCCTTCTGCACCGCCGGGTCGTTCGGCGCCGCGGCGAGGTCGTTGAACACCTGGGGATGCGCCTGCGCCTCGGCCAGCAGCAGTTGCAGGGACTCGCTCTTGTCGAAGTAGGCCTGCGCCTGGCGCACGGTAGGACCGTCGTCGACGAGGGGCGTGACGGCCGAGACCACCAACGGGATCGAGATGACAGCACTGGCGATCGTCACCCGCAGGATCCACCCCCAGATGGCCAGGCCGGTGGCCGACAGGGCGGGGTTGCGATGCTCGACGGTCTCGGTGAAGGCAGCCATCCACGGCGTGTACGCGGCCCCCAGCCACGCGCCGGTGAGCGCCAGCAGGATCGCGATGGAGGAGAAGGTCGGAGAGCCGGATCCGGCCTTGGACAGGAATGCGATCTCGACCACGACGCTGGCCAGGGCACCGGCCAGGATGAGCGGCTTGCGCACTCGTAGCTTGTCCGACACCGCGCCGAAAACGAGCATGGACACTGCCGTCGTGGCCCACAGCCAGTTCAGCAGCGAGTTCGACTGGCTGGCGGAGAAGTTGAGATCGGTCTGGAAGTACACCGGAAGGACGCCGATGGCGGTGTAGTACATGAGCAGGAACAGGCTGATGCCGATTGCCGGACCGACGATGTCGAGCCGGAACATCTGCTGATACGGGCGGTGGGTGGCCGCCTCGTGTGACAGCTCGCGGCTGCTCAGCGCCGCTCGAGTCTCGGCCTCGAGCGCGCCCACGATGCGGTCGCGATCGGCACGGTTGAGTTCGCGCAGGCACAGCAGGGCTAACACGCAGACGGCCAGGCCGGCCCAGCCCGCGACCTCGAACTGGAACTGCCAGCGCGGGTGGCTGTCGAGGGTGTGGCTGGAGACCTCGGTGACCAGCAGGCTTCCCAGCACCGGTCCCACCGTCCAGAAGGCCATCGCCTGGGCGCGACCGACCTGGGGACTGAAGTCACGCATCAGCGCGGGCGTGACCACCAGGATGACGCCCTCGAAGATCCCGGCGGCACCGAAGGCGATTCCGTACTGAAGGCCAGTCGTCACATTAGGCAACCACAGCAGCGTCACCAGGGAGACGCCGAACAGGCCGACGATCGCCAGATTGCCGCGGCCCACCTTGTCGGCGATGCCGGAGGCCAGCGAGCCGATGGCTCCGATAGCGTTCGCCACCGCCGTGACGACCGCGAAGTACAGGAAGGAGATGTGGAAGCTGCCGAGCAGCTGCAGCGTGATCGCGCCACTGATGAAGTTCTGGTAGTACGCGACGACTGTCGCGGCGAAGACGATCCCGAGGTACCAGATGCGCCTGGCACCGGTCGGATACTCCGGCAGTTCGCGCTGCCACAGGCGGCGCAGCGGTGATGCTGTAGCAGCAGTCATACTCACTCCCTCTCCCTGGGGAGGGTGGACGACATCAACTGCGCAAACAATGCGCCAGATTGCCCAAGTCAGAACCCGTTCAGCGCCGGCCGGTGTCGACGCTGAATGGAGTGCGTGCAGCGGCCTTGCCTCAAGCTCCGAGGCGGTCGAACGTGCTGGCTATTCGCCGAGGTCGTGCGGCGGTTCGAGGTGGTGGCCGTGCAAGAGGTCCGGCGCAGCGCGCGGGCATTCCTGGCGATGATGACCGCCCTCGGGCTGGACTGGGCCTATCCGGTCACCGACGTCACCGATGGGAAGCCGGCAACAACGCCGCCCTCCACATTGAAGGCTGAGGTAAGACATTGACTGCGTATTGTCAAGACTTGTAGAGTTCGTACACTTTGTCTGAAAGGAGCCTTCCATGCGTAAACTGTGGGCTGCGGCCCTCGCCCTGCTGTCGGCCCTGTTCTTCCTCGTCGTCGCCAGCCCGCCGGCCAGCGCATTCGGCAGCGAGGTGCTCGGCTGCAGTGCCGGACTCGGTTGGACGGCTAATACGTGCTCCAGCGCTGCCTCGCGTTACGTGGGCGACCCCCTCTACGTCACCTTCTCGCCGGCGAATACATCCGGGACCTACGGCACGTCGTGGACCGTCATCGACGACGGCGTCCTCGTCACCACGAAGTGCGTCTCCATCAACAATGTCGCCTGCATCTCCAGCGGGTGTACCGCAGGGTCGATGTCCTGCCAGGTGTTCGATCGGGTAGGCGCCGGGTACTACATCACCGCTTACTTGACACTCACCCAGTCGGGCCAGAGCCGAACCGTGTCAGCGCAGGCCTACATCAAGCCAGGCTTGGAGGGCTGCCGCACATGTTGAGCAACGACGGGTAGGACGCCCTCCGACCTGCCCAGGTGCCGACAGTGTTCGGCCCGACACGGATGATCGATGCGGCGAATGCTGAACGTCTTTAAGGCTAAATGCCGACCGGAAGCACCTCGATGCGGTCGCCGCGGGCGAACGGCCCCTGACCGATCGGGATCGGCCACCACGCATCGGCGCGCACCAGCCGGCTGAGGGAGCCGGCACCGTGCCCCGCACTCGGCACGGCCACCGGAGAATCCGGCCCGGCGTCCAGCGACACCGGCACCCAGTCCTCGACGCCAGGTGGGGAGTTCCAGTCGCAACCGAGCCGCGCCTGCACCGGTTCGCGGTCCGCGGTGCGCTGCCCCTCCAGTTTCTGCAGCAGCGGTGCCGCGAACAGCTCGAAGATCACCGCGGCGGCCAGCGGGTAGCCCGGCACTCCGATGGCGGGCACTGCCATCGCGGATCGGCCGGCAGAACCAGGGGAATCGGCCCCGGGCCGACCGGTACGCACATGACCGAGCAGCACCGGATGGCCAGGACGGACCGCGACCCCGTGCACTGCCACGCCGCCGACTTGGGCAAGGACCGTGGCCGTGTGGTCGTCCCGCCCGCGGCTGGAGCCGGCCAGCACGAGCACCAGGTCGGCCGTGGACGACGCCTGCCGTACCGCGGCGGCCAGCCGCTCGGGATCGTCGGGCTGCACGTCGGTGACCGTGGGCAGCGCGCCGCAGCGTGCCGCGAGTGCTGCGAGCATCACCGAATTGCTGTCAGTGAACTCGCCCGGCCCGAGTGCCGAACCGACCGGACGGATCTCGTCCCCGGTCGGGATGATCGCGACTGCGGGCCGCCTGGCCACCGCGAGGGTCACGTACCCGGCGGTGGCGGCGGCACCGAGGTCCGCCGGGCGCAGCCGGTGACCACCGGACACCAGCAGGCGACCGGCCGGGAAGTCCTCGCCGACGGCCCGGACGTTCCTGCCCCGGGTCACCGCGCCCGTCACCAGGGCGCTGCCGTCGGCGCAGACCGCCACCCGTTCCCGCTCCACCACCGTGTCCGTGCCCGCCGGCAGCGAATCACCGGTGTCCACCCAGGAGAAGGCCGGAGCCGGCACCCCGGCATCGGCACCGAGGCTGCTCCAGGCGAGCGCGATCCCGTCCATCGCCGCGCATGCGAAGCGCGGCGAAGCCCGGCGCGCGTGCACCGCCAGGGCGGTCACCCTGCCGAGCCCCGCCTGCACCGGTACCTGCTCGATGGCCGGCTCCGGGTGCCACCCCGCGCCCGCGCAGGCCGCCACCCACCGGGCGTACGCGTCCTGCGGACTCGGCTGGCGGCTGTCAGCGGTCATGGAACCATGCTCGCAGCTTCTCTCCGAGCGCCGGACGTCGAACGGTCGGCCGCGGAAGTCACCCGGCCGCGACGGAGTCCGGAGCAGGGCTGACCGTGACCGGCACCCCGTTGAACACGGCGTTGCCCGAGATCGGGTCGGCGGTCGAGCTGTCGGTCAGCGCGTTCACGTTCACCCCCGGGTGCCGCGCCGCGACCCGCTGATCCGAGCCGGCGTGTCCCCAGCCGTGCGGCAGGCTGACCACTCCCGGCATGATCGTCTCGGTGGGCTCCACCGGCGCGATCACCTCGCCGACCGCCGACCGCACCCGGGCGTGGCTGCCCAGCCCCAGCTTGGCCACGTCGCCCGGATTGACCTGCAGCGTGCAGCTGTTGCTGCCCCCGACCAGGCTCGGCACGTTGTGCAGCCAGCTGTTGTTGGACCGCAGCTGCCGTCGCCCGATCAGCACCATGTCCGGCGCCGGGGTGTCCAGCAGTCCGCGCAGCCGCTCCACCTCCGGGACCAGTTCCGGTGGTGCCATCCGCACCCGGCCCTCCGGCGTGCACAGCACCTCGGGCAGCCGGGGCTCCAGTGCGCCGAGGTCGATGCCGCTCGGCTTGGCGCGCAGGTCGGCCAGGGTGAGCCGGTACGGGCCCGCCTTGAGCAGCGCGTCCAGCATCAGCTCGGGCGGGCTGTTCCCCTCCAGCCCGGCCCGTACCTCGCCCGGATCCGCTCCCTGCAGGGAAGATCCCGGCAGCTGGGTGGCCAGGCCGAGCAGGCCGCCGAGGAGCATCTCGTGGAACTCCGCCGGATCGGCATCGGCCCCCTTGCCCATCGCGATGAGCACCAACCGCGCCATGATGTCCTCCTCGGACATCTGGTCATCCTCGAGCGGGAGCGCCGGCGTGGAGAACCGCGCGTAGTTGCGCACCGTGATCATGGTTTCCAGCAGGTCGTAGTGCGGCATCTGCAGCATCCGCGGCGGCGGGAGGATCACGTTGGCGAGCTTGGTGGTCTCGTTCAGGTACGGGTCCACGCAGACCATGAACTCCAGGCTCTGCATCGCCTTGCCGAGCCGCGGCCCGTTCGGGGCCGACAGCACCAGGTTGCCGGCCACCGCCAGCAGCGCTCTGACCTGTCCCTCGCCCGGCGTCTCGATCTCGTCCGCCAGGGTGGCCACCGGGAACTCGTCGAGCATCTCCGGCAGGCCGCGGACCCTGCTCTGCCATCGACCGTAGGTGAAGGGCTTGGGCCCCCAGGGCATCTGCAGGGTGGCGGCCTTGGCGAACATGACGCCACCGGGACGGTCGAAGTTCCCGGTGAGGATGTTGATGACATCCACCAGCCACTGGCTCAGCGTGCTGAAGTCGGCGGTGCAGCTGCCCACCCGCGAGTAGACGGCGGCGGTCGGGGCGGCGGCCAGCTCCCGGGCCAGCCGCTCGATGGTGGCCGCGGGCACGCCGCACGCCGGTGCGACCGCTTCGGGCGAGAACTCGGCCGCGAGCTCCCGGAGCTCGTCCATGCCCTCCACGTCGAGGTCCACCGACGTGAGGTTTTCGGCAAGCAGGGTATGGACGATCCCGAACAGCAGGAACGAGTCGGTGCCGGGACGGCTGAACACGTGCTCGTCGGCCATGTCAGCGGTCCGGGTCCGCCTGGGGTCGACGACGACGAGCTTTCCACCGCGCCGGCGCAGTGCCTTGAGCCGGCCGGGGAAATCCGGTGCGACGGCCAGCGAGCCGTGCGACTCGGCCGGGTTGGCGCCGAGAACGAAAAGGTAATCGGTCCGGTCCACGTCCGGCACCGAGATGCCGAGGCCGTTGCCGAACATGAGGCCGCAGGCGACGTGCTTGGGCAGCTGGTCGATGCTGCTGGCGCTGTAGACGTTGGGGGAGCCCACCGCCTGGGCCAGCGCTCCCCGGTAGAGGATGCCGCCCATGGTGTGGAAGGTGGGGTTGCCGAAGTAGGTGGCGACGGACTGCCGGCCGTGCGCCTCGATAACGCCGCTCAGGCCACGGTCGATCTCGGCGAACGCTTCCTCCCAGCTGGCCTCGCGCCACTGCTCGCCGGTCCGGATCATCGGCCGGCGGAGCCGGTCCGGATCCTCGTCCAGCTGGCCGAGGCTCGCGCCCTTGGGGCAGATGTATCCCTTCGAGAACGGGTCGTCCTGGTCCCCGCGGACGGACAGCACCTTTCCGTCGTCGTCGAGGGTCAGGCGCAATCCGCAGATGGCGTCGCAGATCGGGCAGGTGCGGTAGGCGGTTCTCATCACGGCTCCAGGATCGTTCGACTCCAGGACAAGGTCTCTCGTCGTCGGACCAGCCGCTGGGCGCCCGTGCATCGCGGTACCGTCCGCCCAGGTGGTCGTCTGGAGTTACCCAGCCTGGCCAGCAGGATCCGGCGAGAACCGTCCAGTGGTCGAGGTCCTTGCTAGCAGTGACCGGCCCTCGGACGAGAACACGGCCCCGCCGGTCACGCCGCCGTGCGCGACTCCCTCTCCGGAATCTCGACCAGCGGGTGCCGCATACCGGCAGCTGGCCCGTGCATCGCGCTGCGAAGGACCATACGAACGATCCTCGCGCGTAACGGCCGCCCCGCTCATCTTTCGATGTGCCGTCCTGGGCGCTGCCCGCGCCCGCCGGGCGATTCCGGTTGCACCGGTCGAGGAAGGCCCCAAGCTGTGCAATTTCGGAGTGGCTATCGCGCCGGAGCCTGCGAAGGTTGTTCGGGGGCGTGGGAGCGCCGGCTGGAAGGGATGGGCGGGGAATGGTTGCTGCTGTGGTCCAGGATGTGCGGGAGGTGCTGGCCGGGTATCCGGGGCTGGCTGATCTCGTGGTCCGTACCCATGAGCAGGAACCGCTGGGGCAGGTGTTGGTGGCCTATGTGGTGCCGGCTGGTGCCGGGTTGAACCTGGCCGAGCTGCACAAGTACGCCCGCCGGGAACTGCCGGCTGCCCTGGTGCCGGCCGCGTTCGTGGTGGTGGAGGCTCTGCCGGCCGACGGTGCCGGGTTGCCGGCACCGGACCTGCGCGGGTTGGCGCGCTACCGGGCGCCGGAGACCCCGCGGCAGGAGGTGCTGTGCGCGATCTTCGCCGATGTGCTGGCCCGGCCGCGGTGTGGGGTGGATGACAACTTCTTCGCCCTGGGTGGTGAGTCGATCGATGCGATGTTGATCGCGGGCCGGGCCAGCCCGGTGATCGGGCAGGAGATCTCGATCGATGACCTGTTCGACGCGCCCACC
>Ga0326721_10000112_pt1 | contig 43027 bp, 55 predicted proteins | sample SGPome_FD_203951 | JGI IMG/M metagenome (GOLD analysis project Ga0326721, IMG submission 203951) | Soil microbial communities from Southern Great Plains, Lamont, Oklahoma, United States - SGP_1_2016 | ecosystem: Engineered > Artificial ecosystem > Soil microcosm > Unclassified | place: USA...
CGGTCGCTGCGGGGCGTGCGGGTACTTCGCCGAGACGCACGACGTCGACGGCAAGTGCCACCCGGCGACCGGCGACAAGAACGGCCGCCGGGGCACGTTCCGGCCGGCACCCGGGCCCGATCCCGACATCGGGTGGCGCGAGATCATGTCGCTCGACGCTGCAGCTCGTCGAGCCGAGAGCGACCACGCTCGCGCCGCCTACGTCCCGCCCGTCGTCGAGCCGCCGCAGGTGCCGGCGCGCTCGCCGATGGGCCCGGGCGAGATCGCCGGGGCGGGCGGTCGCAAGCAGGCCACGAAGCTCGGGCGGCAGGCGCTCGCGGCCGGTTGGCTCATCGAGGCGCTCTACTGGCGAGCGGCCGACGGCACCGAAGGGTGCGCGCTGCGGCTCGCTCGCGATCTCGGCCTGCGCATGGTGCTCACGTGGAAGCGGCCGGCCGGACATGCCGGCGAGACGGTCGGATGGGCGTCTGACGTCGCGTACGCATGGCGCGAAGGCGTGACGCCTGCGACGAAGATCGGCCACTCAGAGGCCGAAAAGCTGCTCGAAACCTGCTAGGGTGGACGCATGAGAGAGATCTTCGTGAAGCTGGCAGTCGTCCTGCTCGACGCCGTGCGCGCCTTCGCCGACCCGAACCGGACCGGCATCCGACAGTGACCGAGCTCGTGCCGAGCGACACCGACATCGACTAGAGAGAGATCAACATGGGAGAGACTGACAGCTTGCCGACCGCCCGGGAGTCGATGGTCCGAGCCGTCGCGGCGGCCGAGAGCGGCCGTTTCGAGCTCGCGCAGACATGGGTCGCCATCGCTCGTGAGTTGCGCGAAGGCGCACGGCCGGCCGCGCCGCCGCAGATGCCCGGCAAGGCTCGGCAGGTGCCGGCCCCGCGCCCTTTCGAGCGGGACGGGTCGGACGTGCAGCGGCTCGACTTCGGGCAGCGCTACGAAGACGAGCCGAAGCTCATGACGCGCCCGCACGACGACCCGAGCGCGGCCGTCATTGGCGACCCTGACAACGACGCTGACACGATGTACGGCTACACGAGGGGGCAGCAGAGACCGCCTTCGCAGACCGCCTACGCGGCGGCCGTGCGGACTCGCAAGCAGCTCGACCGGGGCGAAGGGCCCTACTCGGGCTCAGTCGTGGCCGACGTGAGCTCGCTCGTCGATGAGATCTTGACGCGAGCGCCGAAGGCTTCACACGACGACACCGTGACGGCGATCAACGCCTTCGGGGCCGACGGTCTGCAGCGGATCGCCGACGTGCTGCACGGCCTGCCCGAGACGAGCGACGAGCGCGAGCGCCGCTTCGCGTACGCCCCGCCCGCACGCCCCTACGTCGACCCCGAGACGACCTTCGCCGGCTTCGCCCGTGGCGAGCAGGATCACACGAGGGTGCTTTCCGGCGGCCGGCCGGGCGAGTGCCGCAACTGCGGGCACGCGATCTACGAGGTGACCCCGAGCGATCTCGGCACGAGCCACCGGTTTCGGCACGAGGGCACGGGGCAGGCAATGTGCCCGACGCCGCCCCGCCATACCAACGAGGCAGGCGAAGAGACGTACGTGACGGGCCAGCATCTCTATGCCGAGCCCGGTGGCCTGCCGTACCGTGCTGAGTAGGGCAGGCATAAGGCCTGCCTAGTGCCACGGCTAAGGCTGCTAGGCATGAGCCCCATGAGCACGGGCGATACACAGCAGTGCCCCCTACTGAGCGCGTGCCCCCGCATAGGTAGGGGGCACTGCTGTGTGCGGGGGCATATGTTGGTTATATGGGTAGAGCAGCAGCTATCCCCCCTAAGCCACGAGGGGGTAGAGAGTGGCGATCAGTACCCCTACCTCCTGATTGGGATAGGGTCATCCGCCCGCGCATTCTCAAGCGTGACCCGACGTGCAGACTCAAGGTCAACTGCTGGGGAGCGCCGAGCACAGAGGTCGACCACGGGGACAGCGGGCCAGACGATCACAGCGATGCGAACCTACGAGGTGTGTGCACGTCATGCCACGCGAGGCGAACGGGGCAGCAAGGTGGCCGAGCACGTCAAGCGGGAGCAGCAAGAGCTAAGCGTAAGCAGGACACGCGCCATCCTGGTTTACTCTAAGTTATTTTTAACTGTGTGTAATCGCCGGAGGGTGGGAGGTGCCCCCCGGGGGTAGGGTGTCAGCGCGGCTGGGTTTAGCGCCTGCCAGCCAGTATAGAACCGGGCCCGACTTACTAGGGCGAAACGGACATCACTCTGAGTAGCGTAATTGCGGAGTGTAATCCTTACTATGTGCTAGGTTTCTGCTATGCCCGAAGATCGAGAGCGCCGAAACGCTCGACAGCGTGAGTACATGCGGCAGCGTCGGGCGGCCGGCATCGCTCATCGAAAAGACGAGCTCGCTTGCCCCCGTTGCGGCACGTCGAGACCGGTTCGGCGCGACAAGTCGCCCGTCTCTTGTCGTCCCTGCCAGCGTCGAGACGCGCTCGCCGCCGCCGTACAAGTGAGTGCGGAGGCTCGGCGGCTCGATCCTGCCGAGCGCCGCCGACGACGACGCGAGCGCAAGCGCGCAGCGCGTCGACCGTCGGGTTACGCCTTCGTCGCGCTGCCGCCCGAGCTGCGAGAGCGGCGTGCCCGAGCTCGTCATGCCGATCGGAAGGCCCGACGCCGGGCCCGCCTGCGCACTGCCTTCGTCGAGACCGTGCGTCGGGCCGAAATCTTCGCTCGCGATGGGCATCGCTGCCTGCTCTGCGGTGACCTGCTCGCCATGGCCGAGACCGTTCCGCACCCGCTTGCGCCTACCATCGATCACGTGCTGCCGCTCGCTCGGGGCGGCGCTCATGCCCCGTGGAACGTGCAAGCAGCACACTTTCTGTGCAACTCGCGTAAGCGCGACAATGTGCTAGCTTTCTGCTCGGGAGAGAGGACACCGACATGCCAGTAGCAGGCGCGAAGCCGAAGGCCGACCGGTCGCAGATCAGGCACCGAGTCGAAGCCGTACACGAATGGGTCGACGTCGAGAACGTGCCGTTCACCGACGCCCCGAAGCTGCCCGAGCGCGAGAAGCAGGTCTCATGGGCCGACGCCGGCGCGGTCGGCGGCTCGTGGCCGATCTCGACGCTCGCGTGGTGGCGGGACATCTCGTCGATGCCGCACGCGAAGCTCTGGACGAAGGCCGAGTGGCGCTTCGCCATCGACACGGCCGAGATCCACGCTCGCACGATGGAAGCGTGGCGCGGGTACACCGGGGCCGAGATTCGGGCCCGCGAGAAGCTGCTCGGAATGCTCGCCGACTACCGGCGCGACCTGCGTATCCGCTACGTCGAGCCGAAGGCGGCCGAAGAGCGCTCGAAGGCGGCCGATGACGCGAACGTCGTCTCGATCACGAGCCTGCGGGCGCTCTGATGCGGCGCAAACTGCGCCCGGTCGCCGACGACGGGCTCGTGCCGCTCGCCGCGCTGCCGTCGGGCTCGGTCGCTGCAGAGCAACTCGCTCTCTACGGCGAGCCGCAGCGCGTCGAGCTCCCGCGCGAGCAGCGGCTCGCCGGCTCGTACACTCCGCCCGCGCCGCCACCGGCCGAGCTCGGCTTCGACCCCGAGAAATGGCGCTCGATGAACCGTGCTGAGCGCCGCGCCGTGCTGCGCTACGCGAAGCGGCAGCCGTCATGACCGAGAGGCTCGGCGTCGGCGAGCTCACGATGCACTTCCGTCGCTTCGTCGACGGCACGCCGCCTGCGCGGCAGCAGATTGAGTGCGGCGTGCGAGCGGGGTGCGTGACGGCTCGACTCGAAGACGTCACGTGCGCAGGGTGCAAGCTCGTCGCGGCCGAAGCCGACAAGCGGGCCGAGCACTGCGGCTGTCGTCGCGGCGACGTCCATCGGGGGCACGCGCGTGCAGCGATCGAGATCGCCGGCCGGCTGCCCGAATTGCTCGATGAGCTGCGGGGGCGCTCATGACCGCGCACGATTGGCGTCGCGGGCGCACGCGGCGATATCGCACGTTCGGCGGCGCGGTCGTCGACGTCGAGCTCGTTTGTCGCCGCTGCGGCACGACGAAGAGTGCGGGCGATGTCGTGCGAGAGGAATGCGAGCCGCCTGCCGAGTCGGCCGAATGACCGCCCCGACGATCGAGCTCGACCCCGATGCCGGCGTCGAGATGCTGCCCGGCTACCGCGTCGATCCGTGGTACGGCACGACGGCATGGGTCACGCTCCCATGGCCCGAGACGCAGGCCGAGAAAGACGCGCTCATCGAGAGCTCGCTCGGCCCGGGCGTCATCGATTGGGCGGAGGGGCGGGGCGAAGGGCCCGGGCTCGTCGACTACCAAAACGGCGGCCCTTGGACGTATACGGCCGGGCAGAAACGCTTTCTGATCCTTTGGTACGCCTACGACTCGCGCGGGCGCTTTCTCTACCGGCGCGGGGCGAAGCGCGGCGCGAAGGGCACGGGGAAAGACCCGTTCGGCGGCTCGGTCTGCCTCGCCGAGCTCGTCGGGCCGACGCAACTCGTGCTCGATGCCGACGGGTGGCACGGCGAGTCGCACGGAATGCCGCTCGTGCAGATCGCGAGCAACTCAGAGGCGCAGTCGAAAGACGTGCTGCGCGTCGCTAACGCGATGTGCTCGAAAGACTTTCGCGCGTACTACGATCTCGACTGCGGCGAGACGCGCACGATCGTCAAGGGCACGGGCGGTCGCATCGAAGTGCTCACGGCGTCGGAATCGAGCGCCGAAGGCGACCCGGCGACCTTCGTCTTTCTCAACGAGACGCACCATATGACCGAATCGAGCGGCGGTCACCGGGTCGCGAAAGTCGTGCGACGCAACGTGGGCAAGTCGCCGGCTCATCTGCAGGCGCGCACGCTCGACGGCACGAATGCGCACATGCAAGGCGGCGACTCGATCGCCGAGCGCACGTACGTCGCGTGGCAGGCGCAGGTGGCGGGCAAGGCGGCGCGGCGAGACATTCTGTACGACTCGATCGAAGCGCCGCCGACGACTGACCTGTTCAACGACGCGAGCCGGCAGGCCGGCCTTCGTGCCGCGTACGCCGATGCCCATTGGGCCGACCTTGAGCGGCTTGACGGCGAGGTGCTCGACCCCGAGACGCCGGTCGCCGACTCGATTCGGTACTACCTCAACGGGCTCGCGGCGGCCGAAGACGCATGGGTCGACCCGCGCAAGATCTCGGCGCTCGCGCGCCCGCAGGTGCGCATCGCCGACGGCGAGCAGGTCGCGATGTTTCTCGACTGCTCGAAGTCGGGCGACGTGACCGCGCTCGTCGCGTGCCGGCTCTCCGACGGCTTCGTGCAGCGGCTCGGCGCATGGGTCCCACCGCGCGGCACGGCTGGGAAGGGGTGGCTCGTCGACCGCGAGCAGGTCGACGGCGCGGTGCGCGGCGCATGGGCGAAATACAAGGTCGTATGGTTCGGCGTCGACCCGTCGCCGGCGAAGGACGACGAGACCGAGCTCAACTATTGGATGCCGCTCGCCGACGCATGGCACCGCGACTTCAGTAAGCGGCTCAAAGTGTGGGCTACCGGCGGCGCGAAAGTCGGGCACTCGGTGCTCTTCGACATGCGGATCAAGACGCTCGGCGGCGCGGCGCGTAACGCGCAATTCGTGCAAGCGGCGATGCAGACGCAGGACGATATCGACGAGACGGGCACGTTCCTATGGGATGGCGACCCCCTCATGCTCGCGCATTTCACGCAGGCGAAAGGCCGGCCGACGCCGTGGGGCCGCACGCTCGGCAAGGTGACCCGCGACTCGTCGAAGCACGTCGACCTCGCCGTTTCTGCAGTCGGGGCCCGCATGGGCAGGCGTATCGTGTTGAATAGCGGCAAGGTGCGGGCGCGGTCGGCACGAGCAGGCGGCACGGGGAAGGCGGTTTTCTAGGTGGCGATCGAGTCCCGCGGCGCGGTCGTTGCGCTCGCAAAAGAGCTGCACGCGACACATCTGCGCGAGCTCGAAGAGCTCGACGTGCTGCGGCGCTACGTGACCGGCAAGCAGGCCTTGCCGCTCGTCGTCCCCCGTGACGCGCCCCGCGAGGTGCAGGAGATGGCGCGCATTTCGCGGATCAACATCATCTCGATTGTCGTGAACGCGCTCGTCGAGAGTCTCTACGTCGACAACATGCGTGCTCTCGACGACGCACCCGCGCCCGAGCTCGACCCGGAAGATCTCGACCCCACGCAGCTCGACGAGCCGGGCGACGGCGAGCAGGTCGTCTCGCGCATCTGGGAAGTCTGGCAGCGCAACAAGCTCGACCGGGGGCAGAGTGGGCTCTACCGCGCCGTCTTCACGTACGGATGGGCGTACATGGTCGTCACGAATGGCGACCCCCTGCCCGTCGTGCGACCGGTCTCGCCGCGCAGCATCACTGCGCTCTACGACGACGACCCCGATTGGCCCGTCTTCGCGCTCGAAAAGCGGCGAAACGGCAGGTGGTCGCTCTACGACGAGACGCACGTCTACTCGCTCGGCCGCGACGAAAAGGGCGACTGGACGGTGCTCGGCGAGCGCCCGCACGGGCTCACCTACTGCCCGGTCATCCGCTACGTCGACGCCGACGATCTCGATCTCGACAACGAGCCCGAGTTCTCGCCGGCCGCGTACGCGCGGGGCGTGCAGTCGAGCATCGTCGCCGGGCAGGTCGCGCCGCTCATGACGCTGCAGGATCAGGCTGACGTTACGACGTTCTCACTGCGGGCGGCCGAGTGGTATACGGCCTTCCGGCAGCGCTGGATCGTCGGGTGGACGCCGGAGAGCAAGGCGGCGAAAGTCGCGGCCGGCGCGTCGCAGATGTGGACCTTCGACGCCGACCCCGACGAAGTGAAGCTCGGCGAGTTCGGCGAGACGACGCTCGAAGGCTACTTGCGCTCGCGCGACGCGACGGCTCGCTTCGCGGCGACGCTCTCGCAGACGCCCGTGCATGAACTGATCGGCGAGCTCGTGAACCTCTCGGCCGAAGCGCTCGCGGCGGCCGAAGCCGGCCGTGACCGCAAGGTCGACCTGCGCAAAACGGGCAACGGTGAGAGCCACGAGCAGACGGCCGGCGCGATCGGCGACCTGCTCGGGCTCGACGTGCCCGATGACATCGAAGTCGTCTGGCGCGACACAAGCGCCCGAGCCTTCGGTGCGATCGTCGACGGGCTCGGCAAGCTCGCGCAGATGCTCGGCGTGCCGCCCGAAGCGCTCTGGGAGCGCATTCCGGGCGCGACCCGGCAGGAGATCGCCCGGTGGAAGCAGCTCGCCGCGAAGGGCGACTCGATGGCGGCGCTTACCCGGCTGCTCGATCAGCAGGCCGGCGAGACGCCGCCGACCGGCGCGCCCGGCGAGCGCACGTCACCCGGCGGCGTCATCCTGCCGCCCGGCGTGGAAGTCTGACCGTGGCGACGACGCCGCTCGGGGCCCGTCTGACGACCGCGTACCGGGCCGAGCAGCTCGCCGCACAGGCGGGCTCGCTGCGGCAACTCGTGCTGCTCTGGCGGGCGGTCGACGTGACGAACCTCTCCGAGACGATCGACGTCTTCGCCCGGGCGGCGGCGCTGCTCGGCGGGCAGGGCTTCGACGCGAGCGCGATCTCGGCCGCGCAGTACGTGACCGAGTTCCGCGAAGCCGAGCTCGGCGTCGGCATCGAAGCGCGCATCGCGCAGCGGCCGGCGCAGGCGTACATCGCCGGGCAGATTCGCGGCGCGGCGCTCTCGGGCATCATCGACGCGCGTAAGGCGGGTAAGTCGATCGACTTCGCCGGCCGCAACGGGCTCGTCAAGGCGATCGGCAGCTTCGGCCGCATCATGCTCGGCGGCGGCCGGCAGACGATCACGCGCACCGTTGCCGTCGACCGCAAGGCGCTCGGATGGATGCGCGCGACGAGCGGCTCACCGTGCACGTTCTGCCGCATGATCGCGAGTCGCGGCGCGCAGTACAAGACCGAGCGCTCGGCGTCATTCCAACCGCATGACCACTGCGGCTGTACGCCCGAGCCGCTCTACTCCGACGCCGACGAGACGCTCGGTGCCGCCGCGCAGGGTGCGAAATTCAAGGGCGAATACGACTCGGCGCAGGCATGGGCCCGCTCGAATGGCACAATGTCTCAAGGTACGAGCAATAATGCACTCAACAACTACCGACGATGGCTCGCCGCAGGCCGGCCGGGAGCGGGTAGCAAGTGACGGGAGCAACCCGGTATGCCTACTGACGACGATGGCGACGACAAGACCGAAACGACGTTCACCCGAGCGCAGATGGCCCGAGAGGTCAATCGGCAGGTGCGCGAGAAGGTCTCGGCGGCGCTGGCGGAATACGGCGACCTCGAAGAGCTCAAGCGCAAGGCGTCCGAAGCTGACAAGCAGAAAACGCAGCTCGACAAGGTTTCCGAGCAGCTCGACGCGCTGACGAAGCGTGCCGAAGTTGCTGAGATCGAGAACGATCGGCGCAAGGTCGCCGACGAGCTCGGGCTCACTCCGAAGGAAGCGAAGCGACTGCGAGGCAAGACGTACGCCGAGCTCAAGGCCGACGCCGATGAGCTTGTCGACGATCTCGGCATCGACGTCAAGGCGCGCAAGAACGGTAAGACGAAGACGAAGGGCAAGACGACCGACGACGGCGACGCTGCCGACGACGAGTCGTCGAGCGACGACGGCGACACGGACGACGACGGCGACAACGACGAGCAGCAGACCGCACCCGAGCGGCGGACGGCCTCACGGCGGCGACCGCGCGAGCTGCGTTCCGGCGCTCCCATGTCGGCCGGCGACGACCGCGACGCGAGCGACCCGCTTAAGCTCATCGAGAACGTGCCGCGAGGCAGGTAGTAACAGCGGACGGAACGGCCGGCCGCGCGAGATAGGGGATATGGCGTGCCTAACACGTTTCTCAAGCCGAGCGTTATCGCTCGCGCGACCGTTGGTCTGCTCTACCGTGAGCTGACTGTCGCTCGTACCGTCTGGACTGACGCGATCAACCCGGGCGAGTTCTCGGGCGCTCTCAACGACACCGTGTCGATGCGCGTGCCGGCTCGCCGGGTCGCCCGTAAGCGCACCCTGCGCGCGGGTACCGCCATCGTCAACGACGTCTCGACCGAGTTCTCGGTGCCGGTCAAGCTCGACACCGACGTCTACAACGGCGCGCCGATCACCGACGAAGAGCTCACGCTCGACATCACCGACTTCGCCGCGCAGGTGCTCGCCCCGCAGGTGCGCGCCGTCGTCGAAGGCATCGATGACGAGGTGATCAACGAGATCGAGAACGCCGACTACTCCGGCGGCATGATCGTCGACCCGACGAACACCGATCTCATCGTCTCGGGCCAGACTGACTGGTACTTCGCCGCGCTGCGGGCCCGCACGAAGCTCAACGAGAAGCACGTCCCGCAGGAGGGTCGCACGCTGCTCATCGGCACGACCGTCGAAGAGAAGATCATGCGCAGCGACCGCTTCGTGCGCTTCGACTCTCGCGGCCCGGGTGCCGAGACCGCGCTCGAAGGCGCGACGATCGGTCGGATCGCCGGCTTCGACGTCGTGCTCTCGACCGAGATCGACCCCGACGACGCCTACGCTTACCACCGCTCGGCCTTCGTCGCCGCGACTCGGGCCCCGCTCGTGCCGCGTGGCGCAGCCTTCGCGCAGGTGCGCGGCGCGGCCGTCGGCATGGGTGCCAGCGAGTTCTACAACGGTCTGTCGGTCCGGTGGCTCATGGATTACGACTACACGAACACGACCGACCGCTCGCTCGTCAACACGTGGATCGGCACCGCGCAGGTGAAAGACCCCGTGGCCCCGCAGAACCCGGCGTCGGCGATGACCAACCAGCGCGCCGTCGCCATTCGGGGTAACAGCTGACATGCCGTACACAGTCGCAGTGCTTAACCTCGCGGTCGATGCGATCGCGGGGGCCGGCGCGTACATCAGCGCGCACACTGGCGACCCGTCGACGACGGGCGCAAACGAGGTCGCGGGCGGCTCGTACGCGAGGCAGCTCACGACGTGGGGCACGGCCGCCAACGGCGAGCGTGCCGGCTCGCAGGTGAACATTCCGATTCCGGCGTCGACCACCGTGACCCATTGGGGCATCTGGTCGGCGGCGAGCTCGGGCACGTTCCGGGGCGGCTTCGCTCTCGCCGCTTCGGAGGTCTTCGGCTCGGCCGGCACGCTGCAGCACACGCCGACGCTCGACGTCAACGCGGTCTAACCGAGCTCCCGAGCAGGCCTGCTTACCCCCGTGAGCGGCCTGCTCGGGTCTGACCACGAGGGGCGGTCGTCGTGACGATCACACTCGCCGGGGCAACCGGCGTCTCGACGACCGCAGCGGCGCGAGGCACGACGTCGACCACCGTTGCGTATACGGCGGTCGCGGCCGGCCGCATGGCCGTCATCACGGTCGCGATCAAGCCGAGCACCGCGACCGCAGGCACCGCGCCGTCGGGGTGGACGCAGGTCGTCAACGCCACGGGCGGCACGGGCACCGACGCGACCGGCACGGGCACGAGCCGGGTCGTGAAGTACTACCGCGAGCTCACGGGCGGCGAGACCGGCTCGGTCACGGTCACGGCGACGAGCTCGACGACCATCGAAGCAGCGATGGACGTCTACGCGAAGACGCGCGGCTCGTGGGCGACCCCGATCGGCGTCTCGGCGGCCGACACGACGCAGGGCACCAACCCGAGCGCGGCGAGCGGTACATGGGCCGAAGCGCTCAACGTCGGCGACTTCGTGCACGTCGGCTACGCGACCAACTCGGCGAGCACGACCGCATCGAGCGCGCCGACGGTCGTGCAGGCGGGCACGACGTTCGGCACCGCGACCGCCCGCTCGCGGGTCGGCAACTCTTCCGGCACGACCGGCTCGGTCTTCACGTGGGACGCGGCCGTCACGGGCGTGACCGCAGGCGCGGGCGCAGGCACGGGCGCGACGACGTTCGGCATGACGTGGACGATCTCGTCTTCGGGTGCCTTCGGCGCGGTGCGCTTGCGCGAATACGACTCGATGCTCGCCGTCACCGACAACTTCGACGATGGCACGCAGAATGCCAACGTCTACGGGCCCGACTCGTACGGCACTTTCTCGGAGTCCGGCGGCCGGCTGCGCGTCGCCATCTCGACGACCTACTCGGCGGTCTACTCACCGAATAAGTACCGCTTCGATGACATCTACTTCCGGGCGTATCCGGCGGCCGGGAATGGCGCGACGACCGAGGCTTACTCGGCATTCTGGCTCGACTCGAAGTCGCAGGCCGACGGCACCGTGCTCGGCTTTTTCTACGACGGCATTAACGATCAGCTATATCTAGCGTCATGGGTGGGCTACTCCGACGCTTCGCAGGTCGTGCTTTCCGGGGCGGCGACCGGGCATCCCTACTGGCGTCTGCTGCGCTCGGGCAGCAATGTGCTCTGGCAGACGTCGACCAACGGCTCGACATGGGTCACGCAGCGCACGGCGGCGATGCCGACATGGGTCTCGGCGGGCACCGATCTCGCGATGTGGTGGGAAGGTCACCGCGCCGAAGGCACCGCCAACAACTACGAGATCGACAACCTGAACATCACGGCCGCGCTCGTTATCACGACGAGTGGCTCGGCCGTCGCCAACGCAACTCGCATCGCTACGAGCTCGAAGCTCGCCACCGTGGCGCGCTCGGCCGTCGCCGAAGCGACCGCCCGGGCCACGGCCGGCAAGCTGCGCGCCGTCGCCGCGAGCGCCGTCGCTGAGGCCGCCGCTCGGGCGACGATCTCGAAGCGCGCCACGATCGCCCGCTCGGCCGTCGCTGAGGCGACCGCCCGCGCCGTTACCGTGCGGGCCCGGCTCACGATCGGCATCGCCACGGCCGAAGCTACGGCTCGCGCCGTCGCCGGCCGGCTCGTCACCGTGGCCCGATCAGCGACCGCAGAGGCGACCGCCCGGGGCGTCGCCGGCCGGCGAGTCACGATCGCGCGCTCGGCCACGGCCGAAGCGACCGCTCGGGCGACGACCGTCACGGCTCGCGGCACGATCGGCAAGGCTGACGCCACGGCGACCGCCCGGGCAACGGCGGCGACCGCCCGGCTCACGGCGCGCAGCGCGCAGGCGACGGCCGGCGCGACCGCGACCCGTTCGACGTCTCGGGTGACCACGAGCACGGTCGTCTTCACGGCGACCGCTCGGGGCACGGCCGGCCGGCTCGCGGCGACCGCTCGCACCGCGACCGCGCAGGCGACCGCCCGAGCGACCGCAGGCGCACGTAAGACGACGACGGGCACCGCGAGCACAGTCGCGACGACTTCGGCCGTCACGCGCACGCTGAGGGTCACGGCGGGCCGAGCGCAGGCGGTCGCAGGCGCGAGCGCGTCAACGGGCAACTTCGAGCAGCACCCGACCGAAGGCACGGCCGCTGCAGCGGCGACCGCCCGGGCGACGACGGCGAAGCGCGCTACGGCCGCCCGGTCGGCGACGGCGACGGCCGGCGCGCGCAGCACGAGCGCGACCGCGCGCACGACGACCGGCCGCGCGCCGGCCGTCGCCACGGCGCGGGCGGCGACCGGTGCCGAGACGATCATCGTCACGACCGGCTCGGCTACGGCGACCGCGACTGCTCGGGCCACGGTCGCGAAGCGGGCGGCCGTCGCACGCACGGCTGCCGCGACCGCAAGCTCGTCGGCACTCATCGCATCTCGTCGCACGAAGAGCGGCTCGGGCGTCGTCATCGCGACCGCGTACGCCACGACCGGCAACACCGAGCAGCACCCGACGACCGGCCGAGCGCAGGCGACCGCAGGCGCACGTGCGGGCGCGCGAGGCTTCCATCGGACGACCGGCCGGGCCACGGTCGCCGCGACCGCGTCGTCTCGCCGCCCGGCGGGCACGAGTGGCCGGCCGCCGATCGTGAGCTCGACTCGCCCCGGCCGCAGCGTGACCGTGGGAGAATCGAGCAGGATTACGACAGTGACCTACCCGCGACGCATTCTCGACGTGAGACGTCCGTACCGGGTCTAGTAGGGGAGCGACAGCGTGCAGCGATACGACCCGGGCGACAGTGCCGATCTGCGGCACATCGTGCGCGATCTCGACGGCGCGCTCGTGGCGGCCGACGTCGACTTCGAGGTGACGAAGCCGAGCGGCGCGACCGAGCAGATCACGCCGTCGACCCCGAGCGTCGGCATCTACGACGTGACGATTCCGGCGAGCGTGCTCGACGAGCTCGGCCGCTACCGCTACGAGTGGCAGGTCTCGGGCGACGTGAGCAACACGCGCTCGGGCGCGCTCTACGTCGCCGACGCCGATGACGTCGACGAGCTGCCGCCGCTGGTCGACATCGAGCGGCTCTTCGCGAAGATCGGCTACGTGCCCGACGGGGCCGAGCTCGACCGCGCGGCCGAGCTGCTCGACGAAGCGAGCGAGCTCGTGCGCGACGTCGCCGAGAAGACGTGGACCGACGAGACGACGGGCGTCGTGACCGGCGTGCCGCGCCGCGTGCGCTCGATCGTGGTCGAAGCCGCCTACCGCGCGTTCACCAACCCGGAAGGGCTCGTACAGCGCACGATCGGCGACTCGTCGAAGTCGTGGGACCGCTCGGGGCGTGAGGGCGGGCAGATCGTCTACCTGACCGACGACGAAGAGCGCGCGGTGCGCAAGGCGGCCGGCGCGAGCTCGATGACCGTCGCCACGCTCTACGTGCCGAACGGTGGCGGCTGCGAGCTCGATACGTGGGCGGCGGCGACCCTACAGTGATCGGCATCTCCATGCACGAGCTACCCGAGCGGCTCACGCATCAGCGACGGCAGACCGTACCCGATGATCTCGGCGGCGAGAGCTCGCAGCTCGTTGAACTCGGCACCGTGCCGGCGAAGGTCTCGCAGCCTGCGGCGGCCGAGCAGCTCGAAGCCGAGCAGGCGGGCTCGACCATGACGATGATCGTGCACATGATGCCCGACGCCGACGTGCGGCGCGGCGACACGCTCGTGCGCGTCGACGGCGAGCTGCTTCGCGTGAAGTACACCATCCACCCGTCGCAGCGCGACGCCTACCTGCGCGCCGACTGCGAGCTCGTGCAGAGTGAAGGGGACGTGACGTGACCGCGCCGACATGGGCAATCCTCGTGCCGACGATCTCGCAGCGCGAGCCGCTTTTTCTGCGCTTGCTCGTCGTGCTGCTGCCGCAGCTCGACGCGGCCGGCGGCCGGGCTCGCGTCATCGCGTGGCGCAACGACGGCGAGCCGCGACTCGCCGAAGTTCGCGACGCGATGATCAACTCGGCCGACGCCGAGTATGTGAGCTTCGTCGACGACGACGATCTCGTCTCGCCCGACTACGTGAGCAGCATCGTCGACGCGCTCGACAAACGCCCCGATCATGTCGGTTTCCGAGTCGCGTACTGCGTCGACGGCATCGAGCGCGAGATCGTCGACCACTCGCTGCAGCACGGCCGATGGCACCGCAATGCGGCCGGCCGGCTCGTGCGCGACTTCACTCACCTTGATCCGATCCGCCGTGACATCGCCACGCGCGGGCGCTTCGCCACGGCGAAGAACGGCCGCCCCGAAGATCGGGTTTGGTGCCGGCAGGTGCGCCCGTTCCTGTTCTCCGAGACGTACGTCGACGACGTGCTCTACCGCTACCTCTACTCGGAGAGCACGTCGTCGTGGCAGCGCCCCGAGCGGCTCGTGCCGTCGGCCGCGCCGCGACCGGTCGTCGATCACCCCTACTTCGAATGGCACGAGAGGTCCGACCGATGAGCCGCCTACTGATGATCGTGCCGACCCGCTCGCGCCCGCAGAACGTCGAGCCGCTCGTCGCCGCGTGGCTCGATACTGGCGGTTTCCTGGCGGCCGATCTCATGCTCGTGGTCGACGTCGACGACCCCGCCTTCGACGCCTACTGCCTCGCGGCCGAGCGGGTGAACAAGCAGCTCGCGCACTTCGGCGACGGCACGTTCATCCTGCGCTGCGCGCCCCGGCACGAGCAGCTCGTGCCGAAGCTCAACTCGGCCGCGCTTAGTGTGGCGGATGACTACGAGCTGCTCGGCTTCGCCGGCGACGACCACCTGCCGCGCACGAGCGGATGGGCGCAGCGCTTCGTGGAGCTCTTCGAGCGGAACCGCTCGGCCGGCGTCGCCTACCCTGACGATGGCTATCAGCACGAGAAGCTCGCGTCGTCATGGGTGATGCTCGCCGACGTCGTGCACGCGCTCGGCCGCATGGTGCCCGCACCCGTCGAGCATCTCTACTGCGACAACTCGATCATGGACGTCGGCCGCGAGGCGGGCTGTCTCGTCTACCTGCCCGACGTGCTCATCGAGCACGAGCACCCGGTCGCCGGCAAGCGCGAGACCGACGAGCAGTACGAGCGTGTCAACGGCCGCGAGCAGTATCGTCGTGACCGACCGGCCTACAAGCGATGGAAGCGTGACGGCGGTCTCGTGACCGATGCCGGCATCGTGCGCGGCGTCATCGATGGGAGAGTGAGCAACGCATGACCGAGATCTACGTCGCCAAAAACTCCGGCGTGCTGCGGGCCCCGAGCGGCGAGCAGCACCGACTTGTCGCCGGGCAGACGCTCGCCGACGGCCGGCACGAAGCCGTGACCGGCTCGCCCGACTCATGGGTGCCGATGGTCGTCGAGCTCTCGGTCGACGGCGGGCAGGGCCCGCAGGACACCGAGGCCGATCCCGCGCTCTTCTTTGAGCGCATGACCGTCGCCGAAGCCGAGCGCGACGAGCTGCTCAACGTGCTCAACGGCATCGCGACCATTCTCGATGAGCGCGGCCTGCTCGAAGGTGTCGATCGCGAGATGCCCGGCTGGTTGCCGCAGGCGGTCAAGCGCATCGCGAACACGCTCGCCGAGCCGCTCACCGACGAGCCCGAGCAGGTCGTCGTCGCGGGCCCGGCCGACCCCGAGACGCCGGAGGGTCGCGCCACGATCCGCGAGTGGGCATGGGCGCAGGGACTCGAAGTCTCCGAGCGCGGGCAGCTGCCGAAGGCGGTCGTCGAAGCGTACCGGCGGAACCATGCCTAGCGTGACCATCACGGGCGAAGCCGAGCTCGCCGCGAAGATCAAAAAGATCGGCGGGCTCGTGCGCCGTGCTGCGCTCGAAGCCGTGCAGTCGGAGACGACCGAGATCGCGCAGGACATGCGGCGCAACGCCCCGCGCGAGACGGGCACGCTCGTCGACAGCATCCAAGTCGAGATCGACGCGGGCGCGCTCGAAGGCCGGGCGGTCTCGACGGCGAAGTACACGCAGTACGTCGTGCACGGCACGAGCGACACGGCCGCTAACGATTTCATGACGCCGGCCGCCGAGCGGTCGCGTCGCCGCTTCCCGAAGCGCGTGAAGGATGCCGTCGCCGTCGAGCTCGAAAAGCTCATCTCGTGATCTCCACGCTGCCGCAGAACGCGGTGCAAGCGGCGATCGTCTCGCGCCTGCGGGGCGATGCCACGCTCGCCGCGCTGCTCAAGCCGATCAAGGGGCAGACGCCGCCGACGCCGGCCGTCGTCGACTTCGTGCCCGAAGGGCAGACGATGCCCTACGTCAACGTCGGCGATCACCTGTCCGTGCCCGACAACACGCACACGAGTTTCGGTCGCCGCATCACCGAGACCGTGCACGTCTGGACACGCGAGCGCAGCATGGGCCCCGGGCAGGTGATCGCGAACCGCGTCGCCGAGCTGCTCGATCACCAGGTCGCCGCGCTCTCGGCGCTGCTCGTGCCGAAGGGGCACCGCTGCGTCTCGATCCGCCTCTCTTTCGATCAGGCGCTCGACGACCCCGACCCCGAGATCAGGCATCATGTACTCAGGTTCACCATTGAGACCGCACAAGCGGCTTAGCAGGAGAGAGGCGACGCGATGAGCGGACGCGACGGATTCGGTACGCTTTTTCAGCGCGCCACGACCCTTACGCCGGGCACCACGTACGAGACGATCGCCAACGTCACGAACATCGGCGGGCCCGAGCGCACCCGAGAGACGATCGACGTCACGGCGCACGACTCGCCCGGCGGGTGGATGGAGTTTCTCGGCGGGCTGAAGGATGGCGGCGAGATCTCGCTCGACGTCAACTACGACCCGGCCGAGAGCACGCACGATCTCGACGACGACTTCGACGACGCCGTGCCGCGCAACTACCGCATCGTCCTGCTGCCGGACACCGACGACGAGCACACGTGGCAGATCAAGGGGATCATGACCAACGTCGGCGATGAGTTCCCCTACGACGACAAGATGAGCCGCTCGGTCACGATCAAGGTGTCGGGCAAGCCCGACCTTACGCCGACCGGCAGCTAGTCTTACCGAGCCCCACCGATCAACTCTGGGAGAGTACGACCATGCCTTTCTTGACCCGCGATGCCATTCTCGAAGCGGACGACACGAAGTACGAGACCGTCGAGTGTCCCGAGTGGGGCGGCGACGTGCGCCTGCGCTCGATCTCCGGCGCGAAGCGCGATCAGTACGAAGCCTCGCTCGTCGAAGAGCGCGGCGGCTCGCGCAAGATGAACCTGCGCAACGCGCGGGCGAAGCTCATCGTTCTCACGGCCGTCGGCGAGGACAATCGGCCGCTCTTCACGAGCGAGGATCTGCGAGCGCTCGGCAACAAGAATGCCGCCCCGCTCGACCGGCTCTTCGACGCCGCGAAGCGCCTCGCCGGCATGAGTGACGATGACGTCGAGAAGATGACCGAAAATTTCGGCGAGACGGACGACGAAGGCGAGTCTTCCGTTTAGCACTCGCGCTCGGCTGCACGGTCGACGAGCTGCTCGCGCGGATCGACTCGCGCGAGCTCTCCGAGTGGGAAGCCTACGAGCGCGTCGCCGGCCCGGTCGATCTCGGCTCGCGGCTCGACGAGCTCTTCGCGATGCTACAAGCCACGCTCGCCAACGTGAATCGCTCGAAGCGGCAGCGCCCGTACAAGCCTGATCAGTTCAAGGCCGAATGGGGCGTCGTCAAACCGCAGGGCCCGATGAGCGGGGAAGATATGCTCGCAGCAGTCAAGCGGATCAACGCGGGCATGGGCGGCGGGCAGGGGAGGTAGCGCGTGGCGACGTTGCAAGACCTGCTCATTAAGGTCGGCATCGATCCGAAGGGCGTCGACAAGGGCGGCCGGGAGATGCAAGGCAAGCTGTCGAAGACGTGGGACGGCATGAAAAAGACGTCGATGGTCGCGGGTGCGGCGATCGGCGTCGCGGCCGGCGCGGCGATCTTGCAAGGCGTGCTCTCGGGCCTTGAAAGCGAGGTCGCGACCGACAAGCTCGCCGCGCAGCTCGGCGCGACCGGGCCCGAAGCCGAAGTGCTCGGCAAGCAGGCCGGCGACCTCTACAAAAAGGGTCTCGGCGACTCGATGGAAACGGTGTCGTCGGCGCTCGGCGCAGTGAAGACGAGCTTCGGCAATCTCGCCGACGACGCGATCGAGCCCGTCACCGAGAAGGTGCTCAATCTGGCGAAGGCCTTCGAGATCGACACCGCCCGGGCGGCGCAGGTCGCCGGGCAGGCAGTGTCGAGCGGGCTCGCGAAAGACGCCACGAGCGCGCTCGATCTGCTCACGGTCTCGATGCAAAAGGTGCCGGCCGCCGTGCGCGAAGACCTGCTCGATGCCGTCGACGAATACGGACCATTCATGTCCGCTATCGGCATCACGGGCGAGCGCGCCTTCGGGCTGCTCACGAAGAGCGCCGAGAAGGGCATGTACGGCATCGATAAGACCGGCGACGCGCTCAAAGAGTTCGGCATCCGGGCGACCGACATGGGCGCCGCGAGCAAGGCCGGATACGACCTGCTCGGCATGTCGCAGAAAGACATGACGGCCGAGCTGCTCAAGGGCGGCGACGCTGGGGCCGAAGCTTTCGACTCGATCATCGACGGCCTGCTCGGAATGAAAGACCCGGTGGCGCAGTCGCAAGCAGCGCTCGCGCTCTTCGGCACGCCGCTCGAAGATCTCGGCGTGACCGAGATTCCGAAGTTCCTCGGCGGGCTGCAGAACACGAAGGGCGCTCTCGGCGAGGTGGCCGGCGCGACCGACCGGCTCGGCGACACGCTCAACGACAACGCCGCCACGAAGCTCGAAGCGTTCAAGCGGCAGGCGCAAGCGGCGCTCGTCGAGCAGCTCGCGAAGGCGCTGCCGGCGATTGAGGCGGTCTTCGGGTGGATGCAAAAGAACGGCGACGTCGTGCAGATCGTCGCGGTCGCGCTCGGCGTGCTCGCGGTCGCGCTCGGCATCGCCGCCGCTGCGCAATGGGCGATGAACAGCGCTCTACTCGCCAACCCGATCACGTGGATCATCGTCGGTATCGTGGCGCTCGTCGCCGCGCTCGTCTACGTCGCCACGAAGACGCAATTCTTTCAAACGATCTGGCGCGCCGTTTGGGGATTCATGAAAACGGTTGGCGCATGGTTCGCCGGCCCCTTCGCCGGATTCTTTGTCAGCACGTGGAACAAGATTGTCTCGTCTTTCCAGCGTGCGCGCGGGCAGCTCTCGACGGCGATCAATGCCGTCAAGAATTTCTTCGTCTCGTGGTACAACAAGGCATCTGAGATGATCACGAAGATCATCGGTAAGGGCAAGCAACTCGCCGATTGGTTCCGAGGCCTGCCCGGGCGCATCGGCGGCTCGCTGCGAAACGTGTTCAACGGCCTATGGTCCGGTTTCCGCTCGGTCGCAAACCGCATTATTTCCGGGTGGAATAACCTGAGTTTCACGGTCGGCGGCGGCAACTTCGCAGGCGTCTCGCTGCCGAGCGTCACGGTCTCGACGCCGAACATTCCGTATCTCGCCGCCGGCGGCATCGTCACCGGGCCGACCGTCGCGATGATCGGCGAGGGTCGGCAGGACGAAGCCGTGATCCCGCTCGACCGCCTGCCCGAGCTCTCCGGCCGTGACGATCAAGTCGTCGTGCAGGTCGTGCCCGGCGGCGAGCGCGAGTTCCGTCGCTGGGTCAACAAGACGATTCGAGTGAAGGGCGCTCTCGGCCCGGCAGAGGCGGCGGTATGACCATCCGGGGCCCGTACGGCTTCGTCGCCGAAGTCGCGCCCGGGGCCGCCCCGAGCGCTTCGCCGTCGACGTGGAACTTCACGAGCGACGGCGTGCGTTGGCGGCAGCGCTCGGGCATCACGGTCTCGGCCGGCCGCGACGACGAGTCGAGCGACGTCGAAGCGGGCAGCATGTCGGCGACGTTCGATGCCCGCGACGGCCGCCTCTCGCCGCGCAACGTGCTCGGTCCGTGGTACGGGCTGATCGGCACGAACACGCCGATCCGTCTCATGCTGCCGACCGTGAACGACACGTTCGATCGCACGGTCGCTGCAGGCGGGCTCGGCTTCGAGCCGCTCTCGGGTGCCGGGTGGTCGACGGCCGGTGGCTCGGCGCTCAGCGTGAGTGGCTCGGCCGCCCGGGCGACGCTCGTGACGCAGAACACGATCGCGCTGGCGACCGTCAATCGCCCCGTCGGGGCCGAAGTCGACGTGCTCTCGACGAGCTCGGTCTCAGCCGTGCCCGTCGGCGGCAACTATGTGCACGCGACCGTCGTGCGGCGCGTGGACAGTACGCACTACTACCGGGTGCATACCGAGTATCAGACGAGCGGCGTCGTCGGCGTCAAGATCACCCGCAACAACGGCGGAATCGAGACCGACCTCGCGAGCAACTTCGCGACCGGCATCGGCTTCGCCGCCAACACGCAGATCAAGACGCGCGTGCGCACGGTCGGCGCGTCGATCATGGTCAAGGTCTGGCAGGCGGTCAACACCGAGCCGGCCGCGTGGCAGCTCACCGCCAACGACGACGACATCGACGGCACGTTCGTCGGCATCTACGAGTGGCGCATCGGCACGAACACCGTCACGCTCTCGATGACCGACTTCGCCGTGCGCTCGGTCGTCTACGCCGGGCAGGTGCCTGAGTGGCCCGTACGGTGGCCGAGCAAGAGCGGTGCCGACTGCGTGACCCCCGTCGCGGCGTCGGGCATCCTGCGATGGCTCAAGCAGGGGCAACCGCCTCTCGAAGCGCCGATTCCGCAGCAGCTATCGAGCTACCGGCCGCAGGCCTACTGGCGGCTCGACGAAGGCTCGGGGTCGTCGAGCGCGGGCGATTCGGTCGCCTTCGGCTTCGACGCTCGCGGGCCCGAGATCACGTACGGCAACGACGACGCCCCGCCCGGCGCGATCGCGAGCGCGTCGCTCAATACGGCCGGCGTCTCGAAGCTCTCGGGCACGGTGCGCACATGGAATCTCGGCAACGGCGACGGCTCGACGATCATGTACTTCCGGCTCGGCTCGACGCCGCCCGCATCACTCACGCCGCTCTTCGAGCTGCGCACCGTCGGCGACGTCAACCGATGGGTCGTCTCGATCAGCAGTACGGCAATCGAGCTCAACTCATACGATCGCACGGGCATCGGCGTCGTGACGGGCATGTCGGGCGGGCTCGGCGTCGACGCGACGAAGTGGTGGGCGATCTCGATCGAGTTCGAAAAGTTCGGCGCGAGCGACACGATCGTGCAGCTCAACTGGCATCAGGTCGGCTCGACGACGTTCTACACGGCCGGCAGCACGCAGGTAAGCGGTCGCCTGCTCACCCGCATCTCGGACGTCTCAGTCTCGGCCCCGGTCGACAACACGCTCGTCTCTAACGTCTGGGTCGGCCCGTCGACAGTCCCCTTCGTCAACACGAGCTTTATTCAGGTCTCGTCGGGCTTCGCGGGTGAGACCGACGTCGCCCGCATCCGCCGCGTGCTCGGGTACGCCGGCATCGAAGTCTTCGTGACGCCCGGCGTCGGCCGGCGGCTCGGCGCGCAGCCGCGTAACGCCACGGTGCTCGACGTCGTGCGCGATGCCGAGCAAGGCGGCTTCGGGCTGCTCTACGAGCGCGGCGCGGTTCTCGGCTACCTCCCGTGGTCGGCTCGGGTGAATCCGCCCGTGACGATGGCGCTCGACTGGTCGCTCGGGCATCTCGACGAAGCGCCCGAGCCGACCGACGACGATCAGCAGCTCGTGAACCGGTGGACGTCGACGCGCCCCGACGCCGGCTCGCGGGTCGCCGAAGACGAAGAGAGCATCACCCGGCACCGCGTGTACGCCGACGGCGAGGCGGTCAACGTCGAGCGCGACGAGCAGCTCGCCGACGACGCCGGGTGGCACGTCGCGATCGGCACGGTCGACTCGCTGCGGTGGCCGACGATCAAGATCAACTTGAGCCGCAACCCGAGCCTGATCTTCCCGTGGCTCGCCTGCCGCATCGGCTCGCGGATCACGATCGCCAATCTGCCCGAGCAGGTCGCCGGCGAAGTCGCCGATCTGCTCGTCGAAGGCTACGAGATCGTCATCGACACGGACTACGAGTGGACCGTCGAGATCGCCTGCTCGCCGGCGAAGCCTTGGACCGAAGTCGGCGTGTGGGGCGAGACGCGCGGCGACTCGAAGTCGTGCGAGCTCGTCGAAGACCTCACGATCTCGGAGACCGCCTGCGACGTGCGCGCGCTCGTCTACGAGGACACGTGGGCGAATCCGGCCGCCCCGGGCGATTACTCGGTCGTCATGGCGGGCGAAGTGATGCCTGTGCAGTCGGCGACCGCGCCCGTGCTCTCTGGCGGATACTGGACACAGACGATCACAGTGACGCGCGGCAGCGCGCTCGCGAAGGCACACGCCACGGGGGAACCTGTGCGGCTCGCCGAGCCTAAGCGTTGGGGGATGGGGTACTGATGCCGCAAGCAGGCGAGATCTACTCACCGAGCGATATCCCGCGTCGGGTCGGCGTCACGCTCGGCACGGCCGACTTGAGCGCCACGAGCGGCACGACCGAGAAGACCGTCGACGCGACAACCGTCTCGGTCGTCTCGGGAAAGACCTACTCGGTCCGTTACCTGTTCCACTACACCGGCACGGTCTCGGCCGATGCGTTCCTGATGCGGATCAGGCAAGGCGGGCTCGCCGGCGTGCAGCTCTCGTACGCGATGGCTGACGTCACCATCACCGCCGGCGGCGCACTCACGGGGTACGTCGAAGTCGATTGGGTGGCGTCGACGACCGGCTCGCAGACGTTCACGACCACCGTGCAGCGGGCGGCCGGCTCGGGCACGTTGACCGTTAAGGGTGCCGTCTCGCAGCCGCGTAAGCTCGAAGTCCGATTCGAGGAGTAGGGGAGGTTACCCCGTGCCGAACAGTCAGAACGGATGGCCCGTCGCGCCGCGCAGCGCCGTCGACGAGCTGCCGCTGATCCGCAACGTGCGCGTGCCGAACGGCGTGCTCAAGGGCGACGTCGCCGTCATTTTTCGGTGGCTCGCTGCGCAGTACGATCGCCGCGTCGAGCCGCTCAAGGCGGGCCAGTGCTGGGGATGGTTCGTCAAGGTCATCGAAGGCAGCTCGACGATCAGCAATCACGCGAGCGGCACGGCGGTCGACTTCAACGCGCCCGACAACCCGATGGGGCAGGGCACGACGCGCCGCTCGATGACGGCAACGCAGATCGCGACTTGCCATGCGCTCGAAGTCGAGAGCGACAACGTGCTGCGCTGGGGCGGCGACTTCGGTCGCAACGACCCGATGCACTGGGAGATCGTCGGCTCGCGCGCCGCCTGCCGAGCCTTCGTCGCGAAGCTCACACAGACGACGACGCCGCCGCGAAAGGTGGACACCATGCAAATGACCGTCAAGCTGTCCGTACTCAAGCAGGGCGACCGCGACGACCGGCTCGGCGGGTACAACTTGATCACCCGCGTGCAGCGGATCGTCGGGGCCGACGACGATGGCATCTGGGGAGCGGACACGACCGACGCGATCGCCCGATGGCTCAAGAAGTCGCCGGCCGAGTGCCGCGTGATGACCGAACCAATGTGGCGCAATCTGCTCGGCCTCTCGTAGAGACCGAACCGATGCCGAGCACCCGAACACAACCCTTATTGTTGCCTTAAGAATCGGCTCGTCGGCCTTCCGTGCGACGAGCCGATCCGCATCAATCGGGCTCTACTCGGGTAGCTTGTGCACTGGCAGGCACTCTGGACAATGGCCTAGATCGGTAGATTATGAGTGAGCGAGCAGCAGCGGGATTCGCACGTGTTCCCACCGTGGTGGATCGTCACGCGGGACGTCGCGCTCTTCGTGGCGGGCCTGGCGCTCGTGTTTTGGGAAGTGTCGCGGCCGGAGATTCGGGACGCGGTTCTGATCTTGGGCGGATCGCTGCTCGGGGGCCCGACGGCGGCGCTCGGAGCAACGTCGCTCGCGCAGGCGATCACATCCCGAGTTGGTACCGGACCGCCGTCATCATCCTCTCCGGAAGTGCCTCTACCGCCGTCCTCACCGCCGTCATCGCCCGGGGCGTGACCACATGACCGACCCGCAACCACCCCGCAAGATGGTCCTAGTGCCTGCGTATTGGATCGCCGTCGCGATGCTCACGGTAGCGGCGATGGTCGCCGTCTCGGCCGTCATCTCGGTCGCTCTCGCCGACCGCAACGCGAAGCAGCTCGTCGATCGTTACGAAGCCGACAAGCAGGCGACCGCCGAGACGAACCGCGAGTTCTACTGCGCACTCTTCGGCTCGCAGGCCGACGCCTTCGCCGACGCCACGACCGCGACCGGCAAGGCGTCGCTTAAGGCATGGCTCGATCTCTACGCACTCGCAGAGTGCAGCCCGGCGAGGCGCTGATCGATGGCCCGGCCGTCTCCACGTTTCCAACGTCGCCGCGAGCTCGATGAGCTGCGACGACGACTGATGCGCGAGCAGGTGCAGGCGCAGTCGTCGGACGCGAAGACGATCGCGCATTTGCGCGAGCAGGTCACGACGCTCACGGCACGCCGGCCGATCGTGCGCACCGCTGCAGCGGCCGTGCCGGCGATCGTGCTCGGTGCCCCGCAGCTCGTCACGGTCATCTGGGATCAGTCGATGCCGGTCGACGACGCCTACGATCTGTCGATCGCGGTCGCGCCCGCGCTCATCGGCCGGGCGACGTGGGCGGTCGTCGAGCGCAAGAAAGAGCACGCCGAGCTGCGCATCTCGCCGGTCGGCGCATCGATCTCGCTCGGTCAATGGCTCATCGCGACGGCGGTCTACTGACGTACGATCGGGCCATGGGACGAATCAAGACGTACGGCCGCAATTTCTGGCGGCAGGCAACCGAGCGCGCGCTCAAGACTGCCGCTCAGGCGATCGGCGTCGCGCTCGCTGGCGACGTCGCCAACGTGCTCTCGCTCGATTGGAAAGTCGTTGGCGGTAGCGCTCTTACCGGTCTCGTGCTCTCGTACGTGACCAGCGTCGCGACCGCGCCTGCGGGCCCGGCCGACGACCCCTCGCTCATCTCGCCCGTTGACGAGAGCGGCCGGCCGCTCGACCACTAGCCCGGAAACGAAGCGTGCCCCCGGCATCGGACCGGGGGCACTTCGACGAGTGGCGCTCGTACTGACGAGCCTACTAGGCGAACGGGTCGTAAGGCGGCTTCGTGGCGTCGCTCGCGGGCTCGGCCGGCGGCGCGGGCACGGCGACCTGCGCAGGCTCGGCCACGGCCGCAGGCGCGCTCTCCGGCGAGACCTGCTCGACGCTCGCGGCCGGCACTGCCGCCTGCTGCACGGCGTCGAGCCGCGCCGCCGCTTCGTCGGCAGCGATCTCGGCCTTCGTGCGCCGCTTGCGCTTCGGCTTGTCATCGCCGTCGGGCTCGGCGTCGTCGGCCGGCCGGGCGTCGGGCGTCACGCTGGTCACGGCGACAAGCTCGGCCCCGAGCGTCTCGGCGAGCAGGCCGGGCACGACCCGAGCGACCTGCTCGGCCGTGACGTCGAAGGCGACGAGATCTTCGATCCGGTCAGCGGTCTCGCGCTGCACGATCAGGCGAAGCTTCGGAAACGACATGATCAACTCTCCCAATTTGTCGGCGCGATCACGATGAGCGCGCCCGGTCGGTCGTACAGCGGCACGCCGGGTAGCGGCCGGGTCTTGCGCAGCCCGTCGATGGCGACGACCTGCGAGTCATCCGCGTAGAGACGGGCCGAGTGCTTCGAGCTCTTCGCGCCGCCGAGAGCGTCGAGCACGCCCCGCAGCAGCTTGTCGACGTCGGGCGTGCCGAGCGGCTCATCGGTCCCTTCGGCGCGGCACTGCTGCTCTTCGACCACGAAGACGCAGCGCTCGATGTGCACGCCCCGGCCGGCCGGGTAGAGCGGCAGCGCCGCCGGCGAGATGCCGGCGTCTGCGTATGCACGGAAGGCGGCGATCCTGATCTGCTGCCGCCACGCGCGCAGGTAGGGCGAACTTTCGAGCAGCGCCCCGCCCGTGCCGAGCTCTTTCGAGCCCTGCGGGGCGGGGCGGCCGAAGGCTCGCAGAGTGAGCCGGGGCGGCATTACGCGAGCGGGTGCGGGTACGTGCCCTGCGCAACGAGTCCCATGTACGTGCGGCAGAGAGCGAGCTCGCTCTCGTCGGCACCCGCGAGGTACCACGGGGCGTTCCGCTCGGGGCCCGCCTTGACGACCCGGCCGGCGACCATGCCCTGCGTGCCGCCAGTGTTCTGCGGCAGGTGCGGCTTGAGCTGCGCGACGAGCCGACTCTGTGAGATCCACATCGCCTTACGGACGTACGGCAGCGCCTCGCGGGTCGTGTGCGGCGTCGGCGGCAGCTCGTGCGGCGCGCCGCCGAAGTCGATGTAACCGCCCGACGGCGACGTGCCCGGGCCCATGTCGAGCACGACGACGGTCGCCGTGACGAGCTCTTCGGTCGTGTTGCCCTTCGCGCGCTGCTCAGGGGTGATGAAACGCTCGGTGCGCTGCCGGGTCTCGATCGCGTGCGGGAACACGAGCACGAGCCGGTTGTACATGTCGGCGAGCTTCGCGCCCGTGCCCGAGCCGGCCGGCGGCGGCGCGTCGGCGGCACGAAGAGCGCCCATGTCGAGCGCGGGCCCGCTGTACTGCCCGCTCGGGGCCGACTGCTGCGGGGCGGGCGCGGGTGCCTGCCCGTACTGCTGCGCGCCGTAGGCCTGCGGCACGGCGGCCGGAGGAGCGTAGCTCGGCGCGGGCTCGGCGTACTGCTGCGCGGGCGGCGCGTAGGCCTGCGGGGCGGGTGCCGGCGCGGGTGCCTGCTGCTGCACGCCGGGGCCGAACGGGTTGCTCGGCGCGGCCGGGGCCGGCTCGGGTGCGGCCTGCTGCTGCGGCGCGGGAGCGGCGAACGGATTCGTCACGTTGTGACCTTTCATCGGTGAACGGGTTTCGTGTTGCGGTGTGTGCCCCCGCCCCTTCGGGATCGACCCGATGAGACAGGGGCAACGCGGTCGCGGGAGCGCTTGCATCCCCTCTGCAGTCCCGCTCTCTCGACCGCCGCCGAGAGGGTAGGGACCGCGTGCACGCTATACACTGCGCGACCTGCTCGCCGAGCCTCTGGATGCGACCCCATCGGCTCTACTTGCAAGACCTACCCTAGCAGGTACCTGCCAGGAATGCTACGCCGGAACCCCCGTCATCCACCCGCAGGCGCACTTGCCCGAGCCCGCGTGAAGTGCCCGCTGCGGGCACTCGATCTGCCGGCGGCGAGCGTCGCCCGCCATAGCCACGGGCCCGCCCCACGTGACCGCGTGCTGCTGTGCGAGCTGCCAGAGTTCGCCGAGCCGCTCGACGGTCGTCGCCTGCCAGATCTGCGCGATCAGCATCTTCGGCAGGTCGGGCCTGTCAGCGGCCGGCTCGGGCTGCCCGTTGACGTCGCCGACCGGTCGCCATTCGACGAGCCCGTCATCGCGCCGCGCGGCGATGTGCGTGACGACGTTGCCTTGCTGCAGCGTGTCGCCCGGCTCGTGCGCGATCGCGTCACCGATCATCATCGTTGCCGGCTCGGCGTGCTTCACGAAGTCGATGCCGCCGACGGTCACGACGTCACCGATCGCGTGCGGCGGCAGCACGGCGGGCCCGGCCGGCGTCGAGATCTCGCCGAGCGGCACGTCGCCGGGGCGGTCAGGGCGGCCGTACTGCTTAACCGCCGCGACCTGCGTGAGCAGCTCGGCCGGCTTCGGCTCGACGATGCGCGGCATGGGCGAGAACCATCCGCCCCGAGCGCCGACGTCGCGCTTCGCGTCGAGCTCGTCGAGATACTGCTCGTAGGCACGCCCGGCGGCGCGCCACCCGGCCGAGATCTTCACGAAGTACGGGTGAGCGTGCCCGTCGTGCACGTGCACGACGACGGCGACGTCCTGCCGCACGCACGGGCTCGGCACATACTCGCCGTTCGGCACCCGCACGATCTCGCCGCTCGGCAACGTCGACTCGTGGTCGCCGCCCGTGGCGCGCCACATCTTGCGGGCCCGGGAGTAGATCGCGAGCTGCGGGCCGATGTGGATGCCATTGAGCCACGGCTTCGCTTCGGTCTTGACGTCGCCGATGACCGGCAGCTCGCCGTACGAGCCGGCCGCTTGAAAGTCGTGCACGTGATCGGGGGCGTCGTGCTGGCAGACGCCGGGCCCGAGCCGCGCGGCGAGCCCGGGAATCTCGTACACGCGGTCGAATGACCCCGTGACGTTGCCGAGCTCTTCGCACTGCACGGTGCGCTCGATCTCGACGACACGCCACCCGTTGCGGCTCACGAGGAATCCGTAGGCGGCGACCGCGTGCGCGACGTCCGACGGCAGCGGGCGGATCACCTCGTCGAGCGGCTCGCCCCGGTCAACACGCTCGGTCAGGTCGTGCACGGCCGTGCCGACCCGAGCGCCGTCGCGCTGCTTGGCGGCCGTGCGCGCGTCGCTGACAATGCCCGCAATCTTGTCTTTGTCCTGCCGCGAGTAGCCTTCCGGGCCCGGTCGCGGAATCGCCTTGAGCGCGAGCACGAGGTCGTCGCGCAGCGCGAAGCCGATCGCCGCTTCGCGGTCGTCCCACCTGCGCAGGTTGAACGAGCCAGGCTTCGTTTCGATGTATTCGAGCAGCTTCGACACCCGGCGATACTCGCGGCCGTCGTGGTCGCGATACCAACCCCACCGACCGGTGGTCGGCATCGTGCTCGGCGAGTCACTCACTGCTCTACCTCAAATCCTGCCGCACGGAAGGCGGCGATGATGATGGCCCGACGCTGCGCGGGCCCTGTGAACAGCTCGCGAGCAGCCTGTTCGCCGGCCGCGATGATCTCGTCGTCGACGCGCACGCGGGTCGCGGTCTCGACGGCTTCGTCAAGCGCTTCACTCACACCGCCGCGACCGTTGATCTGCACGGGCGGCGCGCCGAGCGCATCCCAGAACGCCGCGCGCGCTTCGGGCCGTCGAGCGGCGGCCGTCACGGCGCGAGCCCGAGCAGCTCGCCGCGCAGCGCCGCCGCGTAGCTCACCGGGGACGTGCCGGAGCGATAGCGGGCGGCGCACCCGGCGAAGTCGAGACACAATACGAGCTCGATGCCGTCGGCGACCGCGTGTGCGGCCGGCGCGGTCGTCGAGCCGCAGGCCGAGCACTCGTGCGGCGGCGTCTCGCGGCCGGGCACGACGGCGATGCCCACCGAGCGGGCAGGGCGCACGGTGCGCCCGGTGACTCCGAACATGATCAACTCTCCCATCGTTCACTGATCAACTCGACGCCGAAGCCGCCCGCGAGCAAGGCGTCGACCGCCTGCTGCTCGCCCGCGACGTCGGCGTGCTCGACGACGGTAACCGGAGTGCCGGCCGGCGGCCGACCGACAACCCGAGCGCCGTGCTTGACGAGCGTGACGGCGAGCGCGGGCTCGTGCTCGATCGCCGCGACGCCCCAGAGCTCGCCGTCGTGGCCGAGCACGATATCGCCCGCGTGCACCTGCTCGTAAGTGCTCATCCGTGTTGCTGTGCCGCGTACGTCTCGGCGCGCGACGACGCCGACGCGAGCGACCCGGCGATCGCCATCAGGCGAGCGCGCACGAGCCCGGTTGCCTGCACGATGCTGTCGGCCCCCGTCGCTGTCTCTTTCGCGGCGGCGAGGTTCGCCCGCATGAGCACGGCGTCGCTCGGGGCCGAGAGGATACCGACGGTCGCATCGGCGAGCGCGGCAGCGGCGTCGCAGTGCGGGCCGAGCTGCGCGGTCGCCGCTTCGAGCGTTTCGAGGCCGGCGATGGCGATCGCGACCGCTTCCTGCGCTTCGCCGATCTTCCGGCGGGTGGCGGCGAGCATGGCGAGGTGCTGCTCAAGAGTGCTCATGGCGTGTGCCTTTCCTAGTGGTTGGCCGATCTGATCGAGCGGCAGTTTCGCGGCCGGCTCGTCGCCGACGCCCGGCTCGGGCGCGTCAGCGGGGCGGCCGGGGAAGTAGTCGTCGACGCTCGGCGGGGCCGGCGTGCCACGCTCGCGCTCGCGCTCGCGGCGCTCCTGCCACCCTTCGACCGTGCCGGGCGGGTGGACGTACCGACGGCCGGCCGAGTCGACCATCGGGTCATCGGTGTCGAGCGTGTCGCCGATCATGTCGAGCACGATCTCGCCGACCCGCTCGCGGTGCTGCCGCTCGGCTTCGGCCGTGGCCCGTTCGGCGAGCTGCCGCACGAAGTGATCATCGGCCTGCGCGAGCGTCTCGCGGCCGGCCGGCGTGAGTGCGGGCTCGACGACGAGCTGCGACGCCGGGCAGCGCCCGAACCATGCGTTCCGGCCGATGACGTTGTGGATCGGGTAGACGATCGCGATCGCCGTCGCGTCATAGGGGTCGGTCCGATGGGTAAGCGGCAGCGCCATGGCGGCGCACTGCCCCCAAGGGCACGACATCGGCTCGGTCTGCGTCATGCCGATCACCATAGCAGAAACCGAGCAGGTCGCAACGCCCCGCGTCATGGTCACGATGCGCGCTATCTGCTATGTTTCCGGCATGACTACCGCGACCGCGCCTGCCGAAACGTCGGCCGCGCGCTACTCCGAATCCGTACACGTGCTCGTCGACCGGCCGATGCGCGCCGTCCTGCTCGGTCTCGCCGAGCTCGAAGCCGAAGAGCGGGGCGGCCGACCCAAAGAGGGCGACACCCTGCGCGTCCTGCTCGAAGCCGAGATCGGCCGGCTCGCTCGGCGTGACCGCGCCCGCTACGACCTCGCGCTCTCGCTCGGCCGCGCCGAGCTCGACAAGCGCGCCGCCGAGAAAGAGGCGCGCCGCACCGCACGTCGGCGACCGATCGCGTAGGCTCGACGTTCCCCATAAGACAAAACGGCGCGTCGACCGTGAAGGGGTCGTCGCGCCGTTTGCGTCCCGTGCCGAGACTGTCAACTCTGGGAGAGTGACTAGTGTCTGATACTACATATAGCGGGCCCTACGCACGAGCCGCGCATATGTACCGTGCCGCAGGTTGGCATGGCACTCTGCCGCTCGGGGCCCGCCCCGGTAAGAAGTACCCTCCGCCGCACGGATGGACCGGGCACGGCGCACCGATGCCGTCGGCCGCAGACGTCGAATCGTGGCGTGAGACACACGGGAATCGGAACATCGGCCTACGCCTGCCGCCCGGCGTGCTCGGGCTCGACGTCGACGCCTACGGCAGCAAGCGCGGCGGCGAGACGCTCGCAGCGCTCATCGCCAAGCACGGCGAGCTGCCCCCGACGTGGATCACGACCGCCCGCACCGACGGCGTCTCGGGCATCCGGCTCTTCCGCGTGCCCGAGCAGCTCGACGGCCGGCCGATCAACTGGCCCGGCGAAGCGGGCACGCACATCGAGATCATCCAAACCGGCCACCGGTACGCGGTCGTCTGGCCGAGCACGAATCCCGAAGCCGACGGCGCGACGTACGAGTGGCGGCACGAGCGCTACGAAGTCGAAGAGACCGGCTTGCCACGCCCCGAGCACATGGCCGAGCTGCCCGACGCATGGGTGCGCGGGCTCGCGCTCGCCTATGACCGGACCGAGAAAGTCGATCTCAATCAGGGCGCGATGTCCGCATGGTGGCGCGCGCTGCGGCCGGGGCCGACGTGCCGAGTCGTCGAGACCGTGCTCGCGAAGGCGCTCGCCGACCTGCGCAACGTCGACGGCTCGCGGCACGAGAGCACCCGCGACGCCGCTGCCGCGCTCGCCCGCTTTGGCGGCGAAGGGCATCGCGGCGTCATCGACGCGTTGCAGCAGCTCGCGGGCGGCTTCGAGCAGGCGGTCGGCAGCGAGCGGGTCAAGAATGGCGAGTTCGATCGCCTGCTCGCCGGCGCGGTCAAGCTCGCCGCCCGCGACAACCCGACGCCGCGACAGCACTGCGAGCACGATGCCGCGACGCCGGTCGTCATCGACGCCGAGCTCGCAGCGGCTTTTTCGGTGCCCGAGCCGGCAAGCGTGCCGATCCCTACGGCACTCGACTCGGGCGAACAGAGGACAGCCGTTGACGCTGTGATTGCCGATCTCGCCGACGTGCCGCCTGAGCAGCTCGACGACCGCGTGCGCGAGATCGCCGCCGAGCTCGTCGCGACCGGCATCGGCGAAGCCGAGCTACAGCGAGCCCGCTCTGCGCTCACGGTCAAGTCTGGCGGGTCAAGCGTCCGGCTCGGCGAGTGGGACGCGATCGTGCGCGATGCTCGCAAGCAGCTCAAAGAGGCAGCGAAGGCGGCGGCCGAAGTCGGCGCACGCATCGCCGCGCAGCAATCCGTCGCCGCCAAGAGAGAGGCAGGTCAACTCTTGCCACCGCCGCACGCTCCGATCGACGTCGCCCGGGAGCTCGCGGCGTCGCTGCCCGCGCCCGCGAAGTGGTGGCGGGGCGACTTCTACCTATGGGACGGCACGCGTTACCGCGTCTGGCGGGACGAAGCCGTTGACAACTGGCTCTACGGCCGTACGGCCGACGCTTACTTCGAGGGCAGCGGCGAAGACGCAGGTCCGAAGCCGTGGCGGCCGAATGAGTCGCGCATCACCGGTGTCTCGCACGCGCTCTCCCGTGGCGTGCTCTACCGGCCGAGCGAGCTTGACGTCGACGACTCGCCGGCGCAGGTCGCATGCGCCAATGGCGTCTACGACGTGCCGACAGCGACCCTGCTCGCGCACGACCCCGAGCGATTCAATCTGCAATCGGTGCCGTTCCCCTACGACGCGAGCGCCGATGCGCCGACGTGGCGCGCCTTTCTTGACGACACGCTGCCGCGAGACGCACAGCTATTCCTACAGGAATGGTTCGGTTACGTGCTCTCGGGGCGCACCGATCTTGAGAAGATGGCGAACCTTGTCGGCCCGCCTCGCAGCGGAAAGGGCACGATCGCGACCGTGCTCGAAGCGCTCATCGGCGGCGAGAACGTCGCGAGCCCGAGCATGCCGTCGCTCGTCGGGACGTTCGGCGAGCAGCCGCTCATCGGTAAGACGCTCGCGATCTTCTCGGACATCTCGTGGTCGCACCGCGACATCGTGACCGGCGTCGAGATCCTCAAAGCGATCAGTGGGCAGGACACACGCGACGTCAACCGCAAAAATCGCGAGATCTGGCACGGCCGGCTCGGCGTCCGTTTCATGATCATGGGAAACGACATGCCGAAGTTCACCGACGCGAGCGGCGCGCTCGCGGGCCGCATGGTGCATGTCCAGTTCACCCGGTCGGTTGCCGGCCGCGAAGACCCGACGCTCAAACCGCGCCTACTCGAAGAGCTTCCCGGCATGCTCAATTGGGCGCTCGAAGGCTTGCGGCGGCTCGGGGCGCAAGGACGCTTCACGGTCCCGCAGACGAGCGCCGAGCTCGCCGCAGAGGTGCGGCGGCAGCAGTCGCCCGTACAGGGCTTTCTCGACGACTGCTGCGCGTTCTCCGAGAACGCCAACCCGGCCCCGCTCGATGAGCTCTACCCCGTTTACCGGGCCTGGGCGAAGGCGGCCGACGTCGAGCACCTGCTCGACCGCGAGCGTTTCTCTCGGGCGCTCTCGTCGGCCGGTCTGACCGTCGAGCGCAAGATGATCAACGGCGTACGAGCGCGTCGCGTGCTCGGCATCACCCCGGCTCGCGTCTCCACGTGGTCGGCGCTACTCAACCCCAACCTGCCGCAGGTGACCCCCATCGACCCCCCGGAGGGATTCCTCCCATGACGCAAACGATTCCCCGTGGCGTATGGCTCGGCGCAAGCGTGCGGCTCGGCCGCCCGGTTTCGACCATCGATCCCTACCCGCACGTCTGCGGCACCGATGCGAATCCGCAGGCGTGGCGGCGAGATTGCCCCGCCTGCGCAGAGGGGCGACCGCTCGAAGCCGCCGAGCGCCCGGCCCCGAACCTGCGTCGCGGGGAAGGCGAAGTGCCGATCGCCAATTTCGCTCCGGGGTCCACCGGCCCGCAACGCGCTCCGCTCGATCCCCCGTGCCCCCCGGGACGGTATGCGTTCCTGCGTGGCGATAAGCGCTTTTTCTACGTCGTCGAGCAGGGGTGGGCGTTGGGCCGGTTGACCGTGCGAGAGCAGATCACGGACAACGTCGTGCAGGCTCGACACCCGAAGGGAGAGATCCTTAGCCGGATCATGCCGGACGTCGAGCGAGCCGGGCTCAACTATGCCGAGTGGCTCGGTCGCTGTCGCCGCTGTGGCCGGGCGCTGACCGATAACGGCAACCCCTACCTCTCGCGAGGCTTTGGGCCCGATTGCGGTCACGAGCTCTTCGGCTGACAAATCGCTCATAGCGCCCCCGTACGGCTTCGGCCTACGGGGGCGCTCGCGTTGCGCTGCCCGGTAGTGCCCGGTAGCTGCCCGGTTGATTGCCCGGTACCCTGCCCGGTTATTTCCGCTGGTCAGACCGCCCTTTACCCGGTTACCCGGTTACTTGTAGAGATCGCGTCTATAGAGAAGTAGAAAATAAAGTAGAGTGTTAGGTATACCTAAGTATATTTTTCAGAGTGCCGCAGAGTGAGCCACGATTGCGCAGCGAACCGGGCAACCGGGCAGCACCCCTCCCCACCAGCGGAAATAGCCTGCTCGTACCGGGCAGCGGCTACCGGGCAACTGGGCAGCGAGCCGACGTCGGACTTTTATTACGTGTCGAAGCAAGTATGTATGGAAAGTTATCCACAGTCGGGCCCCCAAACCTGCTCGGTTCCTGCTATACTTACTGCATGAGGAAATACGAACTGGTAGAGGTCGAAGCGGACGGAACCGAAGGCGGACGCGAGACGCTGGTCGCCACCGGAACCCTCCGGAAGATGACGGCGGCGCTGCAGGAGAGCATCGAAGAGGCCATCGAGGATTACGACGAGCGCGGCTACGACTGGCCGAGCTACCGGGTGCAGCCCGCGCAGTAAGGCCCCGGGGCCCCCGCGAGGGGCCCTTCCGTTTACGCGGCTTTTGATACGTTTCAATTATACTTGTATCGACAAGTAATAAAAGTCCCCCTCCGACCACGCGATACGCTGCTCGGCATGGGAGAGCAGACCCGCGTCACCTTCGACGCGAAGACGATCAACGATCTCGGCAAGAGTCTCGGCCGCGCCATCGCCGAGCAGCTCGCCGCGAAGCACGAGCCCGCACCCGAGCCGCCGCCGGCCGTCGACGCCCCGCTCGCCGTGCACATCGAGCCGTGGCACATCTTCGACCCCCGTAGGCAGACCATCGTCGCGGCCTACGTCGACGACGCGCAGCAGCAGCGATGGGTGCCGGTCGCCGACGAGCTCGAAGTGCCGAAGGCCTGGCGCAAGCTCTTCCGGCAGCGTGCCGCATGAGCGCCATCCCGACGCTCGGCGACGTGCGCCCGGGCGACCTGATGTTCGCCGGCATGAGCGGCGCGCCCGCGCAGGCGGTCGTCTACGCCGGGCAAGCACTGCTCGGCGAGTTCGTCGCCGTCGGCCGCTTCGTCGTCGGGCACGTCGCCATCTGCTCACGGCCGGGCCACATCGTCGAAGCGATGCCGCGCGGTGCCCGCGAGCGCCCGCTACGGGCGAGCGATTGGTCGACGAAGACCGCCTTCGCGCGCCTGCCGGAATCGTGGCCGGGGCAGGCGGCCGACGCCGCCGCGATCGGCACGCTCATGATCGGCACGCCCTACTCGTTCGGCTCGTACGTGCAGCTCGCCGCGTGGCGCTTCGGGTGGAAGACGTGGGCGCTCGAAGAGCGGATCAACCGACGCCGCCCCGAGCCGATTAGGCTGCCCCGTTGGAGCAACGGCCCGGCCGAGATCACGGGGCGGGTGAGTCGCGGCGGTCGACTGCCGACCGAGGCGATCTGCTCGGTGCTCGTCGATCAGGCGTGGTCACTTGCGGGCGCTCGCGTCATGGTCGGCACGAAGCCGCAGATCGTCACGCCGGGCGCGCTCGCGCAGCAGCTTTTGACGCGACCGGGCGTCGCATGGGGCGGCGCGGGCATTCTGGGGTAATACGCTGTCAGCACACACCCGAGCGACGAAGGGCTCACCATGACCGAGCAGGACATGAGCAAGACCGAGATTGCCGAGCAGGCCGACGAGCAGTCGAGCGGCGTTGAAGGCGGCGACACCGCGACCCGTCACTTCGACGGCGACGAGCTCGCCAACGGCGCGGCCGACGCGCTGCACGGCGCGAGCGCCAACGTTGAGCGGCGCGAGCAGGGCGGCGCGACCGAGCTCATCGGCGGGACGCTCATCGGCGACGAGCCGGCCGGCCCCGACAACAACATCGGTAAGCGCGTCGACGACGAGCGCGCCGACGCCTGACCGTACGGGGGTCGGCGTGCCGCGACCGAGCAGGTTTCTGCTATGGTTGGCGGCATGACGACCCCCGTTTTGCTCGACGTCTACTGCTGCGCGGGCGGCGCGACCGCTGGATACAAGCGCGCCTTCGAGGGCACGCCCGTCAAGGTCATCGGAATCGACAAGATGCCGCGCCCCCGTTACTGCGGCGATCACTTCGTGCAGACCGACGCGATCGCGTTCCTGCTCGACCCGGGCCGATTCTTGACCGGCATCGAGATCGTCGCCGTGCACACGAGCCCGCCGTGCCAAGCGGGCAGCACCCTGACCGTCGGTACCAATGCGTCGAAGGGCTGGGGCGGCGAGCATGAGCAACTCGTGCCGCCGACCCGCGAGCTCTGTGAGGCGCTCGGCGTGCCGTTCGTCATTGAGCAGCCGAGCAACCATGGCGGCTTGATCCGGCCCGATCTCGTGCTCTGCACGGACATGTTCCCCGAGCAGGTCGGTCCGCCCCCGTGGGTGCAGCGGCACCGCGACTTCGAGTTGCACGGCTTCGACGTCCCGCAGCCTGCGCACCCTAAGGGCCCGGTACGCGGGCACCGTGGCTACGTGCGTGGCTACCGGGGCAAGAGCGGCGACCGCCCCGGATTCTTCCGGGACGGGCCCTACGTCGCGGCGTACGGCGACGGGGGCGGTAAGGCGACGGTCGCCGAGATGCAACACGCGCTCGGCATCGATTGGACCGACGAGCGCGAAGAACTCACGGAAGCGCTGCCCACGGTCTACACGGAACACATCGGCCGCGCGCTACGGGCACATCTCGGCTTGTAGGTCTGGCAGGAACCTGCTATGTTTACGGGCATGGGAGAGACGACACGCAAACAGCAGCACGAGGCAGCAATCCGGCAGCTCGCCCGGGTGATCGCGAAGGGTGCGACCCCGGGCATCGAGCTCGATCTTTTCAAGGCGTACGCCTTCGCGGCCGGCGTCATCAAGGGCGACCGGGGCGGTTGGGTCTACCCTTTCGGACGTCAGATGTCGGCGATCAACGGCTTCCGTAAGCTCGCAGAATTCATGCTCAATCCCCCGGCCGGCTGGGGCAGCGAAGTCGAGCAGCTCGTCGAGCGCATGGGCGAAGCGCGCGCCGCTGCGCATCTCGCCGACCCCCCGCGCTCCGAGCCCGCCCCCGAGCCGCCGAAGGCCGATCCCGACTCGCTCGAAGCGCTCGTCGGCAAGCGCGTTGACATCAATTACGGCATCTCGGCCGGCCGCTCGGGTGTCGTGACCGGCGTCGACGAGCGCCCCGGAATGATCGCCGTCGACGTCGACGGCCGCTCGGTCAAGGTCGACAAGCTCAACGTGTCGATCTCGGCCGAGCCCGACTCGCCGCTCGTCGAGAGCGCGAAGCAGCTCGACGCCGCCCGGGCCGAAGCGCGCAAGCTCGACGGGTACTACGACGAGCCGTCGCAGCTTCGCCCGATGGATATCGTGCAGCTCGCCGACGGCGCGATCGGTGTCGTCGAGCGGGTCAACATGGGCGGCGACGTGCTCGTGCGCGCCAACGACGTACGCGACGGCATCCTTTCCGTCTTCGACGTCAACGCGCTGCGCAGCGTGCCGCCGATCGCCTACGAGTGTGCGGGCGTGCCGGGCGCTGTCTTCGGGCACAACGTGCCGCGCGAGTTCGCGACGAGCGAGCTCTCGCAGCGCGCCGTCATGCGGGCCCGCAAGGTCGCCCCCGACGCCCGACTCACGCTCACGGCGGTCAAGGTCGACAACCGTTACGAATACGGCCGCGCCTTCGTCTACGCGATCGCGAGCATCATCGACGCGACGCGCCTGCTCGCCGCCCGCTGCTCTAACGCGTACTGGCACGAGAGCGCCCCCGCTCGTCGCCTACAGCCGTGCGCGCACTGCGGCGAGCCGGTCGACGAGCAGGTGCCCGTGCGCACGTCGGCTGTCGAGATCCTGACCGATGGCACCCGCGTGCCGATCGGCAAGCCTCGCGAGACGACGATTTCGCGGGGGGCGCTCGACACGCTGATCGAGAGCGCGACCGGGCTTGTGCACGGCCTCTCCGATCTCGAAGCCCTGATCAAGCAACAGGCGGCCGAGCCCGGGCCGGCTCGGGCCACCGACCCCGCGACCGATGACGACATCGACGAGATCGTCGAGCGGCTCGTGCGGCGGGCGCAGTATCTCGCGCTGTGCAAGGTGCTCGACGAGCTCGACGGGTGGCGCGAAGGGCAGCGCAGCAATCATGACGCCAACGCCCACCGTGGCGAAGCGGCCGGCGAGCAGTGTTGGGAGCACTGGCACTCGTCAGACGTACGCACGATGGTCGCCGACGCCGCCAGTGAGTTGCGCACAGCCGATCCGAACGGCGCGCACGTGCCGAGCGACCTTCCCGCGCCGTTGTGAAGACCTGCGACTACTGCCCGCGCTACGCCGGCACGACAATCTACCTGCGTCGCTCGCCGCTGCGGATCGTGCTGCGTAAGCCGCCGAAGCGCCGCGACGTGTGCACGGATCACATTGACCGCGCCCGACGTCCCGGTGGCCGGCATGGCTGATCCGTTCCAACTCTTCGAGCAGGCCGACGCCGGCCGGCAAGAGTCCCTGCGCGTCATCTGGCCCGAGCTGCACGCGATGCTCGCTCGTGAAGACGAGCCGGCGTCGGAGCGTACGACCCGCTGCGCGGTCTACGCGACGCACGAGATCGGTACGCACGCGGTCGCCGTCGGCCGGCTCGTCGCGGACGGGCCCCCGGCGTGCGCCGAGTGCGTCGCGAAGGCAGCGACCCGCGAAGGCGGGTATCCCCTCACCCGAGAGGCAAGACGATGAACGTCACCATCCTCCGTTTCTTCACGCTCATCGCCGACGTGCTGCTGCGTCTGCGGTACGAGCGCGGCGAGTCGCAGGTCGCCGTCGCGGCCCGGGCCGGGCTCGCCAATCCGCAGATCTCGAAGTACGAGCGAGGCGTCGTCACGCCCGATCTGTCGACGACGCTGCAGCTCTTGCACGCCTACGGGCAGCATCTCGTCGTGATGCCGGCCCCGCTCGCCGAGACGCTCCCCGAGCGCGACGTGGTCGTCGCGGCGGCGTCGCGCTGGTATGCCATCGGCCCGTCGAGTAACCCGCACGAGCTCATCGCGGCCGTCGAGAAGCTCGTCGCGGCCGAGCTGCGGCACGGTGGCGGCGCACACGCTCGACTCGTCGAAGGCGGCGACCGATGATCGAGTCCGAAGTCGCGCTCGTCGAGTGGGAAGGGCTCGTCGGCGTCGAGCTCGTGCCGGCACTGCGGGCGGGCACCGAGCGGGTGCTCGTTGGCGAGCCGTACGCGCTGCACGAACTCGTCGACGAGCTGCGCGAGCGCATCACGAAGCTCGAAGCCGCCTTCGAGCAGGTCGCGCGCTCGCGCAACGAGTGGCGGGCCCGGGCGAAGCGCGAGCCGACTGCGCGCGACGGCTTCGAGCTCTGCTCGCACCCGCGACTCGTGCCGCGCCTGCCGTGCTCGGCGTGCGCCCCGCGCTACGCCGTCGAAGCCGCTCGGCGGTCGAAGCCGTGAAGCGTGACCACCGAGCGGCCGTCGTCGAGCGGGCGCGGCGCTCGGGCGGTCGCGTCATGCCTGCGAATTGGCGGGAGCGACGCGCGCTGCGGCGCATGAGCGCCTACGGTGCCGCTCGCCCCGCTCTCGGCTATCCGGACATCTGGGAGATTCCGTGCGTTTGAGGCCCTATCAGCAAGAGCTCATCGACGGCATGATGCGCGAGTGGAAGGCCGGGCACCGCCGCATCGCCGCTGTGATGGCGACCGGCGGCGGCAAGACGCCGACGGCGATCACTGTCGCCGAGATGTCGCTCGCTCGCGGCCGGCCGGTGTTGTGGATCGCGCACCGCACCGAGCTCATCGATCAGGCGATCGATAAAGCGCAGCAGGTCGCGCCCGGCCGGCGCATCGGCAGGATGCAAGGTCGCGTCAAGCAGTACCGGGCCGAGCTCGTCGTCGCGTCGATCCAAACGGCGTCGACGCAGGGCTCTATCGCGATGCTCAAGTCGCGCATCTGGGGTCTGATCATCATCGACGAGACGCATCACGTTGTCGCCGACACGTACGTGCGCCTGCTGCGCGAGCTCGGCGCGTACGAGCCCGACGGACCGCTCGTGCTCGGCGTGACCGCGACGCTCGACCGCAGCGACGGCCGGGCGCTCGGGGCGGTCTTCGAGTCGGTCGTGAGCCCGCAGATCGGCTTGATCGATCTGATCCGAGCGCCCGCGCCCGGGCCCTACCTCGTGCCGCCCCGGGGAGTGCGGGTGCGCATCGCCGAGCTCGATCTCGACCGCGTGAAGCGCACGGCCGGCGACTACAACTCGGGCGCTCTCGGGGCGGCGATGTCGGCCGCCATGGCACCGAAGCGGATCGTCGAAGCGTGGCAAGAGCACGCGCTCGGCCGGCCGACGGTCGCGTTCCTGCCGTCGGTCGCGCTCTCGATCGAGCAGGCGCAGACGTTCAACGACCACGGCATCGCCGCCGTGCATCTCGACGGCACGACGCCGGCCGCCGATCGGGCCGACGCGCTCGACCGGTTCCGGCGCGGCGAGCTCACGGTGCTCTGTAACGTCGGCCTGTTCACCGAAGGGACCGACCTGCCGAGCATCGCGTGCGTCGTGCTCGGGCGGCCGACGTCGAGCGGCTCGCTCTATCAGCAGATGGTCGGCCGTGGCCTACGACTGCACCCGGGCAAGCGCGATTGCGTCGTGCTCGACGTCACGGGCGTCACGGGCCGGCACAAGCTGGCCACGCTCGCTTCGCTCGGCGGTGCGGACGGGCCCGAAGACATGCCCGACGAGCTGCTGCTCTACGAAGTCGACGATGACAAGCTGCTCGCCGAATCGGTCGAAGACGAGACAAATAACGTGGCCATCGACGAGGAGCCGTCCGTGTACGCCGACGGCGATCTCGCGCACGAGCTCGTCGATCTCTTCGGACAGTCGCACTCGTCATGGCTGCGCACGCCCGGCGGTCGATGGTTCGTCCCCGCAGGCTCGGCCGGCTTCGTGTTCCTCGTGCCCGCCATGAGTGGCGAGACCGAGAGGTATGACGTGCGGTGGACAACGGTCGAACGCGGTCACGAGGGGCTCATACAGGCCGACATGGAGATCGGCTATGCGATGGCGGCCGGCGATGAGTTCGTCGCGTCGCGGCCGATCTGGCAGGCCGAGCGCGATGCGCCGTGGCGCGCCGAGAAGGTGCGCGGCGGCCGTACGCGCGGCGAGATCGCCGACGCGAAGATGATCACCCGCGCCGCCGCGCTCTTCGACCCGCGCCCGCTGTAGACACACCTGCTCGATACCTGCTATCTTTTGCCGACCGAGAAACCAACCGAACAGGGGCACGACATGCAGCGCAAATCGAACCGCAAGCTGCTCTGGCTGATCGCCGGGCTCATCTTCGTTCTGGCTGCCGGCCTGCTCTGCGCCGGCCTGCTCACGCCGAGCGCCGACACGGCGAGCCGTGGCGTCGTCCTGCCGACCGTGACCGGCATGGGCGACGACCCGAGCCCGGAGAGCACGGCCGAGCTCGACGCCGAAGCCACGAAGGCGCTCGAAGAGCTCGACAAGTTGCTCACGCCGAGCGCGACCACGCCGGCCGCGCCGAAGGCCAAGCCGGTGCCGACGAAGCCGACGATCGCTGGTGACGACCTCGTGCACGTCGGCGAAGACGTGCCGGCCGGCACGTACCGCGCCGTCGAGCGCGTCACGAAGGATGGGCCCTTCGAGATCTGCTACTGGTCGAAGACGCGCGACTCGGAAGGCTCGGACATCATCGACAACGGCATCCCGACAGGCGGCCGGCCGCAGGTGACCTTGAAAAAGGGGCAGTGGTTTAAGTCGCAGGGCTGCCCGATGTGGGCGAAGCGTTGACTGTCGCGCTGCTCAAGACGATCGCCGCGCTCTCACTCGTCGTGTCGACGATGATGGGCGCGGTGCTCGCGGCCGAGAAGCTCTACGACGGCGCGGTCGCGCAGTGCCAGACGCTCGGCGGCACGCCCGTCGCCGTCGAGAATCGGCTCGCGTACGACTGCGCGACGCCATACGGAAGGATCAGCCCGTGAGCATCCACTACAACGGCGACCTCTCGAAGCGCCCCGGCCGGCAGGCGTGCACGCAGCGCGGCGCGCAGGCCTACGCGACTCGTTGGTACGCGACCGACTGCTCGCAGTGCAAGGTCACGCTGCTCGGCCTGCCGCTCGTGAAGCTCGACGACGCGACCGTCACGGCGACCGTGACCGATCTCGACGAGACAAGCGTGCTCGTCGAGCGGCCGGCCGCCGACGGCGAGAGCGCGCCCGACGGCGAGCGCATCAGCTTCGACGCCTTCGACGAGTCGTGGCGCTCGGGCGGCTCGGCATGATCACCACCCTGCGCGAGCAGGTGCTCGTCACGGTCGTCGGCGTCGCCTATCTCGCGTGCGCTGTCACGCTCGCGCTGATCTGATGAACGGTCGCTGCGGGGCGTGCGGGTACTTCGCCGAGACGCACGACGTCGACGGCAAGTGCCACCCGGCGACCGGCGACAAGAACGGCCGCCGGGGCACGTTCCGGCCGGCACCCGGGCCCGATCCCGAC
>Ga0326721_10000113_pt1 | contig 42610 bp, 35 predicted proteins | sample SGPome_FD_203951 | JGI IMG/M metagenome (GOLD analysis project Ga0326721, IMG submission 203951) | Soil microbial communities from Southern Great Plains, Lamont, Oklahoma, United States - SGP_1_2016 | ecosystem: Engineered > Artificial ecosystem > Soil microcosm > Unclassified | place: USA...
AGCCGCGGAGAGAGGTTTCTCCGCGGCTCCGCGTCTCCGCGTGAGGCCGATCTTCTGTTCGTTGCGCGCGTCAGGCCTGGCTGCGCGCGAAGTACATCAGGCTGCCTTCCTTGATCAGGTTGATGACCTTGGTGCGCTGGTCCATCGGCAGCGCGGGGCAGCCGTTGCTGCGGCCCTGGATCACCGGCTTGTCGTGCACGTAGTCGGCGCCGTGCACCACCACCGCGCGCGTCCGCATCTTCGAGTTGGTGTCCGACAGGCCGTCCAGGCGCAGCGAGAAGCCGTGCTTTCCCTGGTAGGTCTCGGCGGTGCGCACGAAGCCGAGCGAGCTCATGTTGGAGCCCGGCACGTTGCTGAACTTGTGCGCGAACCCGTCGTGCGCCGGCTCCGAGCCCACGCCGTTGGCCATGCGGAACGACTGCACCTGGCCCGTCTGCATGTCGATCACGTGGAAGCGCGGCTCGCTGGAGCGCAGCGAGTAGTCCAGCACGGAGATGTGCCCCGTGTTGCTGAACTTCTCCTTGTGCGCCTGGAAGAAGGCGAGCGCCTCGGCGAGCAGGTTCTGCGGCACCACACGGTCGGGATCGAGATGCGCGAACGGGGTGGCCGCGATCTCGGTGATCCCCACGGCGGCGGCGGGGAACTGCTCCGGCAGCTGCGCGGCGGCGGCCAGGCTCTCGACGGACTCGCCCTCGAGGTCGCCCCCGTCGAGCTGGTCGAGCGGATCGGGAAGGATTTCCATGGTGTTCTCCAGGGGATGAGAGGATCGGGGGATGGGGAGCGGAAGGGAGATAGCCCCGTCCCCGCGCGGGCGGCGGAGACGCGCATCCGCGGGCGGGTGGGGACCGGCCGGGGACGCGCCGGGCGAATCTCAACATGCGTCCAAACGCGCGGCGGCGGAATAGCCATCATCGCATCGTGCGACGGGTCTCGCGGCGTGCTGCCGATCCCCCGCATCGCCCGATCTTCTCCATCCCCCGCCGTCCGGCGAAGCTCTTGCGTTCAGTGCGCGCGGCGGCGTTGAAAACCGCGGAGCGAGAATCTCCGTAGTCCATCAGGCCGCTTCGGGGGTAATCAACACTCTCGCACTTTCGCACCCTCGCACTTTCGCACCCGATCTCGATGGCAACCGGTTGGCGCGAGCTGTTCTTCGGTCCGCAGCCCGAGCGCGCGGGAATGGTGGAGCCCCTGGTTCCGCGGCGGACCTTCGCGGACGTGATCCTTCCGCCCAGCACCCGGCGGCAGCTGGACCAGGCGCTGGTGCAGATCAAGAAGCACGACATGCTGTTCGGCGACTGGGGGCTGGGCGAGCGGCACGACACCGGGCTGGGGCTGGCGTTCAACTTCGCCGGGCCGCCGGGGACCGGGAAGACGATCTGCGCCGAGGCCATCGCCCACGCGCTGGGCAAGCGCCTGCTCGTCGTCCGCTACGCCGAGCTGGAGAGCCAGTGGGCGGGCATGACGTCGAAGAACGTGTCCGCGGTGTTCGAGGCGGCCAAGGAGCAGGACGCGGTGCTCTTCTTCGACGAGGCCGACGCGATCGCCAGCCGCCGCTTCACGCAGATGGACCAGGGGTACCAGCGCGAGGCCAACTCGGTGGTGAACGTGCTGCTGCGCGAGGTGGAGGAGTTCCAGGGGGTGGTGATCTTCGCCACCAACCTGGCGGCCAACTTCGACCCGGCCTTCGAGCGGCGCATTCGCACGCACATCCTGTTCGAGATGCCGGGGCCCGAGGAGCGCGAGAAGATCTGGCGCACCCAGCTCCACGCGCGGAAGACGCCGCTGGCCGAGGACGTGGACTTCCGCGCGCTGGCCGAGCGCTACCCCGGCAGCGGCGGCGACATCAAGAACGCGGTGCTGAAGGCCGCGCAGGCCGCCATCGCCGAGCCCGGCGAGGACGCGGACAAGCGCATCGGCCAGCGGCACTTCGCCGACGCGATGGAGGAGGTGATCGGGGCCAAGCGGGTGATGGACCAGTCGCTCTTCGGCGCCGCCGCGCCCAACCTCCCCCTGCCGTGGAACGGCGACGGCGCCGCGACGCCGGGCGACGAGCTGCGCGACGACGTGTCGGCGCTGGCCGCGCGGCTGGTGGAGGTCGAGGACACCCTCGTGGCCATCCCCGAGGCCCTGCAGCGCCTCGAGGGCCAGCGCGGCGAGGCGCAGCGGCGCATCGAGCAGCTGGTCGCGTCGGCGGAGCAGGACCGCGAGGGCGCGCGCTCCGTCATCGCCCAGCACCAGGCCGCGTGGGAGCGGCGGCTGAACCTGGTCCTCGCCGCCAGCGCCGTCTCCATCGTCCTCGCCGTGATCGCCATCGCCCTCGCGCTGGTGCGATAATCTGAAAAGACGGTTTCACACAAAGCCACGGAGGCGCAGAGAACCGCGAGTGGTTCTCTGCGCCTTCGTGTTCGCGTGCCGCTGCGTACAATCCTTCTTTTGCATCACCAGGAAGCCGGCTTCTCGACAAGGGTACCGTCCGCGAGCTTCACCTGGAGCGGGAACTGGGCTCGCTGGATGTCGCGTTGCGAGATGTTCCAGGAGAAGTCGGTGGCCTGCTCGAGCTCCGTCGTGTGGCGGTTGAACGGAAACGCGACGCCGATCTTCCCGTGCGGAAACAGGCCGCGCGCGGTGCGAACCGCCGGCATCAGATCCGAATCTCCCGACACGATCACGACTGCATCCGCCTCGTCCCTGACGAACGCCTCGACCAGCTTGAGGCCGATGGCCACGTCCGTCTCCTTCTCCTCATGGCGTTTGTACCTGTGCTTGCACGCCGGGCAGACGAAGTCCTTCACCTTGAACTTGGAGAGGACGACCGAAACACCCGTGCTTTCCAGGGCCGAGATATACGTCGCGTGGCGATTCACGACCCCCCGGTCGGTTCCGGTCAGGTGGGTCGCTAGTGCCGAGAAGTAGTAGATGCCGCCCAGTTCGACTCGCCCGCCGCCGAGCTTCCCGCGGATGGCGCTCAAATACCCGGTCAGCAGCTTGTCGAGGTCGAGCCATTTCACGCGTTGGCCACTGATCTGCTCCACCTGGCGCAGGGAGTGGTAGACGTTGAAGCCATCGACAAGAAAGCTGATCCTCTTGTTCATTGGCGCTCCCGCGAGAGAAAAAAAAACCCCTGGTCCGCAGACCAGGGGGGCCCGAGGTTCTACCCTCGGGGATGATGCACATCAAGGTTACGCAACGTAACCTGATCCGTCAAGTGCCTGAAGTGTGCGTCTGGAGGAGCAGAGAGCCGGGAGTCGTTCTCTGCCCCTCTGGTGCTCTGCGTAAAACCTGTCTTTCCGTTCTCACGGCATGGTGGGGGGTCGCCCCACGGCGAGCGTGCACAATCGACGACGCGCATTTCCGTGGTGGCCCGACAGAGCGCGGCGCGGCGGACGCGCATCTTGGTTCACGAGCGGAGGGATGCGCCTCCCGCGGATGGAAACGCAGCGACCCGGAGCCGTCCGCCATGACCACCTTGGCCGCCGCCCCTTGGATTATCCCCACGATGATTCCCGGCCGACACCGCGCCGCGCGGTGGACGAAGTTCTGGCGCGGTGAGGGCCTCCGGAGCACCTTGCGGAGAGAGGCGGGTCCGTCCGGCCACATCAGGAAGCGGAGGTGGGCGATGAAGGGATGGCGCTGGATGGCGGGCGCGGCGCTGGCGATGGGGATCGCGGCGTGCGCGCCGGCGCGGGAGCCGCGGGTGCCGGTGAGCATCAGCCCGGCGGACCTGTCGCGGCTGGGCGGCGAGTGGACGGGCGAGTACAGCAGCCCGGCGACCGGGCGCAGCGGGAGCATCGTCTTCCACCTGACCGCCACCGCCGACTCTGCGCACGGCGACGTGGTCATGGTGCCGCGCGGCACGGGCGCGCCGCTGCGCCGCGCCGTCTACACCGGCCAGCCCGGGACGCAGCCGGTGCAGCCGCAGGAGCTGACCATCCGCTTCGCGCGCTTCCAGGGCGAGCGGGTGACGGGGATGAGGGACCCGTACACCGATCCCGACTGCCACTGCCCGGTGAGCACCACGTTCGAGGGGACGGTGGCGGGGAACCGGATCGAGGGCACCTTCACCACCCGCGGCTCCCCTTCGGGCGATCCGGTGACGGGCACGTGGCGGGTGGAGCGCAGGCAGTAACGCAGCCAATCCAGCGCGCGTCCGCGGCATCCGCGCCGCCCTCTCCCCGCGCCTTAGAGCGCTCGCCCTCTCCCGTACCGGGCGAGGGGGGCTGCCACGCCATCGGCGCGGCCTGCAACCTCTGGTCGCGCCGATAGTTCCACGTGTCGGTGATGGTGTGGAAGCTACCTCTCCCGGTACGGGAGAGGTGGACGGCCTCGGCCGGCCGGAGAGGGCGCGATGCCGGCGGAAGCGCTAAGAAGCTCGTCTCGCCTCCTCCATCCACACAGACGAAACCGGCGCCCCGCTGCGATGCGGAGGCGCCGGTTCATCGTCACGCCGTACTTCCGTACTTCCGTACTTTCGTACTCTCGTGCTCTCGTACTTTCCCCTACTTCGTCACTCCCCGTACGGTACCCAGATGTTCTTCACGTTCGTGGCCTGGCGCAGGAACTCGGCGCCCTCGCCCTGCGCGGGGTCGAACCAGTCGCGCGGGCGGCCGTAGCCCACGAAGGTGCGCTTCATGTTGCCGGCCGAGAGGCGCTCCACCATCTCGCTCCCCTCCGCCCCGCCGAAGTACCACATCGCGTCCACGTCGTCGTGCGCGGCCAGCGTCTGCGCCAGTTCGTCGCGCTTGCCGGTGACGATGTTCACCACGCCGCCGGGGACATCGCTGGTGTCCAGCACCTGGTAGAAGTCCGTCGCCGCCAGCGGCCAGCGCTCGCTGGGGATGACCACGACGGAGTTCCCCATCGCGATGGCCGGTGCCACGAGCGAGACGAAGCCCAGCAGCGGCGCCTCGTCCGGGCAGGCGGCGCCGATCACGCCGATGGGCTCCTTCATCGCAAGCGTAACCATGCGCACGGGGGTGGCGTGCACGTCGCCGTCGTACTTGTCGGCCCACGCGGCGTAGACGTACAGGCGGCGGATGGTGGCGTCCACCTCGCGCGCGGCGCCGGCCTCGTCGCCGGTGAGCGTGGCGATGCGGCGGGCGAACTCGTCGGTGCGGGCGGCCAGGTTCTCGGCCAGGTAGTAGAGCACCTGCGCGCGGTTGTGCCCGGTCTGCTTCCCCCACCCCGCGGCCTTGTGCGCCGCCTCCACCGCGTTGCGCACGTCCTTGCGGTTCCCCAGGCCGACTTCCGCGATCAGCCGCCCGCCCGCGCCGTGCACCGGCATCGAGTAGCCGCTGTCCGGCCGCGCCTGCTTCCCGCCCACGTACAGCTTCGCGGTCCGGTCGATCGGCGGCAGCGTGGGCCCCTTTGTCTTCGCGGCCGCATCCGCCTTCGCCGCCTTGGTCTTCGTCTGCTGGGAAGCATCGCCCTTCGCCTTCCCCATCTCCTTCTCCCACTTCGCCTTCACGTACTCGTACAGCCCCTCGCGGCCGCCCTCGCGCCCGTAGCCGCTCTCGCGGTAGCCGCCGAAGCCGCTGGCGGCGTCGAACACGTTGGTGCTGTTCACCCACACCGTTCCCGCCTTCACCTTGGGGGCGATGTCGAGCGCCAGGTTGATGTTCTCCGTCCACACGCTGGCGGCTAGCCCGTACGGCGTGTTGTTGGCCAGCTCCACCGCCTCGCCCGGCGTGCGGAAGGTCATGGACACGACCACGGGGCCGAAGATCTCCACCTGCGCGATGGTGGACGACGGCGAGACGTCGGTGAAGAGCGTGGGCGGGAAGAAGCACCCCTCCTGCGGGCAGCTCCACGACGGCTGCCACATGGTGGCGCCCTCCTCCACGCCCTGCTGCACCAGCTGCTGGATCTTCTGCAGCTGCACGGGCGCCACGATGGCGCCGATGTCCACCGACTTGTCCAGCGGGTCGCCCACGCGCAGCGTCTCCATCCGCGCGCGCAGCTTCTCCGTGAGCTTCCGGGAGATGCCCTCCTGCGCCAGGATGCGGCTTCCCGCGCAGCACACCTGCCCCTGGTTGAACCAGATCGCGTCGACCACGCCCTCGACCACCGAGTCGATGTCCGCGTCGTCGAACACGATGAAGGGGCTCTTCCCGCCCAGCTCCAGCGACAGCTTCTTCCCGCTCCCCGCCGTCGCCACGCGGATGATGCGGCCGACCTCGGTGGAGCCGGTGAAGGCGACCTTGTCCACGTCGGGGTGCTCCACCAGCAGCGCCCCCGTGCGCCCGTCGCCGGTGATGATGTTGACCACGCCCGGCGGCAGCCCCGCCTCGTCGCAGATCTCGGCGAAGAGGATGGCGGTCAGCGGCGTGAACTCGGCGGGCTTCAGCACCACCGTGTTCCCCATCGCCAGCGCGGGGGCGATCTTCCAGCTCAGCATCAGGAGCGGGAAGTTCCAGGGGATGATCTGGCCGACGACGCCGAGCGCTCCGCAGTCGCGCAGCTCGGGGTCGGTCTCCATCAGCTGCGCCCACCCGGCGTGGTGGTAGAAATGCCGGGCCACCAGGGGGATGTCGATGTCGCGCGACTCGCGGATGGGCTTGCCGTTGTCCATCGACTCGAGCACGGCGAAGAGGCGCGAATGCTTCTGCACCTGCCGGGCGATGGCGTACAGGTAGCGCGCGCGCCCGTGCCCGCCCAGCGCCTGCCACCCCTCCAGCGCCCCGCGCGCGGCGGCGACCGCCGCGTCTACGTCCGCCTTACCCGCCTGCGCGACGCGGGCGAGCGGCTTGTTGTTCGCGGGGTTCACGGTGTCGAAGTACTCGCCCTCGCCCGGCCCGCGCCACTCGCCGCCGATGTACATCCGCGTGGTGCGGTCGTGGTCGTCGAGCCAGCGCGTGGCGGGCGATGCGCTCTCGGGCGCGGGCCCGTACTCCAGCGTCTCGAAGATCTCGGCGATGCTCATCTGCGTGCGTCCTGTGTGCTGCCCTGGGGCGATGGGTCGGTAGCGCGTAAGTATACACGCCGCAGCGGTCCCGCGCACGCCGAGGGGACAGGAGACAGGGGATAGGGACGGGGGAGGGGGGATGGGGGATGGGACGAGCTTCGTGGCGCGCCCGCGGCGCCGCGCCCTCTCCGGCCGGCCGAGGCCGTCCACCTCTCCCGTACCGGGAGAGGTAGCCATCCGGCATCACCCGGTACGGGAGAGGGCGAGCGCTCTCAGGCGCGGGGAGAGGGCGCGAGGCGTCGGGCGCGCGCCGTCGCCGGACAAACGTCATCTGGAACCCGCGTGCACGGGGCGCCGTACCGCCATACATTGGTCGCCGTACGTTTCAGGGTGGACACCGGAGAAGGCCGTTGAGCGAACCGAATCCCCAGGCGCGGACCGTTCCCAGCCACGACGGGCCCATGGTGCTGGCCCCCAAGCCTCCCGAGGCCGAGTACGGCTACGTGGAGCAGCAGGGCCACGCCTGCACGCGCGAGGAGCTGATCGCCCGCATCCGCGAGGGGCGCCCCACGCCGTACGTGTGGACGCCGGAGACGGAAGGCGTCGTCCACGTGTGGGCGGTGCCGTACCTGTTCGAGGCGTACCGCGAGCGCGGCAAGTCCAAGGCGCGCAACACCGCGCTCTTCTGGGCGCTGGTGAGCGCGGCGCTGCTGTCGTACGCCTTCGCGTCGCACAACTTCCGCTTCACCAACGGCTTCGTCATCGGCGGGTTCGCGGCCGCCGCGCTGTCGTTCTACTCGTGGCTGGAGTTCGGGCGCTTCCGGCGGCTCACCACCGGCCGCCTCTCCACGCAGGTGAAGGAGGTGCGCGAGCGTCTTCCCCCGCGCCGCGGGCCCGCGCGCTACACGCAGGCGCTGGCCGCCGGCATCGCCGCGGTGATGCTGGTGCAGGCGCTCGGCTCGCTCTGGCAGGGGAACGGCATCCACATCCCCATCCTCCCCGGGCTGATCCAGAACCAGCCCAGCATCGAGGCGGCGGGGATCGTGATGGAGCGCATCCTGGACCATCACGAGTACTGGCGGCTGCTCTCCGGCGCCTTCCTGCACGACGGGCTGCTGCACTTCGGGATGAACACCATGGCGCTGCTGGCCATCGGCCGCTTCCTGGAGGCGTTCGCCCACCGCGCCTACGTTCCCATCGTCTTCCTGCTCACCGCGCTGGCGGCCAGCTACACCAGCTACTTCTGGTCGCCCGTCACCCACGTGGACGCGTCGGTCGGGGCGTCGGGGGGGATCCTGGGGCTGTTCGGGTTCCTGGCCGTGCTCGCCCGCGTGCGGCGCGACGTGATGCCGCCCGGGTTCGGCCGCGCCATCCTGGCCGACATCAGCGTGATCGCGGCGATGGGGATCTTCGGATGGGGATACATCGACAACTCGGCGCACGCGGGGGGATTCATCTCCGGCGCGCTGCTGGGGTGGCTGATGATCCCGCGCGTCCGCGGCGGCAGGACCACGCCGTACTGGGAGCCGTCGCGCCCCATCCGCATCATCGGCGACGTGTCGCTCGGCATCCTCCTGCTGGCCGCGCTGGCGACGATCGGGCTGCTGGTGTGGCGGATCTTTCTCTATCCGCATGGATGAGATCGGAAGAAGTCCTAAGTCCTAAGTCCTAAGTCCTAAGTCCTGAGTTGAAGATCGATGTGACGGTGGAACGGCGGGGTGAGAAGGGGAAAGCCCTCCCGCGTCGACGGGTCGCGGCGCGTCGGGCAAACTCCTGACGATGGCGTCGGGAGAAGCACGGAATAGCGTATTGCAATCGCCAAAACTCTGGACGAGGACGATCCCGGCGTTTAGGATGTGACCTTCGTGAGCGCCCGCGCGTCCACCCAGTCGCATGCGGGGTGACAAAACATCTGGCGTCGCGCCGGCCGCATCCCTGGCTTGGCCGTCCGTGCGCGGAGACAGGTCCGCGCTCCCGCCGGCATCTTCATCCCGACCCGTCTTTCCCCACCTTTCGAGCTCCATCCGAACAACCGTGCGTAGATCTCCTGCGTCCTAAGTCCTGAGTCCTAAGCCCCAAGTGGGGAGTTCCGGAGCGAGTTGAAACCAGTGCGCGCGCTGAGTTCTCCCCTCTTCTCCTGCTGTCGAGAGAGAAGGGGGGCCGGAGGGGATGAGGGCCAGCCCGGCGCGAAGCGCCCCCGCAGATGCCGCGGCCACGAAGATCCCCCACTCAGCACTCAGCACTCAGCACTCAGCACTCAGCACTCAGCACTCAGCACTCAGCACTCAGCACTCAGCACTCAGCACTTAGGACTTAGGACTTAGGACTTCTGTTCTTCGCCGTCCGATTTCCCCGGAGCCAACCATGACCCACCGCCATCTCGCCGCCGCCGCGGTGCTCGCGCTGGCCGCCGCGGCGCCGCTCGCCGCCCAGGACGAGCCCGGCCGCGCGGTGCGCCCGCGCACCACCTACGAGGACCTGCAGATGTTCAGCCAGGTCCTGAACCAGATCCGGGTGAACCACCCCGACAGCATCGACACCCACGAGCTGTTCATGGCGGCCATCCAGGGAATGGTGCACGCCGCCGACCCGCACTCGTTCGTCATCCAGGGCGCGCGGCTGTCGCCGGAGAAGCAGCGCGACTACCGGGAAGGGCGCATGTACCCCATCCCCATCGACTTCCGCTTCGTGGGCGACCAGCCGGTGGTGGCCAGCGTCAGCGCGGGATCGGAGGCCGCGCGGCAGGACATCCTCCCCGGCGACGTGCTGGTCTCCATCGACGGGCGCGCGGTGCAGGCCGAGAGCCCGTTCGAGCTCGAGGTCACCCTGGCCGGCGCGCGCGGGAGCACCGCGCGGCTCCGCTTCGAGCGCGAGCGGGTGGACGGGTCGACCGTGGAGCTGGACCGCGTGGTGAAGCGCGAGAAGGTGGAAGAGGGCACCGCCGTGCCCGCCGCGTTCATGCTGGACGCGACGACCGGCTACGTGCGCGTGACCACCTTCGCCAACCAGAAGGCGGCCGACGACATGCACGCCGCGCTGGGGCAGCTGGAGCGCCAGGGGATGCAGCGCCTGGTGCTGGACCTGCGCGACAACGGCGGCGGGATGGTGGACGAGGCGGCCCGCGTGGCCAGCGAGTTCCTCCCCTCCGGCGCCGTCATCTACAGCTCCGCCGGCCGCAAGCCCGAGATCGCGAAGACGCAGCGCGTCACCCACTCGTTCCTGAGCCCCGGCGGCCGCCAGTACCCGGTGGTCGTGCTGGTGGACGGGGGGACGGCCAGCGCGTCGGAGATCGTGGCCGGCGCGCTGCAGGACCACGACCGCGCCCTCGTCGTCGGCCGGCCGACGTTCGGCAAGTCGCTGCTGATGCAGGGCTTTCCGATGACCGACGGCTCCATCATCGAGTTGGTGATCGGGCACGTGAGCACGCCCTGTGGCCGCGTGATCCAGCGCCAGTACCGCGGGATGGCGCGCGGCGAGTACTTCCGCCTGGCCCACGCCGCGCGCGACACGGCGGGGCGCCCCAGCTGCCGCACCGACCACGGGCGCACCGTCTACGGCGGCGGCGGCATCTACCCCGACGTGGTGCTGGAGCCGCAGGACGGCGCCCCCGTCTGGCTCGCGCGGCTGGGCGAGGAAGAGGTGATCACCCGCTGGATGAACGCGTGGCTGGCCGCGCACCCCGACGGGCTGGGGACGGTGGAGGCGCTCGCCGGCAACCCGGTCCTCCCCGCCGGGGCGCTGGCCGACTTCCGCGCCTTCGCGCAGCGCAACGGCCACCGCGTGCCCGAGGGCGCGGAGGTCGACGCGCGGCTGCAGCACGAGCTCGTCCCCGCGCTGGCGGGGACGAAGTGGGGCGCGGCGGGCTACTATCGCCTCTCCGCCGTCCTGGACCCGCAGGTGCGGCAGGGCGTCGCCCAGTTCCCGCGCGCCACGCAGATCCTGGCCGGGCAGTAAGCCCCATCATTCCCCACGGCCCGGCGCATCTTCGCCGCCGGGCCGCCGCAGCCCCTTCATCTCCCCGCTTTTGAAATGACGATTCGACTCCGCGCCCTCGGGCTGGCCGCGCTGCTGGCCGCCGCAGCCCATCCCGCCGCCGCGCAGAGCGGCCCGCGCCGCCCCGCGCTCCCCGCCGGCGCCGACAGCAACGACGCGCGCGCCTGGTATCGCCTGGGCATCTCGCGGCTGGGCGACGACCCGCGCGCGGCGGCCGACGCGTTCAGGTGGGCGTCGCGGCTGGACCCGCACTGGGCCGACCCGCTGTACGCGCGCCGCGCCGCGCTGCTGATGGCCAACCGCACCGTGCTGCTGGGCTACTACAGCGGCTCGGAGACCGCGTGGCGCCAGGCCCAGCCGGCCGACTCGCTGGCCGCGCACGCGCTGGAGATGGACCCGTTCCTGAACCGCAACCTCGAGGGCGAGCTGGCGCGCGCCTTCCTGAACGCCGCCATCGAGCGCGACACCCGCGGCGGCGAGACGCGCGACCAGCTGACCGAGGTCGAGCGCGCGCACCTGTCCGCCCTCATCCTGGCCAACCAGACGCCCGCCACGCGCGCCTGGCTGGCCGCCGCCGACGGCGACCTGGACGAGGCGCTGCGCTTCTACGACCAGGCCATCCACGACGCGCGCTACAAGAGCGACCTGTACGCCGACAAGGGGCGCGTCCTGGCATTGCGCGGCGACCTGGCGGGGGCGCTCTCGGCGCTCCAGTCGGCCGTGGCCGCGCGCGCGGCCGAGCAGAACCGGCGGCTGGTCTTCCTCTACCAGTCCAAGGCGCAGTACCAGGCCACCGTGGCCGCGCTGCACGAGCGGCTGGGGCATGCGGACTCGGCGCGCGCGGCGTACGGCGCGGCGCTGCAGGAGGACCTGTCGTTCGCCTACGCGCACGCGCACCTGGCCGCGCTCTCGCTGGCCGCGGGCGACACCGCCGGCGCGCTGGGCGAGTTCGCGCTGGCGGTGCAGATCCGCCCCGGCGACCCCGGCCTGCGTGTGGACGCCGCCACCATCCTGGCCGCCACCGGCCACGTGGAGGAGGCGGTAGAGCACCTGAAGAAGGCCGTGGAGCTCGACCCCGCGTACGCCGACCCGTACGTGATGCTGGGGCGCCTGCACGACGCCAGCAGCCTGACCGCCGACGCGCTGCGCTACTACGAGGCCTTCCTGGCGCACGCCGCCCGCACCAACCCGCAGTACGAGTGGGCGCAGCAGCGCATCGCCCAGCTCCGCGCGGCGCCGTGAGCGGATGAACGGATGAGCCGCTGAACGGCGGAACTGCGGGGTTCGGGCGTGTCTGGCGCACGTCCTCAGCCTCGCGCCGCCCTCACCCCGCGCCGGAGGGCGCGACCCTCTCCCGTCCCGGGAGAGGGTGGCTATCCAGCATCCTCGCGCTTTCCGAACCTCCCTCGCACGGATGCGTGAGCGGGCCTCAGCCGGGTGGGCACGATGCTCGTCGTCCTGGCGCGGATGCCATCCAGCTACCTCTCCCGGTACGGGAGAGGTAGACGGCCTGAGCCGGCCGGAGAGGGCGCGATGCGTCGGGAACGCGGCTCACCGCATCAAACCCCCTCCACCGCCACCCTCCAGATCCGCACCGTGCTCGTCGCGCCGGTGACGGGATCGCTCGTCTCCCTGCGCACGTCGATCTCGTCCACGGCCCAGTCCATCTCCTCCATCAGGTCGCGGAACTCGCCGAAGTACACGCGGCCAGGGTCCGCCAGCAGCGCGCGCCCGCCCTCCGCCAGGATGCGCGGGAGGAGCACCGACAGCGCCTCGGCGTTGCGCTGCTCGTACAGCACGTCGGCGGCGACGACCAGCTCCCACCGCTCGCCCGGGGGCGGGTGGCGCCAGTCCAGCATGGCGGTGCGCAGCGGGGGCAGGCCGTTGCGCACGGCGTTCGCCCCGGCGAAGCGGAGCGCGTCGGCGTAGTAGTCCGTCGCCAGCGGGTCGGCGCCCTGCGAGCGCAGGGCCAGCGAGGGGAGCGCGACGCCGCACCCCAGCTCCACGATGCGCCGCTCGGGCGGGGGACGGTCGAGCAGGTGGCGGGTGAGGCCGCGCGCGCTGGGCCACAGGTCCGCCCAGTACGGCAGCCGCTCGTCCGCCTCGAACTCGGCCTCGTCGATCAGCTCGTCCGCCGCGCGGGGGAGGAGGACGTCCACCTCGAACGTCGCGTGCGCGAACCGCTCGACCCGCGTGTCGAACTCCGCCCGCAGCGCCGCCTCCAATCCCCCGCCCCCGGTCCGTTCCGGCTCCATCCGCGCCTTTCCGCTTGCCCGTGCCCCGCGCCGCCCGGTAACTTTCCCGGCGGCAATCCCGCCGCCCACGCTCTCGCCCGCGCGGCGGCCCGTCAACCCCCCGCCCGCTCCCGCGCCACCCCAGTCCGATGCAACCGCGGCGGCCGTTCGAGCGCCGGATCCGGCGCGCGCTGATCCTCTTCTCCCTGGTCCCCACGCTGCTGATGCTGGCGGCGGGGGCGTACGCCGTGTGGCGCGCGGTGGCGCTCGCCGACCCCGCCGGCGCGTGGGACCGCGTGGCCGCCAGCGGCAGCGAGCTCATCCGCCGCGCCGAGGCCTCGGGCGACCCCGAGCTGGCGCGCGCCGCCCGCGTCCACCGCGGCGAGCTGGGCGATTCGGTGACGCACGCGCGGCGGTGGGAGTACCTGCTGCGCCGCGCGCTGGTCCTCATCCCCGTCGCCGCGCTCCTCGCCGCCGCGCTGCTCTTCGCGCTCGCCGTCCGCTTCTCGCGCCGGATGGGGCGCCGCCTTTCGCGCCCGGTGGAGGAGCTGGCCGGGTGGGCGGGGCTGGTCGCGCGCGGCGAGGCGCTCCCGCCCGCGAAGGGCGACGAGGCGCGGATGGGCGAGTTCGGCATCCTCCGCACCGCCTTCCGCGACATGGCCGCCGAGCTGGCCGAGAGCCGCGCCCGCGAGCTGGAGGCCGAGCGGATGCGCACGTGGATCGGGATGGCGCGCCGCGTGGCGCACGAGCTGAAGAACCCGCTGACGCCCATGCGCCTGGCCGTGCGCACGCTGCACCGCGCGGGGACGGAAACGGAGCCCGGCCGCGAGGCGCTGGAGGTGATCGAGGCGGAGAGCGGAAGGCTGGAGGAGCTGGCGCGGGCGTTCGCGCAGCTGGGGCGGCTGCCGGAGGGCCCGGCGGCCGAGGTGGACCTGCGGGAGATGCTGGAATACCTGCTGCGGAGCCACCTTCCGGCCGGCGTGACCTCGCGGCTGCGGATCCCGATGGGGCTCCCCTCCGTCCGCGGCCACCCGGACGCGCTCTCCCGCGCCTTCGCCAACCTGCTGCTGAACGCCGCCGACGCGGTGGACGGCACCGGCGCCATCGAGGTGGTGGCGCGCGCGGCCAACGGCTTCGTGGAGGTGCGCGTGCTGGACAGCGGCCCCGGCATCCCGGCGGAGCACGTGGAGCGCATCTGGGAGCCGGACTTCACCACCAAGTCGCGCGGCACGGGCCTTGGCCTGGCGCTCGTCCGCCAGACGGTGCAGGCGCACGGCGGCAAGGTCGCCGCCCGCAACCGCCCCGAAGGCGGCGCCGAGTTCCGCGTGCTGCTGCCGGTGGAGCCGCTCGCCGCCGCACTCCCCACGCAGGGCTGAGATGATCCCAGGCGCTCCCTATGGCCTGAACCCGAGCGAACGCCGGCTCGCCAGCCATCCCGCGTAGTCCATCTGCAGCTTCACGGACCCGGGCACGCCGCGGTCGATGTCGGTAAGCGGCGAGGGGCGATAGACCTTCGCCACGTATGGCGGACGATTGCCGGCGATGAACTCGGCGATGCGCCCCCGCGTGTTCACGAAGTTGCGGGCAAGCTCCTCCGCCTTCGCCATCCCGCCCACCAGGCAGAACATCCCGGCGCCGGAGAGCATCACCGCGGCCAGCTCGAACGGATCGCGCGTGATCACCCGGTCCGCGCTCAGCACCAGCCATCCGCGCGCGGCGACCTCGGGAAGCCACGTCGTGTCGGGCTCGTTCTGCGCGAAATGGTCGTCGTGGATGTGCACCGTCAACCCCGCGGAGCGCAGGTACTCGGGGAAGTCGTACCGCCCCAGGTTGCGGTCCGCGAAGAACTCCACCGCCGTCAGGCCGCTTTTTCGAAGACGATCGCGTCTTCGATCATCGCGCGGTCGATGCCGTAGTCGTGTGCCAGGTGCTCGATGCTCTCGCCGGCATCCACGCGCTGCGCGAGGATGGAGGTGGTGATCCCCGACCCGGTGACCACCGGCCGCCCGAACGAGACGCTGGGGTCGATCACCACGGAGCGGACGTCGGACTCGTCTCGCCCGGTGAGGAACGGATAGAGGCGGATGGGGATGTGCCGGTCGTCGCGCTCCACGCGGCGGAGATACGCCTCCAGCACCCGGCGCATGGCGAACTGCCCGGAGCGGCTGAGGTTGATCAGCTGGCCGTAGTGCTCCAGGAAGATCTCTCCCGCGCTGGTGAGCAGCGCGTCGCTCAGCAGCACGTGGGGGATGCCGAGCACCTTGCCCGCGTGGTCCAGCGCCGGGCGCACGGCGCGGATGGGAACGCCGTACTGCGTCCGCAGCGCGCGGAGCACGTGCGCTTCGACCAGGTTGAGGAACGAGAGGCGGCCGGTCTGCGCGTCCGCGGGCGAGAGGAGCGGCTTGAACGAGCCGGGTCCACCCTGCTGCCGCGGGTACGTGCGTCCCGCGAACCAGGAACGCAGCGTCGCGGACGGCACGTGCAGATACCGCGCGGCATCCGCGACCGAGTACGCCGGCAGCTCGCGCGGATCGCGTCCGTTGTAGAGGGAAGAGCGGCGCATGCGCATCCGGAATGCGGGAATGGACGAAACGCACCGTATTATGAGGCACTTGGCGTAATCCGGGTAGCCCGCCCGATCGGTGGGTGATGGCCGGTCTGGTGAAACCCTGCCTCGTCACCGGCGTAGAACGCCCCATCTGCCGCACCGCTGACGGTCTTCCTCCCTCCCCCGCTCCCACGTGTCCGCCACGGTCCTGATCGTCGACGACGAGCCGAACATCCGGCGCATGCTGGGCGCCCTGCTGCGCGCGGAAGGCTTCCGCACGCGCGAGGCGGCGGGCGGGCGCGCCGCGCTCGCCGAGGTGCAGGCCGAGGAGCCCGACGCCGTGCTCATGGACCTGTACATGGACGGCGGCGGGGGATTGGAGGCGCTGCCGAAGCTGCTCGAGGCCGCGCCCGCGCTCCCCGTGGTGATGATGAGCGGGCGGGCGACGCTGAGCGACGCGGTGAAGGCCACGCAGCTCGGCGCCTTCCACTTCATCGAGAAGCCGCTCACCCCCGAGGCCGTTCTCCTCACCCTGCGCTCCGCGCTGGAGCTGCGGACGCAGCGCGAGCTGAACCGGGCGCTGCGCGCCGAACTGGGCGACGGCGAGGAGATGGTGGGCCGCAGCGGTGCGATCGAGCAGGTGCGCGAGATGATCCGCCGCATCGCGCCCACCGACGCGCGCGTGCTGATCACCGGCGAGAGCGGGACGGGAAAGGAGGTCGCCGCCAACCTGATCCACGCGCACTCGAAGCGGGCCAAGGGGCCGTACGTGCGCCTGAACTGCGCCGCCATCCCGCGCGACCTGGTGGAGAGCGAGATGTTCGGCCACGAGAAGGGCGCCTTCACCGGTGCCACCGAGCGGCGGCGAGGGCGCTTCGAGCTGGCCAGCGGGGGGACGATGTTCCTGGACGAGATCGGCGACCTCTCCCCCGCGGCGCAGGCCAAGCTCCTGCGCGCGCTGGAGGCGGGGCAGATCGAGCGCGTGGGCGGCGGCGAGCCGGTGAAGGTGGACGTGCGCGTCCTCGCGGCGACGAACAAGGACCTCCGCGCCGAGGTCGCCGCCGGGCGCTTCCGCGAGGACCTGTACTTCCGCCTGCACGTCATCCCCCTGCACCTGCCGCCGCTGCGCGAGCGCCGCGACGACATCCCCCTGCTCGTGGCCCACTTCCTGGACCGCAGCCGCGCACGCAACGGGCTGCGGCCGCCGCGCCTCTCCGCCACCGCCGTGGACGCGCTGGCGCGGCACGCGTGGCCCGGCAACGTGCGCGAGCTGGCCAACATCCTGGAGCGCCTCTCCATCCTGCACGCCGGCACCGACGTGGGCGCGGCGGAGATCCGCGGGCTGCTCGCGGCCGACGGCGCGGTGTCCAACGACGAGCCCGTGGCGTATCGTGAAGACGACGAGCGCACGCTCTCCGACCGGCTGGACGACTTCGAGCGCACCCTGCTGAGCGGCGCCCTCGACGCGGCGGACGGCAGCGTGGCCGAGGCCGCCCGCCGCCTCCGCACCGACCGCGCGAACCTCTACCGCCGCATGCGCCGCTTGGGCATCGACCGGTAAGTCGTTTTGGGAGACGGAGATCAGGACAGGGATGAAGGTGAGGTCGGGATCATCCCCCCACGACCTCGGATGCATCGCATCCGGAGGTCACGCCGGCGCGTCACTCCGACACGTCCGATGCGGGGACATGAATCGCCCCGAATCTCCAAATCGTTTGCTTGCAGGATGATGCGGCAGATCCGCGACCAGGCATGGCGCCTGCCTTCGATCCTGATGCCCATCCCGCATCCGCTGCATCGTCCCGCCCCTGGAGGAACCATGCGCAGGCACGCCCTCGCCGTCCTGCTCGCCCTGATCGCCCCGCCCGCGCTGGCCGTGCGCGCCGCCGCGCAGGAAACGCGCGCGCAGCTTCCGCCCGACGCCGCGCGCCGCATCGTAGAGTTCTACAACGACCCGCGCACCGTCCACTTCGCGGGCGAGTGGCGGATCGCGCCGGGGAGCAGCGTCGCCGGGAACGTCGCGGTGCTCGACGGCAATCTCACCGTGGCCGGGCGCATCGAGGGCGACGTGGTGGTGATCAACGGCGACGCCACGCTCGCCGACGGCGGCTCCGTCACCGGGAGCCTGACGGTGGTCGGCGGCGCCATCCACCGCGAAAGCACCGCGGAGCTCGGCGGCCAGGCGATCGCCTACGCCGAGCACCTGGACTACCTGCGCCGCGGTGGCCGCATCTACGCCGACATCGGTGGCGCCATCGACGCGCCGCCCCCCGACACCGCCGCGCGCGTGGCCGCCGCGGAGCCCGACACCGTGCGCGACGCCGAGCGCCCGTGGAGCGAGGACACCGCCGCGGCGGGGCGCACCGAGCGCCAGCGCGAGCACGACGACTGGGACGAGGGGGGATGGTCCGCGGTGCGCCGGGGCCGCAGCGGGCAGGGGCGCGCGGACTTCATCGTGGCCACGGGGCAGAGCTACAACCGCGTGGAAGGGCTCCCCATCACCTTCGGGCCGCTGCTGGAGACCGGCGGCCACAACCCGCTGCGGCTGCGGGCGATGGGGATCTTCCGCACCGAGGCCGGGCCGGAGCTGGGGCCCGGGCGCTGGGGCTACGAGGCGCGGCTGGAGCAGTTCATCGGCGGGCGGCGCGAGCTCCGCGTGGGCGGCGGCGTCTTCCGGCGCATCGACCCCATCGAGGACTGGCACCTGAGCAAGCTGGAGAACGGCCTCTCCACCTTCTTCCTGCACCGCGACTACCGCGACCACTTCGAGCGCGAGGGGTGGACGGCGTACGCCATGGTCACGCCGCGCGCCTTCCCGGCGCAGGCGTCGCTCGGCTTCCGCAGCGAGCGGGAGCGCAGCGAGCCGGCCGGAAGCCCGTTCACCCTCTTCAACAACAACGACCCGTGGCGCGCGCAGCCACTGGCCGCACAGGGGCGCCTGAGCTCGCTCGTGCTGAACGGGATGATCGACACGCGCAGCAGCGCCGTGGACCCGTCCAGCGGCTGGTACGTGAGCGGCGAGGTGGAGCAGGGGCTCGGCTCGTCGCTCCGCCAGCCCGACTGGCAGCCGGTGAACGGGAGCGACGTCTCGCCCCCCGCACCCGTCATCCTCCCCGGCGCGGAGTACGGCGCCTTCACGTCGGGAACGATCGACGTGCGGCGCTACAACCGCATCGGCCCCTGGTCGCGGCTGAACTTCCGCGTCACCGCGGGCGGATCGATGGACGGCTCGCCGCTCCCGCCGCAGCGCCAGCACGCGCTGGGCGGCGAGGGGTCGCTCCCCGGCTTCGCGCTGTTCTCGGTGGACTGCGGCGCGCGCCGCTTCGAGGTCCGCCGCGCCGACGAGGTGGCGCGCGCCGCGGGCGGGACGAGGGCGGTGCCCAGCTACTTCCTGAACTACGGGTGCGACCGCTTCGCCCTGTTCCAGGCCGAGTACCGCGGCGAGCTGAGCCTGCACCTGCGCTGGAACGGCGACGACGAGGACGCGGGCGAGACCGAAAGCTGGCCGCGCTCCCTGCGCCACGGGCTGAACACCGACTTCGGCTGGGTGCTCTTCGCCGACGCGGGGCACGGCTGGGCGCTGGGCGACCGGCTGGTGGACACCCGGACGTCGGTGGACGTGGGCGCCGGCGTGCTGCTGGGGCGGCTGGGCGTGTACGGCGCCGTGCCGGTGAGCACTGGGGGAAGCTTCAACCTGTTCATCCGCCTGAGCCCCAGGATTTGAAGCCGCTGCGCCGCATCGCCCTCGCGCTGCTGGGCGCCGCGCTGCTGGCGGCGCCGGCGCGCGCGCAGGACCGGCCGGTCACGCTCGCCGTGGCCGGCGCCGCGGGCGAGTGGCGCCCGGTGGTGCGAATGCAGGGCGTGCTGCGCGACGCCGCGCTGCTGGATGCGCTGCGCTCGGGGCTGCCGCTCCGCTTCCACTTCCGCGTGGAGCTGTGGCGCCGCGGCTCGGGCGTGGACCGCCTGGTCACCGCGCGCGAGAACGCCCGCGCCATGCTCCGCTCGCCGCTGGACGAGGGGTACACGCTGGACGACGGACGGACGCAGCGCGCCTTCGCCACCGTGACGGAGTGCGAGGCGGCGCTGGAGCGCGCCTTCCAGCCTCCCATCCGCCCACCGGGCCGCGGCCGCTACTACTACATCGCGGTGATGAACGTGGAAACGCTGTCGATGAGCGATCTGGAGGAGCTGCGCCGCTGGCTGCGCGGCGAGGCGCGCCCCGCGGTCACCGGCAGCAAGCCCGTGGGCCAGGCGGTGGAAACGGGGCTGCGCCGCTTCTTCGTGCGCCTCCTCGGCCTCCCCACCCGCCGCTACGACGTCCGCACCGACGTCTTCGAGGTGCGGTGAAGAAAGGGGATCGACAGCAGGTGGGAGATGACGAAGCGCCCGCGCCTCGGCGGGCGCTTGGTGCGTTCAGCGAACGAAGGGAACTACGCCGCCTTCTCTACAGGTGACGCGTCGCTTTCGAGCGGTGCGTTCTCCGCCGGCGGGAGCGTCACCTTCACGCCGCGCTCCTTCGCCAGCAGCGCGACCGCCTCCGGCAGAGCGCGGAGGACGCGGAGCAGTGTGTCCGCGGTGGCGTTCTGCGCCACGGTGCCGCGCTCCCACCGCACCACCGTCTTCTCCCCCGCGCCGATCAGCTTCTCCAGTTCTGCCTGCGACAGCCCGTACTTCGCGCGGAGAGCGCGGATCGCGTCGGGCTCGAGCAGCCCCTCCGCCTTCCGGACCGCCGCGGCGCCCCGGCGAAAGCTCTCGTCCGCCATCCCGCCGAGATAGAACGTCTCGTCGCAGTTACCGCACCGGTAGAAGGTGTCTTCGATCACGACCTTGCGCTGCCCGACGCCGACTTCCCGCGGCTCGGTGACGAGCTTGGCCGCGGTTCCGCAGAGATAGCACTTGAATGTTGGTGGCAGCACGATTCACCTCTTCTTGAACTGAACGACGATCGCGAACCCGTCCGGATCAATCTGCAGCTTGATGTAGAGGTCCATCGCCCGAAAATGCAGGTGATAGACGTCCTGCCACAGCCCGGGCCGCTTCTCCGCCTCCATGCTCTTGTAGAAGCACGTGGGCGTGAGCCCCAGCACCGCCGCCACGATATCGGGTTCTTCGAAACCGAGCTGGTCGGCGCCCTGTCGTGAGGCTCCCGTGATTACTCTCGACAGCTCACCCTGCCCGACGAGTTGCTGGATGCGCTCCAGATCGTATGCAGGCGTGTCAGGGCCGTGTGGATCGTATGGTAGCATCATGCTACCATACGTTCAAGTGGTTGATCCGTCTGTCGCATTGCTGGACCGCCTTTCGGCAAGGATTATTCTGCTCGCTTTTGGAAGGCAGGAATCTCAGCCGATACCAGCGTTTTCGCCAGACGTAGCGGTGGCGGAATACTGGCGCGCGTTGGCGGCCAGCGGCGGAACAGTTCGGCGGGTTCCGCGCACCCGTCTGAACGACCATAGGGTAGACATGGAGAAGAAAATCAGATATTCTGATTCAAGAAGGGAGGAGTCCATGCAAAAGACTGCATCCGTGACCGATGTGGCCCGCAACTTCTCGGAGTACGTGAACCGCGTGTCTCACCGCGGCGAGCACTTCATCCTCACTCGCGGCGGCAAGGCGGTCGCCGAGCTGCGTCCGGTTCCCGCGGGGCGAAAGCTGAGCGAGCTGCCCGGCATCCTCGCCTCGCTCCCTCGGCTGGGAGAGGAGGACGCGGCCGCGTTCGGGCAGGACATCGACGCGGCGCGCGAGGAGCTGGCTCGCGCCGCCGATTACGATCCGTGGGAATCCTGATCGACATGAGCGTGCTCATCGCCCACGAGCGCGCTCAACTCGATGTCGTGCAGCGCATTCGCGATGGCGGCTCGGATGTGGCCTACCTCTCGGTCATCACGGCCAGCGAGCTGCTGCATGGAATCTGGCGTGCCGTCGACCAGGCGGTACGTGCTCGCAGGACGGCGTTCGTCGAAGGGCTCCTGAGGGAGCTGCCGGTGATCGACATCGACCTCGCGGTCGCGCGGATCCACGCGCAGCTCTGGGCGGAGCAGAAGGCGAGCGGCCGCGCCATCGGTCCCCACGACCTCTGGATCGCCGCGACCTGCATCGCGCACGGGTTCCGGATCGCGACGGTGAACGTGCGCGAGTTCGAGAGAGTGCCGGGCCTGCAGGTCGAGCGCTGGTAGTTTCGTGGAGCAGACGCAACGGGGCGCCCTCTCGCGTGGAGAGGGCGCCCCGTTGCCGTGGGATGATGCTTCAGCAGTAGCTACGCCGACATCGCCGCGTAGTCCTCGATGGGGACGCAGGCGCAGATCAGGTTGCGGTCGCCGGCGGCGTTGTTCACGCGGCCCACGTGGGGGAAGAACTTGCGCTCGCGCAGCCACGCGGCCGGGTACGCCGCCCGCTCGCGCCCGTAGGCGTGGCTCCACTCGTCCGCCGTGACCACCGCGGCGGTGTGGGGCGCGTTCTTCAGCGGGTTGTCGTGGCGGTCCAGGATCCCCAGCTCCACCTCCCGGATCTCCTCGCGGATCGCGATCATCGCGTCGCAGAAGCGGTCCAGCTCGCTCAGCGGCTCACTCTCGGTCGGCTCGATCATCATCGTCCCCGCGACCGGGAAGCTGACCGTGGGCGCGTGGAAGCCGTAGTCGATCAGGCGCTTGGCCACGTCCTCCACCTCCACCCCCGCGCTCTTCAGCTGGCGCAGGTCCACGATGCACTCGTGCGCCACCGTGCCGTTGGCGCCACGGTAGAGCACCGGATAGTGCTCCTCCAGCCGCTTCGCGATGTAGTTGGCGTTCAGGATCGCGATCTTGGTCGCCAGCGTGAGCCCCTCCGCCCCCATCAGCTTGATGTAGACGTACGAGATGGGGAGGATGCTGGGGCTCCCCCACGGCCCGGCCGAGACAGCGCCGTGATCCCCCTGCCCCACCGGGACGACCGGGTGGCCGGGGAGGAACGGGCGCAGGTGCTCGGCCACGCAGATGGGCCCCATCCCCGGCCCGCCGCCACCGTGCGGGATGCAGAAGGTCTTGTGCAGATTCAGGTGGCACACGTCGGCGCCGAAGTCGCCCGGGCGGCAGAGGCCCACCTGCGCGTTCATGTTGGCGCCGTCCATGTACACCTGCCCGCCGTGCGCGTGGATGATCTCGCACACCTCGCGGATCTCCTCCTCGAACACGCCGTGGGTGGACGGATACGTCACCATCAGCGCGGCCAGCTTCTCCGCGTGCTGTTCCGCCTTCGCGCGCAGGTCGTCCAGGTCGATGTTGCCGTTCGGTGCCGTACCCACGACCACCACCTTCATCCCCGCCATCACCGCGCTCGCCGGATTGGTGCCGTGCGCGGACTGGGGGATCAGGCACACGTCACGGTGCGCCTGTCCCCGATGCTCGTGCCAGTCGCGGATGCAGAGCAGGCCGGCGTACTCGCCCTGCGAGCCGGCGTTGGGCTGCAGCGACACGGCCGCGAAGCCGGTGATCTCGGCCAGGTCGTGCTCCAGCTGCCGGAACATCTCCTGGTACCCCTTCGTCTGCTCCAGCGGCGCGAAGGGGTGGATGCGGTTGAACTCCGGCCACGAGACGGGGAACATCTCGCTGGTCGCGTTCAGCTTCATGGTGCACGACCCCAGCGGGATCATGCTCTGCGTCAGCGACAGGTCGCGCGACTCCAGCCGGCGGATGTACCGCAGCATCGACGTCTCGCTGCGGTGCGTGTGGAAGACCGGATGGGTGAGATACCCGCTGGTCCGCGCGTACGGCGCCGCGATCTCCTCCTCCACCTCGTCCGCCAGCGCGGTCACGGAGAAGGGGAGCGGCGAGCCGCGGTTCAGCGAGACCAGGACGGCATCGAGATCCTCGATCCCCACCGTCTCGTCCAGCGCGACGGCCACCGAGTGCTCGTCCAGCGCGCGCAGGTTGTAGCCGCGCTCGCGCGCCGCCGCCATCACCGAGACGAGGCGCGTGCCCACGTCGATGCGCACGGTGTCGAAGAAGTTCTCGTGGACGACGGTGTAGCCCAGCCGCCGCGCGCCTTCCGCCAGCATCTCGGCGTAGAGGTGCACGCGGCGGGCGATGTCGCGCAGCCCCTGCGGGCCGTGGTAGACGGCATACATCGACGCCATCACCGCCAGCAGCACCTGCGCCGTGCAGATGTTGCTGGTGGCCTTCTCGCGGCGGATGTGCTGCTCGCGCGTCTGCAGCGCCATGCGGAGCGCCGGGTTCCCCTGCGCGTCGCTGGAGATGCCGATGATGCGGCCGGGGATCTGGCGCTTGTACTCGTCGCGGCAGGCGAAGTACGCCGCGTGCGGGCCGCCGTAGCCCAGGGGGACGCCGAAGCGCTGCGTGTTGCCCACGGCGATGTCGGCGCCCCACTCCCCCGGCGGCGCCAGCAGCGTCAGCGACAGCAGGTCCGCGGCGACGGTGACCACCGCGCCGGCCTCCTTCGCGCGACGGGTGAAATCTCCATAGTCGACCACCGCTCCGTCCGTGGCCGGGTACTGCAGGAGCACGCCGAAGACGGGGGTGGAGAAGTCGAGCTCCGCGTGGTCTCCCACCAGGACGTCGATCCCCCGGGCCTTCGCGCGGGTGCGGACCACGTCGATCGTCTGCGGATGGCAGTCCCGGGCGACGAAGAAGGTGTTGCGCTGCTCGGAGCCCGCCACGTGGTACGCCAGCGCCATCGCCTCGGCGGCCGCCGTGCCCTCGTCCAGCAGGCTGGCGTTGGCGATGGGGAGCGCGGTGAGGTCGATCACCATGGTCTGGTAGTTCAGCAGCGCCTCCAGGCGGCCCTGCGCGATCTCGGCCTGGTAGGGCGTGTACTGCGTGTACCACCCCGGGTTCTCCAGCACGTTGCGCTGGATGACGGCGGGCACGATGGTGTCGTGGTACCCCATCCCGATGAACGAGCGGAACACCTTGTTGCGCTGGGCGATCTTGCGCAGCTCGTTCAGCAGCTCGTACTCGCTGCGCTCCGGCCCCAGCTCCAGCGAGCGGTTCAGCCGGATCGAGGCGGGGACGGTGGCGCCGATGAGCTCGTCGAGGGTGTCGTAGCCCAGCGTGTCCAGCATCTCGGCCACTTCGCCCGCATCGGGCCCGATGTGCCGGCGGACGAAGGTGTCGGTGTGCGTAAGTGCCGATCTATCCACAGCGTGCGTTCCTGTTCGGGGTGCGGGGCGAGAGGCGCGGAATCTAGAGAATCCGCCCCGGCCGGGCAAACCTCTTCGAGTACGAAGTACGGAAGTACGGTAGTACGAAGGTCCGGGCGGCCGCGGGCTGATACACCGGAAGGTTCGCGGCGGGGCACAGCACCGCAGGGGACGATCCGCACCGGCCTCCATCTCCGTCGTCCACCTGTGCGCTTTGCCGCGTTAACTTTGCAGATCTTGCGGCGCCCTACTTGTGGCGAGCGGCGGCGCGGCGTAGTCTACCCAGTGTAATCCAACCAGAGTTACACAGTTTTTACGGCCCGCGGGCCGCTGCGGACAGGAGGGGGCGCATGCCTCAGCCTGACCGCCGCACGCCCGTGGAGGCCATCCGGCAGGCGGCGCGGCTGGCCACCGAGGCCACCTCGCTGCGTGCCGTGGCGCGCGCGGTGGGGATGAGCCCGATGGGGCTGAAGCACTTCCTGGACGGCCGCCGCCCATACAGCGCCACCCTGCGCAAGCTGAACGTGTGGTTCGTGGCGCACGCGCTGGAGCAGCAGGGCTTCTCGGAAGACGCGGCCCGCGCCGCGCTGACGCTGCTGGTGGACGGGACTCCGAGGCGGGGCGCGACGAGGCCGTGGCGCTGATCGTGGAGGACCTGTGGCGCACGCACCGCCAGTTCGGCTCGCAGCCGCCCGCGTGGCTCACCGCCCTCCGCGGCGGCCCCGAATCGTAGGCGACATCGGGGGATGATGGACGAGGGGCGCGCCGCGAATCCGGTGCGCCCCCTTTCGTTTTCCCCGTCACGGAGAAAAGAAGCGGCCCCGCCATGCCCGACAGCGGCACGGCGGGGCCGTGGTCCGGAGAGGTGCGGGCGAACGCTTCCGGCTCCACGCGGTTCAGCGCCCGTCCGAACCTTTTGCGCGGCGTGCCCTGGCCGCCGTGCGAAACCGACCGTTCCCCCGCGGGCCGGGGGCCGAGCCGCCGGGCTGGTGTGCGTCGGGGCCGGTGCTGCGCTCCGCGTCCGCATGCCCGCTGTGCGGCTTCAGGAATCGCCCCGCGCGGGGCGACGCGGCCCGCCGGCGCTTCCGCCTCGGGCCCGTTCCGCATCGCACCCGGGCATGAAGCCCGGCGCGGCATTGGTGCTCAGCCTTCCACGTCCTTCATCTCACGCTTCAGCCATCATCCTCGCCCCTCCCGGCCGCGCGGTGGGTGCGGGCGGCGCGCACGCCGCTTCCTCATCCTTTACCGGAGAACGCCCGGCCGGTGCGACTACGGACGTTTTCACCGGCGACGGCGCTGCTGACACGAAACATCCGCGCATCCGCCGACGGTGCGGAGATGGGGCGAGCGGTGGACGGGAAAAGATGAACCGCGGGAATCGCGGGACGGATCGCCGCGCGCCACGCCGGGCTCCCGTCGATCTCACGCGGAGACGCGGAGACGCGGGGGGTTCCGCGGCGGCGATGAGTTCTCTGCGTCTCCGCGTCTCCGCGTGAGATCCATCGGTTGAGGGTGCGGGGCGATCACGACGGACGCCGCCCGGGAGCACGGGGCTCCGGGCGGCTCGTCATCCGCGTTTGTCCGTCTGGATTCGGGAACGGCGGGGAGGGTCGGTCAGCTGCCGCGCGTGCAGGCGGCGCAGGCCAGCGTCTCGGGGAACACCATCAGCCGCTCGAAGGGGATCACGGCGCCGCAGCCGTTGCAGGCCCCGTAGGTGCCGTCCTCGATGCGGCGCAGCGCGTCCACCACCTGCCCCAGCTGCTGGCGCTCGCGCTCTTCCAGGTTGGCGGTGAGCCCCGCGTTCTGGATGGCGTCGATGCGCGACAGCCGCCCCACCGTGTCCTGCTCCAGGTCTCGCGGGCGCGCGCTCTCGCCGCTGATCTTCAGGCTGCGCTCCAGCTTGTTCAGCGAGCGCAGCAGCTCGCTGCGGACCATGGCGATCTGGTCCGCTCGGAGCGGGGTCTGGACTGCCGTCATGCGTCTTCCATCCGGGGAGTGAAAGGGTGGGCCACAGGGAAACTAATGTAGTGAACCGGATTCGGGGTAGTGCCGCGGCCGGTCACGGGAGAGAAACCCGCTCCATGGCCAGGTCCAGCGCGGCGCCCAGCAGGCCGGTGGGGCGCCGCTGGTTGCGCTCGAAGGTCTCGTGCAGCTCGTCGGTGATGGTGCGGTCCACCGCGCGGAACACCGGCTCCGCCTCGATCCCCCCGGCCTCGGCCATCAGGAAGCCGAAGGCGCGCGCCATCCCGCAGTTGGCGATCACGTCGGGGACGATGGAGAAGGTGGCGTCGGCGTGCCGCGTCACCGAGGTCGCCCCCAGCTCCGTCTCGCGGAACGGCGTGTTGGCGCCGCAGGCGATGGTCCGCACCCCCTGCCGCTGCAGCGCGTCCAGCGCCGCCTCGTCCAGCGTCTCCGATGCGGCCGCGGCCACGAAGATCTCCGCCTCCACCCGCCCGAAGGCGCGCCGTGCGTCGCCGTACAGCATCCGCGGGTCGGCGGAGGAAAGGTCCTTGTCGTCGCGCGCCGCCAGCAGCGCCTCGGTCTCCTCCGCGTCCAGCCCGGCGGGAACGACGAGCGCCTTGTCGCGGTCGCTGACGCCCACGATCAGCGCCCCCTCGCGGGCCAGGTACAGCGCGCACGGCCCGCCCACCGCGCCGAAGCCCTCGACCAGCACGCGCTCGCCGCGCACCGAGCGCCCCTGCTCCTCGTACAGGCGGATGATGGAGCGCGCCAGCCCGTAGCCGGTGATCAGGTCCGCCACGGTCAGCTCCGTCCCGCGGACCCCCAGCTCGCCGGGAACGGGGGCGCAGACGCCGCGGTCCAGGTGATGGAAGGCGCGGCGCATCCCCTCCGCGTCGGGGCGCAGGTGGCCGCGGATGACCCCCTCCTGCGGGTGCTGCAGTCCGGCCTCGTGGCAGCAGGGGATCACGTCGCGCAGCTCGTCCACGTTCAGGTCGCCGCCGGTGCCGTAGAAGGCGCCCAGGTAGGGCGCCACCGCGCGGAACCAGCGGCGCAGCACCCCGTCGCGGCGCGGGTCGGCGGGGTCGAAGTCGATCCCGCTCTTGGCCCCGCCGATAGGGGGGCCGCTGAACGAGAACTTCAGCTCCATGGTCTTGGCCAGGTACGTCACCTCGCGCCGGGTGAGCCCCGCGCGCATGCGGGTGCCGCCGCCGGCCGCGCCGCCGCGCAGCGAGTTGATCACCAGCCATCCGCGCGCCGGCGTCTCCGCGTCGTTCCACTCCACCACCAGCTGCGGCGGGCGGCGGAGGTAGGCGCCGTAGCGCTTCCACACCCCGGGCGTGGCGGCGTGGACGGCGTCTTCCGGCGGGGCGGCCGTCGTGGTCATCGGGCTCCTGCGTGCGCGGTTGCGGCGGGGTCCACCCGCTCCAGGAAAACGTCGAAGGTGCCGCCGCACACGGCGGGGCTCCACGAGAACAGGTCCTCGGTCAGGTCCACGTGCACCAGGCGGGGGGTGCCGGTGGCCAGCACCTCGCGCGCGGCCTCGATCACCTCGCCCTCACCGCAGCCGCCGCCCACGGTGCCGGTCAGGCCGCGCTCGGGGTCCACCAGCATCTTGCTCCCGCACCCGCGCGGCGTGGAGCCGCGGCAGCGCACGATAGTGGCGAGCACGGCGGCGCGCCCTTCTCTCGCGGCCATTTCCGCGGCGGTGTAGACGGCCAGGTCTTCGGTCACGTACTGCCTTTGAACTACGGGTTCTGGGCGTGTTTGGCGCCCAGGCGCCAAACCGGGCTGCGCGCGCGGTAGGCAACGATACGACCGTTGCCAACCGCGCCGGGCCACCGCCGCGCCACGCATCCGCGCGGATTTCCCGGCATCATCCCGGCGCGGCGCCGTCCCGGCCCTCCGGGCGCGCATCCCTCACGCAGGTGCCGCGGCTCGCGAACACCCAAGCTGCTGCGACTGCATCCCGATGCGTCCTGAGAGCGGGGCCTTCCGCCCCATTCGCCTGACGTCATCCTGAGGCCGACCACGCCGCATCGGGGTTCCGCGCAGAACGTTGCAGGCCGAAGGATCCATACCCTGTCCAGCACGTCAGCCGGGAAGCACATCAAGGCTTTCGGTACAGCCGATCGTGCAATCCGGAAGCGCACGTGCGACCTCGCCCACAGATCCTTCGGCCTGCAACCGCTCATGCTGGGACAACGACGGTGTGGCCGGCCTCAGGATGACGTCTCTCTGTGCGTTTCAGGACTTGGCACTTGGCACTTGGCACTTGGCACTTGGCACTTGGCACTTGGCACTTGGCACTTGGCACTTGGCACTTGGCACTTGGCACTTGGCACTTGGCACTTGGCACTTCAGTCCCCCGGCGCCGCCAGCCGATCCGCGATCGCCGCCAGGCTCTCCGCCTCGCGCCAGGCGCTCTCCAGCAGCTTCAGCTCGCCGTGCAGGGCGCGGCGCTCGGTCTCGTCGTGCAGGGCCATCTCGAAGGCCAGCGCGCGGGCGCCGGTGAGGGGCGCGCCGCCGGTGCGGTGGCTCCCCGTCACCATCGTCACCCCCAGCCGGGCGCCGTTGCGCGCCAGGCTGTCCAGCACCGCGGCCGCGCTCTCGTGGCGGGTCAGCTCGGTGACGGCCTGGCCCACCGTGGCGCGGCTCCCGCCGAACGCGTTCACCAGCGGCATCGCGCGCTCCACCGTACGCCGGGCGGCGTCGCCGTGCAGCGTCACCACCGGCCGGTCCGGCCGCGCGCCGGAGCCGCGGATGCGGTCCCAGAGCCCGTCCGTCGGCACCTCCAGCCGGATGTCGCCGGGCCCGGCGCCGGGGCGCACCACCGCGCCGGAGACGTTCACGCCGCGCAGGTCCAGCGCCTCGCCGGTGGGCGACTCGGGCGCGGGGATGCGGATCACCCGGCGCGTGGAGCCCACGTACTGCGCCACGCCGAAGTAGACTCCGGGCGCGAACGCCGCCGCCATCCCGAACGGCAGCACGTGGACGAGCGCCGCCCCCACGCCGACGGCTACGGCGGGCCAGAACCAGCGGTGCCGCCGCCGCAGCTCCGAGCCGTAGCGCCAGGCGGCCAGCTCCCCCGGCGGCGCGGTGCCGATGCGCACCAGCCGCGTCCCGTCCGGCGCCTTCGCCACCCCGATGCTCTCCGCCTGCACGCGCAGGCGCGACCCCACGAAGCGCCGCTCGGCGTCCTCCACCGCCTCCCAGCGCTCCTCGATGGGCGCCAGGTTCCAGCGCGCGCACTTGCGGCACACGGCCCAGAGCCGCCCCTTCGCCGCATCGAACGCGACGGTGCGGCCGACCGGAAACGCCTCCAGCTCCTGGTTCGTCCCCAGGTCGGCCGAGCAGTAGATGCAGTGGCGGTACATCACCCCGTCACCTCCTCCGCGGGTGCGTCGGGCATTTTGGCCAGAGATCAAACGATCTCCCACCCGTCTCCCTGTCCAAGGGAGAGCGAGACGACTCCGGTCTCCGCATCACCCCAGCTCGGCGCCCGCGGAAAGCGCCAGCTTGTCGGCGATCGAGGCGATCTCCTCGGCCTCGCGCCAGGCCGACTCCAGCAGCGACAGCTCGCCGGCCATCACCCGGCGCTCCTGCTCCTCGTGCAGCGCCATCTCCAGCGCCAGCGCGCCCTCGGCCGCCAGCGCGCGGTCGGGCATGTCGCGGCGCTTGCCCAGCGAGCGCCCCTGCGCGGCGGTGCGGCGCAGGAAGTCCTCGGCCGAGCCGGCCTGCCCCAGCAGCGACACGGCGCCCTCCAGCCGCCTGCGCGAGGCGCCGCTCTCGTTCAGGTGCACCATCGCGCGGTTCAGGAAGGCGCGCGCGTCCACGTCGGGCAGCACCAGCGGCTCGGCCACGTACTTCGGCTTCCCCCACCCGTCGGTCCTGGGGTCCTTCCGCGCCGCGTCGGGCACCACCAGCGCGATCCCGTCCACCACGCCGGGGCGGAGCACCGATCCCGCGGCGTGCCAGCGGCGCAGCAGCACCTCGCGCCCGGTGGGGCTGCGCTCGGCGGGAAGGCGGTACACCACCTTGCGCTGCTTCTTCTGCCGGTACAGCGAGGCGCCGACGTTCACCAGCGAGTAGAAGCCGCCCGTGGCGGTCAGCCACGCGAACCCGCCCAGGATCGCCATCCCTGCGGCCGCGGCGGCGCCGGTGACCAGCAGGTAGTGGCGGCGGCGCTTCACCAGCTGGTCGCCGTAGCGCCAGGCCGCCATCTCGCCCGGCAGCGCCTGGCCGATGCGGATCAGCCGCGTGCCGTCGCGCAGCCTGGCCAGCCCCACGTTCTCGCTCTGCACGCGCAGCCGCGCGTCGGTGAACAGCCGGTCGGCGGCCTCCACCGCCTCCCAGCGCTCCTCCAGCGGCGCCAGGTTCCAGCGCGCGCACTTGGGGCAGATAGCCCAGAGGCGGCCCTTCCAGCCGTCGAACGCAATGCTCTTCGACACGGGGAACGCCTCCAGCGAGTCGTTCGTCCCCAGGTCCGCCGAGCAGAAGATGCAGGTGCGGTACACGGTCCTTCCGTGGTCGCGGGTTCCCTGTTGCGGGCCGCTTCGCCCGCCTCGGGGAGATACTACGGGGCGCCCTCGTCCGGGTTGCGAGACTCACCTCGCGGCGCCACCCAGCGCTCCCACACGCGCTCGGTTTCGCGCAGCGGGCGGCCGGTTCCGCCGCGGCGCAGCAGCACCATCTCGGCGGCGATGGCCACGGCGATCTCCTCGGGCGTCTCGGCGTGCACGTCCAGCCCCACCGGCGCGCGGACGGCGGCGATGCGCTCCGCGTCCAGCCCCTCGCGCGCCAGCTGCTCCAGCGCGGCGCGGGTGCGGCGGCGGCTTCCCACCATCCCGATGTACGCGGGCCGTTGGGGACGGCGGAGGACGTCGCGCAGCGCCTCGAAGTCGTACTTGTGTCCGCGCGTCACCAGCACCAGGTGAGTGCGGGGGGAGATGGAGACGCCGGCGAACGGGTCCGAGAAGTCGGCGCGGCGCACCACCTCCGCCTCGGGAAAGCGCTCGCGGGTGGCGAAATCGGGGCGGTCGTCCAGCACGGTGACGCGGAAGCCCAGCAGCGCGCCGATGCGGCACAGCGGCCGGGCGATGTGCCCCGCGCCCACGATCACCAGCTCCGGCGGCGCGTGGTGCGGCTCCGCGTAGACCTCGGCGACGACTCCCCCGGCGGAGATCTCGCGCGTCCCCAGCCGCGCGCCCGGCACCAGCGCCTCGCGCGCGAAGGCAATCGCCTGCGCGTCCAGCCGCGGGTCGCCCAGCGTGCCGCGGTGGCGGTCCGCCCACACCGCCATCCGCGTCCCCGGTGGCGGCGCGCCATCCCCGCGCGAGTCGATCACCGCCAGGCTCACCATCGGCTCGCCGCCGTCCAGCGCCTCGCGGGCCAGGCGCACGGCCTCGGCCAGCGCGAGCGGCGCCCCGTCTCCCTCCGTCACCCCTCCATCTCCAGCAGCCGGCGGTAGTCCTCGGGGGTGTCCACGTCCGCCGCGAGGTGGGGGACGCGGACCTCGGCGCGCTGCGCGGCGTGCGCGTGGATCACCGTGCGCGCGCCGTCGGGGAGCGGGTCCGCCATCAGCTCCGGCCAGAGGGCGCGGGCGAAGAGCACCGGGTGCCCGTGCCGCTCCCCGTCGCACGGCTGCACGATGGGGGGATGGGGATCGCCCTCGAACGCGTCGATCACCGCCCGCACCGTCGCCGCGGCGATGCCGGGGACGTCCACGGGGACGACGGCGGCGGCGGCGATCCCCTCCCCCAGCGCACGCAGTCCGGCCCGGAGCGAGTCCACCTGCTCCGAGCCGGTATGGGGATTGACCGCCACGCGCGCGCCCAGCCGCTCCGCCGCGACCGCGGTCTCGGCCGCGGGCGCCTCGTCCGGCGGGCCGGTGACGACCACGATCTCGCCGCATCCCCCCTCCCGCAGTGCGGCGACGGTGCGCTCCAGGAAGGTGGCCCCGCCCAGCCGCAGGAACGCCTTGGGCTGCCCCATGCGGCGCGAGCGCCCGGCGGCCAGCACGATCCCGGCGATCATCAGGAGCGGTGGATTGGGAGAGGCCCGCGGCGGAACACCGGGAAAGCAATTCCCGCCGGGCATGCCAGCCGGCGGGAACGGGAACGAGCGTCCGAACGGCGCTCACCCGGAGTATCGCACGGGCGGAGAGTTTCGTCAACCGAGCCGCGCTCACCTCGTCCCCCGCAGCCGCGCGGACCACAACTCCTTGCCGCGCAAAATTTTCCGCGCCGATCCATCCGCGGGCGGGGCCGCGTCCGCCACACCGGTGCGCGGCTCCATGCATCGCGGGATCTCACGCGGAGACGCGGAGGCGCGGAGAGCGAGGGCAAACGCCACCGCGCTTCGTCACCCCACGGCGCCTCCTTGAGTCGAACACCGCAATTCGCGACGACGATAGACGGAATGGAGGCGTCCTCCGGAACGGGAACCGGCTGCCGAGCCGAACAGCCTCGCGCAGTTTGCGAGGCTTCCCGTAGTTGTTGCTGCGGCTTCAGCCGCCGGTGCGGAAGCCAGCTCGCGAGCTTTCCATTACGCACCATCCCATGATGGCAATCGATGAGCCGAATGCGATACAGACGCGGACGCGCAGGACGAGCGTGGATCATCCGGCCTGCAAGTACTTGTGAGATGATGACTTATGCCTGTCCGGCCCGCGAGATGATTCACACTCTCGTCGTCCTCCCGGCGTGAATCGCCCAGCCGCGGAGTGCGGGGTCCGGCCGCAGATTGCGGTAGCGGCACGCGGTTCCATCCCCCGCGGAAGTGCTGCGTCCGCAACGCGCTGCGGGGTCCCCGCACGGAGTTTGCATCAGCACCGGACACATCCCACAACCCAGGGACGTATCCCCGTTTCAGGAGGTTCGTATGCGGAAGGTGCTCTACACCGCCGCCGCGCTGATGCTGTGCGCGGCTCCCGTGCACGCGCAGCAGGCCGTGGCCAGCCACAGCGACGCCGCGCCCGCCACGCAGCTGGCCCAGCCACAGGCGGTTCGCACGCCGTCGCTCTACCCGTCGACCGACGAGGTGCGCAGCCAGGTGGCCGCCGCGGAGTCGAAGCGCGTGGCGCCGATGGGAAGCAAGGACTGGTGGTACCTGGTGGCCGCCGTCGCGGTCGGCGTCATCATCGCCGTCGTTCTCCTCGGATAGCGCGCGGAGATGCGCGAAGCCCCGCCGCGGAAGGTCCACGGCGGGGCTTCGCGCGTCCATCTCCCAATCCGCCGGACCGGATGACCCTCTCCCCGCTCTCGCCTCGCGCCGGGCCCCGCCGCGCGTCCGCCCGCTCGCGGCGGCGGACGCCGTGATGCCTGGCGATCCCCCCGCGGCCGCCGAAGCCCTGCCGCCGCGCAAGGCTTCGCTGCTGCGCGGCAACCTGCTCTGGCTGAGCGTGGTCTCGCTGCTGAACGACTCGGCCAGCGAGATGATCTACCCGCTCCTCCCGCTCTTCCTGACCGGCGTGCTGGGCGCCGGCCCCGCGTTCCTGGGGGTGATCGAGGGGGTGGCCGAGGCCAGCAGCAGCCTGCTGAAGCTGGCCAGCGGCGTGGTGGCCGACCGCTTCGGGAAGCGGAAGGCGCTGGTGGCATGGGGATACGGGATCGCCGCGGCGGGGCGGCCGCTGATCGCGCTGGCGACGGGCGCGTGGCAGGTGCTCGGCATCCGCTTCGCCGACCGCGTGGGGAAGGGGCTGCGCACCGCGCCGCGCGATGCCATGCTGGCCGAGTCGGTGGCGCCCGAGGTGCGCGGCGCCGCGTTCGGCATCCACCGCGCGGCCGACCACGCGGGCGCGGTGATCGGGCCGCTGCTGGCCAGCGCGCTCCTGCTGGTGGTGGTGGGCGACCAGCCGCACCGCCTGCGCGTGGTGTTCGCCCTGGCGCTCGTTCCCGGCATCCTCACCTTCCTGGTGGTGATGGCGAAGGTGCGCGAGACGCCGCGCGCCGTCGCCGCCGGGCCCGCCGCGCCCGGCCGCCGCATCCTCCCGCCGCTGGCGGAGATGGGGCCGGTGATGCCGCGCTACCTGGGCGTGCTGGTGCTGTTCGCGCTCGGCAACTCGTCGGACGCGTTCCTGCTGCTGCGCGCGCGGCAGCTGGGCGTGGCGGTGGCGCTGATCCCGCTGCTCTGGGCGGCGCTGCACGTGAGCAAGATGGTGTGGAGCGTCATCGGCGGGCGGATGAGCGACCGCACGGGCCCGCGCGCGGCGATCGTGGGGGGATGGGTGGTCTACGCCGCGGTGTACGCGGGGTTCGCGTTCGCCGGGGTGGAGTGGCACGCGTGGGCGCTCTTCGTCGCCTACGGCCTGTTCTTCGGGCTGACGGAGGCGCCGGAGAAGGCGCTGGTGGCCGCACTCGCCCCCGCCGCGGTGCGGGGAAGCGCGTTCGGCTGGTACCACGCGGTCACCGGCGTCTCCGTCCTTTTCGCCAGCATCCTCTTCGGCCTGGTCTGGGATGCGTTCGGCTCCGCGGCGGCGTTCCTCACCGGCGCCGCGCTGGCGCTGGCGGCGGCGGTGCTGCTGCCGCTGGTGGTTCCGCCAAAACCGGTTCCGCTGTGACGCGGACGCGATTTACATCATCGCAGAAGCCCTGTCGTTCCGCGAAGCCCCAAGTTCCGCTTGGGGTAGCCTTTCGAGGTATAGCGGCGGCGGGGCTTTTCTTTTCTCGAAAGCTACCTTGATCGGGAACAGACATGCGATACCGCATTCGACGTGCGATGCCGGCTATAGATCCTTCGGCCTGCCGCCTGTTGTGCAGGACAAGTCCGTCATGGTCGGCCTCAGGATGACGTCTCTGTGCGGTTTACATCCCGAAGTTGCACTTCTCCCCTCCCCCGCGGAGCGGGCGGAGGGGCCGGGGGAGGGAGCCAGCCGCGGACGCGCGCCGATGCCTCTCCTCTCGCCGCGATCACATCTCCATCCCCCGCACTTTACCTCACTCCCCCCTCCAGCCACCCGGTCACCAGACGGTGGGAGATGGAGATGGGGGAGGGGAGAAGGAGCGTGCCGCCGGCCAGGCCGCGGCGAAGGTCGTCACGGGTGAACCAGCGCGCGTCTTCCAGCTCGTCGTGGTCGACTTCGATGCGCTCGTCCGCGGCTTCGGCGGTGAAGCCCACCATCAGCGACGACGGGAAGGGCCACGGCTGCGACGAGTGGTAGCGGACTTCGCCCAGCCGCACGCCCGCTTCCTCCCACACCTCGCGCGCGACCGCGTCCTCCAGGCTCTCGCCGGGCTCCACGAAGCCCGCGAGGGTGGAGTAGCGCCCCGCGTCCCAGCTCGACTGGCGGCCGAGCAGGGCGCGATCCTCGTGCGTCACCAGCATGATCACGGCGGGGTCGGTGCGCGGGAAGTGGACGGCGCCGCAGGCGGGCGCGGTGCAGGCGCGCACGTGCCCCGCGTCGCGCACCTCGGTGGGCTCGCCGCACACGCCGCAGAAGCGGTGGCGCGCGTGCCAGTGCATCATCCCCCGCGCGAAGGCCAGCATCCCGGCGTCGCGCGGCGGCAGGATGGAGCCGTGGCGGCGCAGCTCCTCGAACTCGCCGCCGGCCGCGAGCGCCACGTCGGCCGGGTCCTCGTGCCCCACCTCGACCGCGAAGTGCGCCGCGCCGTCGTCCATCCCCAGGAACACCGCCGTCCCCGCGCCCAGCAGCGGCGCCGCCTCGTCGGCGGTAAGCCAGCGGACGCGCGGCTCGCCGTCCGCCGCGAACAGGTTCTTCAGCTGCCACACGGGCGCGAAGCGGCTGGCCGGGTCGCGCAGCCGCTCGCCGATCCAGTCCCCGTCCCGCCGCAGCAGCGCCGCGCGGTCGAACCGCGCGCCCGCAAAGATGTTTGGCTGCGCCAACGATCCCGTCTCCGTCACTTCATCTCCTCTGCCGAATCCGTCCCGCGAGTCCCTGAATAGATCCCGCGGGACGAAGAGATACAACAGGCATCTCACAGAGGATGGTGCGGAACGAAAAAAAGGGGCCCCGGCGAGGGGCCCCTGGTCCGCTGATCCGGCCGGCCGCTACGGGCGCGGGCGGGTGGAGGCCTCGGGGGTGTAGGTGGCGCAGTGGGCGCCGTCCTGCCCCACGCGAACCTCGATCTGCCCGGCGTGGCACTCGTGGGCCTCGTTGAACTTGCAGTCCGTCACCGTGCACGCGCCCACCACGGAAAGCTGGGCCTGCGGACGTTCCTGGGGGTTCTGCATCCTGCGCCTCCTCGGTTCAGGGTTCGCCCGGGAGAAGAGCAACATCCGGACCATTGCGGCCGTAAACGCAGGTTTGGCAAACACTTGGCTGGAGACCAGCCGCGGGTGGGTTCAGATGCTGGAATCCCAGCAGAAAACTCTTGCGTCCTTAATGCTAGATAATTAGCATGCCTGTCCACGACGTCGCCGCGATCGCTTCCAACCCTTCGCGCGCGGCGTGCATCCAAGACGAACCAGGTGGTATCCCGCACACGACAGCCGCTCCTCCGCGCACCGCGGATCCGGCTGCCCCCTCCCGAGCGTCGGAGACCCGACCATGCGGTCACGCATCACCCTTCCCGCGCTGCTCCTCGTCTCCTTCCATCCGGCCGTCGCCCTGGCGCAGTCGCAGCAGTCCGCCCCGCCCGCGCGCGCCGCGGCGGCGGAGGCACGCCGCCCGGGAACGGCGGTGCGCATCACCGGCGCGGCCCCGAAGCTGGACGGCGTGCTGGACGACGCCGCGTGGGCGCAGGCGCAGCCGCTCGCCGACTTCGTGCAGCGGGTGCCCAACCCCGGCTCGGCCGCCTCGCTCCGCACCGAGGCGCGCGTGGTGTACGACGACGCGGCCATCTACGTGGGCGTCCGCGCCTTCGACCCGTCGCCCGACTCCATCGTCGCCCCCGTGGGCCGGCGCGACATGAGCGGGGTCACGAGCGAGTGGATCCACGTGACCATCGACAGCTACAACGACAAGCGCACGGCATTCCGCTTCTCGGTGAACCCGGCCAACGTGCAGAAGGACGTCTTCCACTCCAACGACACCAGCGAGGACGTGGGGTGGGACGCGGTGTGGGAGTCGGAGACGAAGGTGGACAGCGCCGGGTGGGTGGCCGAGTACCGCATCCCGCTGTCGCAGCTGCGCTTCAGCACCCGCGCGGACTCCGCCGGGCAGACGTGGGGGTTCGACGTGGGGCGCGACATCGCCCGGCGCAACGAGCGCGACGACTGGTCCAACATCCGGCCGGACCGCAACGGCTTCGTCTCGCAGTTCGGCGAGCTGCACGGCATCCGCGGGGTGAGCTCGGGGCGGCGGCTGGAGGTGATCCCCTACACCCTGGCCCGCCTCACCCGCGCGCCCAACCGCCCGGGCGACCCCTTCTTCTCGCCCAACGACGCGGTGGGCGGCGTCGGCGCCGACGTGCGCTACGGGCTGACCTCCAACCTCACCCTTACCGCCACCATCAACCCCGACTTCGGGCAGGTGGAGGCCGACCCCAGCCAGGTGAACCTGACCGCGTTCGAGACCTTCTTCTCCGAGCGGCGGCCGTTCTTCACCGAGGGGGCCGACATCTTCCGCTTCGGCGTGAGCTTTCCGTACTTCGTGCGCAGCGGCGGCTTCGGCAACGACCAGCCCTTCTACTCGCGCCGGCTGGGGCGCGAGCCGCAGGCCTCGGACCCGGCCAGCGACTTCGCCGAGCGCCCGCAGAACACCACCATCCTGGGCGCCGCCAAGGTCAGCGGGAAGACGGCGGGCGGGCTCTCGGTGGGGATCCTGGACGCGCTGACCGCGCGCGAGCAGACGGAGTACATCGACCCGTCGGGCGTCCGCCGCGCGGCCACGGTGGAGCCGCTCACCAACTACTTCGTGGGCCGCGTGATCCAGGACTTCCGCGGCGGCCAGAGCGCCATCGGCGCCATCGCCAGCGCCACCGTGCGCGACCTGGACGCCGGCGATCCGCGGCTCTCGCTGCTCACCCGCGACGCCTTCCTGGCGGGGGTAGACGGGCGGCACCGCTTCTGGGGCGGCAACTACGAGCTGCGCGCGTCGGCGCTGGGCTCGCTGGTGCGCGGGAGCACCGCCGCCATCTCGCGCATCCAGCTGGGCCCCGGCCACTACTTCCAGCGCCCCGACGCGGCCGACGTGGAGTTCGACCCCACGCGCACCTCGCTGAGCGGGTGGCTGGCCGACGTGAAGGTGGAGAAGACCGGCGGCGGCCACATGCGCGGCGGCCTGTACGCGCACGCCCGCTCGCCGGGGCTGGAGATGAACGACCTGGGGTTCCAGCGCAGCACCGACTGGTTCCTGCAGGGGGGATGGATCGGCTACAACCACTTCGAGCCCACGAAGCGCTTCCTGCGCTGGGACGCCAACTTCAACGCGTGGAACGGCTACAACTTCGCGGGCGAGCGGCTGACCACGGGAATGAACGTGAACGGCTCGGCCGACCTGCGGAACAACTGGAGCGGCTACTTCGGCAGCGACACCGAGTTCCCGGCGCTGCGCACCGACATCCTGCGCGGCGGGCCGTCGTTCATCGGCCCGGCGTACACGCACTACGACGCGGGGATCAACAGCGACCCGCGCCGCCGCCTTTCGGGCGACATCTGGGCCGACGGCTACAACGAGTGGAGCACGGTGGGGCACAGCTGGAGCGTGGGGACCGACGCCACGCTGCGGGCCGGCGCGCGGCTGCGCCTGACGGCGGGGCCCAGCCTCACCGTCGGCCGCGACCCGTGGATCTTCGTCTCGGCGCCGCGGGATGCGGCGGGGCAGCCGCACTACGTGTTCGCCGACATCCGCCAGCGCTCGGTGTCGCTGACCACGCGCGCGAGCTACGCCTTCACCCCGCGCCTCACGCTGGACTTCTACGCGCAGCCGTTCGTGGCCACGGGCGAGTACGGGGGACTGAAGGAGGTGGTGGACCCGCACGCGAAGAGCTTCGATTCGCGCTTCAGCCACTTCGGCAACGCGCTCTCGCTCGAGGACGGGCTGTACTCGGTGGACCGCGACGGCGACGGGACACCGGAGTTCTCGTTCGGACGGCCGGACTTCAACTTCAAGGCGCTGCGCACCAACACGGTGCTGCGCTGGGAGTACCGGCCGGGGTCGACGCTGTTCGTGGTGTGGAGCCAGGGGCGCGAGAACTTCGAGCCGAACGGCCAGTTCCGCTTCGCGCGCGACTTCGGCCGCCTGTTCGACGGCGACCGCTCGCCCAGCACCAACGTCCTGCTCGTGAAGTTCAACTACTGGTTGAACCTGTAGATACCGAAAGATCGGTTTCACGCGAGGGAACGGAGGAAACGGAGGAAAACCGCGCTCGCGGTGAGTTCTCCGTTACCTCCGTTCCCTCCGTGTGAGATTCATCTGTTCAGGATCATTGACGAGAGGGGATGCGGGGATTTACGTCGGGATGCACCGCTTGCCGCCTTCCGGTCTTCCATCCCCCGACGATGCGCCGCTTCCCCGCACCGCTGCTGGTCTTCTGCATCGCCGCGACCTGCGCCCGCCCGAGCGACCCTGCGGCTGAGGCGCGCGCGGAGCGGCTGGTGGTGCGCGGCGCCGAGGCGTTCATCCAGCACCGCCTGGGAGATGCGGAAGCGCTGCTCGACTCCGCCGCCCACCTCCCCGGCGCCGCCCCGCGCGACCGCTCGCGGGCCGAGCAGATGCTGGCGCTGCTCGCCTGGCGCTACCGCGGCGACGTGAACGCGGGGCGAGCGCACTACTCGGCCGCGCTGAACGCCGGCGCCCTGGCGTCGCAGGCGTGGGCCGGGCTCGCGCGGATGGAGACCGCCCGCCGCCGCTTCGCCGACGCGCGCGAGGCGGCCCGCAAGGCGATGGAGATGGCGGAATCGCTCGACGATTCGGCCGAGGCCGCCACCCAGTTCGGCGCCGCCGCCACCCAGCCGGTGCTGGAGGCGCGCCTGGCCGGGCGAGCGCCCTCCCGCCGCGACGAGAGCGCGCTCCATCTCGCCGTCGCCATGCTGCAGCCGGTGGTGAGCGCGGGGCCCGGCATGCTGCGCCCCGCGCGCCAGCTCGTCACCACCGCCGTTCTGTCGGGCGACGGGCCCGCGGCGCTGGCCGGGTGGAAGTCCTACTTCCTCACCACCCTCGGCCAGCCCGGCAACGAGCTGGGCGGCGCGGACTCCACCCTCTCCACGCTCCTTCCCCGCTGGGTGGGGGGCGATTCGGTGCGTGCCGAGCACCTCGCCCTCTTCCGCGCCCTCGCCGCGTCGCGGATGTTCGACGAGGCGGCGGCGGTGGGCGCCGGCCTTCCCGCGTCGCCCGAGATCGCCGAGGTCGGCGCGTACGCCGCCTTCCTGCGCCGCGTCCGCGCCACCACCGACGAGTACTACCGGCTGACCGCGCTGGGGAAGGGCGACTCGCGCGCCTTCCGCCGCGACCTGGACGCCGGGGCGCGGCGCCTGTGGCCGGCGCTCTTCCCCGCCGGCGCCGCGCCCGCGTTCGGCTGGGCGGCGTTCCAGTCGGCGGTCCACGAGCGGTTCGGCACCTACGCGGGGCTCGGCAACACGGCGGGATACTTCGACCTGCACCTGGGCCACGCCGTGCTGGACCGCGCCGAGACGGTGGAGCAGTACGGCCACGCCGCGCGGCTGCGCTACGTGGTGCTCGACGAGCTGGCGTCCGACGGGTTCCAGACCTGGGCGTGGGACGGCGAGGCGGCGCACGGCGGCTGGGCGGACACGGCGGCCATCTACGAGGTCCGCCCCGCGCGCGCCGGCGGTGCGCTCCAGGCGTGGGCGCGCTGGGTCGAGCCGCGCCCCGGCGACGAGCGCGCCCGCCGCCTTCCCGCCGACAGCGCGGACGACTGGGGGCGCGCGGCCCGGGCACCGTACGGCTTTCTCCCCGGCGTGCTCGACCGCCTCCAGCGCGACGGCACGCGGCAGATCGCCGACAGCCTGCGGGCGCGCGGCCTCGCGGGCGCGGAACTGCAGCGCGCGTTCATCGCCGCGTACGACGCCGCCGCGGTGCGGAGCGGCATCTTCGCGCACGAAGGCCGGCACGCCATCGACCACCGGCTTGGGCTGGCGCTGACGGCGGCCGACCTGGAGTACCGCGCCAAGCTGTCCGAGATCGCCTTCGCGCCGGTGCCGCGGCTGGCGCTCACCGCCATCCTTCAGCCCTCCGCGGGCGACCGCACGCCGCACGGCCAGGCCAACGCCCGCGCGCTCCGCGGCCTGGAGGCATGGATGCGCGCCCACGCGCGCGAGATCCCCGCCCTGGACGCAGCGCGCCCCCTCCTCCCGCAGGCCCCGCTCCTCACCGACGCCCAGATCCGCGCCGCCTTCCGCTCCCTCGACCCATTCGCGACGCAAACCCCTGCCTCGCACTGAAGCTGGGGCATCGAACCGCGCCCTCTTCGACGTCATGGTGAGTCGACCCAGGGGGAGGATGAAGCGTTTATCCTCCGCAGCCGAAACCAGCTTCCGACCCCGAACAGCCTCGCGCAGTTTGCGAGGCTTCTCGTAGTTGTTGCTGCGACTTCAGTCGCCGGTGAGGAGCCAGCCCCGCGAACGATCGTCTCAAGCCGCCCCACACCGTCGTTGCCTCGCACGAACCATTGCGGCCGAAGATCTGTCGCCGGTCCTGACACCGAGTCGACGTGGCGCGCCAATCTCCCTATCTTGCACGTGCTTGGATATCAACACCGGAGAAGTCTCGGTTGTGGTCCCCGGCTGACGTGCTGGACAGGGTATAGATCCTTCGGCCTGCGACGTTCTGCGCGTAAACCGCTTGTGGCGTGGCCGGCCTGAATAGAAAGTTCCGCGCGCAGCCGGTCACCGGCGACTGAAGTCGCAGCAACAACTACGGGAAGCCTCGCAAACTGCGCGAGGCTGATCCGCTCATTCTGTGGCATCAGCGCTCACGACCA
>Ga0326721_10000114_pt1 | contig 42609 bp, 63 predicted proteins | sample SGPome_FD_203951 | JGI IMG/M metagenome (GOLD analysis project Ga0326721, IMG submission 203951) | Soil microbial communities from Southern Great Plains, Lamont, Oklahoma, United States - SGP_1_2016 | ecosystem: Engineered > Artificial ecosystem > Soil microcosm > Unclassified | place: USA...
GACAGAAATATAATGCATGGCGATTGCTTTCTATAAAAACAAAAGCCCACAGGATTGCACTCTGACTGCCAAGTCCCGGACCAATCCCGGCGAGTGCGCTCCTGTGGGCTTACTGGTTATGACTTGGCCCCCCAATAGTACCCCACCCCCTCGCCCCCGCGCAACAAAAGAAAAAGCCCCCGCGCAACAAAAGAAAAAGCCCCCACGCAACAAAAGAAAAAGCCCGCACGAGGCGGGCTTTGGTCCGAAACCTATCTGGCAACTGGACGCGGCCGGCAGTGTATCACGCCCCCATCTCCTCCGCCAATTTCATCAGCTTCTTGGCCAGGGCGACGAGCTCGCGCGCCGGCGTGCCGGGCGGCACCACCACATCGATATGGCGGGTGCGCACATGGATCACCTCCACCTCGGGATCGGCGTCCCCTTGCGGCTCGGCCAGGTGTGCACCGTCCGGCACAGGCTCGCGCGGCGTTGTGGGCGCCATCTGGCCGACGTAGACCCCGACCGCATCCATGGTGCCCAGCTTGAGCGGAGCGAGCATGTCGACCAGGGCGCGGATGGCGGCGACCGGCGCCAGCTCATCGGCAGCGCGCGCCACGCGCCGGGCGCCGAGTTTGTCGAATAGCGCGGCGGCGCGGTTGATGCGGCGCACCACTGTCTGATAGCTGGCGTCCTCGGGGTTGGTGCAAGGGCGGCCGGCCTCGGCGTAGACAGCGCGCAACTCGCGCTTGGCGTCGATGGACGTGCCGCCGACGGTGTGGAAGACGAAAAGGGCGACGGCCAATTCGGATTGCAGGGCTTTGGACGAGAGGGCGAACGCACTGGACAATGCTTTGACGCAAGGGGTGAAGTCGAACGATTGTGTTTCCATGATGTAACTCCTAGTGGTTATCAGAAATGATAAATCGGAGTTCCATTGTGCGCCGGCGCGGGGCCGGCGCTTTGAGGTGGGTCAGAGTTTAGCGGGGAACTATTTCACCACCGTCGCACAAGGCCCATCGTGCCCCGCCTGACGCGTGCAGCGCCACCCGGCCGGCGGGAGGGGGCATTCTTGGGCCGGCTGAGTGCTCGGCACGCCCTCGTACGGCCCCCACGGCTCTCGAGATATTTTCCAGCCAGAACGAGCGCGGTACGCACCTCCAGACCTTGCGATCCACGCCGACCATTGTCGCGCGCACTCCCGGCTGTTGATCGGCTCGGGGTACCGAACGGAATACCAGTCTTCAAAGTCGGCGCGTTCCATTTCGATTGGCTGATTTTCAGGCACCTTGGCCCCCGCATCCGCCGCCTCCAACAGCTCCATGACCTTGCGCGGGCGCACCAGCGCCAGCAGGGCGAAGGCGATGAACAGGGCGAATAGTTTAATTCTGAGCATTTTGTTTCTCCTTTTGTTTAATCAACCAGACCACCGAGCACTGCGCGGCGCGGATGTCCACATACGATTTGTACTCGGTGATGGTGTGGACCTGCGCGTGCGAGAAGAACTGAGCGTACAGTATGCACAGCTCGGCTTTCGAGAACAGTCGCACCTCATAGTCATAGCGAAGCGCGCCGATGGCGCGGCGCATGAGGGGCGGCACGGTGGAGGCCGCGCTGGTCTTCGGCCGCAGGAAGCAGGGGATTGGGAGGGCGCAGAGGGTCACAGCTCACCCCCGACACCCATCGAGCTGCGCACCTTCGGCGACACCAGGTCGTTGCGCGGAATGCCGAATTGCATTTCGATCTCCTTGGCGCGCGCCAGCGGCACGTAGCCCTGGCACAACCAGATATAGACGGACATGCGGGTTACGCCGAGCGCGGCGGCCAGCTTATTGCGGCTACCGGCCCTCTCGACTGCCTTGAGGACGGCCGAGTCGGGGTAGGTGCGGGGCGCTTCGCTTTCCAGCCATTCCTGGACGTCGATACGGCGCGCGCCGATGGCCTTGGCGAACTTGTCGCGGCCCCCGGTGAATTTGACGGCCCTCTGCAGGCCGGTTTCTTTATTGCTCATGGGTATTACCTCCTGTTGGTGAATAGCGCAAGCATACATGTAACCTAAAGGCCGCGCAAGAAAAATATACAAGCAACGAAATAGTTTGCAAAACACCTTGCGTAAAGTAATTCGTTATGTAAAGATTCGTTCTGTCGATTCGGACAACAACCAAACAGAGGAACCCACATGAGCATCGAACAAGCAATCACCGACCACGCCGCCGCCATCCGCGAACTGGCCGCCGCCATCCGTGGCGCCACGTCCGGCGCGCCGCTGAAGGTCGCCGACACCATCGCCCAGGACGTCACCAAGGTGGAAACCGACGCCAAGGCCGAGCAGAAGAAAGTCATGGCCCAGGCGGAAGCCGACCGCAAGTCGGCGGCAAAGCAGGCTGTCGCCGATGCACTGGCCAAAGCTGAAGCCGAGAAAGCCAAGCCGGCCGAGGAAGACGACCCCCTCGACGCCGCGCCGCTAGACTGGGACAAGGACGTGCGCCCGGCGCTGCTGGCGGTGGGCAAGGACCGCGACGCACTGGTTAAGCTGATGGGCAAGTACGAAGTGCCGAAGGGCGGCAAGGCGCCGACCGAGAAGTGGGCCGACCTGCTGGCCGAGGCCAACGCCATCGTGGCAGCGCGGGGCTGATCATGGGCGCCCCGCAGATCATCTGGATTGTTCTTGTCGCGATGGGTGTAGGCATCCAGATCGCCAAGCACGGACAGCCGGACAAATACAACGGCAAGACCGCGCTGATCGGCTGCTCTATCTCTGCCGGCCTGCTGTACTGGGGAGGGTTCTTCAATGGCTGACCACGCCAAACTCTCCCCGAGCGGCGCCAAACGTTGGCTCCTGTGCGCAGGATCCCTGGCCATGGAAGCCGGGATCCCGGATCGCGGCAGCGAGTTCGCCGACGAGGGCACCGCCGCGCACTTCCTGGCGTCCGAGTGCCTGGAGGGCGAGCACGATGCGAAGTTCTTCGTCGGCCGCCGCATCCTGGTCGGTGAGCGCGAGACTATGTGGACGGATCTGGCCGCCAACAGCGCGGCGAGCATCTTCATCGCCGACGCCGATATGTGCCGCGAGGTGCAGAAGTACATCGACGCGGTGCGCGAAGCGGCCCAGGGCGGCGAGCTGCACGTCGAGCAGCGCCTGCCGATCTTCGGCGGCGCGATCCCGGATCAGTTCGGCACCACCGACGCCCTCGTATTGATGATGCAAAAGCGTCTTGCCAAGGTGAAAGATTTAAAATACGGCCGTGGCGTGCAGGTATTCGCCTCGCATGTGGTCGGCCACACCGAGGTGGAAGTCGACGGGCTGATCGTCAAGCAGGAAATCCGCGAAGGCAACGAGCAGCTGATGCTTTACGCCCTCGGCGCACTGGACGAATACGACCTGCTGGGCGAGATCGAATTCGTCGAGCTGTGGGTGTACCAGCCCCGGCTCAACCACCAGGATATGTTCCTCGTTTCGGTGGAAGACCTGCGGGCGTTTGAGCAGCGGGCGATTGCCGCCGGCAAGGAAGCACTGAGCATCGCCGAACTGTACTTGCCCGACGTGCAGCCGATCCACGCGCTCAACCCCGGCCCCGACCAGTGCCGGTTCTGCAAAGCCAAGGCGACTTGCCCGGCGCTGCGCGACCAGGTGCTGGCGACGGTGGCGGGTGACTTCGAGGTGCTGCGAGAAGAAACGCAGGACAGCGATATGCCCTGCGAGCCGGACCCACTGCCAGTAATCGACAACCTCATCGCACTGGGCAAAGGCGAGATCGCGGTGTCCATCATCGACGCAGAGAAGATCATCGCGGCGGCACACGGTGTGGCGCCGGGCAAGGTGGACTTCGTTGATTCGGTCGAAGCCGACGACCACGAGTCCGAGCGGGCGTATTTCATCGTCAAAAAGCCCACGCTGCGCCCGGCCTTGGAGAATCCCGAGGCGCGGCTGACCAGCGCCAGCGACGAGCAGCTTGGCCTGTTGGGCGAGGCGATCGACCTGGTGGAAGGCTGGGCCAAGGCGGTGCGCGCCGAGCTCGAGCGGCGCATGCTGGCCGGCGGCGAGGTGCCCGGCTTCAAGCTGGTCAAGGGCCGCGAGGGCATTCGCAAGTTCGCCGACGCCGCCGAGGCCGAAGCGATGATGAAGTCGATGCGCCTGAAGCAAGACGTCATGTACGACTGGACGCTGATCAGCCCCACCACGGCCGAGAAGCTGCACGCCGACGGCGTCATCGGCAAGAAGCAATGGCCGAAGTTGCAAGCGCTGATCGTGCGCAGCGAAGCCGGCCTGTCGGTAGCACCTGCCGCCGACAAACGACCAGCGGTGGCGATCACCCCGGTGGCCGATGATTTTGAAGCATTGCCCGATGCCGACGACCTGTCCGATTTGATCTAGGAGCACGCCATGGGCGAGATCGCGGAAGACTGCTACGACCGGGCGATGGAAGAGTTGGACTTCGGCTATCTCGACTATGACCCGTATTACCCTTGTTACCCCACCTACCGAGCACCGAGGCGGGCCGCACCAAAAGCCGCGACCGTTGACGATTTCGAAGATCTCAGCACCGCACCCGAAGACCCGGACGACCTGTCCGATTTACTCTAAACCGATTCACAACTGAAAGAAAATCTACCATGAAAATCAAACTGCAAAACGTCCGTCTGTCCTTCCCTGGCCTGTTCAAAGCCGAGCCATTCCAGGCCGGCGACGAGCCGAAGTTCAAAGCCACTTTTCTGATCGAGAAGGGCAGCGACAACGACAAGGCCGTCCAGAAGGCGATCTCGGAAACGGCGGCGCTGAAGTGGGGTGCGGCCAAGGCACCGAAGATCGTCGACAGCATCCGGGGCAACACCAACCGCTTCGGCTACGCCGACGGCGACACCAAGACCTATGACGGCTACGAGGGCATGATGGCCCTGACGGCCAAGAACACCACCCGCCCGCTGGTCATCGACCGTGACCGCTCGCCGGTGACCGAGGCCGACGGTGTGGTGTATGCCGGCTGCTACGTCAATGCATCGGTCGAGGTGTTCTGCTACGACAAGCCGGGTCAGGGTGTCAGCTTCTCGCTGGGTGGCGTCCAGTTCGTCAAGAAGGGCGACGCGTTCGGCGGCGGCTCGCCAGCCAAGGAAACCGACTTCGATATCATCGAAGGCGCCGACGCCGACGACATCCTGGGTTAAACCCTATGCCCGGCTCGCGCCGGGCGTTTTCTGGAGAACGATATGTCGGATTGTTTCGACCATTTCAACGACGCTATGGACAGCTATGACAGGTCTATCGACGAGGGGTACGGCGGCTGCCGGGGCGGCCGGGCGCAGCGGGAATGGTTGCCGTTGAAGGATTGGCTAAAAGCCATGGGGATTCCTGCGCACCGCGTTACCTGCCGCAACTGCGGCGCGCGGGAATTGAAGTGGAAAGAGACCGAAAACGGCTGGCGTCTTTACAGCAAAGCGCGAGGCGCAGACGGCAAAAAGCTCTTGCACACCTGCTCTGCCTTGGCCGACTTCGACGATATATCGTGACCACCTACTCGATCCGCTGCCGCAACGGCCAATGCCGACACCGCCGCGTCAGCCGCACCCACCCCGACGAGTACAAGGTGGTGCCACCCTGTCCCTCCTGCGGCTCGCGCAAGGGCTGGCGGATCGAGCAGCGGGCCTACAACAAGCGTGGGCTGTGCAACTGCTCCGGGCCACTGGGCCGGAACAACGAGCCGTTCCCGCACCGCATCACCCATCCGTCGTGCGACCAACACCCGCACGGCATTTACAACCAGGCGCGCGCCCGTGGCGTTGCCCACGAAGATATCCCGGAGTGCTACCATCCATGATCAATAAAATCCACTTCGGTGATTGCCGCGACTCGCTGCGCGCCATGGCCGCCGCTGGCGTCAAGGTGCAAACCTGCGTCACCTCCCCGCCGTATTTCGGTCTGCGCGACTACGGCCACGCCGGGCAGATCGGGCTGGAACCAACACCCGACGAATTTATCGCTGAACTGGTCGAGGTGTTCCGCTGCGTGCGCGACGTTCTGGCCGACGACGGTACGCTGTGGGTGAACATCGGCGATAGCTATGCCCGCGATAGTAGGGTGAAGGCCGATAATTCACTGCACCTTGAAAAAGGTTGGAAGTCCGATCAAGAAATGCGGACGGCCCCGAACCTAGTGCGCGATGCGGTCGGCTACAAAGCAAAAGACCTGATAGGCATTCCCTGGATGCTGGCGTTTGCCCTGCGCGCCGATGGCTGGTATCTGCGCCAGGAAATCATCTGGCACAAGCCGAACCCCATGCCGGAAAGCGTGACGGACCGCTGCACCAAGGCGCACGAGCAAATTTTTCTGCTGTCGAAGTCGCCTCGCTATTTTTTCGATTCGGAGGCGATCAAAGAGCCGGCGCTTAGCGGCCCACCGGGAAACAAAACGCATCGTAGCGCGACAGCGCACGCGGAAGGCGACGAAAAGCACCGAACCAAGGCGGGGCTTTCCGATTACGCTGCTCGAGCACGCGCCGATGCGGGCGAGCCTGAATTACGCAACCGCCGCAGCGTTTGGAGCGTCGCCACCCGACCGTATAAGGGCGCGCACTTCGCCACTTTTCCGCCCGCGCTGATCGAGCCGTGCATCCTGGCTGGCAGCGCGCCAGGTGACTTAGTGCTCGATCCGTTCATGGGCAGCGGCACCACGGCGGCGGTCGCTATCGGGCACGGTCGGCAGTTCATCGGCTGCGAATTGAATGCGGACTATGGACCGTTGCAGGACCAGCGGATCGACGCCGCTTACGCCGAAACTTTGAAGGATCTGATATGAGCATCTACGACGACCCCGAAGACCGATGCACCACGCCCAGCCGGCGCCGGTTCTTCGGCAACCGCAGCCCCAAGAAGCAGGCCGAGGTGCGCGCCGCCGACCGCAAGGCGATGCACAAGCCGCCCGATGCGTTCATCGACCGCGCCGCCATGAAGGCCGCGCCCGGCAGCGAACTGGCCCGCGCCCGTATCGCGGCGCACGCCGCCTTTGATCCGCTGTGGCAGTCGGGCAAGTTCTCGCGCGGCGTGGCCTATGAGTGGCTCGCCTCGGAACTGGGCATTCCCGTGACAGCCTGCCACATGGTGCTGTTCGACGTTGCCATGTGCGGGAAAGTGGTGGCGATCTGCTCGGCGGATTCGGCTTGCAAACAGGCGGCCTTTGATCTGGTCGCCAACGACTTCGAGGATTTGACGAAATGACCGACGATATCGCAATGCCCCGCCAGCGCCTGGCGTTCATGGACTTGGAGACCTACTCTACCGTTCCGATTCGCCACGGCGCCTGGGCCTATGCCGAGGGCGCCGAGGTACTGCTGTGGGCCTATGCGCTCAACGACGGCCCCGTGATGGTGTGGGATCTGACCAGCGGCGACCCGATGCCGGCCGGCCTAGCGGCGATCCTCGTCGACGACGATATCACCACCGTGTGGCACAACGGCAGCATGTTTGACACCACGGTGCTTAAAGTCGCCATGGGCATCGACATCGCCCTGCCCCGGCTGCACGACACGATGGTCCAGGCGCTCCAGCACAGTCTGCCGGGTTCGCTGGGCGCGCTCTGCGAGGTGCTGGGCGTGCCGAGTGACAAAGCCAAGGACAAGGCCGGCAAGGAACTGATCCGCCTGTTCTGCGTCCCCTTGCCTTATCGCTTTCCCTACGCGCGCAAGGACTTCGCCACCAAGGCCGAGTATGATGCGGCGAAGTTGGCGGCCAGCGAGGCGTGGACCGGCCGCGCCACGGCCAAGACGCACCCGGCTGACTGGGCGCGGTTCAAGGAGTACGCCGCCTTCGATATCGTCGCCATGCGCGAGGTGTACAAGCGCATGCCTATGTGGAATTGCAAGTTGCCATACGAGCGCGAGATATTCCACGTCGACCAGCGCATCAACCGGCGCGGCATGTATATCGACCTCGACCTCGCGCGCGGCGCGCTGGCGGCGGTGGACGAGGAACAGGAACTGCTGCGCGAGCGCACCTACGAAATGACCAACGGCCAGGTACAAAGCGCCAGCAAACGCGACCAGCTGCTGCTCCATATCCTGGAGAACTACGGCGTGGACCTGCCCGACATGCAGAAGTCCACCTTGGAGCGGCGCATCGCCGACCCTGATCTGCCCGAAGGCCTCAAGGAACTGCTGCGCGTGCGCCTGTCGACGGCCACCACCAGCACCAGCAAGTATGTGGCGCTGCTCAACTGCGTCAGCAGCGACGGGCGCCTGCGCGGCACCAAGCAGTATTGCGGCGCCGCACGCACCGGGCGCTGGGCCGGCCGGCTGTTCCAGCCGGACAATCTCCCAAGTCGAGGACTCATGTCTGAGGAGCAGATCGAACTGGGCATCGAGGCGTTGAAGGATGGCACGGCCGGCATGCTGTTCGAGGATGTGATGTGGTTGACCAGCTCCGCCATTCGCGGGTGCATTGCGGCGCCGCCAGGCAAGAAACTGGTGGTGGCCGACTTGTCGAACATCGAGGGGCGTGGCATAGCGTACCTGGCCGGCGAGCAGTGGAAGCTCGACGCCTTCCGCGCGTTCGACGAGGGGCGCGGCGAGGACTTGTACAAAATGGCCTACGCCAAGTCATTCGGCATCAAGGCGGCCGACGTGACCAAGGACCAGCGGCAGATCGGGAAAGTTCAAGAACTCGCCCTGGCGTATCAGGGCGGCGTGGGCGCGTTCGTCACCTTCGCGGCCGGCTACGGGCTAGACCTGGAAGAACTGGCCGAGAAGGCGCAGCGCTACATTCCCGGCGAGGTGTGGGGCCAGTCTTCGATCATGCTGGAATGGCACCGCAGCAAGGGGCGCGACCCCGCCGCGCAGTACGGCTTGTCGGACCGCGCGTGGCTGGTGTGCGAGTCTTTCGTCCTCGGCTGGCGCGCCGGCCATGCCAACATCAAGGCATGGTGGCACGACCTGGAGGACAAGATCCGCCAGGCCATCACCACGCCCGGCACCACCTACGCCAGCGGCAAGCTCAAGATCCGCCGCGACGGCGCCTGGCTGCGCGTGGTGCTGCCGTCCGGCCGCGCGCTCTGCTATCCCGGCCCTGCGCTACAGGCCGAGCGCAAGAAGAAAGACGAGACCGAAACGGCCGACGTCGAGACCGTGCGGGCGGTGGAGTCGGACAGTGGCGACGGGCGCATGTCGATCACCTACCTGGGCATGAACCAATACACCCGGAAGTGGGGCCGCATCCACACATACGGGGGCAAAAACGCGGAGAACGATACGCAAGGGTTTGCGCGCGACGTGATGGCCTGGAATATGCCGATCATCGACGGCGGCTACTTTGACGGCGAGGAATTTATCGACGGGCTGCGCGCGCTGGAGATGCACGGCGAGCGCGACGACCGGCCCGAGCACCTGCAGGGCTATGGCGCCGTTCTCACAGTTCACGATGAAATAGTTGCTGAGGTGCAAGACGACCCCCGTTACAACCCCGAGCACCTGGCCGCGCTGCTGTGCGCCCCGCCCCCGTGGGCATTAGACATGCCGCTGGCCGCCGCCGGCTTCGAGTCGTACCGCTACAAGAAATAACTTGCACAAGTAAATACTTGCGTGTATAGTTCTTACATCAGCAGCGCAAACCGAACCGGAGATCAAAATGGCAAAACTTACAGGCGCACAAATAACTTCGATAGAGACGGTCCTGTACCACATGGGCCGCGCTCAAAAATTACTCAACGACGATTGCGTTATCGTAGGCCGAACTAAAGTAAAGCAGACAACCACCGAAGACTTTGCCAGGGCAGACGGCCTCGCGCTGCAGCCTATAGCTAAAGATATCGGCTCTGATCTAGTAGGTTTTGAAATGGCCGCCGAATACTTACGCAATTTCCTGAAATTTAACACTAAATAAAACCGCCCGCCACCCGGCGGGCATCCTCCACCCTCCCAAGGACCAAACCATGAACACGAAAAACGAAAACGCGCTGCTCGACCTGGCCGCCGACATCCTCAAGTGCAAGAACGACGCCGCACTGTGCCGCGCGCTGGACGTGGCGCCGCCGGTCGCCAGCAAGATCCGCCACGCGCGCCTGCCGGTGGGCGCCAGCATGGTGGTGAAGCTCCACGAGACCACAGGCATGGCCGTCGCCGACATCAAGGCCTACATCACCCACGGCCCGCAGCAGGTGGCGAAGCCGCAGACCCGACTTACCGTGCACCCGGGGCGTCCGACCAGCAATACGGCGGAAGCATTCGAGGTGCTGTTCGCCCCGAAAGGTCCAAAATGAAAACCGTTCTCCTCCTCGGCGGCCCGGCCGCCGGCCAGCGCGTCGAAGTCCACGGCGGCATGACCAGCTATCCCGCTCCTGGGTTCTTCGAGTTCTACAAACTCGTCCCGATGTGCTCGCACGGCGAGGTGCACTGGTTCGGCGTGCTCGACGGCGCCGACCCGCTGGCGCTGCTCATTGCGGGGTATCCATCGGTAGAAGCACCACGGCCGGTTGTCCACCGCGACGGTAAGAGCGTGGTAGACGCCGCACTGGCGGCGATTGCCTACGACAAAGCGATCAACACATGTGCCGACACGCCCGACGCGATGTCGTCCTACTGCACGGCGCAGGGTGACACCTTGGATACCCTGTACGCCGACTGGATCACCAAGAGCCGCGCCGTGCTCGCCGAGTACCGGGTGCCGCTGTGATGCGCCTGTTCCTTAGCGCGTGGGTCGTCCTGCTGGTGTTGTTCATCTGGTGGATCGCCCAGATTCCGGCGCCACCAGCCAAACCCGAAACGCTCACCTGTGTCCGGGTCAAGGAAGTCACCCCGGCCGGAACGATCAACTACCTTTGCGAGGTGCGGAAATGAAACGCATCAATCGTCCACTGATGCTGTCCTTGGCGATGTGCGGCATGCTGAACCGGCACTGCGAGGCGGTGCCGATGGACCGCACCACCTACGCCGCTGTGCGCGATCCGGCCGACCGTGACCAGCGCAAGCAAGAGGCCAAGCGCGCCCGCCGCGCCCAACTGAAACGAGGTAAGAAATGAAACGCCCACTGCGCGAGAGCGATATCGAAAAGTACTTGGTTAAGCGCGTCAAGGAACTGGGCGGCGAGTGCCGGAAAATTCAGTTCATTGGCCGGCCGGGCGCGCCGGATCGGCTGGTGATGCTGCCGCCGTCCGAGTACCCCGCCGCCTGGGACCGTGCGTGTACCATCTGGGTCGAACTCAAAGCCCCCGGCAAAAAGGCCGAGCCGCACCAGGCCCGCGAGCACGCGCGCATGCGCAAGATGGGCCAGCGCGTGGTGGTCATTGACTCGTACGAACAGGTCGAGGAGTTATTCAAATGAAAATCTATATCTCAGATCATGACGTGCCACACGCGGTGCCCGAGGACGGCAGCGAGAGCGACATCGACGGTTTTACGCGGTTCGTTAAACTGGATGACGCCCGCGCGGCGTTGGTCGAGATCACGGACGTTGTCGCCCAGCGAAACAAGCGCATCGCCGAGCTGGAAGCGGAACTCGCGGACCTGGTTCACCCGTTCGACCTCGCCGCCTACCGCGAAAAGAACTTGCACAAGTAAATACTTGCGTGTATAGTTCTTACATCGCAACCCAACCGGAGAACACCATGTCCCGTTCCATTGAACCACTCGCAATCCGCCGCGCCGCCCAGCTCAAAGCGCTGGCGCAGGTGCGCAACACCCTGCCGCGCCACGACATGCGCACCGTCGAAGAACTGTTTGACCTGGCCTGCGCCAGTGGCTTCGACGTCAGCCACCTGTCCGACAAGCAGCTCGAACTGATCGACACCCTGGCGGCCACCTACCTGCGCGAGGTGGCGTGATGAACGCTCCGCGCGCCACAACACCACCCCCGGTGCCGCCGAAGACGATCTGGTCGGCCGACAAAACCCTGCGCGACGAATTCGCCATGGCTGCGCTGACCGGCGCCATGTCGCGCGGCTGGCGCAACCCGACCGACGTCGCCAAGGAAGTCTACGCCGTCGTCGACGCCATGCTGGAGGCCCGCAAATGATTATGAAAAGCCTCGATTGGGCGCACAAGAACGGCACCTTCGGCATGTTGGTTTGGGTGGCTGGCGCCACGTTCGCATGCTGTACGGGCCTGGCGTTCATCGCCATCATCCACGATGTCATCAAGGATTCAAATGCAAACCGCTAATCTCACCCCGCCCTTCCTCGACTTCTGGACCGCACGCGCCGAGGGCGTGCCGGCCGCCGATCTCGAATTTCGCGCCAACGGTACGCTGTGCGTTCGCGTGCTGCGCAACGGCCCGGCCGGCATCGATGGCGTGATGGTGCTCGACTACAGCACGAACTGGGCGTTGACCGGTCCGCTGGTGGAGAAGTACGATCTCACGCTGCGCCCGCTGTCAGAAAACGTGTGGTCAGCGTACGGCAGCTATTACGGCGACGGCACCGAGCAGGAGGGCGACACCCCGCTGGTCGCCATCTGCCGCGCCGTCGTGCGCGCCGTGTTCGGCGACGAGGTGGAGGATTTGCCATGCTAGAGAAACTCTACACCATCGAACTGGTCGCACGCCGCCGCTGGTGGGTGACGCCCTATATCCACTTGCTGGCCGGACTGTGCGCCCTGATGGGCACCGAGCCGGATTGCGAGAAGGCCGGTAAGTTCGTCGCCAAGTGGGGCTTCAAATATGAGTCGAAATTGAAAGAGGTGAAGTGATGCGTAAAGCCGACGAGATCACCCTGTACGCGGCCCTGCGCGACCTGCACGGCGGTCCGTTCAACGCCAAGCGCTGCCCCGAATTCGCTGATGCGGTGGGCGTGTTCTTCGGCATCCAGCCGAAACGCGTGTACGGTCTGCTCGAAAAGTGGGTACGCCTCGGCTGGTGGGAGTACGGCGTTTCCGTTCGCGCGGGATGGTTCACCCCCGAGGCGCCGGAAAGGATCGAGCCGTGATCATCACCCCCCGCGATTTTACGCCCCGGCCCTACCAGAAAATAATCACAAACTTCATCTTAGAGAACGAGCGCTGCGGTATCTGGGCTGGTCTTGGGCTTGGGAAAACGACAAGTTCTCTCAACGCCATTGACGTGCGCCAGATGCTCAGCAATAAACCGGCGCTGGTCATCGCCCCCAAGCGGGTGGCCACTACCACCTGGCCCGACGAGGTCAAGAAGTGGAACCACCTGTCGCACCTCACCGTGCTGCCGATCACCGGATCGGAGAAGGAACGGTTACGCGCGCTGCGCTACGATGCTAACATTTACACAATTAATTTTGAGCAACTACCCTGGTTAGTTGAACATTTCGGCGACCGCTGGCCGTTCGAGGACGTCTACGCCGACGAGTCGACCAAGCTCAAGGGCTTCCGGCTGCGCCAGGGCACCCAGCGCGCCAAGGCGCTAGGCCGGGTGGCCCACACGAAGATCAAGACGCTCACCGAGTTGACCGGCACGCCGGCGCCGAATGGCCTGATCGACCTGTGGGGGCAGGCGTGGTTCCTCGACAAGGGCGAACGACTTGGCCGCACCTTCGACGCGTTCAAGCAGCGGTGGTTCCAGAAGTCGTACGACGGCTTCGGCATAACCCCGCATGAGCACGCGCAGGATCAGATCCAGCGTGCGCTGCAGGACATATGCTTGACGATCGACGCCAAAGACTGGTTCAAGCTGGAAGACCCGATCGTCAATAATATCTACGTCGACATGCCAAGCAAGGCGCGCGCGCACTACGAGGACATGGAGAAGCGCATGTACACCGAGCTGGCCGCCGATCGGAGCATGGACGCCACGAACAAGGCGATCAAGACGATGCGGTGCTTGCACATCACTAGCGGGTTCTCGTTCTACGGCGAGGACAAGCAGTGGATGGACCTGCACGACTCGAAGCTGCAGGCGCTGGAGGAGATCATCGAGGAGGCCGCCGGCATGCCGGTACTGGTCGCCTACCAGTGGGTGCCGAGCCTGGCCCGGTTGCAGAAGGCATTCCCCGATGGCATTCTGCTGTCGACGAACGAAGGCTTGCGGCGCGCGCAGGCCGGCGAGGGCCGGGTGTGGTTCGGCCACCCGCAGAGCATGGGGCACGGTGTCGACGGCCTGCAGGAGCACAGCAACATCATGGTGTACTTCGACCACTGGTGGAACCTGGAGGAGCGCGACCAGGTGCTCGGGCGCGTAGGCCCCACCCGTCAGATGCAGGCCGGGAAGAACCGCCCAGTGTTCGTGCACAACCTGATCGCTTCGGGAACGGTCGACGAGCAAGTGATCGAGCGCGTAGAATCTAAGCGCTCAGTGCAGGACGTGCTACTAGCGGCGATGAAGGCAAAAGGCTACGCGTAAAAATAACTTGCACAAGTAAATACTTGCGTGTATAGTTCTACTCATGGGCAGCGCAACGGGCGCGGCGGAATTGGAGAAACTACAATGTGGACCAAAATGAAAACCGCCTGGCGCGCGTATCTCGCGGCATGCCGCGAACCCTTCGACTTCGAAGACGAAATGTGGTAACACCCTACACCGCCCACGAGGCGGTTAAGGCATTGAGGGGGTATCCCTCTGAACTCAACCCACTGAAAGGTTACACCATGAAACGCATCCTCCCAATCGCTATCGCCCTGTTCGCAACCATCGGTGCCGCACAGGCCCAACAGCAAACCGGCATCCTGGCCAGCCAGATCCCGCTGCGCGGCGCCGGTCAAGGCAGTACCTTCGACGCGGCCACCGCCCGCTACATCAACTTTGCGCAAAACGATCCCTACATCATCGACGCCGATGGTATCCGCGTGAACGGCTCTTTCAGCCTGTCCAAGCTGCAAGCCATGCCAGCCTGGAAAGGATACATCAAGGTTACCGACTACCTGTACATCAACACCGTCGGCGCCCGCTTCTCCTGCAACCCCGGCACCAACTACGCTACCCTGATCAACTTCGCTGGTCACGGTTCGGAGGCGCGTGCTGACAACTGCTCGCTGCGCGACCGCGTCAACAGCCAGTCGGACACGAACTAAATCCACCTCGGCCGCCTTCGGGCGGCCCTCTCCCAAGGAGCACGACATGTTTTTAATCGGGTATCTGGCGTTCGGCGCGGCCTTCTACAGCTGGCTATTCCTGTGGGCGGAGGCCGAGCGCGGCGTCCCATGCCGCTGGTCGAAATGGGCCGGCCGAGTCGGCTTACTGTTCGTGGCGGCCGTGCTGTTGGCGATGCTTACGGGGTGTGGCGGAAAGGACGACAGCGACACGGCCGAAGGCCGTAGCGGCATGACGCCGCGCACCGATGCGTTGACCGGCTGCCAGTATCTGACCTACCGCACCGTCTACGGGGCGTCGATCACTCCGCGCATGGACCGCGACGGAAAGCAGGTGTGCAAATGACCCGCTGGCACGTCGCCGACTGGAAAGCCATTAAACGGGCTGCCAAGCTCGCCGAGGCCGATCTGGCGGTGCAAGGCTGGCTTATCGTTTTAATCGCGCTGGCGGCCCTCGTCGCAAGCCTGTGGGCGCTTTAATCTACTTCAGCGCGTCGTAGGCGCCATAACAGGCGCCGAGGGCGGCGCGCTGTTCGTCGGCACGTTGAGCGAGCCCGACAAGAAAAGTTGCATCTGGTCTTGAAAGCTCTGCCCCAGTGGAACCCGCGCAAGCGGTGGCGGTTTTGGGCACCCCACCGCCGGGCGCGGGTCGACGATCGGCGCGCTGGCGCATGCGCTCAGAATTAAGGGCAGCAGCGCCAGCAGCTTGGGCTTGGGCAATCGCATTGGTCTTCTCCTGTTCCACCTGGCCGACACGTGTCGCCCAGCTTTGTTCTTTGGCGCGTGCGTCGCGCTCATCGGCCGCGCGGATCTCGGCGCGCTGCCGGTCCACCTCCGCCGTTTCCGCCTTCATCTTGTCGATACGTCCGGCCATGATGGTATGGTCGGCGAAAGCGCCGGTGGCCATGCCGACGACCAGCGCGCCGACGGCGATCGGCCAGGTGGGAATAAGGCTCATGGTTTCGTTACCTCCGTGGTTTGCGACACCAACGTCGACACGCTGGTGGTGCCCGGCATTTCATTCTTGTTGAACACCACCTTGACCACTAGCGGCGCCACCCACATACCGCCATAAGCAAGAAATAGGCCCTCTGTCATTTTGCCTTGGATGGTCAGATAGGCGAACGCCCAGGTGGTGACGCCGAACGCGACCATGAAAGCCAGTGCGATTTTAGACACCTTGCCGTTCTCTGTGATAAGGTCGAACGCGTTGAACTGCGCCAAGGCGTCGCGATGCGCGCGCCAGAACGAAATCACCAGCAGCGCGGCCCCGAGGGCCAGTACGCCGAGCATTATGTCGCGGGTGTTCATGCCAATACCCGCAGGGCCTGCTCGTAGAGCGCGCGCCGCTCAGCCAGACCATTGGCCCCGCCGTTGACGATCTTGCTGATCGTGTCGATATCGCCCGTCAGTGGTTTGCCGGTGCGATTGCCGGCCGCCCAGTACCACCCGGCCGAGAGGCACCCCCAATGGGGCAGAAGCAACAGATCGGGATTGCCGATCAGGTCTGGGCCGATGGCCTTGCCGCACCTGGTGTAGTTATCGCGTCCTGTCAATTGGATTGGGCCGCGCCCCCGGAAGCGCCAGCCATCGCCGCTTTCGGCCGGGCCGTTGCCCATTCGATTTGCATATGCGATGTTGGCGATTCCGACTTGGTCGGCGGGATGATCCGCCGAGCGCCCGTAGTGCGCAGCCACCGCCGGCGGAAAGCGCGTGGGGCTGAATACCTGCGGCAACGCGGTGACGCTGTAATTCAGGTTTTCCGAGAACACGCGCAGGCCGCCCGATTCATGGATAACCTGCGCGAGAAAGGCGGCTTGGTTATTTATGCCGAATTTCAACATAGCCGCGCCAAGGGCTTCGGCAAATATGACGGGAGATTGGCAGCCGGGCGCCAAGGCCGCGAGTTGGGCAGCAGTGATCATCAATCGGCCTCCGGCTTTATGCCCCTGTCGAGCATTTCCTGCATCAGAATTTGGTTGCGCAAGCGCAGATTACGCTCGTTGGCACGGTGGTACCGCGCGAGTGCCAAGGTGGCGATTAGGCCAGCAGCAATCGCCCCCAGTGACAGCGTGGTGTGGACCAGGTCCATGAGCCCGGCGGCACCGAGTGCGGCCGATGTGCCGCCCACCACCGCTGTGGTCTTAGGACTGATCAGTATGTCGGCGATTATGCTCCGCAATTCGTCGCTCAAGGTCATCGTTTTTTCTCTTCCAAATGAAAGCCCGGGCTTTGAAAAGAAGCGAAACGAAAAAAGCCGAAACGCCGAGGCAGATAATTAGGGTCGCCATTGCTAGGCCATAGAAGTCGTACAAGTTGCGCATAGGATATCACCGTTATCACCCCGTTGAGGGCGTAAATTAACGGCGAAATCTTGGCCGAGTAAGCAATGAAGCTCAGGAAATTTACTGCGATCGCGCAATATGCTAGGCGCTGCAGGTCGAACGATGCTTTGCCCCGCACCAATGCGGCAGCGGCTAGCAAGGCGCAAGCGTTGGTTAAAGCCGACAAACATTGGTTCAAGGCCACCCCGGGCAGTGTGTTGCTGGGGGTGTAAAGGGTGAGCTGCGCCCACGCGAGGCCGAAGGTTATGGCCGCGCATATGACCCGGCCCACCCAATCCGCGAGATTCATGCGCTACTTCTTTTTGCCCTTGGGGGCGAACTTTTCCGGCGCGGGCTTGGCCGGCTTCTTTGTGGTCGAAGTTTTCAGGGACTTCGGTTTGTTCGGGTCAGGGACATTGCCGCCGGTAGCCATGATGGTTCCTTTCAAGTTGGGTATTGCGCGATTTTACTACTATTCCGGCGTTGGCGGCAGATCTTCCGGTAACGGTGGATACGGTGGCGATGGCGGATCGACCACAGGATTCGTTTCCGATCCCACTGGATTATCGCGCAGCCACCGCGCGTTCACACGCCAACGGTCGGTAAATACCGCCTGCGCGAACCATTCGTTCGATACCATGGTATTGCGCCCCGTCCAGTCCTCGAGGTACGTGTCGATGTATTTCACGACCGTTTTATCGTAGAGGTTGTCCCAGTCATATTCCATTTTCGTAGTCCTTGTTTAAAACTCAATCTGTAGCAAGCCGCCGGTTGCGGGGCCAGTTGTTATAGTTCCACCGCCCGAAGCGACGCCCCCCGGTGCGCCTCCGTATAATCCGCCTGCCGTTCCCAGTACCGTGGACACGGCCTGCGATGCGGAACCCGAACCGCCAGCGAAAACGCCTGCCGCCACGCCATTGGGATTCCCTTCCACCAGGCCGCCGCCGCCGGCCCCGGCATTCGCGCTCACAGTGCCCGCCGTGGGGCCTCCTGCGGTGGCGTTCATGATAGTGGTGGCTTCGCCCAGCACCGCCACGGCGGTGGATTGCAGGCCGCCGAAGTTAAGGCCGCCAAGGCCGGTAGTGGTGCCCGTGGTCACTGCTGCCGCCGCACCGCCCGCGCCACCTCCGCCGCTCGCGGTATGTACAGCGCTGCTGATGTCCCCGCCATTGCCGCCCACGCCGGCCCCGCCACTGGCTTTGCTCTGCGATGTCGCCACAGAATCTGACGACGTAATATTGCCGCCACGGCGCCCAATGCCCTGAATACCGACAGAACCGCCGCCGGTTGCAACCTGAGCGCCGCCCGTGCCGAGAATTGCGCCGCCGTCGCCGCCCTGCACATTGATGTCGCCACCGGTGGCCGTGCCCCCGACGCCGCCGGCAAGCGCGCCGTCAGTGCTACTAGCCAATCCACCGCCTCCGCCGTTGGCGGTCATAGTGATGATTCCGCTGCCCGAAAACGATGTGGAATTGCCCGTAATACCTGCCGTCGTGCCGTTGGTGGAAGTGGTAGCGTTCGATACCGCTGCTGCTACCACACAGGTGTATGACTGCCCCGCGATCAAGAACCGCATGCCTACGAAGAGGCCGCCCGCGCCTGCGCCTGTCGCGCGCTGCGTAGCGCCTCCGCGAACGAGGCCGCCACGGCCTGATCCACCGATCCCGGTAATACGGTGCCAGCCAGTTTTGCTGGCGACAAATGCTCCGGATGCGTTGATGCGCCGCGTGTTCTGGAAAGCGCCATAGAGGGCCGCCATGGCCGTGCCGTCGCCCTTGGTGATAGCGATCTGGAATTTCGTGGTGGTCTCCGCGTAGACGTCAATCTCGTCCCCCGCAGCGACCGTGTACGAGGTGCCGCTGGCCACGCCGTGGATCACCATGTTGGTGCCGGCCGTCAGCGTGAAGGTGCCGCCGGCCAGGATACGACGGTGCGCCCCGGCCTGCGGCGCGGCGGTGAATCCGGTGATCGTCGCGGTGCCGGTGACCGTCTCGTAATTGCCCGCGCCGCTCCAGATGTCCATGGTGGTCGCGCTGGCCACGTCGGCGCCCTTGGCGTCGTTCAGTGCGCCAGTGAGGTTGCCTCCTGACAGGCTACCCGTTGGGCCTTGCGCGCCGCGCTGTCCCGACAGGCTGATGTTCCAATCGGACACCACCCCGGTGCCAGTGAAGCTGGTCCCCGTGATCGTCAGCGAGGTGCCCGAGTAGGCCGCCACGGTGCCGTAGATCGCATTGCCCGAGTTGGTCTGGTCCACCGCTTTCACATCGGCGCCGACGGAGAACTGCTTGCCGGCTTGTGTCACAAATACGAACGTGCCGGTGCCCAGCGTCTGGTCGGTGGGGCTCGTGGCGATGATCGACGCCGCGCTGTTGGCCGCTGCTGTGGCGCTGGCCGCCGCTGCCGTGGCGCTGGCCGCCGCCTGATCTCGGTACGTCAGTGCGGTGTCGCGATACCCCTGCGCGGCGTCGCGCGCGGCTTGGGCGGCGTCGCGGTACGTCAGTGCGGTGTCGCGGTAGCCCATGGCGGATGCCGCGCTGGCGGCGGCCTCCACCGCGTTGGCGTAGGCGTTGGCGACGATGGCGGCCAGCTGCGTCAGGATGACAGTAGAGAACCACGTTACCCAGGCGTCAACCCGATTGGAGAACGTCGCGCGGTCGCCCCGCTGCGGCAAGTCGGCCGGCGGCGGAGTGTAGCCTGGTGGAGTTGTTGGCATTAGATTGTACCTCTCACTGTGATATTCAAAACTGGTTCGCCGAAATCGTCATACTGCTGTCGCCCGCTCATCAGGCCGAATACCGTCAGGGCTTCATACATGGCGGCAGTGCTGCCGACCACCACCACGGGCACGCCGAGCAGTTCCTTGACGGTGTCGAGCACGGTGTTGGCGTCCTCGATGCTCATCTTGGCGCTGATCACCAGGCCGGTGGCGTTGTGGCCCTTCTTGGTCTTCGTCTTGCCGAAGCTGTCCGTCACCACCCGGCTGTAATCGACTGGCTCGACCGATGCGCCCCGCAGCGGCGCGCCGAGGGGGCGCATGTCGCCGATTGCGAGCATGCCTATTTTCGCCCCACCAGCCGCTTTGGTCAACGTGAAGCTGAGTTCGGCCCCGTTGTACGGGTCGATGCCGGTGGCGATAAATTGGGTCTGCGGCTTGAAGCGGTCGAAGAAATACTCGTAGTAGTCGGCCGGCGCCGAGCCTTCGAGCGGCCCGCTGAAGCTATAGATAACGGTGCCGCCGGGGGCATCCTTGACCGTAACCACCATACTGTCGGCGTCGAGGCCGAACATGGCGAACCCATTGAAGTACCCGGGCGTGATGGTGTACGACAGCGTTGTGCCAGTGCCGACGGTCTGCGTGTTCACCTCGCTGTCGAACAGGGCGAATTTGTTGGTGGGGTCCGCGTCGATCCAATACGTGATGACGCCGGCCGCGTTGTACTGGTTGGCCGGGATCTCGGGGTCTTTCGCACCGGCGCCCGCCGTCATGGCCTGGGCCGCTTCGTACACCCGATGCGTGGACGCTTTGTACACCCGGTCGCCGACGGCGTATGCTGACGCACTGGACCATGCCGGGTTCGGGTCTTCCGCCGCCAGCGATGTGGCCGTGATCATGGCGGCCGTAATCTCCACCGGGGCCAGCACGCTGCAAATGTCGTCGCTTTCTATCATGCCGATTCCGTAAAGAGTGCGTTGCCGCCGCTTGAGACCTGGTCGAACTGGTCGGCGAGCTTGGTGGTGGACATAGCCGTGCGGTCCATGGAAGTCTGCATTCCGGCCATCTGCGTGTTAAGCGCGTCAAGCGAGGTCTGCAGCGCGGTAGTGCTGGTCGGCGCCGTGCCGCCCGCGCCGTGCGCCGCCAGCCATTGCGCCCACGTGCCGTTGGCTTTCGCCGCCAGTTCATCGGCCGCGCCTTGAATGAACTGGGCGGATTCCCCGGCGTCCACTGAGGCACCGAACACGCTTTTCCAGAAAGCCACGCCAGCGGCGTCGCCTTCACGCCCCAGTACGCTGCGATAAAGATCCTCCACCGTCATGCCCGCGCCGCCGGGATTGCCTGGCGTGGCGCCCAATTTGAGCGCGGCGATCGCGGCGGCCAGCGAAGCGACACCGGCGTCCACCGACATGGTAGCCTGGTAGGTGCCCAGCGCGATGCCGGCGGCGTTCTGGCTGCTCTGCAGCAGCGAGTCCAACGCGCCGATCTGGCGGGTGTACGCGGCGTCGGCTGCGGCCTTCTGGTTCTGCAGCACCTGCAGCGTCTTCTCGGCCGTGGTGAGCTGGTCGTCGGTCAGCCCGGCCAAACCGGAGATACTGCGCGAGGCGCGCGCCTGGTCGCGCTGGTACTCGATCAGGGTGCCGAACTGGTCAGCCGAGTCGGCGGACACCGCGCTGATCGCGTCTCGGATGCTGTCAGCGCTCGGCAGCACGCCCGACGCTTTGGCGATGGCGAAGGCCGCCTCGAGCTGCGCTTGCGCGCTCGCACGGCTCGCTGCGTTTTGGGTGGCGCCCACCCGGGCACCGGACAGCAGGTCCGACAGCGAGCGCAAGTCAGCGATCTTGCCGGTCCATTTTTCTATGCTATCGGCGAAGCCAGCCATCATCTCGTCGAAGGCGCTTTTAAGCTGGGTCTTGCGTGCGGCCACTGCGTTGGCGACAGCATCGAGCATGGAGCTTACACCCCCCTTCAACAGCGTTTCATTGGCGCGCAACCTTTCCGCCTCTGCAGCGGCAGCGGCGCGTGCCGCGTCGGCAGCGGCAGTAGCGGCCGCATCCTCGGCCCGCAGTGCGTTGAGACGGTCGTACAGCGCCACCGTGCTGGCGTCCATGGTGCGGATCTCCAGCGCGCGCACCGCCGCCTCGCCCGAGCGCGCCGCAAGAATTTGATCGATCTGGTCTTGGTACCCCTTATTGGTCGCGGCCAAGGCGTCCGCCAACGCCTTGGCCTGTGCCATCTGCTCGGCTGCTATGTCGGCCTGCGCCTTTGCGGCGGCTTCGGTGGCGGCGGTTACCTCTTTGAAGGCCGGGGCCAGCGCGAGCATGTGAACGTACAGGTCGGCGCCGGCCTTGGTGTTCAGATCGATACCGAGCACCGCCGCCTTGAACTGGTCGTTGGTCTTCACTGCCGACATGCCCATGGCCGCTAACGCGTCTGCCAGTTGCTTCTGCACTGGGGCCAGCTTTTCGGCGTCGGATAGGAAATTCTGCTGGAAGTACGACACCCCGGCCGACAGCTGCTCAAGCCCGCCGGCGGCGGCGATCAGATCCTCGCGTGCCTGAATGCCCGCGACACCGAACAGTTTGATCGATTGCCCCGTGGCGGTAAGGATCGCGTCGACGCCCTGGTAGTCAACCGCCAGGCGCTGCAACGCTGTCGACATGGTCTCGCCTTCTTTGGCGAAGGCCGCAAGGCTTGGCACCAAGCGCAGCGACAGCTCGTCACCGATGTCGCCGAACAGCTTGGCCACGGTCGCGTTGTCTTCCTCGGCCTTGCCTGTCAGCTTGATGTCGAAGGACTTGGAGTAGCCGTCGATGACGTTTGCCTGAATGCCCACGGCGCTTCCGAAGCCCTTGACCGATGTGATCATGTTGGCGATCGTCTCGTCCCATGCTTTATCGGTTGCGGCGTCCAGATCTGCCGATTTCTCGTAGCGCTTGGAGCTGCGGAAAATCCCACCCTTCTCGATGATCTTGGCGTAGCTGTCGGCGTCAAACCCCGCCGCGCCCACGGTGCCGCGCAGCCCCTGCGCTTCGACTCGCGGATCGGCGCGGCCAAAGAGTTTCGTGTTGACCGAAGCACCAGACAGGATATTAGCGATGGCGTCGTTAAATCCAATCGCCTTCATCGTCTTTTCGGCGAAGTTGGTGGGTAGCGCCGCCGCTTGCAAGATCGGATTGGTGATCGTGCCGTTGTTGGCGGTGAAGCCCTCTTTGCGGAAGCCGTTGGCCGCGTTCATGCCTGCGATGATCCACCCGATGATGGGGATCGCCGACGAGGCCCCTAGCGCTGCGCCTGAGCCGGCCGCTGTCGTGCCTGCGTAGCCGCTGGCGGCACTGGCCGTGGCCGACCCCAAGGCGCCGCCCTGCATGCCCGCCCCGAACGCTGCCACCGCCTCGCTACCGAAGGTGGTGCCCAGTGTGGATATGTAGCCCCCGAGCGAACTGGCAACCCCCGTCGTGAAGCCGGAATAAATCGTCTTACCGATGGAAAACCAGTTCGACGCGGTGCCGAGGATACCGCCCGCCCCGCTGCCGGACGACGCGGCGCCGCTACCGCCGAACAGCGAGGCGATCCCCGACGCCGTCGAGCCGGAACTGGTCTCGGTCCCAATGCTTATGATCCACTTCTTGATCGTCTGCTGGTACAGCCAGTCGAAGAAAGTATTTTTCGCGGTTTCCTTCATCCGCGCCCACAGATTCTTGTTACCGTCCAGGATGCTCACGAAGGTGGAATGCGCGGTGTCGTCGATGCTCTTCCAGAACGCTTTCTGCGCGTCGGCGGCCTCGTCGGTCGCTTTCTTCTGTTTCTCCAGCACGTCGAGCGAGCCCATGGCCGCGATGTTGCGCTTGCGCGCCTCGATCTCGCGCTCGAGCTGGGTCACCGTGTCCCCGCTCAGCTCGAGCGCGGCGCGCTGAGACAGTCGGTCCTCTTCGCGCGCCAGAGTCATCTGCGCTATCTGCAGCTTGGTCTTGCCGTAAGTTCGGACCAGATCCTCGTTGGCCTGCGCCTCGTCCACCAGGGTTTTGTAGTTCTGGTCGCGCTCGTCGGCCAGTGCGGCGACGGCGGCCCGCACCTGCTTAGCGGCGGCGGCGTTCTTCTCCAGCGCGTCAGCGTTGTCGAGGAGGGCGTGGATTTCCTTGATGTGCTCTTTGGTGAGGAGGATCTTTCCGGCGGCCAGTTCCTCGTCGATTTTGATACGCAGCTTTTGCCCGTCGGTCAGCGCGACGCCGCCGACGATCTCCCGCTGGTCGGCCGTCATCTTCTCCTTGATGCTAACGATCAGCCCGGCATAGGCGCCTTGCTCTTTCTTGGCGGCTGCTTCCGCTGCCGCAGCGGCCTTGTCGCGCGCGGCAGCGATCTCGCCTGAATTCAGGAAGGCCGCCACCTTGGCGGTGCTGTCGCCGGTAGCCTTGGCGGTGTCATCGGCGGCCTGCACCGCGCTCTTGCCGGTGTCCACCCACAGCTTGCCGATCTGGATCGCTGCGTCGCCGAGACCCGTGTAGACGTCGGCCGCCATGGTTTTGTATATCTGGAGCGCGCCAGAGAAGTCGCCTGTGAGTGCAGCGACAGCGACAGCTGCGGTGCCGCCGATGGACTTGCCCAGCCCGACGAACAGGGCGGACACCCCGACGCCGACCGAGTACAGCGTCTTGAGCGCGGCCGACAGGACGGTCACCGTGCCGGCGAACGCGTCGCCGTTGACGGCATTGGCCGAGAACGAGTCGGCTATTTTCTGGAGCGTCGGCAGCAGGCCGGCCGCAATGCGAGTGCCCGCGCCCTGAGCTGCGAAGCCCAGTTCGTCGAGCTTGTCGTTGAATTTGCCCGCGTCGGCGGCCACCGCTTCGGTGACGCCCGACAGCTCTTTGCCCCGGTCGATCAAGTCGGTCATGCCGGCGGCGCCGCCGTCGAGCAGTACGGCCGCCTCTTGCCAAGACTTGCCCAGCGCCTCGGCGCCGAACGCGGCGCGCGTCTGCGGATCTTGAATGTTCTTGAATACGTCGGCCAGCTGTTTGAAGGCTTCGAGCGGTTCGGTGGCGGTGATGCCCAGCGCGCGGAACTTGGCGCCATCCTTGCCGATGTTCTGGCCCAACTTGGTGATGGACGACGCCACCCCCCCGAGGCTGGTGTCGCCGAGCTTGGCCGCGTAGGCCAAGCCGGCCAGGTCCTCGATGGCGACCTTGGTGCGCGCGCTCATGTCGTTGAGCGCATCAGCGGCGTCGATGCTGTTTTTTATGAAGGAGACGAATGCGCCGACCGACAGGCCGGCCGCGATTCCGCCGAGCAGGCCCTTGAAGGCTTCTGCGCTCGCGCTCATGCTGTTGAGCGCACCAGTCACCTCGCGGCGTGCGTCTTGGAGATCCTGCCGCAGTCGGGCGATGTCGGCCCGAAGGCGGATTTCTACGTCGCTGACGACTGACATTAGGCTTTCTCCTGTTTTGCTGCTCTACGGGCGATCCGCTTTTCCTCTCGGTCCAGGGACTTCTCACCAGGCTGGTTCCTCGCCCAGCGCCACCGGGATTCGAACTCAGGCCACGGGCAAGGCGCATTGCGTTTTGTAGCGTTGTGCGACTCAGCCAAATACGACCGTGACAATCGAATCAGCAAACGCGATTCGTACGGTTGCCATTCTACCCCGAGAAGCTGTTCCCACGCCACAAGATCCTGCGCCTCGATCGGTCCGTCCTTCTTGGTGGGGCCGATCTCCCACAGGTAATCGAGCATCTCGCCGCCCCATTCCACCGGGGGGTAATCCGAGGGGAGGCCGGCATTCTCGACCACTTCCCGGCGCGGCCGCTCGGGCGGCGCGCTCTTGTCATTGCCGGCCTCGGGTGTCGCGTTTAGCCAGGCTGCGAAGCGGACGAATCGTTCAAGGTCGTCGCCTGCTCTGGCAAGTAGTTTCCCCGGTCACCCGCGAACGTGTTCAGGCCGGCAGCGATGTGACCGATCTCGATGTCCTCGTACGCAGCGCGATATGCGGCATTGCCGATGCGACCCTCATAGTCGAAGCCGTCAAATGAGATGGTGATCGCAGCCAGGAAGACCGCCAGGTCGCGCGCGTCGGCGGCCGGATCGCGTTTTTCGTCTTTACCCTTCATCAGCGCAGCCAGGCCGCCGCTTTTCTTGGCGTTGAAATCGTGTAGTGCGGATTGGAAAATCTTGGTGCCGGGGCTGTGGTGGGTGATGGTCCACGGGGTGATGCCATCTTCTTGATACTGGACATTGCCCTTGGCGTCGGTGACTTCGTACTTGCCGACTGGCAGAATGGCGAGGGATTTCAAATTCTTCATGTCGATTCTTTCTTGGGAGGATTATTGCCCGTGCTGCCTACCTGCGCCCTCCCAAGGGCGACAGGCGGGCAGTCGGTGCTAGTTGTGGCCGAATGGCCGGGTTCTTACACGACGGTCGGGATGACCGGGGTCGCCGCCTTGAGCGCTTCCGACTGGAACAGCAGGGTCAGCGCGTAGGTCAAGTTGTCGTTGGAGCCGCCGCCGGGTTCGGACAAGTTCGACACCTTCGCGGTCCAATACAGCACGGCGCCAGACTGGCGCACGGCGGCGAACGAGACGCGTGGTTTGGTCGAGTCGCGCAGCGCGCCGTCGACGATATCATAGAAATCTGCATCACCGTCGGGGCCTTCTTCCAGGATCATCCATTCGGAGGTGGGCAGCTTGTAGTTGCCGACGCCCTGACGCACCAGGCCCTGGCTCACTACGTCGAGCTCGGTCGTATTGGTCTCGCGACCTTGGATCGCCCCCACCTGGGTGACGGTCGCCTCGGCGGCGCCAGTGGCCGCGAAGAACGTTTCGAACGCGGCTTCGGTGTCGTCGGTTGGCAGGCCCAGCTTGGCGAACAAGCGAGTACCGGCATAAGTTTCAAAATCTGCTGGAAACGGCATAATGTTTTCTCCTGTTGAATGCCCGCGCGCACCATTGCGAGACGGGCGGGCAAACCGATACCGTATTCTAATTCGGTTCGGAAAAAGTTACCATGAAATCCCGCGATTTTTCATGTATTTTGTCATCACCTACCGGCAAATCAGGGCCTTCGCCCGCTGGCAGGATCGACTTGACGTGGTAGGACAACACAGTTCCGGTGTGGACGCCGGCGCCGAGCGCGGCGGCCTTCAAGATATTCTCGCCCGCCGCGTAGCCCCCGGGGTCTTTCGACAGCACAGTCACCTGCACGCGCGTGCGCATCGTCTTGCCTGCTTGGCGCCGCGCGATGGTCGAGATCTCGTCGCCGTAGACGCGGGTGACGGTGACGACCGGTAGCACAGACATCTGCGGCGCGGCGCCAGCGTAGATGCGTTCGGGCGGCACCAAGGCAAGCAACGGCCCGTGATTCGCCAACAGGTTCCGCACGATGGCGACGGCGCTCATTGTTCGTCCTCGCCTGGCAACGGTGGATCGGGAACGTCGAGGCCTTGCGCGCGCAGCCGGTCCCGGACTTTCTTCTGGACGGCGGCGACGGCGGCCGAGAACTGGGCGTCGGCGGCAGGGCGCATGAACGGGTGCGGCCGCGCGCCGGGGTGCTGCACCGCGCCAGCGACGAATTGGCCGCCGATCTGCAGGGAGCCGGCGCGCGGAGCGATCACGTGCGGGCGCGTGCCGAACTCAACCATGTGGGCGTAGAAGGCGCGGCTGTTGCCGACCTTGACGCTTGCCGACACCGAGCCGTCGCGGTTCTTCTTGGTGGTGATCCGCGCCGACTGACGCAGTGGCCCGTGCTCGACGGGGATGTTCTGTTTGACTTCCCGGAGGTAGACCGCCGCGCCGGCGCGCAAGGCCGAGCGCATGACGTTCTGTTCCATCTTGGCCGGCAGCGACTGCAGCAGCGCGTCGAGCGCGGCGCCGCCAGTGATGTTTTCTTGGCTCATGAGCTGAACTCCCGAATGGTGAATTCAATGAACTCACGCTTGCCTATCTCGGCCGGCCCCGCGCTGATTTGGTGGATGGTGTCCACCTCGTTGTGCAGGATCACCCGCATGTCGGAAGTGACGCCGCGCGTATAGCGCATGCGCACGCGAGCGGGCCGCTCGGCCAAGTTCAGCACCAGGCCCTTGGCCTCGGCGTTGCCCGGCAGCGTATCCCACACCTGGGCGGGCACGCGCACGAAGACGTCCTCCCACGGGCCGGGCTGCGGGCCGTACTCGCCGTCAACGACGACACCGGGTCGCTGGATCGTGATGCGCCGATCGAATTGGCTGCCGCTGATCATTGGTACACCACGTATGGTTGCAGGAGCCAGCAATAGAAGTCCTCTGGCAGCGCATAGGTCTGCGCAGTGGCGACCGCGCTGCGGTGCTCGTAGAAGGCGTTGATGGCCAGCAGCATCCACTGGCGAATCGGCTCGGGCACGCTGGCTGCGTCTGCATAGCCGGCATGGTACTGGACGACCACGGCGCCGGCCTGCGCGCGCGTGGTCGGCCACGGGGTGTTGTATGCGGCCGAGATCATCGGCGGGTCCACGAAGCCGTCGACCAGATAAGCCGATCCAGCCAGCGTTTGTTCGGTGCCGTCGGTGTCGATGTACTTGACGCTGTCCAGCTCGAGTAGCGGCGGCCGGGGCACGCGCAGCGGGCCGCAGAAGCCATCGGCGGCAAAGGCCAGCACCTGGGGCATCAGCGCGCGATTCAGCCGCTCCTCGGCCATCTGGCGCGCCACGCGGATCATGCGCTCAATATCATCGTCTTCGTCATCGAACACCTGGCGCAGGTTCAGCTTGGCCTCGGCGAGGGTGATCGGTTCGGACGTCGGCGGTGTGATGACTTTTATCATGGGCTTATTTTACGGCAAGAGGCATTTGCACGCACTCATATTTCAGTTGCATGGGGCTATTCAATTTCAGCTCCTTGGCGGCGCCCGGCCGACGGGCATTGGCGTTGCGCTCGCATTCTTCCTTCGTCGGGCCTTGCGGCCCGAGCGACTCGTAAATACGGACCTCCGCACCAAGGACGTCCTTGCTGACGTATTTCCCGGTGCTCACCAAGAAGTACGAAAGAATGAGCGCGGTCCACATCATTTCGCCCTGCGTAACCGGCGCAGAACTTGCGGCGCGGCCGTCGCCATGTACGCGTATCCGGCGTCGCCTGGGTGATACCCGTCATAGAACGCATTCAGTTGGTGATACATGTTGCTACCGTACAACGATGCATACGTGTAGTTGCTGGTGTCATACATGTTGGCGAAGGTCGGCAGCGCGGCGATGTCGATGAAAGCGTCCGCGTAGGTCCGCCACGTGTTGCGCATCAAGATATTGGCCACCTTGAATCCGTTCTCGTTCACGTCGAGCGTGTAGGCGATATTGGCTGCGTCCGGGCTTTGCGCCTGGCCGGCCGGGATCGTGCTGACCGTGACAATCAGGATCTTGGCACCCTTCGCGGCGGCGGCCGCGCGCAAGTTGTTGCAGTACGTGACCCATACGGAATGCGCCAGCGCGCCGTCCGCGCCATTCCCGGTGTTCGTCATCACGGAGCCGATTTCGTTGGTGAATTCGCCGATGATGACCACGTTGGTTTTGGTCGTGCTGAGCAGATTCACCAATGACGCCATGGTGTTGACCATGCTGGTGTAGCCCGGCTTCACCGAGGCGATCGTCTGACCGCCAATGCCTTGGTTGTTGACCGTGATGCCGGCCGACAAAAGCGGATCGACCTGTTCGATCAGCTTCACCCAGCATTTCGTCAGCCGGTCGGTGCTGCCCGTTCCATAGATGATCGAATTCCCCGCCGCGATGATGTTCACCGTGGCGGGGTCGAGCTTCAGGAGGGCCGCGCCCCCAAGGATTGGGCCTCCGATCATGCCCACGCCCCGGAGTACCGAGTATCCGCGCAGACCCGTGCGCTTGTTTGCGCCGAGAAGGTGCCCCACAGCTTGCCGGTGCTGCCGCTGGTGATCGGGGTGGCAATGGTGATCCACGTGTTCAGGTCGGCGGCGCGCGCCACCTCGGCGATTACTGCACCGCCAGCGCGGCGCAGGCGCACCACGTCACCGGCTGCGGCCAGTATCGCACTGGTCTGGTTCGCGCCGCTACCCGTCTTAGTCACGTACGCGCCACCGGCAGCCCCTGGGGTCTGCACCATGCAATCCCACGACGAGAATACCGAATTGGCCGGTTTCGTGGCGCCGGTTTTCACCCCCGCAACCATGACGCCGGAGGCCGTGTCGCCCGCGTAGGCGTGCGAGAACGAGCCGTCTTGGCCCGCCGGCAGACCTATGTCGCTGACCGGGCTGGACGCCGCGCCGAAAACGTTGTTGACCACGTTGCCGTTCGAGGTGTACGTGTATTCGCCCGCGCCGCCGATCGTCTCGGCGTAGTAGCTTGGGCTGTCGGTGAGAACAGCGCTGAACCGCAGCGGCGTGGACCCCGTTGCCGCCGTGTTGTTCGTGACGCTGTACGCGCTCAGGTTGGCGGCGGGGTTGCCCGCAGTGTCGCGGATCGGCGTCGCACCGGCTGTGTAGCTCAGCGCCAGAGTCTGCCCGTTCGTCACCGGTGCGGCGAACGTGAGCGTTACCGTGGTGCCGGACGCCGTGGCGGCCGTCGGGTTGACCGCAGCCCCGCCGTTGACCACCAACGAGAGCGAGGCCAAGGTCGGGCTGTTGGCCGTCAGCGCCTCGTTGTACGTCATGACCAGCGACGAGCCGTTCATCGCCGCCGACTGGATTATAGGCGCGGTGGTGTCAGATGCTGGCGTGCTGTTGGTCACGGCGGTGCTGGTCAGTGACGCGGCGGCGTTGCCGGCGGTGTCGCGGATCGGGTTGGTGCCCGGCGTGTAGCTCAGCGTGGCCGTCTGGCCCTGCGTTGCGGCGACGGCGAACGTGAGCGTTACGTTGACGCCGGAGACGACCGCAGCGGTCGGGTTGACGGCGGCCGCGCCGTTCAGCACGTAGTTGAACGACGTGAGCGCCGGCGACGCCGTGTTGAGCGTCTCGTTGTACGCCATCACCAAAGTGGCGCCGTTGACCGTCGTCGATTGCAGCAGCGGGGCCGTGGTGTCGGTCGCGGCGACGTTGTTGGTGATCGCGCGGTTGCTGAAGCTCAACACCTGGTTGCCTGCCGCGTCGCGCAGGCCATTCGTGCCCGGCTGGGTGTAGGCGGCGGTGCGCGCCGCTTCACCGTTGACGAAGGCGGGCGTGACGGTCACGTTCAGGTTGCTGCCACTGACCGCCAGCGAGGACACGGTGTGTCCGGACACGGTGAAGGCGGATGCCGCCGGCACCGAGCCGGCCGCCAGGGCTTCGTTGAATACGATGTTGACCACCGTCGGCGTCGCGTTGGCGACTGCTGCCGAGCTGACGGTCGGCGCGGTGGTGTCGATGGCGGTGGCGCCCACGGCTACGGTGCCGGACCAATACGCGTCATAGCCGTCGTAGAAGAACTGGATCTGGTTGACGATGCCGGTGCGGTTGTCATACCCCAGCGATCCGCCCCATTCCTTGAATGCCGAGAAGTCCGGCGTGTTCGTGCCGTTCGCTACCAGGCGCAGATACACCAGCGAGTTGCGCACCGCGCCAGCCATAACGGTGAAGGCCATCGCGCCGGTCACGTTCTGCTGCGGCATGTAGGCCGAGCCGCCGCTGGTGAGCGGGATGGCGAGTGAGAACGGAATGTCCGATGCGCCGCCGCCTGCGGCAGCCACGGCGACACCGTTGGCGTCCGTGAGGCCCACCACGGCGCCGACAGGCGTCTTGCGGACCTTGGCCGACTCGTAGGTGTCCGGCGGCGCGTAGGCCACATAGGCGATGCCGCCGGTAAGGTCAAGCGACGCGTTCCCCTGCGCCACGAAAAACGCGGCGAGTGCGTCAGGCAGATCACGGATGGTCTGCGGCGGGCTGCCGTCGTACGTGGCGAGCAGGCGAACGGTCGTAGTCATTATTTTTTACCCTTGTTGGCTGGCGCTGGTTGCATCTTGTTTTTGGGCGCGGCGTCCATCTTCTCGCCGCCGACCAGGTCGTCGATGTCGTCCTCGGCTGGTTTGGTTTCTGGTGCGGGGGTGGCGTCTTCCACGTGGCCCAGTTCCTTGAGCACGTTGATATCGGCCTGCGCTACGTCGTCGCGGATCTCGCCCTCGTGCAGGTGGTAGCGTCCGTGGGACACGCTGTTGATTACTTTTACGCTTGGCATAATGCCCTCCTGTATCTGTGAAAAAGCCGCCCCGAAGGGCGGCTCGGGCATTACGGCGCGGTCAGCGCACCCTTCACGAATGCCTCGGGACGGTACACCGCCAGCGCCAGGCGTTCCTCCGCCATGATGGCGATCAAGTTGTTCACCCAATCGTCCTCGTTCTCCGTGGCAACAATAATTCCCGATTGTTCACGGTCGAAAACCTGTGCGCCCATCTTGAAAGCGCCGGTCAGGAAGGTGTTGACGGTCATCGCCAGCGAAGTTACCACCGGGCGGCCCCACAGCGTCGGCGACAGCGTGCCCTGCGGATTGCCGATCAGGTATTGGCCGGTCGAATCCTTCAGCAGCTCGATAGCCGCCCAGTTGGTCGGGTGCAGCACCATGCCGGTGGAAGGCAACAGCGCCAGTTCCGACTGCAGCAGCGCCAGGCGCAGCGTGTCGATGTTGGTGGCAGGGGCCGTCGGGGTGAAAGCGGCGGCGTAGGCGGTGGCCTGGGTGTAGATACCGTTCAGGTTGTTGGCGGCGCCGGAGCCTTTCAGCAATTGCAGCTCTTCGACGTAGTCCAGGCCGTAGACCAGTTGGCCGTCGATCATCGACTGCAGCGCAGGGAAGTCAGCCAGGATCTCGGTAGACGCTTTCATGAAGTGTGCCAGCTTGATCACGTTGGCGGTGGTCAGCGCCATCACCAGGGTCGATTCTGGCTTGCGGGTGCCCTCGACCACCGGGGCCGCATTGTTGGTGTATCCGGTTTGCTTCATGTAGCTGATGCTGTTCGAGCTGGTGCGGCCCGGGGTGATCAGATCGCGCACGGTCATCGGGCGCTGCGGCAGCATGATCACGCCTGCTTGGCGGTCGGCCACGATGTTGGCGCCCGACGATACGGTGGTCAGCGCTTTGGTCTCGAAACGATTCGAGCCGCGCTCGCCGCCGGCCATGCGCTCGGATTTGGCCTTGAAGTCCGCGTTCTCGATGGCGCGGTAGCCCACCGATTTGGTGGACTGGCTATCCCCGGCGCCACGGCGGGCGGATTTCTGCTCCAGTTCGGTGACCTGGGCCTGCAGCTCGCCCTGCTTGACCAGCAGTTCGTCGACGGTTTGCTTGACGCCGGCGGACATATCCACGCCTTTTTTGGCTTCGGCCAGGGCTTTTTCGCCGGCCTCGCGCACTTGGTCGGTGATTTTGTCGAGTGCGGCTTTGATTTGGGTTTCGTCGGACATGGTATTTCCTTATGGGGTGAGTTTGAATTCGCGCAGGAAGACCAGCGCGGTTTGTACATCATCGCCTTTGGTGTCGCCGGGCTCACCCCGGAGCAACTTCGACAGGCCGCTTGTAGCGATGGCGGCGGCCTGTGATTTGGAGAACCCGCCTGCATCCCGCAGGAAGTCCTCGAATTCGCGCAAGGTCGGCAGCGTGCCGGCCTCGATCATGCTCTTGACGTCGGTCATGCGCGCAGCGTCGTTCATTGGGTTGCTCACCACGCTGATCTCGACCAGGTCCAGCTCGTGCAGCGTGGTAACGCCGCTCTTCTTGTCGTAGCTGTCGCGCTTGATGCGGTACCCGATCGACATTCCGGTGATGGTCTTGGTGCGCATGCCCTTGAGGGCGATTCGCGCATACGGCGCGTCGTCCACCCACAAGTCGGCGTCGTTCGTGAACAGGCCGTGCTTGTCTTCTTTCAGGTCCGGGTGGCTGCCGATCGGCTCGTCCGTTTTGTGCTGCCAGTACATAGGCACCTGTCGGTCCGATTTGCTCCACAGTTCCAGGCTTTTACCGAAAGCGCCGTGTTCGACGACGTCGCCCCCCTTATCCACATTGCCGAAAACCGAGCCGTAACCGGAGAAGCGGCCGGCGTCGGTCAAGCTTTTCAGGTCGAGGTCAATCGATTTGGTCAAGTAGTTCATGTGGTGGGGTTTCCTGTGGGTTCTTGCGCGATTGTATCAGGGTTTTGCGTGGTGCTAGTTATTTTTCCTACCATGTCCAGCGGAATCATGTTGCTTTGCATGAACAGGTTGTCGCCGCCCGGTAGCGGCTCCAGGTTCTCCAGCGAGCGGCAGAAGTTCGGGGTGTACACCGCCGCCTTGATCATCTTGTCGTAATACGCCGACCGGCCCGAGCTGTCCATTCGGAAAAACCCCTCACGGCTGAATTCGGCGAAGTATTTCAACCGCTCGGCCGGCGTCAGGAGGTTCTTGGCGATGCTCTGCTCGATTCCGACCAGGTCCGGATCGATGACGTACTGCAGGAACCCAAGGTTCTGCTGCTCGCGGCCGGTGCCCCAGTTCGACACGGCCGTGCCGTGTCCGATCATGGCTGGCGGCACGCCATACCACCGGCACAGATCCTCAACGCTGGCGTTGAGCTGCTCCATGAGCTGGGCATCAATCGGGTTGATGGTGAGCTGCTGGTATTTGGCGTTGCCCTCGAGCAGGTAGTTCCGGCCCATCTCGGCATTGCCGAAAATGCCGTCGATCACCGCCGATTGCATGCCTTTTCGCTGGTCCGGGGTCAAGATCGGTTCGATCGACACCACCCCGGACGGGCGCATATTACCCGAGAACAGGTTCGACGAGGCCGCCTGCGCCGCGCTGGCGCGGGCGATGGACCGGCAACCGATGCCGATCGGCGACAGGCCGCACAGGCCGTCCTCGGTAAAGCCCTTGATGTGCCATATATCGCGCTCGGTGTAGGTCTTTTGGCCCCTCGGATCGGCGTAAAGATAGGTCACATCGCCTGCCGGCGTGCGCCGCACCGTCACCAGGCTGGGGCACAGCGGGTCCAGCGACACGATGCGGGCGCCGTTGAAGGTCTTCAGGACGTAGGCATTGCCCCATGTGTCGAGCCGCACCTGGATCGAATTCCAGAAGTCGCGGGCGGTCATGTCAGCGTTGGGGGAGTCGTGCAGAAGGCGGTACAGGTAGTGGTCGCGCGCCACGCGGCGGGATTCGCGCCCGTTGACCTCGGTGCGCTCGTAGAGGAACAGCGGCAGGGTGGAAATGGCGTTGGATTTGAGCTTGACGCACGCCCACACGGTGGAGAGCTGCAGCGCGCGGTCGATGCGCGGGGTGTTGTCGCCGATGTTGTAGCTGCCGTTGACGACATCGCGGTTGCCGGGGTCGCGGTCGATCTGGCGATAGGCGAGGGCGTCGCGGATCGAGAAGTAAATCGACTTGAGGGAGAACCGATTGGCCTTGCCTTTGTCGCTCATGTCACCGCCATATCCGCAAGGTAGTCATCCCAGGTTCGTTTGCCATCTTCCACTTTCTGCGGCATCACGCCGATTGCCATGGCCAGGGCCACCATTCCGTCTATTCGACCACGGGCCGTCTTTTTATCGAACTTGCGCGCGCCGCTGTCGCCGACCACTTTGGCGTTGGCGGCGTTGCTGGCCAAGACCGGGTGATTGCCATGGCGTAGTTGGCCTTCGAGCAGTCGAACTTCCAATTCCCGCAGCGCCGGCGTCATCGAAGCAGTTCCTTGCCCCATCTCGACAAAACGATCCTGATCGGCCATCGGCATCTCTGCGTGATCCAGCCAAGGGCGCAATTGCTGCATGTGATACCGGTCAAATGCTATCAGTTGCACGTCAAAATCGGTGAAAATCTTGCGCAAAACCAGGGCAACGTGGCGGTATTGTACCGCTTTTCCGGGGGTTGTCAGCAAAAATCCTTGCTTTTCCCACACATCATAAGGCACTTTATCCTTCTCGGACTTCTCTTTTAGGCCGTGTTCGGGCAACCAAAACCACGGATAAACGCTCCCATCGTCGGCATCCACCAGCACCAGGGCGGTCAAATCGTGCGTGCTGGCCAGGTCCAGGCCGCCGAAAACGCGTGGCCGCTTACGGTGCGTAGGCTCGGCGCCGTTCGCTTCCCATATCGAACGGGTGACGAACGGAGCCGTGGCTTCGGTACGACGGTTTAGATTGAGATTAAGGAATTCCGGCTCGAAGCTGGGCGTAGCCTTGGCCTTGGCGCAAAGCTTGCGCATATCCGCCATGGAGCGGAACACCCCGAGCGCCGGATTAGCCGCGCGCCACCCATCCTCGTCATCCATGGGCGCATCTGGGGGCGATTCGTAGACATGGCACACGACATGGGGGTCGGGGTTCTCTCGCTGTGCATCGATCATCTGCGAAAGCATGTCGACGTCGGTCGGCGCCTGAGTGCTGATAACGAATTGCATGGCGTTCTCGTACGCACCCTGGGCTGTTTGGAGGGCGGACACGAACGGATCGGACGGGCCGCGCACCTGCGCGAGTTCGTCTAGCACGATAACCAGGGGGCTGAGGCCGTGTTTTGTTTTGGCTTCGGCCGATAACGCCTTATATTCTACGTTTTTCGACAGCCCCAGCAGTTTTTTTCCCGAGGGGAAAATCTTTATCCGCTCGGCCAATTTCGGGGACATCTCAATCATCTTTACGCAGAGTGAGTGGACGAGCGCAGCTTGTTCTAATGACATCGCCCCGCTGACAATCTGGCTATTGCGCACCGCCTCGGGGCCGGCGATGAAGGCCAGCAAGAGCGCCGCTATCAGGCTCGTTTTGCCATTTTTTCTACCGATGCAGAGGATCGCCGTGTGCACCGGAACCGGCGAATCGAAGACGGCAAGCAGCCAGTCGCGCTGGAAAGGCATTAGCCGGAACGGCTGCCCCATCAAATCCCCTTCGGGCACGATCAGATATGTTTCCATAAAGGAACATATCTTCTCTCCACGGGTCAGTGGTTTTTTAGGCATCTAGCGTCCACCCTTTCCAACAGCGGCCGGGCCGCCCGCGCAAATACACCAACATGTCGGATATTTCTTTTGGGGTAGTGCGCATGGCCTCGGCAACTTCTAGCCGTTTCCCCTCTACGGTCCGCCCATCTTTTGCGAAACGCAAGACTGCGCCTTTGCCCGTGTTGGGCCCTTTTGGCGCTACGGGCTTAGTCCCGCGCAAGTGCCAGCCCAATGAAGTTGCCCCCTTCTGAACAACGGCAATGGCATGGCGACTTATGCCGCACTGCTTGTGGAATTCCATCTGTGTGCCCGTGAAAGCGCGGCCGTCCACGTTGACGAAATCATACACCGCGCCCTTGCGGCCGCGCGAGGTTTTTACGACGGCCCCGGCCAGAGACCACCCTCGGCTACGTGAAATATGACCGGCCGTAAGGCGGAAAGCGTCGGTGCCCGTCATGCCCAGTTTGGTCGGCATATCTCCACGGCGAAGGGTTATCACGCGACCATCTACGTGCACCAAATCGTAAATGTCGTGTTTGAAATTCGGGCAGTTTTCACCCGAGAACGCCTCTGCCGCGCGGCGTGCTGCAAAACCATGTTGTCGGCGCGCTTCTCCGTACAGCCGGGCGTGCCCTGCCACCATGAGTTTCAGCGGCACCCACAGCTTGCCGCCGTGGATCTTGGCGAGCAGCAGGTGCGCGAAGAAATGGTCTTCCGGCGTGAGGCGGATAAGATTGCCGGGGGTGTCATCGCCACCTAGGCTGCGCGGAACGATGTGGTGCTTCTCGAGATAGGAGGAAAGGAGCACGGCGGCGTCCTCGGTGGTGCGGCGATCGGCGATGAAAGCCGTGTAGATTTTCTGATAATTCATGCTTGAGTCCTGGGCAAGAGGGGCTATGGTAGTTGTCGGAAGCTGGTAGCCTAGACCAGCTTCTCGGGTGCCCCCTATCCGACACCCCAACTGTACCACGGCCGGCGCGCTCATGCCAGCAGATCGTCTTCCTGCTCGACCTCTTTGCGCAGCCCGCGCGCGTTGGCCTCCAGCTTGCGCTTGGCCGTCGGCGTGCGCGGGTCGCCCGTGGCGCGCCCGATCATCTGGAGCGATCGGCCGAGGGCCATCTGCCGGCGCGCGAGCTGTTCGCTAATCGACACCAGGGGGTTGGCCACCCGGGTTCCGCGCTCGTTCGTCGTCACCCGGCCCTCGACCACCAGCTCGGCGCGCACTTCCTCTTGCTCGGCCATGCACTCGGCCAGCTGGACAGCGATCGTAAGCTGATGCTCGTTCCATTCCTCTCGCGCACGCGCGCGCACAATGTCGGCGAAGTACGGCTCGGCACTCGCGGAAAGTTGCACGTGCGGCGGTGGGCGCAGGTCCGGCGACGCTGCGTTTTTCGCCGCGTTGATCGCTGCCGTTGCGCTGTCCGCGCGGGTTTTACGTGGTGGCATTTTTGAACTTTTCTTTCTCGATGTCTTCGCAAACCGTCCGGCCGGTGTTGCGCAAGATGTAGCCTACCATGTGCCGCAGGTTGGACTCGTCCGGCTCGACCATATCATATTCGTCCTCGCACGCTTCCATCAAGGCCGCGTCGAAGGCCGCGAGCAGCGCAACGCGCATGCGATTTACTTCGTCTTCGGGGATATTATATTTTGCCATGGCGTAATGTTTCTTTGACGAGTTGTGGATTAGCGTTGAGAAAGAGGGTCGGCGCGGTCCTTGTTAAAGTCAACTAGTTAGACTTTTTACAACCCCCTGGGGTCTGCAAATATTTTCAGGTTGGTGTGTCGTCTCTGCGGGCCGAAAACGCGTTCATGGTATCCGAAAATCTGTTCATCGCCTCGCTAAATCGCGCGTCGGTTTCGGCATGTGCTTTACGTGCCACGGCATCGAGCGCCTGTCTCTCCTGCGCCCGCCGCAACTGCCATTGGCTGCCGATCCAGAAGCCGAAAGCCATTGCCACCGAGAGGGCAAACGTTATCATCAGGGTCAGCATGTCAGAAATCCATCATGTCGAGCGTCGATGTCGGCGGCAACTGCTTGACCACATGAGGAATCGCCCGCTGCTCATCGGTCAGCTGATCGATCGCCACCGCGTACTGACCATTGGTCTCGTCGCGGCCGAGCGGCGCCAGGGCCTGCAGGTCGGTCAGCATGTTGCGGTACAGCCACACATGTGGTGGGATGCCGGCTGGTTCTTCGTCGGGAGTGTCGACGTGTTGGACTTCGCGTGCGTAGGGATCGACACCGCCGTGATACGCCACGTACCCCGAGAAGCTGCCGTACTGCTCGCGATCAGCAGGGGGCAGGGCGTTGTACTCCTGGCGCCAGATCGCGCGCTGTGCGTCGTCCTGATCGGTCTGGGGGGCATTGCGCGCGATGTCGTTGGTCTCGACCTTGCCGGACAGGCTGACGCGGATCACGTCGATCTCTTGGCCGCCGTCGAGCACCACAACGCGCTGGTCTGGGCCGAGCACCAGCTGCAATGCGCCACGCAAACTCGCCTGCTGCTCGCGGGATAAAACGTGCGGGCACCGAAGCACCAGCACATCGTCGGGTTGAAGTTCGATCAGGTTCATGGTGTTTGTCCTTTGGGAGGGTCTGCACCGGGATGGTGGCTGCGTCTCACGACGTTGGCTGTGCTGCCTGAGAGAACCTGACCGTGCCAAAGGCAGAGGGCCAGGCCATATTGACGCCAAGCATACCACCACATCGCGCCATGCTCAACACTATTCGCAATGGTCCAAGGAAGGCCGCAATGGCACCGCCACGCGTCGATCAGCTCAAGATCCGTCCACCGGCCACCCGTCCAGGCCGATCTGCACCTTGGGCCTGTAGGTGCGTCCTGTCTCGCGGGCGGATTTTTCGAGGTGATGGGGGTGACAGATTGTTTGTAAATTGGCAAGACCTTCTGTTTGGTCCTCGCGCCACCCCATCTGACCGGCCTTCGCTTTGCTGACGATGTGGTCCACCTCGGTGCCGGCCTTGATGATGCCCTCGGCCTTGCACACCTGGCACATGCCGAGATCACGCTCGATCACCTGGGCTCGGGTCTTTTCCCATGCCGCACCGTAACCCCTCGATTGCCTACTTTCTGTTGACCAGACCATTTTCCATTGTCCTTGTAAAAATTTGCACCCTGAATCTTTACCTGCAATTATTTACGAGTTCGTACCTTCCAAACCCTCATTTTCCTTTCCAACCATTCCATATCCTTAGAGATATGGAATGGAATGGAAAGTTGGAAAATGAAGATGCCCTTTCCTTTCCATTCCAAAAACACCCTTTGGAAAGGTTGGAAAGTGGGAAAATTTACATCTTCGTATTTAATTTCAAGTACTCGCCGGACTCAACAATGTGGCCGGTGCGTATCAAAGCGTCAAGAGGTTGATTAATATTCTTGCGCCAGTTGCTCGAACGACCGCTTTCGAGGTGGTTCCGGGCCAGTTCAAGGAAGGCTTCACGGGTGGTATCGGCGATGGAAAAATGCTCACCGAACAACTTATAAACCGCCAACTGGGCCTTGCCGGTGATCTCCGGAAGGCCGCCGACCTTGTTCTCTTTCGGGGTGTCGGCCATGTGTTCGACCACGCAGGATGTGGTCTCTTCGCCGTCCTCGTCGACGCCGATAGCGATGGTGGCGAGCTGGAATTTGAACTCGGCCTCGTCCTGTCCGTCCTTCATCTTGGTGATGGTGGCCGTCCGGAACGCCTTGGCACGCGACACCTCGATCTCGGCGTCGGCCGCTGCCCGGAGCGCCGAGCTGCCACGCGCCCCACTGGTGGTGTCCTTACCGGTGTGGTGGACCAGCACCACGATCGCCCCGGTGGCCTTGTGGATCAGGTCACAGTTGCGCACCACCCGGTTGACGTCCTGGGCCTCGTTCTCATTGCCGTTGCCCATCACCCGGGCGTAGGTGTCGAGGAAGACCACCGCCAGCGGGCCGAGATCCATCAACGCCGCGATGACGTCGGTCACATCGGTGTTGTTCATCATGTTCGGGGCGTCGGCCAGGATGCGCACCGGGAAGCTGTCCGGATCTATCTTGTGCTGGCGGCAGTAGGCATGTGCACGGTCGCGGAATCCACTGGCGCCCTCGGCCACCACATAGGCCACCGTGCCCTGCGCAACCGGCACCCCGCGCCACTCAGCGCCCCGCGCCACACACCCGGCAACGTCCAACGCGAAAAAGGTCTTGCCCGATCCGCTGGCGCCGTAGAGCACGGCCAGCGACGCGCGCGGCAGCAGCCCCTTGATAATCCACTGAGCCGGCGGGCGCCGCAGGAACTGGCCCACGCTCTCGAAGGCGAAACGCTTCTTGATACCCACGGCCGACAGGTCGCGGCTCGCCGGTGACGCCTCGGGTTCGTCATCCAGCACATCGAAAAAGTCGGGAGAATCAATAGCGACTTCCGCCGGCCCGCCGCCTAATAGCTCCTCGACTGTCGGTTCGGCCTTAGCGGGCGGCGCAACTGGCGGGACGCTGTCGCCGACCAGGTGTTCATAGGTCAGTACCGCGTCTTCCTCGACGATGGCCGCTCCGCGCCGGCAATGTTGCGTCCACAGGTATTCGACGGCCTTGTCGTAATCGTAGTTGCGCTTGCTCAGCGCCGTCTCCATGGTGTGCTCGTTATCGACCATGACGGCCAGCGCCGTCTCGGGTGACAGGCCCATCTTGGCCAGCGCCACGCCGACCGAGATCAAACGCCGCGACCTGTCTTCGCCCTCTTCCGGGCCTTCCGTCATGAAGTCGTAGGACCGCAAAGGCAGGTCCAGATCGTCGAGGTGGGGCACTTCCATGCCCGCCACGTTAGGGACCGCCAGCGCCAGCAGTTCGGCCTTGCGCCGCCCGTTGTGGTACTTCGCCTTTAGACTATCCAGGAAGCCCTCCCGCACAGGGCGCAGCGTGGCGCGGGTACCTGGCACTCGCTCGCCCGTCAGGGTGAGGAAGCGCTTGCCGCCGCCGTAGACGTCCAGTCCCGGCTCCTTACCGTTGACCTTCTCGGCGCCCGGCAGTTTGGCCGCCCAGTCTTCCGGCAGGTCGCCGAGCACCCATACGTGCAGCCCGGTGCCGGATGGCGATATCTCGGTGTAGCTGTCAAGTTGCGCGGCGATCTCGTGCGCCCAAGGCGCGATCTCACCGTTGACGACGCAATGGTCGAGGTCGATGCCAACGATGCCCTTGACACCGGTCATAAGGAAGCCGACGCCCGCTATGATGTCGGGTCGTTCCTTGTAGACCGCCATCGCTTCGTCGAAGGACACCCAGCCGGCCGCCGACAGGTTAGACAAGCCGCATGCGGGGTTGCTGGCGCGGCGCGGCACCTTGTCATACTTCTGGCGCTCGTCGCTCCACGGCGCCGCCCATGGCGCCCAGCGACGCAGTTTGCGCAGCTGCTCGGGGATATTCTCAGGGACACAAGCGACGAGTGGTGGGCGATCGGATGCGGCGGCCATCACACACGTACCTCTTCGCCGCCCGGCAGCCTAATCATCCACTCCTGATCGTCAGTAGGGCCGCCGAAGATCGTTATCGGCAGCGCGCGGCTATCGTTGGATGCGAAGCCCCACGCAATCACGCGCAGCCACGGCCCCCAGCCCTCGAAATTGTCGTGCCAGTTTATTTCACGGACAGACACGTGGTAGATTTGATTTGCGGGTATGACAGAAATATAATGCATGGCGATTGCTTTCTATAAAAACAAAAGCCCACAGGATTGCACTCTGACTGCCAAGTCCCGGACCAATCCCGGCGAGTGCGCTCCTGTGGGCTTACTGGTTATGACTTGG
>Ga0326721_10000115_pt1 | contig 41622 bp, 59 predicted proteins | sample SGPome_FD_203951 | JGI IMG/M metagenome (GOLD analysis project Ga0326721, IMG submission 203951) | Soil microbial communities from Southern Great Plains, Lamont, Oklahoma, United States - SGP_1_2016 | ecosystem: Engineered > Artificial ecosystem > Soil microcosm > Unclassified | place: USA...
TCATGAACAGCCAGTCGGCGCCGGTGGCCAGGAACTTGCGGGCCACCTCGGAGCGGCCGGCAGCCACGCCCATCGTGCCGGCCACCTCACGCAGGTACATGCCGCCGGGGCGCACAATGTGGCCGGGACCGGCCTGGTCGGCCAGCATCAGGTCGGTCCAGGACAGCCCGAAACAGGCCGACCACTGGTGATTGTCCAGGAACGCGGGGATCACGCTGGCGGTGTCGGTCATCGGTGCTCACTCTCGGCAAGGGGTGCGGCAAGGTTGGGGCACCCGGTGAGCCCTTGCCAAACCCCTCGGGTGCCCCGGTCCATCTAGTCGCGCCCTGTGCGGGTGGCCTTGGCCTTGGTGGCCTTGGCCGGCGCGACGTCATCACGGTCGTACGTCTGCACGTCGGACGCCTCGGCGGCCACGCCGCCGGGCGCCGGGCGGTTGTCGCCCTCACCGGCCGGGGCCGCGTCGAGGTTGACGTGCTGCCCGGTCGCCGCGTCCACCGGGCCGGTGGCCTCGGTGATGATGGCCTCCCGGCCGTCCGGCGCGGTCACGGTCTTGCCCATGTGCTGCTCGGCGGGCACCTTGTCGTCGTAGTCCGGGTCGCCGCTCTTCGCCTTGTCGTAGACCATGAGTCGTTCCTTTCCTGGTGGGGCGGGGTGGCAATTCGCCTAGTTCCCGCCCCACTGTCCGACTATGCGGTGGTCTTGTCCTGCAGCAGGCGGAAGGCCAGGTCGTTGACCGAGTCCGAGCCGTTGCGGAAGTGCATGTACCAGGCCCGGCGACCATCCGGCAGGTTGTTGCTGGTGTTGAACAGGTGCGGGATGAACTCCACCGAGGTGGAACCCGGCTTGTCCACGATGACGAAGTTGGAGAAGTCGCCGTACACCAGCAGGTTGTCCACCGTGGTGGTCTGGCTGGTCGCCGGCATGTCGTCGGAGACGGTGACCGGGCGGCCCAGAATCCGGTCGGTGTAGCCCTCGGCCAGGTTGGTCGAGTAGCTGGCCGACAGGGCGGTGCCCAGGGCCTGGATCTCGCCGAGGAACAGCGGGTTCATCAACCACTCGGACTTGCCGCGCCAGCGCACCGGCACCGAGCGCCACACGTTCTGAATGTCCGCCAGGGTCCAGGTGTGCCCGGTCGTCAGGCTGATCTCGACGTTGGTGTTGGCGTCCAGCGCCGTGACGATACCGGTCGGCGCGGTGGTGCCGTTACCGGTCGCGTGCGCGGCGCCCTCGAGCCGGTCCTTGGAGTCGGCGAGCAGCATCAACACATCGCTGCCGAGGCCCGAGATGTCCTCGAAGCTCTCGATCGAGGCCTGGATGAGGCTCTTCGCGCTGAACACCGGGATCTGCGCGGGCGCGACCGGCGGGGTGTCGTCGGAGACCTCGGTGAGCTCGGCGTCCCAGCTGGCCGTCGAGCCGGCGGTGGTGACACCGTTCCACTTGTTCGCGCCGCCGGTCAGCGTGACCACCCGGGACATTCCGCGGATGACGTTGGACGTGCCCGAGTTGGTGAGGATCAGCGTCGGGTCCAGGTGCGTGGGCACCAGGTAGCCACCGGCGGTGTTGGTACCGACCGCCATGGCGGCCCGCTCGATGTCCGAGAGGTGCAGGTCGCGGCCGGTCATCACCTTCTCCCAGCCGTCCACGTACTCGGGGCGCATCCGGGAGAGCAGGTTGGTGGCCCAGGAGGTGTCCCGGGCGTGCCGCTTGAGGAACGTCTCCAGGCTGCCCTCGTAGCCCTGCGGGAGCTCGAACGCCTCGAGCGCCTTGAGGTTCGAGTCGATCATCGCGCGGGTGATTTCCCGCTTGTCCATGTGGCGGGTGTCGGCGCGCAGCACCTCGAACGGGTCGACGCGGCGCATCACCTCGGGGCCGCGGCGGGCGCGGGTCACCTCGGTCTCGCGCTGGTCGCCGGGCTCGACGTTGGCGGCGGCGAGGCTGGCGTTGCGGACCACCTCGATGCGGTCCTCGTACTCGACGGCCTCGGCGCGCAGCACCTCGAGCTCTTCGAACTCGGCCAGCGCCGCGTCCGAGCGGGTCAGGTCGGCATCGGTGGGTTCCTCGAGGTCCTGGACCTCGAAGATGGTGTTACGGCAGATCTCCTGGGCGGACTCGATCTCCGCCACGGTCCGGCGCTTGGGCACTGATTGCTCCACTCAGAATCGAGCGCACGCGCAGCGAGTTGCGCCGGGCGTGCAAGCGTCCCGAGTGGCCAGCGGCCGGCTCTGACGTGACCGGCCCCACGGTGGGGTGGCCGTCCTGGGCGGCGCTGGCAAGCGACGTGCCCAGTTGTTCGGTGATCAGTGTACGGACCAACTCGCGCAGCTCGGAGTGGTCCGGCTGGGAGCGCACGGCCACGATGCCGGCATCCTCGTAGGCGGGGCTCGCGGTGGGTCCGTACTCGCTCAGGCCCAGCTCGGTGCGCGAGACGATCGGCAGGCCGCCGCGCCGGCCGCGTTCCTTGGACTGGTACACCCGGCCCCGGAAGCTCTGCCCGGTGATCTGCCCGCCCTTGATGGCGGCCAGGACCGCATCAGCCATCGGCGAGTCGTTGTACCGGGACACCGTGAGCAGGCCCCGGCCGTCGACCCGGGCCTCGAGGGCGGTCGCGATCGGCACACTGCCCACCATGTTGGGCTGCCCGTCGGCGTCGTAGCCGTGGTTGTAGAGCACCTTGACCTTGCCGGGGCGCCACTCGGCGAGCGTCTTGTTGAACGCGCCGCGGTGGATGTCCTCGAAATAGTGGCCGTGCTGGTCCCGGATTTCCACCTCGCGGTCAAACACCGCGGCGTACGCGGTCACGGTCCGGCCGTCCCCGCCGCGCTGGATCTCGATGTCATCCAGGGGGAAGATCCGCTCGTATCGGATGATCTCCGGCATGGGTGCTCCCCGTCAGACTCGCTGCAGTAGGGCATGGGACTGCTCAGCCGCGGTCAGCTTGCGGGCCGGCGGCGGTTTCGGTGCGGCCTTCTTCGGCGCCGGCTTGTGGTGCGCGGCGGGCCGGTGATGGGCCGGGGCCTTGTGGTGGGTCGCCGGCTTGTGGTGCGCAGCGGGCCGGCGGGCGCCGGCCTTGTGCGTGCCGGCCTTGTGCTTGGCGCTGATCTCCCGGATCTGCTTGAGCAGCGCCGGGGACACCTTGCCGTCGGCGGGCAGGCCGAGCCGGCGTTGCGCCCGCTTGATCGCGGCGGTGGTCCGCGGGCCCAGCTTGCCGTCCACCTTCAACGGGTTACCGGCCGAGTCCTTGAGGCCGAGCTCATTCAGCGCGGTCTGCAGTTGCTTGACCCGCTTGTCGCCGCCCTTGGCCCCGTAGCCGGCGCCGGTGCCGTGCTTGGCGTCGTAGCCGACCGTGTCGTTCTCGCTGGACGCGCCCTTGCTCACGAACTGGCCGCCCTGGGCGCCCTTGCCGCGGGCGTGCTTACTCTCGTCGAAAACCACGGTCAGGCCCCAATCTGGTCGAGCGCATCGGCGGTTGCCTGATCGGAGGCCGGGTCCGGGGCGTTCGGGTCGGCGTTCGGGTCGACCGCGGCCGGGTCGGCGCCGGCCGGCACCCCCGGTTCCTGCAGCTGCACGCTGAGCATGCCCGAATGCTTGAGCTGCGAGAGATCCTCGGCCAGGACCGCCTTGACCGCCGAGTCGGGCACGAACCCACCCGCGATCAGCGCGTTGATGGTGGCCGCGGTGGTGGAGATGGTCTGCGCCAGGTCCATCGCGTCCTCGCGCAGGAACGCCACGTCGGACGCGTCGTACCAGAGCTCGGCGCCGTCCGGCACCGCCACCAGCGGCGCGACCGCCCCGACAAAGGAGCGCCACTGCGAGCGCAGGAACAGGTCCCCGTACGCGCGTTTGGCCTGCCCGTAGTTGGAGTACGTGGCCGCCTGCAGACCCTCGGAGAGCCCGACCACGATCGGCGGCACGCCACCGGCGGCGGCCACCCGGGTCTCGCCGTGGCCCTGGGTGACCGCGAAGTCGAGCTGGCGCAGGTCGGTGCCGATCGGGGTGACGTCGGCGCCGCCGCCCAGGTACATGGTCTTGTAGGCATTGCCGATGCCCTCGGTGGACGCCTTGGCGGCGGCCACGAACTCCCGGAACTGCTCCACGGTCACGGTGTCCTTGAGCGAGACCGCCAGGTTTGGCGTGGCCGCGTTCGAGAAGAACTGCAGCTTGTGCTGGGTGGAGGCCTGGTCCGCGAGGAATTCCTTGACCACCGGGGTGATCCAGGACATCCCCCGGTACTGGCTCTCCGGATCCGGGATCGGTGCCCAGTGCACGCAGTCGTCCAGCGTGTACAGCGCTACCGGGCCGCGCGAGAGGGGCCCCCCGGCGGTGTATTTGTAGCCGAGAATGTCTGATTCGGTGGCCAGGTCCGGCGGGGCGGACAGGATGAACTCCATCCAGTCCGGCCGGCGGCGCAACAGCCGCGATCCGTCGCGGGATCGGGCCAAAAAGAAGGTGCCACCAGCGGTGATGTCCTGCTCGGCGCGCAACAGCATCTGTTGGGTGGTGCCGCCGGGCCAGGGACGCTCCAGCGCCTCGAGATCGGTGTTGCCGAACAGGTCGTTGCCGCCGCCGGACTGCCCGTGCCGGCGGAATTTGAATCGGACCTCGGAAAACGGCCGGGCGCGGGCCATCGACACCGCGAAAATGACCCCGTTGGCCTTGTAGCAGGCCTGTACGTAGCCGGCGAAGGTGTCCGACGGGGGTTCCACCCGGCTGCCGGGCATCGTGGTGGTGAACGCGCCGCCGCCGTACGCGCTGCCCTGGAACGTGAACATGGATTCACGCCATTGCACGTACTGATCCCAGGCCGGGTTATACGAACGGGCCAGGTCGGTGGTTTGCGGGGTCGTCCAGCGGGTCAATTCCTGCAGGAAGCTCACGCGAACGCTACCCAGGGCAGGACCGCAGCCTCTTTGCCGTGCGTGACCTGGCCCCACAGGGCATGCGTGACGGCCACCAAGGGGGTGGCGTCCACCGTGGCGTTGCGCCGGTCCCAGGCGTGACCATCGCCGACGGGCCGCTTCACTGCGCCCGCCACGGCGGCGGCGAGTTCGTGCTGGCCCAGGTGAGCAATTCGCTGATCCCCGCTGTCTTCCGTGGCCGCGTCATAGATCATGCCGAAGGCAGATGCTACATCCCTAGTTGTCATCGTTAGGACGTTGACACCTGCTTCCGTCAGTTCTGGTATCAACGATCCGGCCGGGCTACCGGGATCGACCACGGTCCCGACCGCGTTGTGAGCCTTATTCAGCCGCGCCAGCTCGGCCACGCACCACGACGTGCCGGCCCCGCCCAGGATGTGTTCGAGGTGGATCGCGTCGTCGGCGCGGCGCTGCGCCAGGCCGACGGAGGCCCGGACCAGCCCGCCCGAGCGGCTGGTGACATCCAGCGCGAACACCGGGCGCCCGACCAGCGTGGGCACCGGTCCGGCGTGCGCGTCCCACTGCGCCTTGCTGATCACGCCGTGGCCGAGCGAGAGATCCGGCGGCCAGATGCCGAGGCGCTCCCGGGCGAAGCCGACCGGATCCATCACGGCCCGCTCCCGGGCGATGGCTTCCTCACTGATCAGCACCGGGAAGGACGGATTGCAGCGCGCCCACAGCGCCCGGTCGTCCAGGTCGACCGTGGCCAGCGCGTCCAGGCAGCCTTCGGCGCCGTAGTCCAGGTACACCTGGCCGGCGGCGCCGGCTATCGCCTGACGGCGGGCCCGAAACAGCGCCTCGCCGGTGGCCACGTCCAGCGGTGGACTGCTGCCCAGCCACAACTGTGGGTTCGGCCGGGCGCTCATGGTCGGCAGCACCGCGTCCACCTGCGGGCCGGTCAGCGCGTACGCCTCATTCCAGATGACCTTGTCGAAGGAGAAGCCTCGGCCGGCGCCCTTGGACCGGGCCAGGAACCGCATCCGGCCGCCGCCGGCCGCCGGAGTCAGCTCGATGCCCTCTTCGCCGTTCGTGTTGATGATCTTTTTGACCCGCTTGCGCAGGCTATCGGTATTTTCGATTAGCCCGATCAGCCGGCGGAACGCTTCCATGGCCGTCTTGTACTCGTGTGCCGAGTGCCCGATCAGGCGCTCGCGGGTGACGAACAGCCAGAACAGCCCGAGCGCCTCAAAGATCGCGTCCTTGCCGTTCTGCCGTGGCGCCACCACCGACACCTGAAACGCGGCCCACTTGCCGTCCGCGGTCTCGCCGAGGCCCAGCTCGAGCGCGTCGCGCTGCCAGGGGAACAGGTTCAGACCGGCGCTGGCGGCCAGCTCGGCGGCCTCGGCGCCGCTGGAGTAGGCGTACGCCGGGGCGTGGCAGATCCGGGGCCGGGGCGCGGCAAGTAGCTGGGACATGGCGCCATGGTAGGGACATAGGACGCGAAAACGGGCCCCGGTGATCGAGGCCCGTTTCCCTTCCCAGCAGCATCACCGCGTCAGATGATGCGATCAGCCTACGTGCTGGCCGCCGCCCGCTTGGCGGCACGCGCCGCCGCCAGCTCATCCGCCGGATCAGCGGCAGCCGGCGGCGGCGCGTCCTTGACCCCCTGAAAGGCGCGCAGCTCGGCGAGGACCGCGCGCAAAGCCAGTGCCTGCTGCCGGGCCTCGGCCAGCGGCCGGTTGACGACCACCTCGAGCTCGCCGGCCCTCTCCTGGACGTTCAGCCACGAATCGTCGCCGCCGGTGATGATGGCCTCGAGCTTGTCGAGCCGAGCCTTGATCCGGCAGGCTTCCTCGGCCAGGGCATGTGCGCCGCCGTTCAGCGCCTCGAGGTTGAGGTCTTCGGCGAGGGTCACGGGCGCGTCCAGACCAGTCGGCGGATCCGGAACCGCGGACAGCCGACCGTGCCGCAGTGCCCGCAGTGCGTGGAACGCCGGAAGTGCACGTGCACCGCGTAGGGATGCCGGCACCGGCACTCGACCATCGGCCAGATCACAGCAGGGACACCAGCAGCATCGCGCCAATCACCACCATGATTCCTAGAACGATGCACAGCAGGATCAGTTCCTCGGCGTGGGGGACCGGCGCGGTCCGGCGCCGGGGTGTGGTGTCGAGCACGAAGGGTCCCATCCGGGGCCGGAAGCGGATGCGCATGTCCTGGACTATAGCAAGTGATCGCCGGCCCCGCGCGAAGGCCATCCTAGGACGCGCTGCACGCAGCGATCCTCATCACTGTTCTGAGGCCTGGACCTGCCATTTTGTGGGCCGCGCGGGGGGAAATGTGACGACAAAGGACTTGGGGTCGGTAAGGAAAGGGTTCATGGCGCGAACCCACCCCCCTACCTGTGCATTTGCCATTCATTCATCAATGACTATCACCAAGGGCGAGAGCGGATAGCGGGAATCGACACGCATTGAGCGTGCTTTCCTTTCTTGCTATTGCATGATCGGCATAGCACACCTAGTGGGCCATGCGGGGTACCACCGCTGACCACCGATACCAGGTGGTCCGCGGTCAGGTCCGCTGCCGGATGGGGCGCCCGCTGATAGCCCGGACAGATCGCTCCATGGCTCTCCATGTGCTCCCGTACCACCCGCGCACGACGCCCCCGTTCCACCCGGTCGTTATGGAGATCTGCTCTGCCCCCTTGTGCCATGGGCTCAACAATGGGCTAGGCCGCCCAGGAGACCAAGGACGGGAGGTCTCAACTGGGCGGCCTAGCGATGATCACCACAGCGCACCGGCCTGGACACGTGGTGGATCGGATGGTGAGAGTACGGCATTACGCCTGGGTCGGAACCCAGCCCTTGGCCATCAGGAACGCCTTGCACTGCGCCATGGTGTAGAACTTCCACCACGTGTGGTGCGGTCTACCCAATGGCCGGGCGGCCGCCGAGCGCCATTTCCAGGCCTGCGCGCTGGCCGAGCCTTCCGGCTGGCGCTCCCACGTGGCGAACGCCCGGAACCCGTAGCCGTGCAGCCACACACCCGCGATCTCGGCGGTGACGTAGTTGTCCTTGCCGGTGGTGGGCACCGGTCCGCGGGTGATCCGGTGCCGCACCTCCCAGCCGTGGGAGGTGGCCTGGCGCACGAACGTTGCCGCACCCGCAGGCAAGGCCACCTCCACGGTGGGCAGCTCCATGAGCTTGGCCAGCGGTGTCACCGTGTCCACTCCGTCCGCCAGTCCTCGCGGCCCTCGTACTGCTGCGCCAGCCGGCACACCGCGATCTGCCAGACCTGCTCCGCACCCTGCAAGTCGCTGTCCATGCCGAACTCGTGCTCCATCTCCAGTACCCACCGGATGGCCTCGATGCTGGCCATCCGGTGCCGCGCCCATTCGCGCACGGTGTCGGCATGGGCGCTCTTGTCGTAGTGGCCGGGCGGCGGGAATAGCACCGCGTCCGCCTCGGCCTCCTCGGAGTCCAGGCGCGCCCTCAGGTAGTCCAGCAACTCGGCGAAGTGGTCATCCATGACGTCCCTCCACGGTCTTGGCGTTCTCATCCAGGGTCCGGAACACGGCCTGTGCCGGCGGCGCGGTCAGGTAGCTCACCGCGCGGCCCAGCGCGTCCGGCCCGTACCGGGCGATCAACCGGTTGCAGGTGTCCGCGGACACCGACCCGGAGCACAGCAGTCCCCGCACGGCCTCGCGCCGATTGCCGAGCAGGTGGTTGTGGTCCACGGCCAGCCGGCGCCCGCCGCGGCCTTTCGGGTCGTCCGGGTGCATGCCCTTGGCGGTCCGGCAGATATAGCACCGGCCAGCCTGGGCCAGGTACAGCGCCCGGTAGTCGGCGGGGCTCAGCCCGTACTGGTCACCGATCTTGGCGTAGAACGTGCGCCAGCCGGTGACCACCGTGGGCGTCATACCCTCCGGTGGCGTCCAGGTGGCGCGCGTGGCGACCATCAGAGCCACTCGATGGAATGTCCGTACCTGCTGATCCCGGACATCAGGACGATTCCTTGATGCGGTAGAACGATCGCGAGCGGGGGCCGCGGCCCGAGGGCACCTGCCGGTGCTGACGGTCGATCAGGTTCGCGGTGGCCATCCGGGTGAGTAGCTGCGTCACGGTGGCCGGCTTGAGCTCGAAATGGCTCGCGGCCTGCGCGGCGAGCTCGACCCCATCCTGCCAGTCGTGGCTGTTGTGCAACTGCTCCCAGCACCACGACCAGGCCGGTCCAAGCTTCGGCCCACGGCTCGGGTAGCCGGCGCGCCCCTGGCGCCAGCCCTCGGTCAGGTCGGGCGCTGGTGGAATGTCCCTTGTCATCATTCGTGCACTATAGCTTATCATTACGACAATGGGCCAGCCGGCCGGTCGGCTAATGCGAGACATTCTCGGCAGTCCACCAGGCTGACGTGTCCGGCCAGCCGTGCCCGCATCGGGCCCAGGTCCTCGCCGACGAACAGGCAGGCGCTCAGCCCGCCCGCGGCCAGGTGCACCGGTGCCGGCAACAGCACCCGCTCGCCGCTCGCCGGACTGCGGTAGTCGCGCACCAGCCCGGTCCGGGTCATCTCGGCGACCGCGATGCCGGCCCGACGCAGACCCAGCGGCAGCTTGACCCGACAGCGCCAGGCATTGACCCCGTACACGAAGTCGTAGCCGGCCTCGATCGCGAACATCACCGTGACGCTCTCCACCTCGGTGACCGCGTTCTGGAAGTGCTGCGCCCGCCGGGTCAGCCTCTGCCGGCAGTGCGCGGCTGCCCGCTCGGCGAGGTCGGGCCGGGTGGCCGCGTGGGCGGCCAATGAGAGCCGGCTCGGCTCCAGGGGTCCGCCGGGGCGGTCGGTGGCGGTCAGGATGGTCATAGCACGACTATAGCACAGGAATAGTGGGCCGGATAGGCCTCGGTGGCCAGGCTCCTGTCCAGGCTGGGCCATCCTGGCCCGGGTCTTTTGAGTGACCCTGGCCAGGCCATCCGCCCTGGTCACGGCCATTATTGGCGCCGCCTGGCCAGGGTGGCCAGGGTTATGTGCCGCTGGCGCGCTCCCTAGTAGTTAGCACTAGACGGCTAACTACTAGTCCTCTAATTACTACCCCTTAGACACTTCAATAGAGAAAGACCCTGGACACCCTGGACAACACCCCCTGACCAGCGCAAAAAGGTGGCCAGGGTCCTCGAGGACCCTGGCCACCTGCCTGGCCACCCTGGCCAGGGTGTTGGCGCGTCAGTGCAGGTCAGAGCGTTTCCGTGTCACAGCTAGACGGCTAGTGAGGGCTAGCCGTCTAGCTGTTAGTCGGCTAACCTAGTCGTCTAGCTCCAGTTAGTCGACTAGCCCCAGGAGAGTGGCATGGCAGCGTCTCGCACCTTGACCGCCGAACAACGCCAGGAACGCGCCCGCCGCGCCGGCCAGGCCGCGCAGTCCACCGACGCGCTGATCTCGCGCCTGGAACGAGTGATGGACCAGCTCACTCCGGCACAGGAGACAAGGCTTACGCGCCTGGTCTTGGGCGATGGTGACCGCGTTCCAGTCACGGCGCCGCCCGCGAGTCCGGAGGTGGATGACGACTCATTCTTTGACTGACCCCAGCACGACCAGGGGGCCCGGACATCCGTCCAGGCCCCCTGGTGTATCCGTGCGCTACACCACCGTGCAGCCCACTCCGGTCAGTAGCTGCACGCGCTTGCCCTGCACGCGCACCCGTTCCGCTTTCAGGCCCGGAACTTTCTGCCGCAGGTCCCGGGCGAACACCTCGAGCGTGGTCCGGTCCAGGCTCCTGCCCTGGGTCTCGCACCAGCCCTGATACTTGGCGAACAGGTGGTCCAGCCCGATCGAGTGCTCGGCCCCGACATAGCACCAGTCCTCGAGGAACGTCCCGATCGGGTCGGACAGCCGGCGCATGCTCTCGGCCTCGGCCGCCCCGGACTCGGGCACGGTGAACGACCCGCGCCCGTTCAGCCGCTCGAGGCCGTCCAGCGCCCAGTTGAGGATGCCGGGCAGTTCCTCGATCAGTTTCTCGGTCAGCGCGGTGTCTTCCCGGCCCAGGAATGACCGTTCCAGCTTGAGCACGATCATTTTCTTGGCCAGCGCCCCGGACCGGTCGGAGAACGTCGGCGTCTCGTTGCTCATGAGCATCACCCGGGCGCCGAGCCGGCCGGTCCATGCCGCCCGGTTCTTGCGGTGCACCGTTGGCATGTCCTCGCCCACGATCTCCAGCAGCACCGGCACGGCGTCGCCGATGGTCCGGGTGTTCCACCGCACGTCTCCGCAGACCGCCAGCATCTTGCCGATCAGCGGCTCGAGGCCGAACGTGCCGCCGAGGTGGGACAGGTTCAGCCCGGCGGTGGCGTGCTGCCCGATCATGGCCGTGAGCACCCGGGCGATGGTGCCCTTGCCGGACCGCGGTGGGCCGATCAGGGCGGCCATGCGATGCAGGTGCATCCGCCCGGACAGCACGTAGCCGAACCACTCGCCCAAAAAGTCGTGCGCCTGCCGGTCGCCGGGCAGGATCGCCTCGAGGAAGGCCAGCCAGGCTGGGCAGGCCGCGTCGGGCTGGTACGCGAACGGCAGGGCATGCAGGTTGAACCGCGAGGGCGCGTGCGGCTTCTCGGTACGCGTGGCCGAGTCCAGCACCCCGCTGGCGGTGGCGATGCCGCCCACGTCCGGGTCGCCGAACCGGCTCAGCACGCCCCGGCTCAGCGCGTGCGCCAGGTCATTGATCTTCCGGGTGGTGGGCGCCCAGGGTTTCGGTACGACCTCGCCGTCCTTGTCCTCGGTCAGGAACACCGCGTCGGCGGTCTGCGTGTATAGCCAGCGCTGCAGGGCGGCCTCGGGCTCCACCGCCCAGTGCGTTCCGGTCCAGGCGTAGAAGTCGCCCTCCCACCAGGCCCGGTGCACCTCGCCCTCGGTGTGCTCCATACGGCCCACCAGCTCGCGCGCCACCGCCATGGGATGCCCGGGTGGGGGCAGGACGTCCTGGGCGCTCTCCGGCGATCCTGTGGCCGCCGCGGGGCCATCCCCGTTCACCTTGACCGCGGTCCAGGACCGCCCGGCCTCGGTCGCCGAGTAGGCCGAGTCGATGGTCTTGCGGTCGGCCTCGTCCGGTTCGGTCCAGCCGGTGGCCGGGCCCAGTGCCTTGATGACCAGTCGGGCGCACCGGCCACGGTCGACCAGCCACGGGAAGTGCGCGCACGCCATGGCGAAGGAGTTGATGGCACCGTTGTACCGCCCTGGCTGGGCCTCGCCGAGCTTGGCCAGGGCGTCCTTGATGAAGGCCATGGCCTGCGGGTCGGTGAACTCGCGGGCCGGCTCGTCGTAGAAGTCGTCCGCCTTACCGGTGGCCGCCGCCGGGACCGCGGCTGAGCTCGGCGCGGGGGCCCGCTTCGCGCGCATCCGCTCGATGACCACATCCGGCACGGTCGGCAGGTCGAGCCAGGGGAGCCGAACGGCCCACGTGTAGCCCGCGGTCGGTGGCGCGATGACGAACCCGCCGAGGCCGCGAACGTCCACCTGACCGGCCACCGTGCCGTCCTGATCGTTGCCAATCGGGTGCCGGTCGTGCTCGCGGAAGTAGTAGTGCTTCCCGCCGCTGACGGTGCGCGCCACCGCCGTTGACCCCCGATACAGCTCGGCCCAGTTGGTCATGCCCTCGGTGCCGTCGCAGTCGATCACCACGAGGTGGCTCTTGCCGCAGTCGATGCCGAGGCCGGCGCCGCGGTGCTCGCCGTCGGGGCCCCACCAGGCGGCGATGTCCGCGGCGCTGGTGGTGGAGATCTGCCGCCATTTGCCGGCCGGCTGGACGTCCTTTTTGCCGTCCGCCTTCCGTTTCACATAGACGGGAAACACGTAAATCCCCGCGTTTGCGTACGCGAGGGCAGACGTGAACGGTTCTTCGATGTCACGCTGGTCGGCGTGATCGCTCATATCCTGTAATCTCCTTGCCTGAGTCGATCACTTGAGGCCGGTGCTCCTGTGGGGGAGCGCTGGCCTCACTGTTTTTCGGGTGAGTCCTCCCATGATTCGCGCGTAGCGCCGGGGTGTAGGGAGCAACGCCGTAGGGCCGCTCCGGATAGCTGACTATAACAGAGGATAACCCTGAGCACCCGACCTCGGCGGGCCGCGCCCGGTGGATCACCCCCGCTGGTCAGGCCGCGATCAACGTGCGCACCCGGGGTGCCCCGTGGGGGTCGCCCGTTCGGCCGAGACACCCCTCCCGGCTCATATGCTATAGTCGTGGTATGGAGATTACGGGAAACTCGGTCGCTGACGCGATCCTCTCGGTCTACGCGGCCAACGATGCAGGCGCCTGCCACGCGGTCACCGCGCCGGACAGCGCCACCAACCCCGACCCGGCCCGGCACGGCGCCTGTGAGTCGCAGGCCGCGCTGGGCTGTACCCGAATCGGTTCGTTGCGTGTCCTGCCCGAATCGCTGGCGCCGGGCGGCGAACCGGAAAGCATCCTTCAATGCATGCCCTGCTACAACTATTCGGCCCTCCGGCTCACGGCCACGATGGCGAGCCTCGCCGAGCTGGACGGGCAGGTCACGCGATGACCGAGCCGAGCGTGCTGGACCTGGCCACGGACATCGAGGCCTTGGGCGCCACCGTGGAAGCGGTGGTGACCACTCTGACTACCGAGTGCATCCACGGCACCCCCACCGAGCCGGACCGCTGCCTGGTCGCCAACTACTTGACCAAGCTCGGGTATGCCGACGTCGAGGTGTGGAAGGACACGAACAACCGCCTGCGGATCTCCGCCGGTGATGACGAGATCCTGGCTCCCGACCAGATCGTCATGCTCGTGGACGCGTTCGACGCCGGGCAGTACCCCGGCCTGCAAGCCCGATGAGCATGGTTCTGGTCCCGGTCACCTTCCGGCAGGCGTGCGAGTTCGTGACCAAGACCCATCGTCATCACCCGGCCCCGCGGGGTTGGCGGTTCGGCGTCGGGGTGACGGACGCGAGCGGGCAACTGCGTGGCGTCGCCATGGCGGGCCGGCCGGTGGCTCGGGCCCTGGATGACGGGCGCACGGTCGAGGTGAACCGGACCTGCACAGACGGAATGGCTAACGCGAACTCGATGCTGTACGGCGCCGTCTGGCGCGCCGCCAAGGCGCTCGGCTACGTCCGGGCCATCACGTACACGCAGGAAGGCGAGTCGGGCGCCAGCTTGCGCGCAGCCGGGTGGGTACTGGACTCCGTACTCGACCCCCGGCCGACGTGGGCCGAGTCCAGCGTGAAGCTGCGGCACATCCGAGATGGCGACAGTCAGGCCGGTGGCGTGACTCGGATGCGCTGGCGCATCACGGCCGGCAGCCCGTGATCCACCGGGCCGCTGTGGCGGTCTTCTACCTCGCCGCCGCCTGCTGGTCGGGCCTGGCCATGCATCTGTCCGACGCGCGCCTGCTGGTCCCGGCCGGCGGCTGCGCCCTCACCGCCGTGGTGGTCGAGTGGATCACCATCCGGGAGCTTCACCTACAACACCAGATCAGGCAGCACTCGAAAGGACGGACCCGCAAGTGACCACACAAACCGAGCACCTGGTGCTCAACATCGTTCTCAACTGGCGCGCCGACACCCGGCACACCGACGAGCTCATCGCCGCCGCGGACCTGCTGGCCGCCGAGCGGGACAACCGGTACGCCGAGCTGGAGCTGACCTTCGGCCAACTGGTCACCGGCGACTCCGTCCAGTCGATCAACGGACGCTGGTACGAGGTGGACCGGATGGTCGTGGAGCAGGACCAGACCGGCGTGAAGGTGTGGCTCAAGGGCGTGGCCAAGCCCTTGGAGAAGTACACCGGTCAGTCGGTGCTGGTGCGCCGCTCCGAGATGGGCAAGGCGGCGGACGTGCTGGCCTCGGTGCTGTGGTCCGGCCCGGCGGCGCCCCCGGCGCGGGTCCGCGTGGATGATGCAGCATGAGCGAGTACGACGAGCTCATCAATGAGCTACTCTCCGGCGCGCCCGAGTCCTGGGATGGTGACGAAGCCGCGTCGCTGACATCACTAGAGCAATCCCATAGCGCCCCGGGTAACCGGGAGGCCGGCCCCGCCACAACCGCGGGGGTGACCCCGCCCGAACCGGCGGCCACCCGGCGCAAGGGTGGGGGTGGCCCCGGCCAGGACCTGATGGCGGCGCTCAAGGAATCCCTTGACCGGGCGCGTCGGCGGCGCGAGTCATGAGCATCCACCTGCGCGAGTACCAGCGCGCCGCCATCGATGCGTGCTGGGAGGCCCTGTCCCCGGACGTCAACCGTGTAGCTACGGAGATGGCTACGGGCCTCGGTAAGACGATCACATTCGCGGCGGCCATCGATGAGTGGCTGGAGCGCCAGTACCCGCAGGGCCGCGCCGAGCAATGGCAAGGCGGATGCGCCCTGGTGCTCGTGCACACCGATGAGCTGGTACGCCAGGCCGTGGACAAGATCCGCCTGGTGACCCGGGGGCGCTGGTCGATCGGCGTAGTTAAGGCGGCCGAGGACGAGACGGACGCGGACATCGTGGTGGCCAGCGTGCCGACCCTGGCGAACTTCGAGCGCCGGTGCCGGATCCAGGGTGTCGGCCTGATCGTGGTGGACGAGTGCCACCACGCCGTGGCCCCGTCGTACCGGGCCATCCTGGAGCACTTCGGGGCCCTGTGCGCCCACGCGGCCACCGGCTCGTGCTCGGGCTGGCCGTACTGCGAGGCCGCCCGCACCCCCGTGCTCGGCTTCACGGCCACCCTGGTGCGCTCCGATGGTCAGGGCCTGGGCCGGGTGTGGCAGGACTTGGCGTACTCCCGGGGCATCTCCTGGGCCATCCGCAAGGGCTACCTGGTGGACCTGGCCGCGTACCGCATCGAGGTGCCGGACATCGACGCCGGGGCCTCGGATGCGGCGCTGGACGCGATGCTGTGCGACTCGATCGCGCCCGAGGCGGTGGTCGATGCCTGGATGCGCAACGCGGCCGAGATGGATCTGACGGCCAAGGTGTGGACGAAGTACCCATCCACGGTTCTGTTTGCCCCGCTGGTCAAGAGCGCTCAGACGTTCGCCGACGCGTTCAACCAGGCCGGCATCAAGGCCGAGGTGGTGCACGGCGCGCTGCCCGGCGCCGAGCGCAAGGCCATCCTCGAGCGCTACGAGGCCGGGGTGACCACCGTGGTGTGCAACGCCATGGTGCTGACCGAGGGGTGGGACTCGCCGCGGACCAAGTGCGTGATCGTGGCCCGGCCCACCAAGAGCGTCCCGCTGTTCGTGCAGATGGTCGGTCGCGGACTGCGGCCCTGGCTCGGCCCGGACGCGCCGCCGCGCGAGGACCAGCGCTGCGTGCTGCTGTGTGTAGCCGACTCGACTACCACCCTGGCCACCATCGCCGATCTGTCCGACAAGCGGATCGAGGCGGTGGACGGCGCGTCGCTGATCGCGCTCGAGGATGAGTGGGACATCGGCGCGGACCTGATCGCCGAGACCGATCGGGCGTACGCCGGCCCGGTGGTGGCGCGCGAGTTCGATCCGCTGGTGGCCCGCTCTTCCAAGGTGTGGGCGTTTACCGACGCCGGCATCCCGTTCCTGCCGATCGGCAAGGCCCCGGACTACGTGTTCCTGGTGCTCGAGGGCGACCGGTGGTCGGTGTTCCACTACGCCGGTGGCACCGGTGCTCGGCGCATCCTGCCCGGCATCCCGGACCTCGAGCTGGCGATGGCACTGGCCGAGGACGAAGCCAACGACCGTGGCGGTGACGTCGGCCGGCTGTTGGCGGACAAGAACCGTCCGTGGCGCCGGGAGCGGCCCTCGATGAATCAGATGGAGATGGCGGTCGCGGTCGGGATTCCGGTCCGCTACGTGGAGCAGATCTTGAACTCGCCGCGCGGCGGGAAGGCCGGCCGGCTCGCCGACATGATCACCAAGGCGAAGGCGTCGCGCCGGTTGGACCCGATGGTGGAACGCATCCACGCGCGGGCTGAAAGTGTCGTAGGTCAGTCGTAGCGTGCAAGTCGTAGAAAGGACGGATAGATCATGACAGCAGCGGAATTCACGGAGACGATTGTCGAGGCCGATGACGCTGGCTTCCGGGTCCTCGACGCCATGTCGCACGGTGGGCCGTGGGTCTTCCTGGCGGCCAAGAATCGCGGGGATGACGGCCTCGCCATTGAGGCCCAGGCCGGCGGCGGCATCACCAGCACGGGAATGGTCCGCAACATGCTCCGCAAGGCGCTGGACGCACTCCCGGCCGAGGTAGACCTTGACCTCGACGCGGTCGACGTCGCCGTCACCGCGACCGGCATGTTGTACTGCCTGAGCTGCACGCCCCCGTCCCCGTCGTGCACCAACGATCACCACCAGGGAGCCCGGTCGTGAGATCCAGCGACGTGAAGCTGGCGCAGGTCCTGCTCGACCTCGACCGGTGCCAGCACGGCCGGCACTCGAAAGACCCGTGCCTGTCGTGCCCGGGCGGGCAGTCGCAGGGCAACACCCTTTCGCGGCCCGGACAGCAGATCGGGTTCGGCCTCGACGGTACCCTCATCGTCGTCCCGGAGCCCGGCGACCGGTACGACGCCGACGCGTGGCGGCGACCCCGACCGGCCGCCGGCGGTGAACCGCGGTGAGGCTGCACCCGCGCACGCAGCACGTCAGCGGCGCCGCCGCGACGATCCGGTTGGCGCTGCTGGATCTGCAGGGCGAGCTCGGGCTCACCGACGTGGAGATGCTGCGGGTGCAACTCGAGTGGGATGACATGCGCCGGGTCGTGGCGGCCGCAGTCGCCGAGGCCAAGGCCGGCGAGGACATTCCCCAGCGCCCGGACGCCGAGGGGGAATGGTGACTACCACCGACCTGCCCCCCGCCGAGCTCGACGACTGGTTCGATGACGCGCCGGCCGCGCCGGAGTTCGGCGTCCGTGCCGGCCGGTACCGCTTCCCGGCACCGCCCGGCACAAAGGACAATCCTCGAGGCTGGATGCGCGTCAGCAACCTGGCGGGTGCCTTCTCCGACCAGCGGGCCCTGCAGCTGTGGCTGGAACGGGAGACGCTCAAGGGCCTACGCGCCGCCGATGACCTGTACGACCTGCTGTGCGCGCAACCGCCCGAGGAATTGACCGATGATTTCCTCACGGCGGTCGCCGACCGGGCGCGGGAGCGGGTTGGCGCGAACGCGGCCAGCGTGCGCGGCACGGCCCGGCACACGATGCTGCAGGGCTACCTGGAGACCGGTGCCATCAACGGCACCGCCACCATGCGCTTGCAGCTGGTCGAGTTGCTGGACGTCCTGGAGGCCGCCCAGCTGGAACTGCTCACGCCGTACTCCGAGCGGTTCGTCTGGCACCCGATTGCTGGCGGCACGATGGGTCGTCTGGACGCCCGGGTGCGCTGCCGGCTCACCGGTCAGGTTGGTGTGATCGACCTCAAGACCAAGCGGAAGAAGTTCTGGACCATGCAGGAGGTGGCCGGGCAGCAGGCCGGCTATTCGGACGCGCCGTGGATGTGGGAGGGCCCCCCGGATAAGACCGGCCGGTGGGCGCCGGCACCGCGCAATACCTTGATCGGGACGTCGCCGCAGTGCCTGGGCAAGCGGGTGGCATTGATCGCGCACATGCCGCAGATCGCGTTGCCGGCGGACCACCCGGATCACGTGCCGGTGCATATCCGCGAGGTGGATATCGAATACGGTGCGCAGGTGCTGCAGTGCGCGGCGCGCAATGTGGAGTTGCGCTCGGTCGGCAAGGCCGCGTCCGAGAAACGCCAGGTCCACGGCTTGCGATCACCTGCTATAGTCAGGTAAGGTAAAGAGCGCGCCACCCCACAATTCCCATTCCACGGACTCGGGCAAGGAGAAACCCAGACAATGACCGATCACACCGACGACGACTTCTTCGATGACGCGAAGAGCGAATTCCCGGACAAGGAAGACCTCAAGGACCGACTGGTCGCCATCTTCGCCATCGGCCCGGTCGGGCAGCGCAAGAGCGAGGCGTCCGGCAAGGCGTACGACTACGTGGAGACCGTGACCGTGGTCCTGGACAACGGCCCGGACGGCACCTCGCACTCCGAGCTGGTGCCCGAGGTGGAGGGTCTACCGGTCGTGCTGCATGGCTTCCAGTGGTCCGCCTCGGGGGTCGTGGCCCGGACCAAGCCGCGGGTCGGCACCGAGCTGGCGTTGCGCCCGGTGGTTGGTCGAATCAACTCGATGCCGAACCGGCGCAAGGGATTCTCGGACGCCTGGTCGATCGCCGAGCCGACCGACGACGATCGTCGTATCGTCCGGGATTTCCGGGTCAGCCTGCTCAAGATCCGCGATGACATCGTGGCGGCGCGCGAGCGCAAGGACGACCTGGAACCCGAGTTCGCCTAAGATCACAATCCGAGGCCCCGCGCACGCCCATCCCTAGCTGGGCAACCGCGGGGCCTCACCAGTTCGCGAGAAAGGGGCACCGGTATGGACGACCACTGGATCCGTGGAACTACGGACCCTGCTACCCACCCGGTGCCCGACCCGGCCGTCACGCCGGCCGTACAGGTGACCGTGACCATCCCGGGCCGTGAGCCGTTGGTGCTGCTAGCGCCGATGTGGTGCGACGTGATGTCCGCGGACGGCGGTCTGCGGGTGGAGGTGTCCTGGCCGTGATCACCGACCTGCAGGCGATGCAGTGGGAGGTTGCCGCGGCCATCGTGCTGACGACCTTTGCGGTGGGTCTGGTCTTCTGGTGGGCGCTGCTGGAGTGGTGGGACCGGCGCACCGCCCGGCGCCTGGCCAAGCCGGTGGCCCGGCACTCCCGGCACGCGATGGGTCAGCGCACGCAGCACATCGATCCGGGCCGGTACCGCCGACCGGACTCGCTGGCGGACGTGGACAGGCAGTCGTAGGCTCGGCCGCAGCGCTCAACTCATGGATCACGGAAATGGCCCCGACCAGTGGTCGGGGCCATTTCGCGTGTCTCGGGTCTCGGAGGGATCTAGCGGAACAGTTCCGCGTATTCGGCAGCCCGGCGCAGCAGTTCCCCGTTCTTGGCGCCGCCCTTGCCCTGTTCCTTGGCGCCGTCCTTGCCGCCGCCTTTGCCCTGTTCCTTGGTGGTGCCCTTGGCTGTGGCCATGTCCCTCTCCCGTCATCGGTACCTCAACTATAACAGGCATGCGCCGTCTGGGGCTACAGGTACGAGGCGGAACCGAGGATCATGCGCGCCAGCTCGGCGAGGTCGGCGTACTGGTTCTCGATCCCGGCCTCGTCATCGTCGCCCCATCTACCCTCGTACGCCTTCGCGTAGATGATCTCGTGCTGCTTCGCGGTCAGCTCGTACCCGTGCTTTTCGAACATCTGGTTGGAGTGCGCGGCGTACTCGTTGGTCCGCTTCTGCGCGGCCTCGGCAGCCTCGGCGGCGGCGGCCTGATCGGCGAGCGCGTCCGCCCGGTTCTGCGCCTCTTCGGCGGCTTGGATGGCGGCCTCGGCCTGCGCCCGGAGTTCCTTGGCTGTGAGCATGTCCCTCTCCCGTCCTCGATACATTGACTATAGCAGAGGTATGGCCAGTGGCCAACCCTCGCTGGCCAACTTTCTGGCCACGCCTGGCCACACGTCTGGCCATCCTCTGCTATAGTCGTGGACATGACCGATACCTTGCCCACCACCCCGCCGGCCTGGCCACTGGCCAAGGCACTGGCCAACCTGTGGACCAACTCTGTGGCCTACGTGGCCCTGCTGGCCAGCGCCGGACTGTCCATGGCCGGCAACGTGGCCGATGTCCTGCGCACCCGTGGCCACGCGATCGACGGCCTGGACGTGGCCATTGCCGTGGCCATGCCGGCGCTGGTCGTGCTGGCCGTGCACATGTTCGTGTCCCCGCGCTGGGACGGCCTGGCCTGGCCCATGCAGACGCTGCGCTGGGCCGGCTGTCTGGCCATCGGCGGGATGGCCATGTTCGTGTCCTGGTTCCACCTGCATGACCTGCTCGTGGCCAGGGATCAACCGACCGCGGCCACCATCCTCGAACCCCTCGCGCTGGATGCCATGGCCGTGATGGCCACCGCGCTGCTGCTGGCCGGTCGGCGCACCGTGGCCACCGCCGCGACCCTGGCCGAGCTCGGCGAGTTACAGGCCCGTGTCCTGGCCATGGACACGCAGGTGGCCACCCTGAGCAACACCCTGGCCAGCGAGCGGCGCCAGGCCACCCGGCGCAATGGCCAGTGGCCCGAGGACTGGCTGGCCGACCAACCAGTCCACCGCAACGAACGTGGCCAGTGGGTAGCCGATGACCTGGCCACGCCCACGGTGGCCAACGGCGTTGTCCACGAGGCCGAGACGATCCTGCGCCTGGCCGGTCTGCCCACGGCCGAGGACCTGGCCAACCGCCCGGATCGGCTCGGCCGACTGGTCAGTGGCCCGGACAAGCCGGTGGCCATCCCGGAAGGCGTGGCCGAGCTGGTCGAGCGGATGACCAACGCCGGCGCCACGGTGGCCGAGCTGAATGAGGCCATCGCCGAGGCGTACGAGGTGAGCCTGCGGACTGCGCGCCGGTGGCGTGGTCAACTCAAGGGCGGCGAGTAGTCCCAGCACGGCAAACGGCCCCCTCTGTGAATGTGACTTCGCAGGTGGGGGCCGTTTCGCGCGCCCGCAGCGGGACGACTAGGAGCGCATTCGCCAGCGTAGCGTCAGGCGTCCGGATCGTCGCCCCGCTTGAGCGCCAGCCACTCGTATAGGTCATCCAGGCGGTACAGCTTCGCGCCTTTCTCGCCGGTGCCCATCTCGTCGGGGAAGTTCCGGCCGTCGCGCTGGGAGTGCAGCCGGAGCGCACTGAGGGTGTACGGCACTTCCTCGAGCTCGGAGAAGTCACGCAGGGTCACGTATTCCTCGGTGCTGTCCTGCGCCGATGCAGCGGCATCCCAACTGGGGAATGTAGGTACATCGTGCCGCTGCATCATCACCCTGACGTCCAGCAGTCGATCACCGCCGGTAGCGAACGCGATTAACCGTTCGGATTCCATCTTGAGGTCCGGGTAGGCGGCCTGGAACACCGTGGCGGCGCCGGCCACGACGTAGCCGAACCGGCCCGGCTTGCTACTGATGGCCGGCTTTTTCATCGCGGTGCCGCCGACCAGTCGCCATGCACCCACCGGCAGCCGTCCGGCCAGGGCGAACGCGCCGAAGTTGTTCCGGGAACCGATGTCTGCCTTGGTCACCTCCTGGGCGGCGAGCACCACGTTGATGCCGAACGACCGGCCCATGCTGGCCAGGCGGTCCAGGGCGGCCAGGGCCGGCGCCCGCATCGGCGCACCGGTGGGCCGGGTGGCCAGCCAGTGATCCCGGATGACCGTCTGCAGGCTGTTGCGTTCCTCGAGGACAACCACGATCCGGTCAAAGGTCGGCTCAGGTTCGCCCGCGTCGGCGCACCGGGCGGCCTCGCCGCCGCGGCGGCGCAACTCCATGTCCAGCCACAGCACAGTGTCGTGGATCATCTGCGCCTCGCGGCAGTACAGCGTCTCCGGGATCCGGGCTAGCCAGCCGTGGCTGACGTACTTGGGGTCGAGCACCACCGTGCCGGCGCCGCCGTTCATGAACTGCGCGACGATCCAGGCCATCAGTTCACTCTTGCCCGAGCCGGACCCCCCGCCGATACCGATGTGCGGGCTGTCATCGCCGAGGTCCCAGAACACCGGGCCAGCAGCGGCCATGCCCAGGAACGGCCGGGTAGTGCTGGCGTACTGCAGCATGGTGTGCCAGTCGACCAGGGCCGGCGGTTGCGGCGGGGTCCACAGCTCCATGTACGGCTTGGCGCCCTCCATGTTCCACCGCGCGTCGAGCGCCTCGTGGCCGAGTCGTTCGCGCACGACGTCCAGCAGGCGGTCCCGGTCGCCCTCGTGGACCTGGTTGGGCGGCAGCCCGATACGGCCGGTGGCGGTGACGTCGGCGCCGCGGACCATGCCGCGGGGGATGTCCACGTAGATGCCGTCGCGGGTGCGCAGCACCGCCCAGGCGGCCTGCCGGATCGGCCTGAGGTAGTTGCGCTCGTGGGCGTAGTTCTGCACGTAGCGCACGCCGGCCAGCGCGCCGTAGCCGAGGATCGGCGTCCATGCCACGCCCGGCGCCCAGGTGTCCAGCCACCACGGGTCGCGCAGGCCGAGGTAGTCGGTGCCGGCGCACACTGCGGTCCAGGGCAGCAGGCCGAACGCGGGCAGCCGGGTCATCAGTAGACCGCGTTTCCAGCCGGGCCAGTAGTTGTACGCGGCAGTGTGGCCGCTGACGGTGAAGGCCTGGGTGCCGGCGTGCCAGAACGTGGCGTCGGTGCGGGCGTGGCCGTCCAGCGGGCGCCCGGTGAGGAACCGGTACGCGAACGCGGTCTTGGCGTAGCGGCCCAGCAGGACCGGGATCGGGTCCTCGGAGGTGGCCCGCCAGGCGGTATCGGGTGCGTCAACGTCGAGGAAGGTGCCGGTCATGTGCTGTCCCTTGGCAAGGTGTACGTCCCTACATCTACACGATAACGTATTTCGTTTACGATGTGGTGATGACGCAACGTTCCCGCGAAGAGCGCCAGGCCCAGACCGCGGCGGCCACCTACGCCCGGAGGGTGACCCGGTGGTCCCGGCTGACCCTGGAGCTGCAGGCCGAGGGGTTCCAGGTGACCGCCCCGCCCGAGGTTCGCGCGCACCCGCGCTGGACGGCCGGGTAGACCTCTGCTATAGTCGAGTTATAAGGTGGGGCCGGGCACGTGGCAGAGATCCCCGTCCGGCTCTTCCCGCAAGACCCAGATTCCAGCGAGGACGGGAGCACGCACGTGGCGAAGACCGAGGCCGACATCTACCAGAAGATGTCGGACATGTTCCGGCGACCGAAGCCGGTGACGAAAGCGGAGATGGACGCCTATAAGGCGAAGCACCCGGAGTGGTACGGCAAGAAGTCCTGAGGGTTTCTATCGGCGCTCGGCCTCACATTCGGGCGCCGGTGGTGACCGCCAGGGTGGCGGCGAGGACGGGAGTACGAAATGGGCAAGGTCGCGAAGGCGTTCAAGCGAATCGCGTTGCGAATCAAGTGCGCGAAGTGCGGCAACTCCGTGGCGCATTGCAAGTGCGATTGACGGTTTCTATCGGTGCTCGGCCTCACATTCGGGCGCCGGTGGTGACCGCCAGGACGGCGGCGGAAAGGACGGAACAATGGCCAAGAAAATGGGCCAGGTAAACGAGAACACCGGCAAGGTGGAAACCCGCAAGGTGGGTCGAGCCAAGACCACGGCCATTCCGTGGACGGTGTACGACACCAGGGCGAAGCGCGCCTGGCGCAATCTGGTGGGCTGACGTGAATCCGAAACGCTGGGCGCGCAAGGTCCGCCGCCGCAAGCCCGGCATCTACCTGGCCCGGACGGAGCAGCACGCCCGTCCGGGCCGGTACGAGAACGGGTACGTGGGCCGGTCGGTCAACGTGCACATCCGCACCGACCAGCACCTGGGCCGGCTCGGCTACTCGGCCACGATCGGCCGGTCGCTGGCCGCCTCGGTCAAGGCCGGGCAGCCGCTCGTGGTGATGGCCGGTGGCAAGCCGTGGGCCGACCTGGCGCCGCGCTGGTTCTACCTGCGCCTGCCGTGGTGGCTCGGCTGGACCTGGATCCTGGCGCCGCTCGAGGCGCTGGCCATCCTGCTACTGGCCCCCCGCTACAACGACCGGCTCAATCGGTGCAACCCGCGCCGGGTGCCGATCTGGCAACAGCACGCACAGCGCCGCCAGCGCGACGCCGGCACCGTGGGCATGCGGATGCGCCGAGCCGGCGTCCGGTGGGCGTTCACCGCCACCCGGGTTGCAGGCCTGGCGCTCATCTTCACCGGCCTCACCGGCTGGTACCTGACCAGCCACTGAACTCCACGTAAGGACGGGACATGAACCAGCCACACAACCTGCCGACCCAGTACCGGCCGCGATCGCACCGGGCCAACACCGAGCTCGACCGGTTCCGGCCCCTGCCGCCGGCCCAGGTCACCATCACGCACCCCTCGGACCACCAGCTCATCGCTGAGGTCCGGGCCGGGCAGCGGCGCGGCGTGTACGGCGAGGACTCCGGCGTGCACCGCACCCCGAAGGGGTTGTACGCGGTCAAGGTGGTCCAGCTCAAGGCGCCGGCCCCGCGCTGGCGCAAGCCGGTCATCATCGCCGCAGTGGCGCTCGCCGCGTTCGCCGCGGCGGGCGCGCTGATCTGGGCCGCGGTGTCGGCGCTCGCCTCGGCCATCCCGCCGGCCGTGGTCGGCGGGGCGATCCTGGTTGGCATCCTGCTGACCGCCGGTACCGTCGGCGGCGGCCGGGTTGTGGACGTGTTGGTGCGGGTGAGGGTCAAGTAGCCGAGCACCATAAGCGGCATTATGATGCCGTGCACAAAACGGGACCAATGCCCCGGCCTCCACGGTCGGGGCATTGCCGTCCGGCCCCCTTGACGGCGGCGCCCATACGTCTGCTATAGTCAGGGCATGACAAAGACCGAGGCGGCCGAGATCCTGGTTTCCTTCATCGCCACCCGGGCCCGCCAGCTCGGCGTGCGAGTGGTGGACAAGGATTTCATCGAGGCCACCCGGTCCGAGGCCCGGCACCACGGGGCCGAGGGGTCTCGCCTCCGCGCGGCGGCCCTGCTTGCCCCGCACTGGACCACGATCCGCGCCGCAGCCCGCAACGCCGGCCGCTAAGGACACGCGATGAAGCTGACCCCCGCCATGCGGCGCGCGATCGACACCGCCGCCGCCGCCGACGGAACCATCCGCGAAGCCGCCAGGACCACCGAGCGCGCCCTTGTCTCGCGCGGCCTGGCCGTCGCCGTGTACGGCAACGTGCAGCGCACCAACAAATTCAGTCGCGTCCCGCAGACCGTTTATGGCGCCTATCTCGGCGCCCGACTCACCGACGCCGGGAAGGCGCTGCACGCCGGTGACTGAAACTCCCCGGACAACGAAAGGCCCGGAACCCTCCACAGGTTCCGGGCCTTTCGCTGTTCGCACCGATCCGCCGGTCAGCCTACGCGCTCGGGCCAGTGCCAGGTACCGCCCCTGTGGTCGTCTTCGGAGTGCGCCACATCCTTGCTGAAGAACAGGCCCTCCGGATTGAGCACACACAGACTGACCGGCCGGTCGACTCCTGCGTCGCTGGTAACCGCACCGGTGACGACCGCCGCCCGGCAGGCGCTGGGGTACTCACCGCCCGGGGTGCCGAAACTGACGTAGTGCACGATCCGGCCGACGCTGGGCGTGCCGCTCATCGGTTGGCCTGCCGGTACGCGGCGGCCAGGCCGGTCAGCGCGGCCACGATGCCGACGCCGATCTCACCGAGGAAGCCCGACCAGTGCGAGGTGTCCAGGTTGGCCAGCCAGCCCAGCGCGCCGGTGATGACCAGGGTCATCACCATCTGGACCATGGTGGCCACCTTGGATTCCTTGGCCAGACTCTGCGAGCCGTCGCCGTTAGGCCCGGCGGTGTTCGCGGGATTGGTCATGGGGTACCCCTTGTACTAGAGCCAGTGGAACAGGACCAGCAGGATCAACGCGGCGAGGCCGATCGCCGACGCGACGAGTCGGACCCGGTGGTACCAGTCCGGTAGCGCGCGAGAGCCGTAGACGCGCCCGGCACCCCGATCAACGCGCCGGCCAGCCACAGGAACGCGGGGTTCGCCTGATCGGGGGGCACCAGCAGCGCCTGCTGGCCGATCAGCGCCCAGGCCAGCACCCACGAGCCGATGTCCTTGATGACTGCGATACGCCTGCGGGTACGCGCGTTCACTCATGATCCGCCTATCCGGACCGGGCAAGGGCGGGCCATTGTCGTCGGTGATCGTATGCGGTCCGGCGGTCACCCCATCCGGGACAAGCCGTACAGCTTGACCCAGATATCCCGGTCGATGGTGCGCCCGTCGTTGAGACCGAGCGCCTTGACCGCCGCAGCTGTCTTGGGCCCGTAGGCCCCGTCCAGCTCGCCACTGTACTTACCCAGCCAGACCAGGATTCTCTGCGCACGCTCGATCCGATTGAATCCGTCGGACTCGTGGTCGTCGTCGCCGAGCTTGAGGATCGGCAGCGCGTAGCCGTCCAGGGCCTCGAGGGCTGGCGTGCGCCCGAGCGGTTCGAGCAGTCCCCACGAGCGGGTGTCGGCCTCCTGCGCGCTGGTGTAGACCGCGGAGAAGTGTGCGTGGCCGGTGTGCGGGTCGGTGCCGGTGTACTCCTTCCACGTCCAGCCCCACGAGGCCGAGGCGATCCGCTTGCGGTAGATGATGTTCTGTAGCCGGTTGTCGAACCCGCGCAGGTGCCGGCCGCGGATCGTCTCGGTGATCCAGTCCAGGTCCTTGCCGGTCGGCCACGGCCCGGTCGAGTCCACGTCGAGGGCGTGTACCTCGGGGATGTGGTCGGCGTCGGTGTGCGGGGTCTTCACGCCCGGTGTGTCGTCCGGGTTGTGGTCGCTGGACTCTTTCTGGTGCGCCTTGTCACCGATCCAGCCGTCCGCGCCGCGGTCGCGGTTCGGGGCCAGCTTGTCCACCTCGGCCCGCAGCACCACCAGGCAGGGCACCAGGAGGGGAGCCACCATTACGACACCACCGCTTTCACTCGTTCCGGCAACTGTTGCGTAAGCAGTTCCTGGATGCGCCGCTCCACCTCGGCGGCGATCACCTGCTCAATGTCCCCGGCCGGGCCGATCGACTCGATCCGGGCGTTGCGGAACACCCGCCACTGCCCGGTGAGCACGTCCAGGACCACCGTGTAGCCGGTCTCGGCGCCCATCGCCGCGAGCACCTCGGGCACCCCGATGTCCAGCCAGGTGGCCCCGTTGTCCGGCGAGTACTGCTCGCAGTCGATCGCGTCGCCGGCCGTGGTGTGGATCCGGATTCTCATGCCACCTGCCTGATCTCGACGTAACTGCCCTGCTTGACCGAGGTTGAGTTGGCGCTGGACGCGTTCTGCGCCCACTGCAGCGCCAGGGTGCCGGCCGCGGTGACCACCACCGACTTGCACCACTCCAGGACCAGCGTGAAGCCGGTGGAGGCGCCCAGGCCGTACACCGCGTCGGAGTTGCTGGGGATGCCGTTGAGCTGCATCGGGGTGATCGCGTCGCGCAGCGCGGTGTTGGTCGGGCCGGGCCCCAGGCAGAACCGGATCGGGGTACTCCAGGTGCCGGTGAACGACCACTGGGTCTTGAAGTCCTGTGTGTTGGTGGTGGCCGTGGCCACGAAAATGCCCATCTCCACCGACCAGGTGCCCACCCCCAGCGGAATGGCCACCAGGTCCAGGTCATTGGCCAGGGTGGTGGTGCTAACCCGGTCGGTGGTGGACGCCTTGAGGGTCACGTCGGGCACCATCGACTGCAGGGTGGCCACCGACAGCGGCCCGGCGGTCAGGGCGGGGTACTGGCTCACGGTCGGACACCTCTCACAGGGCGGCCACCAACGGCCGGTACACATGGACGGCGGCACCGGCGCTATGCGCCTTGACCACCCCGTTCACCGAGCGGGTCACGGTGAACGTCTGCGGACTGCTCGATCCCGAGATCGCCGTGCAGGTCATCCGCTCGCCGTCGACCACGATGTCGAAGTCGGTGCCCGAGGTGGACCAGATCGGCCCGGTCGTGGTGGTCACCGAGACGCTCGTGGCGCTACTGGTGATCGAGCTGGTCAGGGTTGACCCGGCGGTGTCGACCATCGTGGTGCCGAGCACCCCGACCTGCCAGGCCACCGCCGGGGAACAGGTCAGCGCCACCGTCCACGCGTCGGTGGACAGCCGCTCGGCGTAGCCCTCCACGATCAGGTCGATCTCTTCGCCCAGTAGCTGGTCGGGCTGGTTCGCCACGGTGATCCGGGCGCCGACCGTGGCGGCCAGCCAGTCATCGATCAGCGCGGCGTTACGGCCGAAGTTGAGTTCCAGCAGCGGCCACCGAAGGTCCGGCAGGGTGCCCAGGTAGGTGCGCCAGGAGGCCTGGTCGTCGCAGCGGGAGTCGGCCGACAGCGACAGCGAGACCTGCTCGGCGTAGCTGCCCACCGCCGTCACGCTGGTCGCGTCCACCGAGCGGGCCTGGCCGCCGCCGATCCGCTTGACCGTGACGTCGTTGCGGATCCGCTGGTCATCGTCGGTGGGTTCGGGGGCCTCGGCCAGGTGCCCGGAGTCAACGTCCAGGGCGATGTTTACCGCCGCGTTGTACCGGGCGGCCCGCGGCCGGTACGCCAGCCCGCCGCCACGCTCGTAGAGGATCCCCTGGTCGGTTTCCTCGACGCCCTGCAGCAGGTTGACGAAGCCGTCCACCGCCTGCACGCCCAGCGCCTCCGAGTCGGTGCTGGCCGGCTCGATCAGCACGGCGACGCCTTCCTCGTCGCACAGCCGCTCCACCCGGTCCGCGGCGGTCTCCCCGGCGTAGCCGGAGCTGACCAGCGAGAAGCCGGTGGTCACAAAGGGCAGGTCGTTGTCGCCGGCCCAGATGTGTCCGTACCCGGTCCCGGCGATCGGGCTGGACACCCGGAAACCCCAGATCCGCTCGGCGGTCCCGGCGTAGCTGCCGGTGATCGACCAGAAGTCGGTAGAGCCGGCCTGGTTCCAGGTCAACGCCCAGTTGACCGTGCCGCCGCTCTCGTTGGTTTCCAACTGGATGGCCGTCCAGGCGGTCGGGTCCACCACGAACAGCGCGGCCGTGCGCGCGACCACCACCGAGGCGTCGATGGCGTAGCCGGTGATCCCGAAGGACGTGCCGGTGGCGTCGATGACCCACTGGTAGACGGTGCCGGCGGCGAACCATTCCAGGACGTTGGTCTGCGCGCCGGGCAGCGACCCGAGCTTGACCATCGCCATGCCGGCGTAGCCGTCCGGGGTGTCGGGGTTGGCCACCAGGCTGCCGACGATCCGGGAACTGGAACTGTTCACCTTGAGCAAGGATTCCGAGCCGGCCAGGTCGGACTCGCTGGCGAAGCTCACGTCCACCACACTGGCCGAGTGCTGCGCGGTGACCGCCGAGCCGACGCTGGTCGCCTCGGTGGAGTCCTCGCACGGCCAGTACCCGGCCGGGCTCTGCGCGATCAGCTGCCGGTACAGCGGGGATCGCAGCGGCACCGAGCCCTGCTGCAGCCGGCGCAGCACCCCGTTGGCGACCACCGTGACGTACGAGTCGTTACCGGTCTTGTCCCAGCGCACCGGCCACTCGCTGACCAGCCCGTCGAACCGGACCGCCGAGGCGGTGTAGCTGTCCACCTTCACGGCCAGGCTGCCGACGTTGGTGTTGCCGACCACCCGCCACTGATACATCCCGACGCCGGACCCGGTGAGGTCGGTGTCCTGGGTCTCGACGTTCCAGTCACTGGGCTCGGTGGTGCCGTCCAGCCACGCTTTTACCTGCAGCCGGCCAGCGTTGGCCACTGCCCGGCACCGGATCTTGGTGTTGGCGCTGTAGCTGATCCCGGTGGCGGTGGCCGAGACCAGGGTAGTGAATGATCCGGCCACCACTTTGTGGATGCTCGCCTTGATCGTGTTGTCGGTGGCGAACTCGATGGCCAGCACGTAGAAGTTGTTCACGTCGGTGTAGCGCAGGATGGCCGCCGATACCCAGTTCGCGCCGGTGGTCCGGGCGCCGATCGAGGCTACGTACTCCACGTCGCAGTCCAGCGCGCCGCCGGTCGTGCTAACCGCTACCGCCGTCAGGTTGGCGCTGGCGTGGGTGATGACTCCCTGGCTGCCGTCGGCCGTCCACGAGCTGGTGGAGGTGTGCGACCACACGAACCCGGAGTCGGAGGTGCCCCAGCCGGACGCCGAGACCCGGGTGAAGGTGTCGTTCATCCGGTCGACCCGCACCTGCAGCGGGGTGTTGCGGGCCAGCAGGCCGTAGTAGGTGCCCAGCGCGTTGCGGGTGGAGTAGGTGCCGGACCGGTTGTTGATGGTCAGGGTGCACTTGCTCGGGTCGGCGTGGGTGGCCTGGTCGCGCCGGCCGGTCTCGATGGTGACCCCGGACCGGTACCGAACATCGGAGGTGATCTCGGTCCAGGTCCACGAGCTCGGCGACACCGGGTCGTAGCCGGGGGCGATGAACACGCGCACCGGCAGCGGCGCGGCGGGGAAGTAGCTCACCCGAAACTCAGCTCCCCGTTATTGATCCATTTGCGGATGAGCCGGATCATGTCGGAGTCGGCGCCGCGCACGTCCACCACCAGCCGGCCGCCCCCGCCGCCGAGCATCGCCCCGGGCCGAGTGCCCGAGCGGACCAGCCGCGCGGTTTGTTCGGCGGTCATGATGGTGCCGTTGACCGAGGGCATGAACAATTCCGGTCCGGCCTCACCGACCACGTACGGGGTGGCCTTGGCCACCGGGCCGCCGACCGCGCGGCCCTGCAGTTTCTTGCCGATGGCCACGGCCGCCGAGCCGACGCTGGCGCCGACCTGACGGATCCGGATGGTGGCCGTGTACGTTCCGGCGATCGCCCGCAACGACGAGTGGATCGCGTTGGCCTCGGCGATCCCGACGTCGATCCCGGACAGCTTGACGTTGGCCTTGTAGGTCTTGGCGAACGCGTCGCCCTTGCGGTGCGCCGCCTCCATCTGCCGGCCCACCTCGGCGATCTCCGGGGCGGTCATGCCGGCGGCCTTGAGGGTGGAGCGCAGCGCCGGGGTCATCTTGCCGTCGCTGGTGGCGGCCACCTTGCCGGCGGCATCCTCGAGCATCAGGGCGGCCTGGGCCTCTTTGCGCACCGCGTCGCGGTACTGCGGCGACTTGCGGCCGTGCTCCTCGAGCGCCTTGGTGGCCGCCTGCTGGGCCTTTTTCATCTTGTCCTGCGCGTCGAGGAAGCCGAACGCCGGGTCGGTCTGCGCCTTGAGCGCGCTGGCCAGATCCGACAGGGCGTTCACCTCGCCGTGGATCACCCGGGCGGACGCCTTGCTGGCGTCGCTCATCACCGCGGTGGCGTCCGCGGTGCCCTGGGTGGCGGCGGTGGCGTTCTTGGCGGCGGCCTCAATCGCGGCGTACTGGATGGCAGCGTCCCGGCCGAACGCCCCGATCTTGACCAGGAAGCCGAACGTCTCGGTCAGCCCGACCAGCACCGTGTCCAGGCCCTTGATCGTGCCGATGACCAGGCCGAAGGCCATGTCCAGCGCGGTCGCTGCGGCGACCCCCTGCCCGGACAGGTCGGTGAACATCTGGCCCAGCGCCCCGCCGATGCCGGACAGCCCCACCTTGATCGAGTCGATGACCGGCCCGGCCTTGGCGATCATGTCGGCCAGGCCGTGCACGATCTTGCTCATCATCTCGGAGACCCCGGCGGTCAGTGGCCCGACGAACTTCGCGGAACTGGAGAGGATCCGGTCCAGGTCCGGGCTCATCGCCTTGAAGGAGGCCCGCAACTCGCCCGCGGCGGCGACCAGCGGCCCGGCGAACGACTTGACCGCCTTGCCCTGCAGGGTCGTCTGCATGGTGGTGCCCAGGTCGGCGAACGCGGCCTTGACTCGCGGGTCGTTCTTGGCCAGCAGCGCGCCGCCGACCACCCCGCCGACGCCGGCCGCACCGATGATCGCACCGGAGATGGTGGCCGCCAGGAACGGCGCGGCGGCCACCGCCATCCCGGCCAGCGCCGGCACCATCGGGCCGGTGTCGCCGAGCATGCTGTCCAGGCCGTTGTAGATCCGCTGGCCCAGGCTCTTGCCGACCTGCGCCGCCTCGGCCTCGCTGGGCAGCATCGCCTCGAGGATGCTCTTGCTCTTGCTGAGTTTCTTGATCTCAGCCTCGGAGCTGCGCATCGCCTTGGACAGGTCCAGCCGGGTGGCCTTGTCGTCGGTCTCGGCGTACGCCTTGGCCAGGCCCTTGAGGTTCTCCTGGTGCTTGACGATCTCTTTGTCCAGGGTGCCGACCTGGCGCTTGGTGTCCTCGGCGGTGCGGCCAAGTTTGTCGAGGTTGCGGGCGAAAGAGTCGGTGGCCTGGCCACTCTTGTCCCGGGCCAGCAGATCCAGGATGATCTGCCGTTTCTCGTCAGCCACGCTCGCTCGCCTCCCTCAGGTACTCGATGTGCTCGGCGATGCTCAGTACGGACAACTCCTGCAGGCGGTGCGGGGCGATGCCCATCCGCAGACTGAACAGCGGCCCCACCGCAGACAGCAGTTCGGCTACCCCGCCGCCGGCATAGTCACCAAAGCGACGGTAGGTGTCGGGTCCGTCGGACTCGTGTCCGGCGAGGACACGTCGTCTTTTCCCAGGTCATCCATCTTGGCCGCGCGCCACTCGATGGCGAACGTCAGCGGGGTGAACGCGTCAAAGTCGCCGGCCAGCTCAGGTTTGACCAGCCACACCGCGGTCCAGGCGACCAGCAGGTCGCCGAGCACGCTGTGCCGGCGCAGCTCGGCCATCATGGTGCGCACCGGATAGCCGCTGGTCTGTTCCAGCTCGACCAGCCGGTGTGCCGGCAGCCGGACAATGGCCGACTCGTCGTAGAGGTACCAGTCCTCGCCGTACAGCGCGATGTCCGCGTCGTCGCGGAACCGGAGCTGCACGGGGTTGAGCATGTTGACATTGACTTGCACGGTCACAGCAGCCTCTTGGCAAAGTTGTCGATCACGGTGAGCATTTTCTTCTCGGCCTCGTCGGCCGCGTCGGCGGTGCCCCGGTCAAAGAACCCGGCCCGGATCCGGGTGACGGTCCAGGCCTTGCGGCGGCGGCCGAACACCGGGTGGCGCAGTATCCCGGAGTTCAGCGCGCCGATATCGCGCCGCTCGGCCTTGCCCTCGGCGTAGGTGACCAGTCGCAGGCTGGCCGTCCGGGCGCCGGTGCGCAGCTGGGTGCGGAACCGCAGGCTCTCACTGAACAGCGCCCGGTAGCCACCGCCGGCCGGCATCACCCGGGCCGATTCCTCGCGCACCTTGTCCTGTACCGGCTCGGCGGTGGCCTTGAGCGCCTCGGCGAACTCGCGACCCAGCCCCTTGTCGCCGACGGCCCGGATCCGCGCGGCCAGCACGTGTAACTGCGCGCTGCCGGACACCTCGAATTCCAGGGCCATCCGGGCGGGCCTAGTAGACGCCGACGGTGACGGCGCCGTCCACCTGGAAGCTCGCCGAGATCGGCACCTTCTCCTTCACGCTGGCGTCGATGGTGAAGCCGGTCATCCAGCACTCGCCGGTGAACTTCGGCTTGCCGGTGGTGGTGCCCTCCGGGCCGTAGACGAACGACGTGGTGGCGGTGGCCGTGCGGATACCGGAGAGCACCGTGTAGACGCCCGTGGTGGCCGTCGAGTCGTAGCTGCCCGCGATGGAGAAGGTGACGTTCTGCAGGCTGGGGATGCTCTTGGTGCCGGTGTCGCCGAAGGAGGTCACCTCGGACAGTCCGCGGCCACCCGGTAGCCCGGTCACCGTGTCCAGGTAGATCTTGATGGTACGCAGGGTGCCGCCGGAATCGTCCAGCTGGAAATCGATGTCCTTGCCGTGAACGAATGAAATCGGAATCGCCTCCTGTGTTACAGTCTAAGAATGGAGTCTCAGACTGAGTACCGATGCCAGTGCGGCTGCAATGGCGTGATCGAGCCACTTGCGTGGCATCGGTACAACGCGCCCCGGGTGATCCCTGGGCATAATCCGAGGACGTCCGGGAAGCGGCGCGTTGAGGTCCCTGCCGACATTCAGGCGAGGACCGGTCTGTGTGAGTGCGGGTGTGGCCAGCAGGTTGAGCGGGCCCGATTCACCAGCGTGTTCAAGGGGCAGTACAAGGACTATCCGGTGCGATTCGTCCGGGGCCACTCCATGCGGATGCCCGGTCGAGCTACAGCCTCCCGCAAGACATCCGGCAGGGTCCTGGCGACTGACGGTTATGTCCGCATCCGGATGCCCGAACATCCCAACGCCGACGTGACCGGATACATCTCTGAGCACCGCCTGGTCATGTCGGAGACTCTCGGCCGTCCGCTGGCGTCCGGTGAGAGCGTGCACCACATCAACGGTGACCGCGCCGACAACCGTCCGGAGAATCTCCAGCTCAGGCAGGGTCATCATGGCTACGGAGTCTCCTTTCGGTGTCGGTCGTGCGGGTCGCATGACGTGGAGTCGGCACGGATCTAGCGCGGCGCCATGGCCACGAGGAACGTGACCGAGCCGGTGCCGGTCACATCGGTGACCACCCGGACGTAGCGGTTGACGGTGGTGCCGTCGGCCACCAACTTGCGTTCGCTGCCGATCGCGGTCAGCGTGGTGAAACTGACCAGATCGGCCCACACCGAGTTGTCGGTGGAGTGCTGGATCTTGATGGCGGCGCTGGTCAGCCCCGAGTAGGCGGTGGCCGAGATGGCCACCTCGGCGCCGTGGGTGCTGGGTGTGCCGACCGTGCCGCGGTCCACCGCGGTGCCGTTGCCGTCCACCGTTTCGGCGCCCAGCGCGTGCACGATGAAGCCGAGCGCCACGCTGTCATCGGCCTGGGCCTGCAGGCTGGCCGACACCGCGTCCTTGACGCTGGCGTCGATCGCCCAGTCGGTGAGGTCGCCGACCGCGAACAGGGCGGCCTTGCCGATCGTGGTGCCTTCCGGGCAGACGATGATCTGTAGGCCGTTGTCGGTGCCGACCGCGCTGGCCACCTCGCCGTAGAGGTCGGTGCCCACCGCGTCCTGCGGGCCCATGAGCTTGATGTTGCCGCCCATCAGGCCCGGCACGAACCGGCCGCCGGTGTCGGCGAAGGTGGACACCTCGGCGTAGGCACGTTGGTGGTCCACGGTGGCCGACGCGACGGTGTTGGTCACGACTTTCTCATTGGCCAGCACGACCACGGACGTGCCTGGTACGAACGTCATGACATCACCTCAAAGACAAGCTCGCAGCCAAGATAGTCGACACCGTTATAGGTGATCTTCCCAACGCGCCGGGCGCCGGACAGCTGCACGTAGGAGACCAGGCCGCCCAGGCTCTTCTCGGCCTCGAGCGCCGCCTTGATCCGACCGGCGCCGCCGTCCGCGGACAGGAAGGACCGCAGCTTGCGCTGGGCGTTGGCCTGGTCGGCGAACGACACCAGCGCGGTGCCAACGATCGTCCAGGCGTCCGCGCCGCGGCCCATCGTGACGTCCCACGCCAGGTCGTCCAGCTCGAGCACCAGCGCCGGCACGGTCACCTGGCCGGGCACCTCCGAGTAGGCGGACAGGGTGAGCGCGGTGCCGCTGACCACATCGCCGGTGGCGATCCCGTCGAACACCGCGGCCAGCTCATCGAAAATGGCGTTGAGGTCGTAGTTGGCGGTCACGAGGCGACCAGCGCGGCGTGCCGGCGGTACGGGCGCAGCTTCGCCTCGGCGGCCGGGTTGTTGGTGATCCGCACCGCGTAGTCGCCGAACCCGGCGATGCCGAACGGCGCGTCCTTCAACTTGAGCTCGGCGGCGGCCAGGATCAGGCACGCCGACTGCACGTCCTTGGGCACCGCCGCCCACCCCCACTGGGCGGCCACCTTCACCCGGAAGCAGCCCAGCAGGTCCCGGCCCCAGGGCACGCCGGCGTAGGTGTAGTCCAGCCGGTTGTAGGGCCAGCCCGGCACCCCGTCCCGGATCCCGTTGACCGGGCCCACCCGGAACTCGGTGTCCAGCGTCCAGGCGGTCTGCGCGGTGTTCTCCGAGTACGGGGTGACCACCAGGCCGGTGGTGGTCCAGAAATCGTCGGTCTCGATGCCGTACGGTCCGATCGTGGCCCACCGGTCGGAGGCCACGACGTCGCGGGCGAAGGTGCGCCCGCAGTACCGGTCGATGGACAGGCTCACCGAGTCGAGTGCGTCCTGGATCAGCTCATCCTGGCTGGTGTTGCTGTCATCCAGGCCCAGGCGCGCCTTGAGCTGGGCGGCGCTGGCGTACGCCAGGCGGTCGGTGCCGCGCACGTCCCACATCACCGGCACGACGTCGGAGGCCGTCCCGGTGCCGGTCCACACCGCCTGCCAGCGTCCGGCCAGGGTGCACGCCACGTCCTTGGTGTATAGCCCGGCCGAGGTGCGGGTGATCGCGGCGGCGGCGTAGGTGTAGGTGGTGGACGTGCCGGCCGGGTCCACCACGGTCAGGGAGACGGTTGTCGGGTCGGTGGCAACCCCGTCCACCGTGAAGGTGTTGGACAGGGTGACCAGCTCGGCGCTGCCGGCGTACAGAACAGGCATTCACGTTCTCCCTAGTTCAAACCGGGCGTACTGCGCGAGCCAAGGATATGGGGCGTGCTGCCGGTGGTGGCGAACGCGCCCGCGCTGATCCGCTGCGCCGCTACGGCGGGGGCGCCCGCGCGCCGGTTGGTGGCCAGCCCGGTGCCGGTCCGGCGGGTGGTCAGGGTCGCCGCGCCGGCCGCGCGCACGGTCGACAGGTGGGCCGCGTCCGCGTCCGCCACCGCCGTTACCAGCACCGCCAGGACGGCGCCCACCACCCGCAGCGGGACGATCCCCGCGGCCAGGGTGGTGGTCACCGCGAGCGCCGCGGCACCGGCGGTGCTCCGGTCGTCGGCCGCCGTCACGGTGGTGGTGACGGCGAGGGCGGCCGCCGCAGGGCGGGTGCCGGCGTCGGTGGCGGTCAGGGCGGTGGTGATGGCCAGGGCGGCGGTCGCGTCCCTACTACCGACTGCCGCCGCCGTCAGCGCGGCCACCAACGCCAGGTTGGCTACCGCGGGCCGGGACGCGACCGCGCCTGCCGTCACCGTAGCGGTCAGCGCCAGTGTGGTGGTCGCGACCGCGGTGTACGCGGCACCGGCGGTCAGGGCGGTGGTGACCGCCAGGGCCGCGGCGGCCTGCGGGTTGCCACCGGTGGACGCGGTGACCGTGGTGGTGACCGCCAGGGCTGCAGCGGCGGGTCGGGTGCCGGTGTCGGCCGCGGTCAGGGTGGTGGTGACCGGCAGAGACGCGTCCGGTAGGGCGGTGTGCGCCAGCGCCGCGGTCAGGGTAGTGGTGACCGGCAGGCTGGCATCCTGCAGGGCGGTCCGGGAGTCGGCGGCGGTGATGCTGGTCGTCACGGCCAGCGCCGTGTCCTGCAGCGCGGTCCGGGAGTCGGCCGCCGCCAGCGCGGTGGTGACCGCCAGGGACGCGTCGGCCGGGCGGGTGCCGGCCGCGCCGGCCGCCAGGCTGGTGGTCACCGGCAGGCTCGCCGCCGCCACATACGAGCCGGTATCCGCGGCGGTCAGGGTGGTGGTCACCGCCAGCGGCGCGGCGGCGACCGCGGCGAGCTGATCAGCAGCGGCCAGGGTCGTGGTGACGGCGAGGGTGGCGCCGCCCACGGCGGTCCGGGTGTCCCCGGCCGCCAGGGTCGAGGTCACCGCCAGGGTGGCGGCAGCGGGCCGGGTGCCGGCGTCGGCGGCGGTCAGGGTGGTGGTGACCACGAGCGGCGCGGCAGCGACCGCGCTGAGCTGGGCGCCGGCAGTCAGGGTGGTGGTCACCGCGAGGGTGGCAGTCGCGGTCTGGGTGACCGCCCCACCGCCGGGCAGGATCTCGACCGCCGCGATCCGGTTGACCCCGGCGGCGGCGTTGGTGAAACCGAACGTGGTCGCGCCCGGGCTGGTCGTGTTGCCGGCCGAGCGGAACGCCGCGGCGGTGTCCCCGGAGCTGCCGTTGACCCGGCCCAGGCAGACGGTGCTGGCGTTCGGCACTACGGTCTGTGCGTCGGAGGCCCGGCCGAGCGCGCCGGCCACCAGGCTGCCGACCGTGGTCGTGGTGATCGAGACGGAGTACGCGGTGCCCCCGGCGTTCACCGCGGTCGCACCGGTCTGGCTGGCCACCGCGGCGGCGCCGGTGTACGCCTTGACCACGATGCCCAACCCGGACGCCCCGGCGCCGCCGGGGTCGTAGGTGACCGTCATGGCCGCGCCGGTGCCGATGTCTCGGGCCCACACCTCAGCCACACCACCGGTGGCCGACGCCTCCCCGGCCAGCCGGGTCCAGGTGCCGCCGAGCGAGTCGGTGACCGCCCCCAGCGAGCTCGCCGAGCCGGCGCCGTTACCCATCGAGCAGTAGGCCACCAGCAGGGAGCTGTTCGGCGGGGTGAGGCTGGCCGTGGTGACCGTGGTCGCGTTGGCGGTGGCATACGCGGTGGTACCGGCCTCGATCACCCCGGTGATCGGCCGGACCGCGATGGACGCGCCGGAAGGGGCCGAGGACGTTCCGGAGGAGAACGTCACCGTGGCGGTCTTGGTGCCGGTGGCAGTGGCCGTGGTCAGCGGCAGCGAGGCCAGCTCCATGCCGACGGTGGTGCTCGCCGCGCTGGCGTTGTCGGACTCGGCCTCCTCGTTCATCCCCGACGGCGGCGCCCACGTCATGGTGGATGTGCCGGTGCCGTTGCGGGTGGCCAGGAAGCACAGCAGCAGGCAGTTCGTGCTGGTCGGGGTGATCGAGGGGGCCTGGACGTTGGGATAGACGATGCCGGTGTTGACGTCGCTGACCGCGGTGACGTCCTCCGGGGTGATCCCGTCCGCGCCGCTGACGGCGACCGCGATGGCCACCTTGCGCGCGGCCGTGGTGGTGATCGTCGGGCCGGTGTCGCCGGCCTGCAGCACCCGCCGGAACACCGCGGTCTTGCCGCTGGTCGAGCCGGCCGGGGTGAACGTGGGCACCACCGCGGACCAGCCGGTGGGTGTGGTGATGCTCGCGCTGGTTGCGGTGAGGGTGACCCCGATGTAGCAGACGTCCCCCGGCTGCCAGCCCGTGGGCAGCGCGGGGGCGATGGTGGTGAGCGCCGTGTCGGTGACGGCGGTGGCCGAGGACCGGACGGTGGCGGCCACCTATCCGCCGGTCAGGCCGCGATCGGCGACTGGCTGATCGACATGGAGCTGAGCGTCAGGGTGTCGCCGGTCTGCACGGTCTTGGGGGCGGTCGCGGTGACCGAGAAGTAGAACGTGCCGGCCGAGCTGGCGGACCAGTCGGAGAAGTGCGTGACCGTCTCCGGGGAGGTGCCCGCCCAGGACGTCCAGCTCGGCGTGCCGCTGGCCGACTTGGAACCGGCGGACGCGGCGTTCCAGGTCTGCGAGGGCCGGGTGGTCACCGAGGACACGTTGGCGGTGCCGGACGCGCCCGGGTCGCCGGTGTGTAGCTGGATGAACGACCCGGCCGCCCCGGTGAAGGTGGTCCCGGAGATGACATTGAGCCACGCGTTGGCGGTGTTGACCGCCGAGAGCCCGACCGTCACGTCAGACCGCCTTTACAACGTCGGGCCGGTCCGCGAACCGATCCTTGATGGACGTGAGGTGCTCGAGCATGGCCGCGCCGGTGCCGGGCGCGTCGACCACCTGCAGCCCACACGTGTTGGTGGGGCAGCCGGCAGCCGCGCAGCAGTCCAGGTGCCGATCGGAGGACGCGGTATCGACCAGCTCGGCGAGCAGCCGATCCTGCTCGGCCTCGGGCAGGTGCGCCGCGTTGGCCATCACCCGCCGCGCCATGGCACCGCTCGGGATCGGAAAGATGTTGGCCACGTTGCCCGAAAGGACATGCCGCGGGTGGTCGTCCACCCCGCCGCAGAGGTCACAGACGCGCAACGCCCGCCCGTCACCGATGTTGGTCGTCAATTCCGTCTCCTGTCGCCTGCCCTGGTCATTATCGGTCATCGTGGTGCGGGGCCGTTACGACAGGCCGACCCACCACGTGGTGGCGATCGCGGTCTGCGTACCGATGTTGGCCGGCATCGCCGTGGTCAGGCCGGTGTCCGCGGTGGCGTACTTGAAATTGGGTGCGGCCAGGCCCACGTTGCTGACCCCGGCCAGGGCGGTGCCGGCCCGGGAGAAGGTCGGCAGGGTGGTGCCGTTGGCGTAGAACCCGACGTACACCGAGCTGCCGGACACCGCCTGCGCGACGCTCAGCGGCATGGTTTTCAGCCCGGTAGAGGACCACGCGGTGGACTGGTCCGCGGTGACCGCTCCGGCGCCCAGCAGCGCACCGGCCGAGTTGAAAATCGCCGCCAGGTTGCGGTTGGCGGTCAGCGTGGCCCCGGCGGTGCTGACGTGCATCACGATGTTCGTGATCACGGTGCTGGTGATTTTCACCCGGACCACGTGCAACAGGCCCGCGGTGGGCAGGATCGTCCCGCCCTGGATCATCGCCGGGTTGAACGTCCAGCCCACCATGTTGTGGTCGGCCGACAGCCCCTCAGAGGTCAGCACCGTGTCCGGGTTGTAGGTGAACGCGTAGTCGGTGACCCGGCCACCGGAGTAGGCCGGGGTGACCCCGCTGGGCATCGTCATCGTGGTGCGCCTCCCATGGCCAGCCGTGCGGTACGAGCAATCTCCTGGCCCTTGGCCTGGATCAACGTCTCCTGCTGCATCGCGTACGCGGTCTCATCCAGGAACACCCCGCCCTTGTGGTGGGTGGTCTTGATCGAGGTGTCCACCGCCACGCTGGCGCCGGCCGCTGCCACCCGCACGCAGAACGACAGGTCTTCGCTGTAGGTGCGGTCGGTGCCGTTGCCACCGGCGCCCTTGATGGTCATCGGCGCGAACGGTTCCGGGCCCAGCTCGGCGAGGATGTCCCGGTGCACCAGTAGGCAGGCGGCGCCGGTGCCGGCTACCTCTTGCCAGGCATCGCGCTGGTATTTGCCGATCGAGCGGAAGCCCTTTTCGCCGGTCTCGGCCACCTCGTGGAAGGTGTACAGGGTGGGGATGATCCGGAACCGTTGGCCGTGGAACGGGGCCGGCGCCAAGTCGGTGTCCCGCTTGATCGCGAAGCAGAGTCCGCCCAGCACCAGCGACTCGTGTTCGGTGGCGCTGGCCACCAGCCGGGCCACCGTGTCCGGGGCGAACCCCATGTCGGTGTCGACCATGAACAGCCAGTCGGCGCCGGTGGCCAGGAACTTGCGGGCCACCTCGGAGCGGCCGGCAGCCACGCCCATCGTGCCGGCCACCTCACGCAGGTACATGCCGCCGGGGCGCACAATGTGGCCGGG
>Ga0326721_10000116_pt1 | contig 41608 bp, 75 predicted proteins | sample SGPome_FD_203951 | JGI IMG/M metagenome (GOLD analysis project Ga0326721, IMG submission 203951) | Soil microbial communities from Southern Great Plains, Lamont, Oklahoma, United States - SGP_1_2016 | ecosystem: Engineered > Artificial ecosystem > Soil microcosm > Unclassified | place: USA...
CACTCCACGCGTACCCCGGAGCCGATGGCAGCGTCGTCCTGCGCGCCCACCTTGACCGTGCGCACGACCGGCAGCGAGATGCCGGTGATGGCCAGGCGGGTGACGATCGCCGGGGCCCCGCCGGTCGTGAGGGTGACGGTGACCGCTCGGCCGGATGTGCGGGACAGCGTGGCGGTCACGGTGCCGTCGGTGGTCGCCACGATCGACGCGTCGTAGAACGGGTCGGTGGCGGACGCCTCAAGCACCACGGTGTCGTTGGCGCCCAGGCTGATCGCGTCGTCGGAGGACCACACCACGGTGTCGGCGGCCGGCGCACGCTGATCGACGGAGAACGTCGCCGCGTTCGCGATGTAGGTCAGGCCGTCGTCGTACTCGCGCTTGGTGAGGACCTTCAGCGCGCCGCCCGGGCCGGCGGTCGCGAGGGCGCCGGTGAACGTGGCCTGCGAGACCATGCTCTCGGTGCGCGTGATCCGGTGGTGCCGATCGCGGAACACGAACGTTCCACCTTGCACGTAGGCGATGGCCGGCGGGCCCTCGGAGGCAACGAGCCGGTCGATGGCTGTCGCCGCGTCCTCGCCCTCGGCCCACCACCATGGGATCCAGGTGGCGCCGGAGTCGAGGTCGCGGCCGCCGGTCCAGCCGATGGCATCAAGGATCAGGCCGATGGCGGTGCCCGTGCGGACGCCGGCGTGCAGCGGCGTCGACAGTTTCTCCGCGCCAGGCAGGCCCCAGGCGTCGATGACGTCGAACCGGGCGGCCTTCGCCGGGTCGTCCAGGTCGATCTTCACCGACTTGCCGACGCCGACCAGCAGATCCGTGCCGAGGTAGGACACCTTCGCCTTGCGGCCGGAGGTGACTCGGCCCGCGAGCGGCGAGGCGGTGTTCGCGTTCGAGTAGCGCTTGTCGCCGTTGTCCAAGCTGAACTCGAACGTGCCCGAGACCATCGGCCCGTTCGCCCGAGCCGAGTCGCGGCCGTAGACCACCTCGAGGACGTCGTCGAGCACCTTGCTGGTGACGTCGTCGTACGGGCCGGTGAAGTCGCCGGCACCGGAGAAGTCGTAGCCGACGGCATACCCGTTGGAGGCCACTAAATCCTCCGCTTGTCCCGGGCTGCCCGGACGGCTTCGACGACCAGGTCCTCGGCGTCACGCTTCGACTTCACGATCACACCGCTGTGGATGTTCACGATGATGGTGTCGCCGGCAATCGCCCTCATGGCCGCCGGGCCAGCAATCGGCTCCGGCTTACCGGTGCCGTTGGGGATCATGTTCATGCCCGGCTGCAGCATCCGGAAGCCGCCGTCATCCATGGCGATGTGGTCGTGGGCGTTGCCGCCGGCGAAGTTGTGCTGATTCCAGACCGCGCCGGTGTAACGGTGCCGCCTGCCGTGCAGGCGGTTGAACTGCTGGTAAGGCGTGATGGCCTCGGTGGTGCGGCTGCCGTACAGCCGGTCCCAGCCCTCGGCCAGCTTCCGGCTGGGCGAGAAGTCTCGAGCACGGTCCAGAGCGTGCAGCGACTGGTTGCCAGACAAGGTCCGGGCACCCGGCCGGAAACCGGAAATAACACGGGCGGCCGAGTCGATCGCCTTCGCAGCCCGCTCAATCCATGGCCCGGTGCGCCCGCCGGAAGGTACCGCCGGGATCACCTTCGATAGCGCCAGCGCCTTCGGCATCACGTAGGAGTCGGACACGTCGACCGGGAACCGCATGTACTTCGAGGTCTCGACCGGAGCGACCAGGCCGCCGCGGGCGTATCCCGGCAGCTTGCCGGTTGCGTGCAGCTCCTCGAGGAAGCCCGGCGCCTGCCGCCGGACCTTGGCGGTGGTCTCCTTGTTCACGACCCACTCGCCGCCGTGCACGATGCCCTTGGGCTCGTACTTGCCGCCGTCGCCGGTATAGCCACCCGTGTGCAGCGAGCGCATCGCCGCGGTGCCCTCGTACCGCACAGCGTTGATGGTCTTGCCCTCGGCCAGGGCGCGCTGCGCGAGGTAGACCCGCTTCAGCTCGATGACGACCTGGTTGATGCCCTCGACGACGAGATCCGTCGCCTTCCGCGGCGGGATCTGCCCGTACGTCTTGATCAGGTCGCGGGTCTTCTTCTCATTGAAGCCGAGCTTGTCGGCCTCCTTGACGATCGCCGCGGTGCGGTTCTCGTGCTTCTTGCGCGCTGAGTCCACCGACTGGCCGGCGGCGATGTTCGCCAGGTACAGGTCATTGTTGCTGCCGAGCAGTCCCTGGAGCACGTCGCGGTTGGCGCGGCCGGCCGCCGAGTTGATGTCCAGCGTCGCCTTGTTCGTCTTCACCGACGACGACAGGTCGTCCCAGCTGGCCTGGTACGCCTCGTTCGCGTCGGTGTTGCGGATCGCCGCGCCGTAGAGGTTGTCCATCGCGGCGCGCAGCGCGTCCGAGGTCCGCGCCGCGGTGGTGTTCTTGCCGCCGAGCGAGTCGAGGGTGCGCTGCAGGCCCTGCTGGGAGGTGGCGAGCGCCTCGTTGGCGGCCTTCAGGCCCTCCTGCTTCTTCTTCAGCTCCTCGGCGGACAGCGTCACCTTGATGGTGGTGCCGTTCAGCTCGTTGTAGCCGCCGGCCAGCTTGCGAGCGGAGAAGGTGCCGCTCTCCATCTCGCCGCCGGTCAACTTCAGCATGGCCTGAAGTCCGAAGTCGCCGCCGATGGCCTTGTTGATCTCGTACAGCTCGGTGAGGGCGTTGACCAGCTGGAACGTCGACTGGGTTACGCTGCCGACGACGTCGAACAGGGTGCGGAGCGCGTCCGCGCCTGCGGCGCTGTTGTCGGCCAGGCTCGACATGCCCTCGCCGGCGCGCTTGCCGATCAGGGCGATGCCGTCGCTGATCGCCGCGATCGGCCCGACAGCATTGTCGACGAGCTTGCCCAGCGCCTCGCCCAGGTCGATGACGGCCGAGGCGACGCCGGCGGTCAGCGGCTGCACGAACGTCGACGACTTGGCGAGGATGCCCTCGATGTCGATCGCGCTGAGGGCCCGGCGGACCTCCTTGAGGCCGGCTAGGGCAGGGCCGACGAACGCGCCGCCGGCTTGGTTGAGGCGGTCGGAGAGCTGGTCGCCGAGGTCCTTGGCGGCGGACTGGACGCGCTCGTCCTTGGCCGCCAGCTTCAGGCCACCGACGACGCCGCCGATTCCCGCCCCGCCGATGATCCCACCGGCCACCGCGGCGCCCAGCAGTGGCGCGGCAGATGCGGCTGCGGCGGCCAGGCCGACCGACATCGGGCCGCCGATGGGGATCTTGGCGAGCAGGGGGCCGAGGCGCTGCGTCAGGCTGAGCGCGAGCTCGGGTGCTGCATCGCCGCCGACGTCGCCGAGGGTCTTGCGGAACCGGCCGATCTCCTTCAGTGCCTGCTCGGCGCGGACCTTGATCTCAACGGTGGAGGCGGTACGCGACAGCGCCTGCAGGCGCGCCTCGGTGGTGCCGATCGCGGCAAGGGCGGACTTCGGGTCCGCCTTGACGTCGATCGACTGCAAGTCCAGCCGCGCCAGCGCCCGATTGAGCTGGCCGCCGAGCTGCTTGCCGGCTTTGCCGCCGGCGTCCTGCCGAGCGAGCTGCGTCCTCAGGCTCGTGTCGAACTTGCTGACGTCCGGAGTTACCTCGATGTAGGCGCGGCGAAGGACGCTCACCGGTCACCACCGGGCGCGATGACGCCGTTCTTGATCGCCGCCGGCACAAGGTGCGGCCGTGGCGCCACACCCTCCCGGCCGTTCTCGACGATCCAGCCGTACCAGCCTTTGTCGCCCCAGCCGACAGCGAAGCCCTCGATACCAGTGTCCAGGTCGGTGATCTCCTCGACGGCGATATGCCGGGCCAGGTTGCCGGATCGCTTCGGGGCACCGCGCCGAGCGTCGCGCTGAACGGCCTTAGCGACCCTGCGTGCCTCGTCCTGCGGGCCGGCGCTGTTGGCGAGATCGCGCAGCGCCCGCGGGTCGCTGGGCCGGTTGTCGATGCGCACGGCAGCCGCCCTTCAGCCCGGAGCACGGGCGCTGTTGATCGCGTCGACCACGGCGCGAATGCGCCGTTCCTCGGCTATCTCGGACTCCAGGACCGGCGCGGCCAGCTGCTGGTGGAAGCCGCACAGGCCGCATTCGGGGTTGACCTGGCCGGGCTTGCAGTCGTCGCCGTGCTGGCGCCCCGCGCGCAGGTGCTCATAGGTGATGTTCAGCAGCAGCCGGGTGGAGATGTCGTTCAGCCAGCCGAGACCAGGGCGCCCGATGCCGAGGTGGGCGAGTCCTGGGTATCCGAGGCAGATGAGTTCGAGCTGTCGGAAGTTATGGGCAGCCCATCCGGCGAGGTGGGCTGCGGCCCGGTAGGAAAATCGACCTGGATACCTACCAGCGAAAATGCCAGCTTGAGCAGCTCTTCGATGGTGCACCTGCGGTCGGTGGCCAGTTCCTCAAACCGGTCGAACTCGGACCAGTCTGGATCAGTTTTGGAGGCCGGATCACCAGGGATGGTGAGGGCGTATTGCAGGGCCTTGTAGACCACGGCGAAACCCTCGACGCTGCCGATTTCGCCGTGCATGAGCGCGCCGAGTCGGATAACGAGCATCGGCGGGATGATGCCGTGGACGGTGAACTCACTGTCGAAGAAGTCGAAGGTGTCGCGTTCCGCTTCCGGGTCGAGCTCCCGGGCGGCCGCACCGAATGAGCCGAGCTTCACCGGGTCTCACCGAGCCCGTAGGCCTTGAACGCGGCCATGTACGCCTGCTGGAAGGCGGACGGCGCGTCCTTGAAGAGGGCCAGGACGGTGTCCTTCGGCAGGCTCCACACCGCGAACGTGAGCATGGCACCCGCGTTCGCCTTGAGGATGAGATCCTGCTCGATCAGACTGCCGCCCGCGACCAGCTCAGTCGCGGCGAACGCGTCGTCGGACAGTTCCACGGGCCCGTGCGAGGTCATGTCGAGCGGTGTCGGTTCCGGCATTGCTTCTCCTGTGGCGGCGCTGGCGGCTTGGACGGGACCGGACGCCGCCAGGAATCCGGTCCCGTCGATCAGGTGGATCAGACGGCCAGGGCGAGCGCGCCCGAGGTGAATCGCTTGTACGGCGTGGTGTAGCCGGTCGCGGGGATCTCGGCATTCATCTCGAACGACAGCCCGGCCTTGGTCTCGAAGCTGCCGCGCACGTACTCGACCTGAGCCACGTTGAAGACCTGCGGAAACACCAGGATCTCGTCGTTGCCGTTCGACTGGAACGCCAGCATCACGCGAACCTCGGCGTCGGCCAGCGGCGGCACGTACTCGACCGACTTCGTGGTCGTCGAGCCGGTGACGGTGGTCGAGCCGCCGTTCATGGCGAGCTTCCAGATCACGTCCGTGATCTCGTTCGCGACGAACGAGATCCGGCTCGTCTTGGAGGTGACGACCGTTCGAACCGCGTACTTCGACTCCGCGACACGGATCTCAGCGGTCTCGGTCGCCTCGGTGTAGGTCATGCCCGCGTCGGTCGGGCCGGCGTCGAGCCAGTTCGTCCACGTCGGGTTGAAGATTGACCCGACTGCGGCGAACGACGGGATGGCGGTCAGCAGCGGCGCGTACCGGATCCGGCCAGGGCCGGTCTGGATCGCTGCTGGAGTGATCGGGGGAACAGCCACGGATCAGCCCTCCGTCTTGGTCGCGGTGGCGCTGTCCGAGCCGGAGCTCTTCGCGCGCGTGCCGGTGGTCTGGAAGTCCTCGACCGGACGGCCGGTGATCTTGGCCTGGACCTCGGCGGCGGCCTTGGTGCCGAGCGCCGCGACGTGGTCCTGCCAGCCGTTGTCGTTGACGGCCTGCTCGGTGATGGTCTGGCCTTCGGTGTAGGCAAGGACGCCGCTGGGGGCGATGTCCTTCACCACAAGGAAATGGCGCTCAGCCACGGTGCTCCTCCTGGTCATGCGGGGTGAACGGTGAAGGCCACGTCACAGCGGTAGCGGGGCCGGTTGGTGTCCTCGTCGGGCGACCACAGCGGTGCGAGGCGCACGTCAGCGCCGGTGACGTGGCCGTCGGTGACGGCCTGGCCGACAAGGTCATAGGCGGCGCTCGCGGCGGTGCGGGCGAGCAGGTTCGCGGCGGCCTTGTCGCCGTCGTCGCGGGCTGCCCACGCGGAGAGCTGGAACTCGACGGTGGCCTCCCACGGCCACGGCTGCGTCCCGCCGAGCGCGGTCACCTGCAGGCAGGCAAGGTCGGTGGCCAGCTCGGTCGAGACGCGGCCGCCGATCAGCGGGGTGAGGCTGGCGTGAGCGGCGAGGAAGGTGACGAGTTCTTGCTCCATGTCCGGAAGCACGGCAAACGCCACAGCTCACCTCCGGCACTGGCCTTAAGCTGGGCGGATGCTGTATTACGCGCCTGCCGGGACGTCGATCGAGGACCTGAGTACGTGGACGCCACTGGGTGTGGCCGAGCCGTTCGAACTGCCGTACGTGCCCACCGACCCGCTCGACGAGGTGGACCTGGCGCCGCTCCCGTTCGCCGGACGCACGTTCAGCGCATCCGTCACATTCCCGCTGGCCGACTTCAACCCGTACGGCTACTGGGTGCTCTTCCGCCGCCGCCACCCGCGCGTAGCCGCTATGCACCGCGCCTACCGCCGGAAGACCCGCAGGCGCTAGCCCGTCGTGACGCGGCGCAGCATGGCGCGGACGTGGTGCAACTGGCCCTGCCGGTACGAGCGCATGACGTCGCCGTCGACCTCGTAGGTGTCGCCGTCGAACACGACCCGGTCCGTCGACTCCAGGTCCAGGGTGTGGTCGCCGAAGATCTTGCCCCGGGTGATGGTCTTGGCTTCGTCGCCGATCACCTCGTTGACCGACTTCGTCGACCAGTGCACAAGGAAGTCCGTCTCGGTGGCGGCCGCCCAGTTGCGCGAGGAGTTGCCGTACCCGGCGGAGACCAGCGGGGCGCGCAGGCGGGTGATGGTGTCGTGCAGCTGCATCACGCCTCCCTCAGGGCCTGGGTATGGTGCCGGCGTATGGGCGGACGACGACACCGGAATACGGGCGAGGGATCCGCTTACGCACCCGTGGCGAGTGGGCCGCGCCGGTCGCGGTGGCCACGCCTGCGAGCGCCGAGCCAGGCCCACCGATCAGCACGCTCGGATCGACGGCTGCACCGGTGGACTCCGCGGCGCCGGCGAAGACCTGAACCGCGGCGGTCGCACCGTTCGCCTCGGCCGTAGCGGTCGCCTCGCCGGCAGGGGCCGCCGTGCCAGCGAACGTCGAGACCGTGGGGTCGAGTGCCTGCCCGGTCGCCGTGCCGACGCCCGCGTCTACAGTCATCGCGGTGGTCGGCGTCTGGGCCGTGCCCGATCCGGTCGCTTCGCCGGCCGGGGCGGACGCCGACGAGCTGGTCGTGACGGTCGGGCCGGACGTGGTGCCGACCGCGGTGGCGTCCGCTGCGTTGGTGCCGAGCGCAGCCGCGGGGTCCTGGGCTACGCCGGCGGCGGCCGCGGCGGTGGCGTTCGCGCTGACGGCGGAAGCGGTTGAAACAGTGGCGTCGAAGGCGGCGGCCGCGCCCTCGACCGGGTTGTCCGCGATCAGGTCCAGGCTGATCGACGCCCCGGAGTCCCACTCCGCCGTGCCGACGCCCGTCGGGGTGCCGGCGTTGACGGTTGAGCCGACCGACGGCGTCTGGGCCGCGCCGGTCGCGGCCGCGGTGGCAGTGTTCGCTCCGGCTGCGGCGGCCGGTGTCTGCGCGCTGCCGGTCGCGGTGGCCTCGGTGCTGTTGGCGGCGATTGCGGCGGTAGGGCTTTGGGCCGCGCCGGTCGCTGGTGCCTCACCGGCGGACGGGGAGCCGCCCGCGGCGGTGGAGAAGACGACATCGACGAAGTAGCAGGAACCGCCGCCGTTGGAGTTCGGGTAGCCGAGCGTCGCGTCGATCCGGTACGTGCCCTGGTCGATGACGAAGCCGCCGACCGTGTCGCCGTCGGCGTCGGCGGTGATGTCGCCGTTGACCAGGTCGGAGGTGAAGAACGACGACGTCGCGACGTAACGGCCGTCGCCGGAGAAGATGACCGCCCGGTACGGGACACCTGCAGTGACCGAGACCGGTGTGATTGGGACTGTGTTCCACGCGCTAGGCGTCGGCGCGCCGCCCATCGTGGCGCTGCCGAGCAGCGTGCCCGTGCCCGGGTCGGACCCGTCAACCGAGTAGAACGCCGCGGTGTAGGTGCCAGAGACACTGCTGCTCGCGTAGAACGCGATGTCGGAGACCTGGCCGGCCTGCGCGAAGCGGACGGTCGTGGCGGTAGCGATACCAGGCGCGCCGTCGGAGAAGCTGCCCGCCGGAGTCTGGCTGGTGAACAGCGACTGCGTGCCGCTGCCGGACGTGCTCACCGTGGGGGCGTGGGCAACGCCGGCCGCCGTCGCCTCGCCCGCGGCTGGCGCGCCCGAGGACGAGGCTGTCGCGCCGAACGCCGTGCCCGCGGCTGTGCTCTCCGTGGCGGCGACGGCGACCGCGGTGGTCGGGGTCTGCGCTGCGCCCGTGCCGGCAGCCTCGCCTGCGGCGGGGCTCGCACCGGCCGAACCGAGCACCTCGACGGCGGCGACGGTGAACGCCGTACCGGGCAGGCTGGTCGTGCCGTACGCGGTGGTGCCGGTCGCGCCCTGGTCGCCCCAGTGCGCGACGACCGCGGTCGCGCCGGCATTCGTCTGGGCGACCAGCTGCGTCTGCCCGGCCGGAGTCCAGCCGATACCGCTCGTGCCGGAAGCCGACCAGTCGGCGGCCCAGCCGACGACCGCGGAGTTCGCCTGGGTGCGGGTGACGCTGACCGTCTCGGTCCCGTCGACACCCGCCTTGTTCGTCCGCGCGAACCCGGTGCAGCCTCCGTACGCGAACGCGTAGATGCCGCGCATCGCCACGCCGGTACCGCCGGCCCGGGTCGCGGTGACCGCACTGGAACCGGACGAGCCGGCCGTCGCCGACCAGGCGTGCAGCCAGCACGAGTTGCTGGGCGTGACCGCCGAACCCAGCGCGGAGAACGTCAGGCCCGTCGCGGTCGGGGTGTTCAGGGTGAAGCTCTGGTCCTCGGTCATCGCCACGACCAGGATCCGGTCGCCCGAGTTCCAGGTCAGCGTGCCGGTGACCTCGCTGACCGCGGCGTTGTCCGTGTAGTCCGAACCAGCACTTGAGGTCAGCGTCGGAGCCGCCACGCAGGCCTCCTACGGCGAGGGAATCGACTCGCCGTCGACGAAGGCGTTGTCGGTCCAGGTGATGCCGGTCGTCTGCTCGACGTCGATCGGCCCGAACGCGTGCTCGCGGGTCCACCGACACCCGACCACCGTGACGTTGGTGATGTCGCCTGCGCCGGCGTCGCCGCGGAACTGCATCGCGTACCCGCCGCGGTCGAGGCCGCAGTACCGCACGTCGATGTCCTGCGCGGCCCCAGCTTCAGTGCCGACCCGGAACGCCTGACTCGCGCCCGGCCCGGTGCCGGCGGAGATCCACGAGTGGTAGAACGTGGCCCGACCGATGTCAGTGCACTGCACGCCGTCGGAATGCATCTCGGCCGTGGCCCCGAACGCGACGAAGTTGGAGCCGCTCGCCACGCAGTAGTACCAGCCCGACCAGGCGTCCTCCGCGCCGCGCATGTCCGAGTCGATGACCCAGCAGTGGCCGCCGAGCAGGCACTTGTCGGTGGTTCCGAGCCCGCCGCCGTCGAAGTTGCACCGGTTGAACACGACCAGCGGCTGCATGACGTTCGCCGTCGCGCCGGCCCCGTTCACCTCGACACACCAGTTGCCGATGCCCTCGAACGAGCACTCGTCGAACAGGTACGTCACGCCCGACCCCGGCCCAGGGGTGATGGTGTCGGTGAAGCGGATGTGCCGCCACACGCTGACGTCCAGCTCGACGCTGGCGGCGGTGACCGGGTGCGTGATGACGAACGTCTCGGTTGCCGTCGGGGAGCCGAGAGTGGACCGGCTGGTCAGAGTCGTGCCGGTCGGGACGCCCACCTGGGTGCCGCGGGTGAACGCGGCTGTCGGCGCCGCAACGTCCGGCGACAGGTTGAAGTGGGCCGTGTTCTTGACCGCGACGGGCATCAGACCGTGATGCGCAGGATCCCGTTGGCGGCCCACACGATCGTGAACGTTCCCGCCGTGACCGACTGCGCCCCGCCGAAGCTGTTGAAGCAGACGCCCTGGTCGGCGATGCCGCCGGTGCCGGCCGTGATCGTGTCGTCGTAGACGAGGCAGCCGTAGGCGTTCGACAGGGTGACGTTGCCGCCGCCGGCCGTGTCGGCGGCGTCGAACATGAACACGCCGGTCGCCGGGTTGGTCAGCGTCTTCGATGCTAGGGTGCGGCCGGTCGCCGTCCAGTTGGTGGCGTCGGTGACCTCGTTGCCGGTCGTCCACGTGCCCGTGTTGTAGCCGGTCGAGGTGAGCGCGGCATCCTTGTCGGGGGTGACCGTGTTGTTGAACAGGGCCACCTTGACGGTGTCCGCACCCAGGCCCGCGTACCCGGCCGGGAGAACCGCGGCGGTCTGACCCTGGCCGAAGATGGCGAGGGGCCAGGCCCGGAAGATTGCGCTGCTACTGCCGAAGGCCATTACGACCCGTCCTCTCCGGTGGTCTGGCCGTCATCGGCCTGGTCGTTACAGTCGCGCTCATCGACGCGCTCGTCGTCCGGCTCGGGAGCCGGAGTGTTGTCCTCGGTGCGGACCATCGGGTTGAAGGCGGCCCCGCCTGCGTCGCTCATCCGAGCCTCCCGTGCGCCGTCGGCGCGTACACCGTCACGTCGTTGCCGTCGTCGCGGGTCGTGACCACAGCCATGACCGGGCGGCCGTCGCCGTCGTACTGGACGTCCTCGCTGCCGATGTAGTCCTCGCGTTCGACCGCCTCGACCTTGGCGCGGGTGCCGGCCGGGACCATCGGGGCAGAAAGGCCGGCCAGACCGGCGCAGTTGTGGAACCGGGAGTGCGGCTGCGCCTCGCGGGTGACGTCGATTGCCGGGCAGTTCGGGCATTCCCAGCGGCGCTCAGGCACGGTCAGCAGGGCAGCGCGCATCAGGCCTCCAGCGTCGACGGCACGGCCGTCCACGACCAGTCCGGCTCGGGGAACGAGTACACCGGCGTCGAACCGGTCGAGTACTTCTTGCGCGCCGCCTCGAGGATGTCCGCGCGGCGTGCACGGTTGAAGGTGATGGCGTGGTCGTCGATTGTCTCCGATGCGTACCCGGACGGGTTGCCGTAGGCCATCTCGGCCAGCTCGAGCGCCCACGTCCACAGGTCGTCCGGGACCGGCTCGGTCCATTCGGACAGCCCGGTGGCCGACCCGAGCCACCCCGATGCGACCCGGCGCGCGTTCGTCGCCGACTCGGCGTCGAGCTCGCGCTGCATGTAGCTGGCGAGCTCGGGCAGGGTGAACAGGTCGGCCACGGCGGGTCAGTCCTTGTTGCCGGCAGCCGGGCGGGCCCCCGGCTTGGCGGCGGAAGCCTTGGCCGGCGGTCCCGGCTTCGGAGCCACCGGCATGCCGGCCTGGTCGAACTGGACCGGCTGGCCGACCGGGACCGCGGCGTCGGCATCGTCCGACCCCTGCTCGGCGACCATGCCCTTGCGGACGAGCTTCTCGACGTCGTCCGGGTGGGTGTCCTTCGGCAGCACGCCGCCGGTGTAGAACTCCCGCACCACGTCCGAACCGAAGTCGTCCTTCACGCGCGCCGTCAGGTACGGCGCAGTCACGACGAAGCCCATCAGGACACCACCCCGGTGATCTCCTCGCCAGCGCCGGCTTCCTGCACGATCGGCACCGTCTTGCGGCGACCCTGCAGGTCCCAGGCGTCCAGCTCTTCCTGACGGATCGACTTGATCTGAACGGCCAGGTCGGCCACACCGTAGCCAGGCGCGCCGTCGACCTCGTCAGCCATGCCGCCGAGCATGTTCGAGTCGACCACCAGCGCGGTAGTCGTCAGCGCCGGCGTCTTCAGCACGGTCAGCCCGGCGACGGTCTCGATCATCCCGGTGTAGATCGGGTTGTCCGTGGCCTCGCGGCGCCGCAGCGTCGCGATGGTGTCGTTGAGCATCAGGTAGGTGTAGGCCTTCGGCGACACGACCAGGGTGTCCGGGCGGTAGCCCTGGTTGCGGTCCTCGATGCGCTGCACGGCGAGCAGGATGTCGTCGAGCGGCTTGCGGGTCGCGAGCGTCGCCGAGTCCCAGATGCCCGTCGTGGCAGTGTCCGCGAGGGCCGCCTGAATCGCTGACATGGTGACCGCGTCGACCTGGCGGATGATCGAGTTGACGACCTTCTGCATGCTGCGCGAAATGGCCTGTCCGCCGTAGACGGAGCGGGCGATCTCCTCGTCGGTGAGGCGGGTCTTCTGACCCCACTTGACGATCGCGGCGACCGCGGCCGTGCCGGTCGGCAGCGACGCGAACGGGTACTCGGACCCGGGCGCCACGGCCTCGACGGTGCGGTCCGAGACGAACGGCTCGGACTGCTCGTAGGTGACGGCGCCGCCGCTCGAGCGGAACCGCTGGGTGAGGATCTGGTCGGACACGAACCGCAGGTTGCGGAACGTGCGCAGGATCCGGCCGATGGCGGTCGGGTTCTGCAGGAAGCGGCTGATCGACAGCGTGTCGCCCGAAAGGGTGGGCGCAGCTGCCGGGTAGGTAGTGGGCACTGCTTACTCCTCTCGGGGTTACCGGCGGCCCTGGACGCGCAGCAGCAGCGGCGATCCAGCGGCGGTGGTGGTGGCGGTGCCGATGAGCGTGCCGGCAGCGGCAGCGGTCGCGATCGTGGCGGTCTTGACCTGGCCGTTGGCATCGGTGACGACGCCCGCGCCGGTAGCCAGCGCGCCGGAAGCTTCGAGTTCGTGGATGACGCCGTCGATCGGCCACACGGTGACCTTCGCGCCGGAGCCCGCGTCGAACGCGGCCACACCCACGACGTCGGCGGCGTCGGCGCCGGCCATCGCGACGGTGCCGTTGCCGGACTCGACGAGCACACGCCGGCCGGTCACGGCCGCCGAGGTGGTCGCGGTCCACGGCTTGGCGCCGCCGGTGAAGACGGGCTGGTAGTCGGCCATGGCTCAGGCCCCCTTCGTCATGGAGCCGGGCGGGAACAGGCCCGCGTACTCGCGGTCGAATTCCTTGTCGTCCAGGTCGGCGTATCCCGACGCGGCGATCGCCAGCGCCGAGTTCGGGGTCAGGCCCTCGATGAGCGCCTTCGTGCCCTCGGGGTCGGCGAGCCACAGCTTCGCGAAGTGCGGCTTCTGTGCCGGGGTGAACTTGCCCTGCTCGACCGCCGACGCGATGACCTTGTCGGCCTCGTCCCGCTTGGCCTGGTCGACGTGCGCGGCGAGACGCTTGATGGTGTTCTGCGTCTCCTCCCACACCGACGAGGCGATCAGGACGGTTCCGGGGGTGGTGACCGAAGAGGCCGACACCAGCTGCGGCTCGGGCTCCGGCGTGGGCGCGGGAACGGCCGCCCGGGTGGGGTTGGGAGCCGGCTTCGGCTCGGGCTGGGACGCGACGAGTCCGGCCGCCGCGATGGCCGCGGTCACCTCGTCGTCGGAGGCGCCGTCCGGAAGGCCGGCCAGAACCTCTCGATACTTGGCCAGGTACATCCCGGCTCCTTCCGTTGGTGACGGTGGTTCGACCCCCGCGGGGGTTGCTTCGGTGCTGGCGGCGATCCACTCGGCGCCCGATTCGGCGGCCGCGGCGGATACGAGTTGGCGCAGGTCGGACAGCGACTTCAGCACCGGAATCCCGGGCGGAGTCGAGCCGAGCAGCGCGAGGCGAGTCAGGGCGAGGGCGTACTCGCGGCCCTTGAAGGTGACGCCGGCAACGCCCTCGATGGAGCGGTGCGGCCAGCGCGCGGGCGCGGCGGCGGCGACCCACTCGTCGAGCTCGACCAGGTCGCCGAGCAGCACGGGGCCGTCGTCGTCCTCGTCGTAGCGGACGTTGGACAGCCACCCGAACGCCGGGTCGCCGTCGAAGCGGCGGTCCTGGTGGCCGAAGCCCAACGGGATCTGCTGGCTGCCGGACGCGGCGTAGAAGTCGGCGGCGTCGCGCAGCATCGCGGCGGTGAATTCGCGAGGGCCGGACGACAGGTGCCAGGTGCCGGGTCGGGCGAGTTCGACGCCGAGGAGCTCGGCCATGTCCCCTCCGTGGGTGCGCTCGAGGGATGCGGTCACCGGTTCGGCGCCCATGAGGTTGGTGATGGCCTTGGTGAACTTGCCGGCCGCCGAAGCGGAGTCGATGTAGAACGGCTCGCGGCGTTCGTCGGCACCGTCGGGGGCCGGGTCGATCGCCAGCGACCATGAGCCGCCGGGGCCCAGGTCGGCGCCGCCGGGGGAGTAGTCATCGCCTTCTTCGCGGGTGAGCTTCCAGTTCACGTCGCCCCATGCGGAGCCACGGACGACGCCGGATGCGATATCCGCCTCAGGGCCGGGCCACTGATCTGCCGGGCGGTCCTGCTTGTGGGCCTGGCGCAGCTCGCCGCGGAAATCCGAGACGTTCTGCCTGCCGTCGGCCGCCGCCTTCGACACGGCGTCGCGCAGCTCGCGCGCGCCGGCGGCGTCCAGCTCGACGGTGCGGCCCTTGTTCTCCGCCCGCCACGCCTTGGTGTCGTCCGGGTTGACCACGCCGAAGCGGAGCCTGGAGCCGCCGGGGCCGTCGATGCGGGCCATCACGACGGATTGGTCGCCCGCGCTGTCGTGGATCCGGGCGCTGCCGCCGAAGGTCTCGCCGGGGCCGAGCCGGATGCGGCCGGCGAGCTTCAGGGGGTCGCCGGCCGGACCGGGAATGCCGTCGGACCACTGGCCGTCAGGGTCGCGCTTCTGACCCGGACTCCAGGCGGCCATGATCCGCTCGGTCATGACGCCGGGGCGGGGTCGATTCCGGGCAGTGTCGGCTGCGTCGCTCGCGACGGCGCGGTGGTCGCCTTGTCGATGGCCGGCAGGCCGTACTGCTGGCGCACGGTCTCCTTCAGCACGTCGTCGGCGGTGATCAGGCCCGCGTCGACGAGCGCCTTCAGCGCCTGCGCGGTCGCGGCCTGCCTGCTGCCGATCTCGTCGAAGACGACCCGCGGGGCGGGTTCAGTCGGGCCGAAGTTGATGTCGACCAGGTCCTCGACGATGTGCTGCGTCGCCGTGTCGGCGATCTGCTGGGCGAGGGTCTGCAGCGACAGGACGAAGAAGTCGGCGAACGTGGTGCCGAGCGCCCACGAGCCCGTCTGCGTGCCCAGGTTCAGGAAGTGCGCAAGGACGGCGCGGCCGATCTGCTCGTCGTGGTAGCGGATCGACGGCAGCGCCTGCGGCAGGGTGCCCTCGACGCCGCGCAGCACCATGTCGGCGGTGTTTGCCACTGCAGAACCCGCGGTCTCGCCGGCGCGCCACGCCCTGGCCATCGCCAGGCCGGCCGACAGGTCTTCCTCGCCCTCGGCGGCCTTGTACAGCGGGACGCCCATGCCGTTGCGCTCGATCGTCTGCGCATCGACCCTGAGCAGCCGGTCCTTGATCAGCCAGTGCTTGTACGCAGGGCGCAGCAGGGAGAACCCCAGCCAGTTGCCGCCCTCCTTCTCATGCACGTACGCCACGAGGCGGTCGACCGGGATGGGCCGCTGCCGCGTCGAGGTCATCGTCGAGTACTGGGTGATGGAGACCAGACCGCCGTCGGGGGCGACCTTGACCTCTTCGATCGTTCGCGGCATCCGGGGCGCCAGCTTGCGCAGCCTCGCCCGGTCGCCGCCCTCGTCGGGCCGGTAGACCTGCTCGAAGTACATGTGTCCGAACGGCAGCATCAGCAGCGCGTCACGTAGGTGCTCTGGCCACGAGAACCGGTCCCGGGTGCGCAGCGTCGCCTTCGGCTCCTTGCCGACCACGGGCAGGCCGAGGTTGTCGGCGACGAACTGCGTCACCCGAGCCTTCGCGCCGGCCGGATCGATGCGCCACGGCGTACGCCGCACTGGCAGCGTCACCGCGCGCAGCACGCTGGCGACCTGCGCGTCCTGCCGGCGCATCTGGTCGTAGACGGTCACCGACAGCGGCCATTGCAGCTCTGGCGTCGTCTCGGTCTCGTCGTAGTTCCACCAGTTGCGCGCCTCGGTGGCATAGCCGATCTCGTTCTTCGGTGCGACGACCACGGGCCACCTCCTCGCGTCAGAAACCGGCAGTCGCCAGTTCGCTCGTCTCGGACCGACCGGAGCCGGCTGCGATCACCTGCGGTGCCGGCGGCGGGGCTTGCGGCGGCGGCGACACGGACAGGCCCCAGTGGGCGCCGGTCGCACCTACCAGGGGGCTGATGTCGGTCTCGGACTTACGTCGCGACCACGCCCACAGGCCGTCGCCGATCTCGCGCCGGCCGGCCGAAGCCACCGCGCGGTTCAGTGCCGGGTCGTCGAGGTGGCGCAGGCCCTTGTCGGTGACGACCGCAGCGAACGCCTCGCAGGCTTGGCCGAGGTCGCGGGTGGACATCTGCCGCGGCTCGATGCCGTGCGCGAGCAGGTCGGGCAACAGCGCGCCGGCCGGGCCGCCCGGATCGAGGATCCAGTCGATCGGCTTGTGGCGTTGCAGCTGCACGGCGCGCGGTGCGGCCCAGTCGGAGCCGGCGCCGTGCGCGACGACCTCGATATGCGGCAGGCCGTCAGGGCGGTACATGGCGGCGACGATCGCCACCGACCTCAGCCCGGGCGACGCGTCGATCATGAACACCGGACGACCGTTCGGCTTGGACTTCTCATCCTTGCAGTCGGACCACGCGGCCAGCGGCAGACCGCCGACGCCGGCCGGCTCGGTGAACCAGCCGAGGCGCTCGCGGCCGAACTCCTCGGGCGGTAGCGCCCGACGCTCGGCGCGGATGTAGGTGACGGCGATCCGGCGGCCGAGGGACGGGTTCGCCAGCCGCCAGAGGTCCTCGTCGTCGAGGACGCAGCCGTCGGTGTCGACTGTGTGCGGGCATTCCGGGCCCAGCTCGCAGCCCGGGTGGTCCCAGGATCCGGGCGCGCAGTGCTCGATGTAGACCAGCGACGGGTCGCCGCCCTTGCGGCCGCGGTCCCGCAGGATCCGCAGGTGGTCTGAGCCGAGCACGCCGGCGCTCGATGCGTAGTTGATCTGCGGGTCGCCGGTCATTGAGCGCGCGGCGAGGGTCGGGAGCAGTGCGCCCATGGCCTCGGACGACAGGAACAGCGCCTCGTCCATCACGATCCGCTTGCCGCCGATGCCGCGGCCACCACCCTTGGACCGGGCCAGGAAGTCCAGCCGGGCGCCGTTGTGCAACTGCACCGACTCTTCGCCGTTGGCGTAGGAGACCTTCTTGACCCGCTTCGACAGCTCCGGCGTCGCGGCGATCATCCGGTCGAAGTCGTTGAACGCGTCCCGCGCGGTGCGGAACAGGTGCGCCGTCCACACGATCCGGTCCGGCGGCATCAGGAACAGGTCGAAGAGCACGACCGGCACCAGCTCGCCGCCGGTCTTGCCGTTCTGCCGCGGCTCCAGCCGGCACGTTTCCAGTGCCGCCCACCGGCCGCCCGGCCCGTACGACAGCATCGCGTCGACCGCGACCTGCTGCTCGGCGTCGAGCTCCCGGCCGGCGATCGCGGCCAGGTCGATCGCCTCGTCGGCGTACGAACCTTGTCGCGGCGGGATCCACAGATGCGCCGGCGCGACCGGCTCAGCCACCAGAGGCCCGCTTCAGCCGGCGCGACGCCAGCTCGTCGAGCGAATCGGCCTGCTTGGCGACGTCCTTGAGCGCGTCGGCCATGACCGCGCGGAACTCCTTCGACGCCGCGGCCTTCGCCGAGCCTGTATCGCGGCTGGCGCACACCTGAGCGGCCAGCTCAAGCGCCAGATGACCGGCAACGGTGTCTAGAACCCCGGCTGCGTCGAGTTCGCGGCGCGTGGCGTCCACCAGAGCGAATTCCGAGCCATCGAGCGGCGAAACGGGCGCCAGTTGGACGATGTTCGGCGATGAATCGGCGTTTCGCTGGCCTCTGGACGCCCTCTGGCGGCACTTGTTGCTGCACAGGCGGGCCCGGATGCTGCGCGCTTCGAACTCTTCGCCGCACTGATCGCAGGTAACCCTCACCGAGGATCACCTCACTCAGAGTTAGCCATCCCGGTCGATTTGGGTCGACCGAAAGTGACGCTCGGTGACTTTAAGTGCATGGGGAGAGAAGAGCCGCATCCTGCGGGGGTCCTATGACCTGTTGATCTAGATTTTTTCGGGCATCGCTCCGCAGTCGATAGCCCTGCGTAATCTCACGCTGTGTTACCAAGCGCGGCTGTGCTTGAGCCCTTTGCGCACTGCGTGGCTGTTCGCTGCGCCGGCTCTGCGGTTGCATCCCTGATGCTCGGGCCCGCTCCATGCGCTGCGGTCTTCGGTGTGGCCCATGTCCCACTGCTCGTGAGGCCCGATGCGCAGGCCGCAACGTGCGCAGTCCACCTGCCCACGCCTGACCCTGGGTGCCCAGGCCTTGCGCTGCTTCTCGTGGGCCAGGCCGTATCCGCGGGCTGCGGTGCTACCCGTGCTGGGCATGGCCACCACCTAGCGCCAGGTGTGAGCAGGGCGGCCCGGTTGTGTCCCGGCCCCTGGCCGCCCTGCTGGTCCCCTGCCGGGGGTCTGGATACGACGAAGCCCCCGGGCTGTGGCTCCGGGGGCTGTCGTGGTCTTGGCTCTGGGCACACTTCACCTGCCCAGATGGCGGCAACAGTACAGCGAGTGATCAGGTCAGGCAACTACCGTCGCTGAGCGTCATGCAGGTGGGGTGCCGAGGGTCTTGGCCAGCACCCAGACAGCGTCATCCTCGGTCGGGTGGGAGGCGTAGTAGAGCCATCCATCGTGGCCGCCTACCTGCTCGACCAGCCATCCGTCGGCGACCTTGCGGGCGTAGGCGATGGCTGCCTCTTCGGTGGTGAACACCTCGGGCACGGGGTCGGTGTGCCGGTCGCAGATCATTGCGACGTAGACCCGCCGCTGCGGGACGTTGACCCAGCTCATGCCGGGGATGGCACTCACGCGCTCACCCTCTCATCCTCGGCCGCTCGTGCGGTCCGTCGTGGCGTGTTGGCGAGCCGGTCGATGACGTCGCCGAACCGATACGTCGGCGAGCGCTCCTCGTCGGTGCCCGTGCTGCCCGCGATCCAGCCGTGCGCGGTCAGCCGCCCGCGTTGCACCCACATCGAGATCAGCTTGCGGATCTGCTCCGAGGTCCGCTCATCCCAGTAGGCCGCGAGGTGGCCTGCCTCGGCCGCGGTGAAGAGCTTCTCCCGCAGGGCGTCGCGCAGGATGTCGCGGCTGCGGGCGACGTGCCAGACCATCTGGCACAGCTTCTCCGGGCACTGCACGACGGTGCGCCCGTCGGGTGCGTAGAGCACCTTGCCGCAGTCGCACATGCCCACCAGTGCCTGGGTTGCTGGCCGGTCCACCAGCGCGCGCAGCCTCGTGCAGGCGTCGGTGAGCTCGTCGAACGCCTCGCCAGCCTCGGGCCGTTTGCGCAGCCAGTCGACCTGAGTGGCGAGCCACGCCGCGGCCTCACCGAGCGCGGACGGCGGCAGGCGCCGCTGGATGCCCGCGCAGCTGTCGTGCTCGCAGGTGCCGGCGCACAGCGGGCCGTGCTCGCAGGTGCCGGCGCACAGCGGGCCGAGCTGCGGCCGGCGTGCGGGCAGTTCAGTGCCGCGGGTCTCGCAGACGTGCCGCGCCCAGGCGGTGATGGTGTTGGCGACGTCGCCGAGACGCTCGGACGCGCCAAGGTCGACGGGTATGGGCTCGGCTCGCAGCCCTCCGGCCTTGGGACGTTCGACGCTGGCCTGCCATCCGAAGGCGGCGACGGGGTTGCGCCGGTTGACCTCGGCGCTGCGGGCGGGTTCGGCCTCGGGCTTGCGTGCGCTTCCGCCGGTCCCGTAGCGCGCCTGACGGGCCAGCACGGTCCAGGCATCCTCCGCGTGCCCGGCGGCCTCTCGCAGCTTCTGGGCCAAGCTGAGGGCGTCCGCGTGGCACGCGTATCCGTCGGCCGTGGGCCGCCCGCAGCAGACGCACGTCGGGGTCGTGGCGGTCATCGGTCGCCTCGCAGTGCCCATTCCAGGGCGGCGATGAGCAGCAGCGCGCCAATCGTGGCACCGGCCACGATCGAAGCCCCGACCAGAGCGGCCAGCCCGAACGACATGCCCTCGTCGACCATGAATGCTCCTGTCATTCCCGCCCAGATCAGAGTGGCGACGGTGGTGAGGACGATGAGCAGGCGGCGGTTCATCGGCGGGCCTTCCGTCGGTATGCGGCGTGCATGCGGCTGATGCGCTTCCGGGTCGGCATCAGTGCCTGGCAGCCGGAGCACTCGCGCATCAGGGCCTTGACGATCGAGTCCGGGTTCTGCCTGGTGAGCGGGATTCCGTCGCCCATGATCTCGGCGTAGACGGCGGCGTAACCGTGCTGGTTCACCGGCAGACCTCCGTGTGTTCGTCGGCGCGCTGGTTCAGCTCGGCGAGGGTGGGCGGGTCGTCGATCGTGGCGTCCCAGCGGCAGCGTTCGCATTCGAGCACCAGCTGCGGGTCCTCGTAGGTCGCTGCGCCCCGGACCTCGAAGCGCGTACGGCCCTCTGCGCCCTCAGAACCGTCCGACCCAGACTCGGGTACCCCTGGGGCGTCAGAGGCGCTCACGGGAGCGCTGAGAGGGCCGGGCGAGGGTCTCCAGCCCATCGCCACCATCGCCCGAACCACGGCGAGCGCGGTCTGTGGCTCGACGCCGGGACGTGCGGCCCGGACCCTGGTCGCCGCGTGCCGCAGCGCAAGGTCGCTCAGGGGCGCGCTGGATGGGCTGGACGGGGGGATGGCACGGTCGAAGGAGCACGGCCCGCAGCCCTTGCCGCCGGGTCGTCCGTGCGCGCATGGCTCGGCCTCGCCGTTGAGCAGCGCGCAGATCCGCTCGGCCAGCGCCTGGTCGCCGTTGACAACCACCGCGACGAGCTGGGCGCCGGGGTGGCCGTTGCAGGTGTCGAAGCAGTCGCCTCCGTGCTCGCCCTCGCGGACGATGGTGACGCCCCAGTGGTTGCCGGTGCGGTACGTGGTCACGGTCGCTCCTCGGGGTCGTGACACTCACAAAGGCACACGGTCGCGCCGCGGCAGGTGCTGTGATCGGTGTACTCGGCACAGGTGATCGTGAGTCCTAGGCGGGCGGCTTTCGCGATCGCCCGGTCGCGGATCTGCTTGCGCATGGCTCGGCGGCCGACAAGCTCGGTCGGGAAGCTCACGGTGTGTCCTCCCGGGGGATGAGGGCCAGGTTGCAGCCGAGGATGTCGAGGGCGGCCGTGAGCGTCGCGCCGACGGCCGGGTGGCCGCCGGTCTCCCAGCCGCGGAGCTGGGCGTTGACCGACGGGATGGCGCGGCCGGTGCGTTCGGCGATCTGCCGGGCGAGGTCGGCGCGGCTGATGCGGCACATCTCGCGGTAGTCGCCGAGGACGATCCCGACGAGGCGCTTCACGCGACGCTCCGGAGATGGGCCCGCTTGGCGCGGGGAACGGCGACGACGTCGTAGCCGAGGGCGTCGAGGCTCTCGATGAGCGCCCCGGCGGTCATGGCGCTGGCGTGCAGCTCGCGGTTGCACATGCCTTTGCGGGTGATGTGGCAGCGGGCGGCGACCTGGTCGAGGGTGAGGCCGGCGGTGTGGCGTAGGCGGCGGATGAGGAATCCGAAGCGGCGGTCGCCGTCGGTCAGGGAGATTACGGGGCCGCGGGGACGTCGCTCGGCGAGGCGTTGGGCGGCGGCCTCGAACGCGTCGAGCTGGTCGCGAAGGTCGGTCACGGCGTCCCCTTGCAGCATTCGGGCTGGACGTCCCCTTCGGGCTGGTGCAGCTCCCAGCTACCGACGCACCAGCGCGCTCGACGCATGCGGTCGAGCCAGCACCCGCAGGGTGCTTGGTGCAGGGTTGATCCGCACCGAAGGCAGTGGGCGTCGGTGCTGGCCATCAGGAGACCTCCAATGGCAGCGGCAGGACGCCGGCGGCGACCAGGCGGCGGGCGCGGGTGGCGCGGGCGGTCTGGGCGTGGTGTTCGCGGTCGTAGCGCAGGTGGCATCCCTGGCACATGGCGCGGAGGTTGGCGGGGTGCACGTTCTCGGGGGTGTGGTCGAGGTGGGCCACGGTGAGGACGATGCGGGCGCCGGTGACCGGGTTGGTCCAGCCGTTCCGCATCGGGCAGCGGCCGAGCGTGGATTCCGGCACGATCCCGCACTCGCCTCGGCATTCGCAGCGGCCGAGCGCGCGGATCCAGCGGATGGTCCAGGAGATGGCGGGCCAGTCGGCGGGGTAGCGGGCGACGTTCTCGGGACGGATGGGCATTACTGGGCCTCCCGGGTCTGTAGGTCGATGACGGGCGCGATCCAGCCGGGCGGCGGCGGATTGGCGGGCCGTGCGGGGGCGAAGCGCTGGATGCCGGCGGCGCGGTCGGCCTCGACGCGGCAGAGGGCGCATGCGGGGCGGCCGTCGGCGCGGGTCGCTGCGCTCAGGCCGTGTCCACACTTCGACGGCGGATCGGGGTTCGGGGAATCTTCGGCCGCCCCATCTACCGCAACGTCCGTACGAAGATCTTCATCGTCAGCGTGGGAGATGGATCTTTCTTGGGAGATGTAGATGGGAGATGGGGGGACACCCAGGATGTCCCCTGATCGACCCGAATTTGTCCCCTGATCGCGATTTTCAGGGGACACCATGGTGTCCCCTGATCCCTTGGCCGCCGGGGCCTCATCAGGGGACATCCTGGGTGTCCCCTGATCCGGGTCGCCGGCAGGGCCGTTGCGGGCGTCGTGCGTGTCATCGCACATAGACCGGTAGCGGTCCGGGTCGGGCACGTCGAGGTCCTCCAGGATGTCCGGGCCGAGGATCAGGCGGTACTCGTCGGAGAGCCCACGGCGGCGGTTTCCCGGGCGCACCAGCTCGATGAGGCCGATGCCTCGCAGCCATGCCAGGTAGCGCCGAGCGGTGCGGTGCGAGACCTCCAGGTCGACGGCGAGGCGGGCCACTCCGCAGTGGATTCCGGTGCCGTTGGCCCGGGCGTAGCTGGACACCACGAGGCACGCCACCTTGCGTTCGCGGCCCATGCGGGCGCGGCGGACGAGGGCGTTCCAGGCGCCTACCGAGACGCCTAGTTCGTGGGCATTCGAGGTCACGGGGTGGATCCTCCGGGGCGGTGCTGACACTTTCGAGTGAGCAAAGGTGTCGTATGGGTGTGGCATGCGGCCCGGCCGCTGTCGGGTGGATGTCCGGGCTGTGTCAGGCGCCTCCCCTCTCGCCAGCGGCCAACTGCTGCACGTCCCGTCCGGGCGTGATCTCGCCGGGCGGCGGCATGCGCCGATCGCGGTGCGTGCGGCAGTAGAGGCCGGTCCGCTCGTTGCACGCCGGGCACAGTTCCAGCACCAGCCACACGCCCGGCGCCGGGCAGAACGCGAGCGCGGCGTGCTTGTACGGGCAGCGCGGGCACGCCCAGCGTGCTGAGATGTCGACGGCGGGCGGCTTCACGGCGTGCCGTCCGGGTCGAGGCGCACCCGCGACTTCGCACCGGACTTCGCACCCGGCTTCGCACTTCGCTGCCCGGTCATGGGATGTCGCCCGCCTCCTCGGCGGCCGCGGCGCGGCAGGCGGATCGCCGGCACGGCTTGTGGCCGCCGTTGGCGATCGGGTCGGGTAGCGGCTTGCCGCAGCGCGGGCAGACCTGCCGTCCGGCGACGGTCGGCGGCTCCGGCTCGTCGACCAGGCCGAGGGCGCCGAGGACGTCGGCGTTGCCGGTGCGCTCGAGGTAGCGGACGGCGGCGGCCCGGGTTTCGGGTTGCTGGCCGTAGGGCCGGTCGAGGCGGGTGACGACGGCGTCGGCCACGTCAGGTCACCGCCCCGCGCCGTGGGCAGGTGCGCCCGGAGCCGTCGCAGATGCAGCCGGGCGGGTTCGGCGGCTTGGGCCCGCGCGCCCGGCGGCCTTGGTGGACGATGCAGGCCGGGTCAGGTCCGCCGTTCGGCCGGTACACGCAGGTGCACGAGTCGGCGGGCGGAAGCAAATCGAACGGCTCCGTGGCGCATCCGTGGTTCGCGTGCCAGGCAGCGGCGCAGTCGCGGTGTCCGCCTTTCAGCGGGGCGTCGCGCTCGCATTCCGGGCCGCTGCCGGGGCAGTCCGGGCCGTGCCAGCACCGGTCGTCGGCGTTGAGCAGCGCGCAGATCCGCTCGGCCAGCGCGGTGTCCCCGTTGACGACCACGGCGACGAGCTGGGAGTCGTGGCGGCTGAGTGCGTGGCTGTCCCAGCCGCAGACTCCGCATGCCCCGCCGTCGGCTCCGTGGTACTCGCCATGGCACTTCGGGTTCGGGTCGGGGTTGCCCTCGTGGACGATGGTGACGCCCCAGTGGCGGCCGACGCGGTACTCAGCCACGGCCGCCACCTGCCTTGGCTCGCCGTTCGGCCCGGCAGGCGATGGCGTGGCGGATCAGGGCGTACGGCATCAGCAGCAGCGCAAGCGGCAGGAGGTTCCCGCACGGCTTGGGGTTGTGGTAGTCCCGCTCCTCAGCCACAGTCGGCCCCCTTCGCGTCGACGCGCACCAGGTCCCCGCCGAACGTCCGCTCGCGACGGTGCGTCGCCCAGCCGGACAGGTCCGCGTCGGGCTTACGGCGCAGCAGCTCGTGCACCAGCTCGGCGCGGGCCATGACACCCGGCGTCACCTCGCCGTTGGACAGGTGCTCGCCGACCTTCACGCCGTTGCGGGACGCGGACACCATGGGCCAGCGGTGTTCGGCGGCGATCTCGGAGCGGTACCAGCAGACGACGGTGCCGTGGTCGATGGTGGTACTGACGGTGCAGACGATGTTGTCGGCCCGCCAGCTGCCGCCCTCGCCGCCGCGCACGGTCGCGGCCATCAGAACGGCTCGCTTTCGTCGCCGATGACCTCACCGGACGGGTAGGCGTGGATCCGGCCGTCCGGCGTGGTGTAGGTGATCTCCTCGTCCATGTCGGAGACGTAGACGTCGAACAGGTCGTCCACCTCGTCGTCGGCCAGCGCCTGCTCGTACTCGGCGCGGTCGACCTTGAATGTGCAGGTGCCGATCATGGTCGCCTTGATCTCGATCTCGTCGCTCATGCCGGTGCTCCTTCGGGTCGGTGGGTGATGCTGATGCTGGGTGGCTGTGGGCAATGCACGTGGCGGAGCCGGTCGGCTCCGTCCAGCAGCTCGTACGCCTCGCCGCGCCGGATCTCCTGGTCGCAGGACTCGCAGTCCCGGCCGCCGTCACGGGCGACGACCCAGCTGGGCCTGCGCTCTTTCTCCCGGTCGAGCGCGTCACGGGCCTGCCCGTACTCCACGCGCAGCTGCTCCAGCTCGGTGCGCGCGGACGCCAGCTCGGCGCGGGCGAGGTCGCGCTCGACTTCCGCGCGCACGACGGCGAGGCCCTCGCTGTTCTTCAGCACGCGGACCTCGGCCGCCAGCTCGTCGCGCTGCTCCTCGGTGACGTCATGCAGCCTGACGAACGCCTCGACGTCGGCGGCGAGGGTGCTGAGCGCCTCCTGCGGCCGCTCACCGGTCGGGCTGAGCGCGTCGCCGATCCGGGCGAGGATGCTCAACAGCTCGGCGCGCTCGCGCTCGACGCGGGCCAGTGCACCCCGGGCCTCGTTGCGCTCGGCCAGCGTGGCCTCGCGGTCGTTGAGCACGGCGGCCAGTTCGTGCTCGACGCGGCGCAGCATGGCCGAGGTGGACTCGCCGCCCGGCATCAGCGGCGCGCCCTGCGCCAGCGCGCTGGCCTTCAGGTCCGCCTCGAACTTCGCGCAGCCGCAGTCGACCGCCCGGCAGCCGTCCCGCTCCCGCTTGTGCTGCGACTTCGGGTGCTCGCACTCGCAGATGTAGACCGAGGCCGTCATGACGCACGCTCCCCGCCGTGCGTCCAGGCATCCGCGTCCGCCCAGGCGGTCTCAAGGTCGTCGTAGTGGCCCATCGCTTGGCCGTCGTCCCGTGGCGTCCCGTTGATGACCGGGCACCACGTCCAGAAGCCCCGGCTCGGCCAGACGAACACGACAGCCCGGACGGCCCTGTGCGGCCAGCGCTTGCGCTCGGTGAAGAAGCTCTCGTTGCGGTTGGAGCAGATCGGCGCTCCGCACGGGCAGCTCACGACGCACGCCCCGGGATGACCGGCACCGACCGGCGCAACGGCAACGGCCGCGGCTGGCTGGCGTAGTCGTCCGGCAGCGGCGGCAGCGGGCAGATGGCGTTCCTCAGATCCAGCAGCCGATCCAGCTCCCGCCACATCGACTCCGTGCGCACCGGCGCCGGGATGACCAGGATCTCGGTCAGCTTGCGGTCGACCTCGGCGACCCGGGCCAGGGTCCGCCGGTCAGCGGACGCCTCGACGGGCGCGACGGTGTGCTCGACGTGGATGCCGGCGGGCCGGTCGACGGGCGTGACCAGCTTGCGGGTCAGGCCACGACGGTGAAGGAAGCTCATCGCGGGCTCACCGCCTCGGCCAGCCCGAGCCGCACGACCAGCTCGCGGTTGAATCCCGACGCGCAGGGCACGCAGACTCGCATCAGCCACCAGTCGGGGTTGCCCATGTCGCTGTTCGGCGGCAGCTTCATCTCGACGTACCGGGCACCGGGCTCGATGCGGTCGGCGCACTCCGCGCGCTCGCCTCCACACTCGTGCTGCTTACGGGCGGTGCGGGCCTGCCAGTACTCCTGGCGGTTGCGCAGCTTCGCGGCCATCAACGGGTCACCGCCTCGGCCAGCTTGTCGAGCGCGGCCACCTGCGCCGACGGCATCGGCACCTGCGGCTGACCGAGGAGCTGACACCCGGCCGCGCGCAGCCACCACGCGTCCACCTGGTTGTCGTCGGCCAGCTCGAGCCCGGCACGCTTGAACAGCGCCACCGCCATCTCCGGCTTGCCCGCGTTGCCCCGGCCGGTCGCGAACTTCTTCAGCGTCGCCGGGGTCAGCAGCACGTACCGCCGCATCTGGACCTGCAGCACGTGCCGGACCACGCCGTGCACCATGCCGGTGATGCCCGCGCTGTGCGCATGCGTCGGCAGATCCTCGATGACGACCAGGTCTGCGCCCTGGGTCATCACGGCAACGGCGGCGGCGATCTCGACGAGGCGGGCGTCGCCGTTGCCGCGCGGCTTCACCGTGATGGTGCCGCCGTGGTCGTCGCAGATGCCGGTCGCGGTCATCGACAGGTCGAGGCCGACCACGCTCGGGGCGGTCATCGGCTTGCCCTCTTGGAGGTGGGGATCATCCGGCCGGAGACCGACCGCTGATGCTCGGACCGCGGCCGGCGGCAGTTCATGAACTCGCACGGCCGGTCGAGTCGAGAGGTGCGGTGACCGGTCGGGTTCTGCGGCGGGCGCCAGACGTGTCCGGTGATCACTGCGGCTCACCGCCCGCCGGCACGGGCGCGGTCTCCGGCCAGTCGCCGCCGGCCGGTGCGTCGTCGCTGAAGTCGCCCTCGATGAAGTCGCCCTGCGGCGTGTCCACGCCGGCCGGCATGCTGGGCTCAGCGATGACGCGCTGCACCTCGGCCGCCGCCCGGGCCAGCTCCTTGCGGTACTCCGCCGACGTCGGCACCCACTTGCGCAGCTGCCGAGCCGCGGACTTCATCCACATCGACGCTTCCCAGTTCGTCCACGGCGAGTACTCGCCGCCCGACGCCGGGTTGACCCGCTTGATCCGGTCGATGTCGTCCTGGTTCAGCTCGACGACCTGCGACACGGCGCCGGACATCATCCGGGCGTAGGCGTAGACACCGATCAGCTTGCCGCGGTCGGCCTCCCGGGCGAACGGCTTGAACCGGTGCATCGGCACCTCGTCGATGCCGCGCTGATAGCGGTACTCGTCGTTCTCCCGCACCACCTGCACGACCACCGAGGACACGGCGCCGGCCCGGTACATCAGCTCGACGTAGCCCTGATAGCCGGTGATGCCGAGGATCTCCAACTTGCCGTCCCGGCCGCCGACCCTGCGCGGGGTGAGGTAGTACTCCTCCGAGCCGGGAGTGAGGCCCTGCCGGGCGGCGTCGAGCAGCGCGGCGAGGAACGCACCCGGGTTGTTCCCGGCGGCCACCTCAAGCTCGAACCGGCCGTGGTTGGCGTGGTCCGGCGCCTTCGGGTTCGGGGCGTTGATCCGCTTGCCCTTGCGCAGGGCGCCCTCGGCGAGCCGAACCCAGGTCTCCGCCTTGACGTGCGTGGGCAGGACGGTGGCGAAGTCGGTGGAGTACTTGCGGATCAGCGCGGCCGGCGAGGTATCCCGCTGGGCGACGGCGTTCGAAACGGTCTCAGGCACGGTCGGCCTCCAGTGGCTGGTAGATCGTGATGTCTTCGATGACGTACCGGACGATGTGGCCGGTGTTCGCGACGTGCATTCGCGCTCGCTCACGGGTCCAGCCGGGTCGCTTGCCGCAGTGCAGGCAGAGCGCGAGGCCCTCGGTCTTGACCCGTGTCGTCTTGGCCTTAGACATAGCTGGCCGACCTCCCGGGGTTGAGGCGGTCGACGACGGGCCAGTCGCCATCCAGGGCGGTCAGCTCGGCGGAGTCGCCGGACTGGTCGTAGACCGAGCGGGACGCAACGAGCTTCTTGCCGACGACCGCCCGGTTGAACTCGGAGCCGAGCGCCTCCCGGATGCGGGCCTCGCACCGGTCCACGACGGCGTCAGCGCGCTTCCTCAGCGCGCGAGCCCGGCGGTACGCCTCGGCCAGCTCGACGCTGACCTCCACGTCGCCCTCACCCACCAGCGGGTGCAGCCGCGACAGGGCCGCCAGGGTCGCCGAGTGGCCGTCCAGATCCGGGGCGTCGCCGGACTCCAGCCGGGCGTGGAACTCGGCGCCGGCCGCCCGCATGATCCGCAGGTCTTTCTCGTCGCGGCGGATCGGTCCGTACGCGCGGAAGCCGCCCGGGCCGAGGACGGCGAAGTGGACCTCGTCGACGCCGAGGACGTCGGCTTGCCACAGTCCCTGGGCGCGGTAGTAGACAGGGATATCGTCGGTGCCGGGCTCACCCCAGCCGTCCCAGGAGTAGGCCACCCACTTGCACTCCAGCAGCGCGTGCGCCGGGCCGTCGATCCCGGTGTTCCGGCAGCACTCGCAGCCATACCCGGGAAAGCAGCCGCTACCGGCCGCCGCCCCGTCACAGCACGAGCACAGCATGTGGATGAGCCGGTCCGGGGTGGCCAGCTGCCACGGCCGGTCCGGATGCGCGTACAGCCCGGCCGGGCGCAGTACGAGGTTCTCCAGCGGGTCGTTCTCGGCGATCCACCAGTCGGCCGCCGACGGCTCCACGTACCGGCCGGCGGACATGATGTCGGTGCCCTCGGTGTCCCAGCCGTTCAGCTTCTTCCAGTACAGCGAGAACGGCGAGTCCCACGGCGAGAGGCCCATTACCGCGGCGATCTCCGACGCGGTGACACCGGCGCGGCGCAGCTCATGCCACCGCGGGTTGTCCGGGCCGGTCTCGGCCGGCGCGAGCAGCTCGATCGGCTCAGGCATCAGGCATCCCGGCGGCAGTTCGGCAGTGCGGGCAGTCGGGGCTGTTCGGGTTGTGCGCCCCGTCGAAGTCCACGCCGAGGGACCGCTTGTCGTGCTCTCTGCCCGCGTGGCAGGTGGCCATGTGTCCGGCCCAGACCTGCTCGCCGCCGACGAGCACCTGCCGGTAGACGAAGCACCGGTGGTTGCAGAACTTGCAGTACGCGCCCGCCATCACTCGGCCCGCCCGTCCGCCGTCAGCCGGTCGAGCTCGCGCAGGTACGCGGCGTACCGGCGCCGGCGGAAGCTCCACTCGGTCAGCGCCCATCCGGTGGCCCGCGGCTTGTTCGTGGTCACGTCGTCGACGGACCACGTCCAGCGGCGCCAGAAGCCGTTGTAGCCGCCGCCGAGGCCGAGCCGGGTGCGGGCCCGTTCGGCGGCCTTGCGGCGCAGGGCCTCGTGCAGCTCGACGTGGAGGCGGTGCCCGTCGGGCTGGGCGAGCATCCGCAACGCCAGCCGGTCCGCGCTGCGGCGCATGACGCTCATGACGTCACCGCCGGGCGCGGGCCGAAGATCTCGGCGATGGCCTTGCCTAGTTCTTCGCGGGTGAGCAGTCCGTCGTACGGATCGGCCACGATCAGGGGGAGGGTCTTCGGCGAGATGCCGAGGAGCTTGTCGGCGGCGTCGGGCACGTCCATCCCGATCAGCTCCTCGGGGCCGTCGGCGACAACTTCGCCAGCCGGGTGGACCGTCGCGCCAGAAAGCAGGACGGTCCATCCCGCGAAGCAGGCGATAGTGCCGCAGTCGGCCACGCCGACCCACTGGCTCTGCCGCCACTGCTCCGGGTGCGCATCGATGTGGTCGAGGACGCGGTACGCCAGCTCGGCGTTCGGCGCGGTCACCGGACCTCACCGCCCCGGCGGGCGTGCCGCTCCGGGCGGACGGCCGACCAGAGCAGCAGCACCCCAGCACCCGCCAGCACCCACATCCCGACACCGGCCGCGAGGTACACCTGCGGCGACTCGATCGCGAGGGCCGCGAAGAACAGCACCAGCGCGGTCAGGTACGCGGCTGCGGCGCTCACCACCTTCACCCGGCGGGTCACAGGACTGCTCCGCTCACGCGGATCGCGACCTGCAGCAGCGCCACCTGGGCCAGCACCAGCAGCACGTGGCCGACCACGGGCACCAGCAGCCACGGCCACGACGGCACCTCACGCGACGGCTCCACCAGCCGGCGCGTGCCCCGGTAGCCCGGCGGGCGCTCGGACGGCTGCGGCATCACGGCGGCCAGGTCGACGACCGGCACCGTCTCGTTCTCGTCGGCCTCGTGGACCAGCAGGCTCGCCAGCGTGGCGAACTCGTCGGTCGGCGGGCGCAGGTCCGGGGACTGCTTGTCCGGGCGCGGCGTCCACCCGCTGGTGTAGACGGTCCCGGGCGGGCTGTAGGGGATCACCTCGGTGATCTGCGGCAGGGTCTGGGTCATCGCCCGATCCCCTGCTTCACTGCGCTGGCGATCAGGTCGGCCGCCTGCGCCCGGACGGCGGCGATGACCTTGGCCTTCTCGGCGGCGAAGACCTCGGACAGCTCCTTCTCCAAGATGGTCTTCACCGCCTGGGAGATGTTGCGCTGCAACAGGGTCTGGCTGTCGCTGCGGTGCCGGTCAGCCTTCTGGTTGATAACCGTGCTGACCTCGGACATGATCAGCTCGCGCAGCGTCGTGGTGCCGCTGGTCGGCTCGCCGTAGATGTTGGTCTTCTGGATCGGCCCGGAGATCGCCTCGGCGACGATCGGCGTGACCTGCTCGCGGATCACCTCGGTGCGGATGTCGAGGTACCGCTTACGCAGGCCGCCCCACTCCTCTTCCTTGGTGAGCTTCGCCGCGATCAAGGCCGCGACGCGCTCGCCGAGGGTGACGTCGGTGGTCTCGGGTTCGCCGTCCTCGTCGTAGCGGACGCGTTCCGCGATGACGGTGGTGAGGTCCAGGGCTTCGACGCCCTCGACGTTGACGTTGATTTCCATCTCTATGTCTCCCGTGCAGTTGTTGCTGGGTGGGGTGGCCCGGGCCGCGATAGCGGTCACGGCCCGGGCCGGGTGCCCGGCGAGTCCCCACGAAGGGCCGGGCGGTACGGGGATCGGCAGCGCTGAAGACACCGCCGAGCCCCGGGGTCAGGTGGAGCGGATGTAGCCGACGACGCTGACCGCGATCGCGAGCCGGTGTGGCTCGCAGACCTCGACGAGGAACATCCAGCCGGGCCGGCGAATGTGGACGTGGGCGCTGGGCTGCTCGTCGCAGCGCATCTCGACGGCGCCCTCGGTGGTCGAGCCGTCGAGGACTGCGAGGACCTCGCCGAGGACGTAGGCCTGACACGGGGCGGGCGCGGTCATGACTCGCTGCCGTCCACGACGAGCCCGTCGTCGCCGACGGAGCCGGTGCGCAGCGGGCCGCGGGCGGGGGAGACCGGCGTCGGGTCGTCCGGCTCGCTGTCAGCCCGGGTGTAGGTCAGGCCGGTGAAGTCCGCGACGGCCTCCAGCGGGATCTCCGCATCGGCGTAGAAGTAGTCGACGTTCACGCCGTCGCCGTCGACCTCGCGGTGGGCGGTGAGCACCCAGTCCCGGCCCTGGCTGGTGAACGGGTACACGACCACGACTTCGGCGGCCGCTCGGCTGGGCAGGAAGTCGGGGGCGATCCGGTCACCGACGGAGAGCCGGGCGGCGGGCTGCATGACGGGTTCGCTCGCGGCGGCAGGGGCAGGTACTTTCAGGGTCATCATCGATCGGCCTTTCGCGCAGGGGAGGATGGATCGGTGAGCGGGTCGTCCGGGTCTCAGTCGGGCGGCCCGCAGCAGTTCAGCGGCCCTTGACCGGCGGGCCGCCGAGCGGCCGGGTGTTGGTCGGCTTCTTCGGCGGCTTGCTCGGCGGGGGCTTGCCCTTGTCGCCCTTGCGCCCAAAGAGGCCCATCAGAGACGCCCGCCCCGGCGAGCGGACTCGCGAGCAGCCACATCCCGGACCGCCTTGGCGAACGCGTCCGGGTCGACGGTGCCGTCGAAGTGGACGCGGACTTCGGTGTGTGGGTTGAAGCCGCCGCGGTCGATGCGCTCCGTCTCCACCTCGGCCGGGCTGCGGGCCGGCAGCTTGACCGCGGAGCCGACCGGCGGCAGATGCGCGGCGGCGAGGCGGCCGAGCCCGCGCTGGGCAGCGGCGATGTTCAGCGCAACGTCCTGCAGGTACCAGCGCGACCGGTCCGGGTCGCCGCCGGGCAGCGCCGCCGGGTCGATGTCGCGGCTGAGGACGTGCAGGGCCTGGGCGAGGAGCCGCTCGGTGTCGCGGATGACCTCGCCGAGCCGGGGCAACTGCTCGCCGAGACCGTCGCAGTGCATCGGCATGCCGTAGTCAGACCACGGGTGAGCCTCGTGCTCGACGCGGGAGCCGCAGAAGCGGCCGGGGCCGGTCGGGCCGGAGGGGTGGCCGGGCGGGTGGGTGGTCACGATGTCGCCGCCGGGCGCGGGCCGAAGATCCGGGCGATGGCCTCGCCGAGGGCATCGCGGGCAAGAAGCCCGTCATACGGATCGGCGGCGTCCAGAGGGAAAATCTTCGGCGAGATGTTCAGCAGCCTGTCGGCCGCCTCGGGCACGTCAAGGCCGATCAGTTCCTCGGGGCCGTCCACGACGACCTCGCCAGCCGAGTGAATGGTTGCGCCCGAGAGAAGCACGGCCCAGCCCGCGAAACAGGCGACTGTTCCGCAGTCGCTCTCCCCGATCCACTCGCTCTGTCGCCAGGCGCGGGGGTCTGCATCGATGTGGTCGAGGACCTTGTAAGCCAACTCGGCGTTCGGGGCGGTCATGCCGCACTCACCGTGGCGGGCTGAGGCGCGACCTCGACGAGGCGGGCGGCGGGGATGCCGAGGGTCTCCGCGATCCGCACCAACTCGGCCGCCTCGAAGCCGATCGTCCCGGCGAGGCGCTTGCTGATCTGCGGCTGGGAGACGCCGAGCATCTCCGCGAGCTTGTCCTGGCCGAACCCGAGCCGAACCAGCTCGGCCCGCACGTTCTGGCCGATCTGCTTGCGAACGGGGTCGACGTCTCGCCGAGGGCGGATGTCGTCTGTCATGGCGATGAGTCTCTATCACATAGCGATAGGTCGTCAAGACATGGCGATAGATTCATTACATGGGGTTGACGATATGGCGTGACGCCATGAGACTGTGTGGCATGACGACGACACCGGAACAGCGCACCGCGACGCTCTCCGAGTTGGTCGCACGGGAGATCGACTCGGTCAGGGGGCGCCGGCGCATGTCGCAGGCCCAACTGGCACGGACGATCGGGAAGACCGAGATGTGGGTCTCACTGCGACTGCGGGGTAAGCAGCCAATCGACCTGAACGACCTGAGCCTGATCGCCGAGGCCCTGGGTGTGAGCGTTCACGACCTTCTGCCGAGGTCGTCCCGAGGGGCGGGAGCAGCGGGCGATCGAGTCACCCAAACGATAGTTCCGGTCAACTCATCCGTTCGGCCGATGCCCGACCGGCCGATCACTCCTCGCCCAGCCGCCCGGCCCAGCCGCCACGTGGTCGTCGGCGGGGGTCCGTACAGCCCTGGGCGACGCGATGCCACCCGGCCGGTATCGGCCATCCCGGCATCACGCCGGCGCCCGACACAGATAGGGCCAGGAGTTCGGCCGATGGCCGGAGAGTGACCGCAGGACCACGATCGAGTGACAAAGACGGCCCCCGGGCCGGTGCGCGAACACCACCCGGAGACCTTGACCGCAGAGGAGCCCTGCGACCCATGAGCACCGTAGCCCCCGTAGATGTCGAGTACGGCACGATCGAACACTTCGCCGCCAGGATGCGCTCGGATGCCGCTCGACCCGAAGGCGCACTGCGCGAGGCAATGCTGATGGCCGCCGTCCTGGGCCCGATCCAATCCATCACGCGGCACGTTGCCCACCTCGGCAGCGACCGAGCGATCGAGCTGATCGGCAACGTGCTCGCCGCTGAGCGGCTGGTCCGCGCCGAGATCACGGCAGCCCAGCGATGACCGACCACATCGCCGACTACGCCCGCCACCTGTCCGACCTCGGCCGCGCCGAGAGCACCATCGACACCTACACCGACATCCTGCGGCGCATGGACCGCCAGATGCCCTACGGCGTGTGGTCCGCCTGCGAGGAAGAGCTGAAGGAGTGGATCTGGAGCGACAGCCACGGCAGGGCCCACCGCAAGCTGTGCCGGATCATCGTCAACAGCTTCTACGAGTGGGCGGTCCGGCGGGCCGAGGCCGGCGAGGGCGGCCTCGACTACAACCCGGCCGCCGAGCTGCCGATCGTCTCGGCGCCGCGCGGCCGGCCCAACCCGATCGCCGAGGTGCAGAAGATCGAGCTGCTCGCCCGGGCCGCGCGGCCCTACCGGGACTGGTTCCTGCTTTCCTGCTTCACCGGCGCCCGGTGCACCGAGCTCGCGAACCTCGACGCCGGGGACATCACCGAGCGGCGGGTGCTGCTGCACGGCAAGGGCGACAAGCCGCGGTACGTGCCGACGCATCCGCTGGTGTGGGCGCTCGCCCAGGAGCTGCCGCCCGGGCCGGTCGCGGTCGAGACCCGCGGGCGGCTGCGCGGTGAGCGGCTGACCCGGCAGCAGGTCAGCCACCGCGGCAACTACCAACTCCAGCGGGTGCTCGGCCTCGACGGCGTGCACATGCACCGACTGCGGTCGACGTTCGGCACCGAGGCGTACGAGGCGACCCGGGACATCCTGGCGGTGCAGCGGCTGCTCGGCCACGCCTCGCCAGCGACGACGCAGATCTACGTCGAGGTCGGCGACGACGCCCTTGAGCGTGCGGTGGCCGGGCTGCGTGCGGCCTAGACCTGGTTCGGCCGGCGCAGCTTGCGGGGGATGGACCCGCTGGTCATCCCGTGCCTCGAGTTGCGGCTCTGGGCGACGGGGGCGGCGGGCTGGCCGGCGATCTCGATGCGGGGGACGCGGTTCGGGTCGAGGTGGTCGGGCCGGGCGACGACGACGACCTGGGCGGCCTCGGCGGCCAGGACAGACACGACGGCGGCCCAGTTGGTGGTGATGATGCCGGCGACCTCGTAGCCCCGCGAGGCGCAGTAGGCCAGGCACTGGGCGGCGTAGTCGGCGACGCTGAAGGCGGCCGGTATGAAGATGACGGCGTGAGTCACGAGAGTGGCACTCCTCGGCTGTTGTTGCAGGTGGGGTGGCCGCGAGATCTCCGAGTTAACCCGTCTGTAACCGCTGGATGCATCGTCCGTGACGGTGCGCGAAACGGACAAGCTGTGCGTGAAACTCACTCATCAGGCGCCACTTCATCACCCAAACAGACAGATCCTTTACTCACCGTTGCTAGATCACCATTCCGGGCCCACACTTCGGGTCCTCGCGGCCAAACATCACCCCTGCTGACGAAGGACGGACCATGACCTACCCCGAGAACCAGCCGCCGGCCGGGCACGGCCAGTACTGGCCGCCGCAGCCCCAGCAGCCGGCGTACGGGCCGCCGCCCGGCTACGCCCCGGCAGGTCCGCCCGTCAAGCCGCCGAACCCGAAGCTGGCGTTCTGGACGTCGCCAGCCGGCATCATTTCAATGCTGGCCATCACGGGCGTCGTCGTGCTGGTGCTCGCCGGCATCTCCAACCGGCTGCGCGGCCCGGCGTCCGCCAACTTCGACGTCACCGTGGTCAGCTGCGAGGCGAGCACCGGCACGCTGTCGACCGCCACGGTCGGATTCATGATCAGGAACACCAGCGACGAGGCTCGGGCCGCGACCGTGGAGATCGAGTACCGCGACGGATCCGGCGCGCGGCTCGACACCGACACCGTGCGGGTGGCGACCATCAAGGCCGGCGGCATCGTCCGGCACGACGAGTCCACGATCCTGAACGGCACGGCGACCAGTGGCATCAAGTGCCTGGCCAAGGTGACCGGCTAGAGCAGCTTCGGGTGCAGGGTGAACTTGCGCGGCGGGTCGACCGGCTTCACGTAGAAGCTGCGAAGCCCTCGGTGCTGGACGCCTTCGGGCTTGATCACCGAGCCGCTCAGCACCCGCCAGCCGGTCGCGTCGACCGGCTCGGCGTACTGGAACTGGATCTCGAAGTCGTAGTCGCCGTCGGGCCAGAGCACGACGACGAGGTCGCCGCGCTCGGGCAGTTCGGCGGTCACGGCTGCGCCTCGTCGTCGCGGCGGTAGTTCCATTCGCGTGTGGTGGCGGCTGTGCCGAGCAGTCGGGAGCGCGCCGCGTCGATCTCGCGCTGCTCTCGCTCCTCGCGCTGCCACTCCTTGACGGTGTTGAGCCGCCGGTCTCGTCGGGTGAATGGCCACAGGAATCGTTTCGCGTTCATCGGTGGGACCTCCGCGCCGCGTCGTCGGTGGCGGAGGTGGCGGGGAGCAGGCTCGCGGCCAGACTCCTCAACCCGCCACCTCCGTAGCGGGGAGGTTACGCCATGACAACCCTATGTTCTAGACCCATCGTGCGGTTTACGTCACGCCAAGATCACTGGCTGTCTACCGTCTGGGCTATGGCGGAGCTGTTCCCAATGGGCCCCGAGGAGATCCGGGCGCGCCTGCACGTGTCCCGGCAGCGGGCGTACATCATCATGGGCCGCCGCGACTTCCCCGAGCCGTGGCGCGAGCTCGCGATGGGCAAGGTGTGGAAATCCACGGCGGTGGAGGCATGGATTCGCCAGCACCGACCGGAGCTTGCCGAGGAGGACTGACCCGTGTCCGAGGACGCTGAGCTGGCCCGGCAGCTTGCCGAGAGGCTGGTCGCGACGTTGGATGATGACCCGGCGTACGAGCGACACGGCGTGCTGGGCACCAGTCCGTGGGGCACCGGCGGGTGGGTGAAGTTCACCGACAAAGAGGGCGAGGTGCACTACCTGTGGGTCCTCGTCCAGCCGCACCGTCCGGGCTGAGGACACAAAAATCCCGCCCCCGCCGGACCCGTGAGGGTCGAGCGGGGGCGGTTGAGTTGGGATGCCGGTACGCGTGAGTGGGGGCAGGGCGGGGTCGTTTCTCCCGGCGTAGCAAGACCCGCCCTACTGCAGGTGCGGCCTCATGCCATCCAGGCTAGCTCACGTACTCGTTGCGGCACACGTCGTACCAGGCGATGGCGTTTTGCCCGTAGTCCCGGCCGACGACGGCCAGCATCTCCTTCAGCCGCTTGACGATGCCGGGCTGAACTTCGATCAGCCAGCACGCGTTCTGGTGGCGGCTCAGCGGCTCGTTGAACCACTCGCCCGCGACCGCCGCGCCAGCGGCCTCGATCTCGGTAAACGCCCGGGAGTGGAACTCCCGCCACTCGCGCGGGAGGACGTGGTGGACGTTCCCGATGACCACGAGCGCCATGTCCGGCGGGCCCGGCGTGCTCACGGTCAGACCCGCGCCGGGGAGTCCGAGCCCCAGCCGACGCCGGTGCCGGTCGTCGACACTGCCGGCGCCAGTGCGATGCCCAGCGCGCCGAGCACGGCGGCCGCGATCAGCATGACGTCGTTGCCGTCGACCCCGCCGATGATGACCGTGGTCGCCACCTGCAGCCCGGCCAGCACCGCGCCGACAGCCGTCTTGACCCACGGCGCGGACGGCACGAGCGGCACGAGGTAGGTCAGCGCGGCAGTGCACACGGCGATGCCGATCGCGACGCCCTCGGACGGGTCGATGTGCTTGTCGCCGGAGAACAGCGGCACGGCCACGACGGCGACCGCGTAGACGAACGAGGCCCAGAACTTTCCGTAGACCTGCATAGGAACTCCTTCAGCAGTGCTTGCCGGAATGCAAGCGTTCGGGCCGCGACGTGAAATCGGGGCCGCTGATGTCAAGCGGGGATCAGGTGATCAGACCGTCCGGGTACGGCGGCGGGGGCGGCGGCCGACCGTCGGCGATGTGCCGGCGCAACTCGCCGATGTAGTCACCCTGGATCCGCTGCTGACGCTCCAAGGCGCTTATGCGGGAGCTGTCCTTCGTGCGCTCCGCGCGCAGCTCCTTGATGTCCTCTTGATGCTGGTCGATCATCTGCTGGCCGGTGTCCGACCGCAGCTTGCGGGTAGAGACGCGGTAGGTGAAATAGGCGGCGGCGACGACACCGACCAGGGTCAGGAGCGGCCCAAGGATCGGCTCCACAGCCACCGCCTTTCCGATGGAGGTGCCGGCGGTATCCCTCCCGCGATCAGGTAGACGAACGCAGCGAAGGCCAGCCAAATCACGGCGGACAGGTACCCGAGCGGCACCGCTCCATTCGTCCAGCCGAAGAAGGCGGGCAGGCCCCAACCGACCTTCAGTGCGATGGCAGCCATGAAGGCTGCCGTATCGCGGATCATGAACGCGAACACCAGGCAGGTCACGCCCACCGCGGCCCAGCACGCCGCCCACGCCGACAGCGGCATGATCGCGTCCATCCAGGCGTAGAACGGCGTCAGCGGCAGAGGTGCGGTCAGCAGGGCGTAGGCGTAGACCAGGTCGAGCAGGGCGAAGAAGAGCAGCGCGGCACCGCGCCGGCCGATCCGAGTGAGGAGCCGGCCTCCCACCATCAGCTGGCGAACGCGTTGCGGAGTGCGGTCTCCATGGCGGTGGTGACCTCGTCCTGGCTGATCTGGTCCGAGCCCTGCGGCAGGCTGGCCACGACCAACGAGGCCACGGCCGGGGCGAGCGCGGCGGCCAGGGCGGCCTCGTCCACATCGTCCTTCTTCGCCAGCGCGGCGATGGCAGTGAGCACCTGCTTGCGGGTGTCGAGCTCGCCCGCGTCCATCCAGCTCAGGATGGTCTGCGGGCTGACCTTGCGGCCGTCGGGCAGCGTGAACTGCTGGTCCCAGACGGCGTCGGCGATCTCCTGGGCTGTGGGCATGTCCTCGTCCTCCAGTTCGGCCCGGACCATGTCCAGGAAGCGGGACCACGGGAAATTGGGGCCCGGGTCGGTGTGGCTCCCGTTGTCCTGCGGGAACGCGCGGGTGATGTCGTAGTGGCCGCAGAAGCCCTTCGCGCCGGCGGCGACCTGGGCGACGGTCAGGTGGCGCACCGGAATGTTCCACTTCTTCGCGTCGCGGGCGGCCTGCTTCGCGGCCCGTCGCAGCATCGCGTCGTGGTAGTCGTTCGCCCACGTCGACGGCGAGGACGACGCGCGGGTGCACAGCTCGTACTGGATGCCGCGGCGGTTGCCCTGCGCGCGGGCGCAGTGCGCCTGGTCGGCGGTGAGAACGCAGTGCACGGTGCTGGTGCTGTCGACGAAGTAGTGCGCGCTGGTGCCGTCGGTGCGCCGGGTGTTATACGCGGCACCGTCCTCAGCGGACTGACCGTGGGCGCTACCCTCGGTGGTGTGGATGACGATCAGGTCAACCTTGGTGCGGTTGGCGTTCGTCCACGACTTCGGCGGCACCCACTTCAGGTCCGGGTACTCGGGTGACTGAGCCACGGCGGGCTCCCTTCAAACTGGCGGCGTGGTGCCTGGCTTTACCTGGTTGAGCACGTCGGGCGGCCACGTGCCGTCGAGGGCCTGACTCAGGGCGTCGATCCATACGGCGTCGGTGACCGCCGGCGCGACGTCGCTGACCTTCTTCATGACCACGCCGATGGCAGTCAGCAGCGTCAGGTTGATGACGTACAACTCCCGGTCGATGCCGTAGACGTCGACGCCCAGTTGCTGCCCCACGGCGGCCTGCCTGGCCAGCAATGCGGATACGTACTGGTGCACGAACTGGGCCATACCCTTCTCCTCAGAACGGAAGGACGGTGAGCCTGCGCTGGCCGAAGCTGGCCGTGCCCGAGCTGGCCCGGTACTGCATCTGGAACACGTTGCTGCCGGCGGTCAGGCTCGTTTCGAGCGCCGAGTACGCGTGATAGCAGGTGGAACCCGCCACGGGGCTGTCGTAGGACAAGGCGTAGTTGTCCGACGGTGAGATCGACGACGCACCGGTCACCGCGTACGACGTCCACACGTTCGCACCCGCCGAGCTGTTGCTCTGCCTGCACGCCCAGATCACCAGGGCCTTCGTGCCCGTGGTCACGGTCAGGGACGGTCCGGCCGTACCCGCACCGCCGGACAGGGTGCCGGTATACGAGGCCGATGTGGTCGTCTCCACCCCGTTCTGCGAGCTGAACGAGGGGATGCGCTGGGCGATGGCATTCGTGCCGGTCACTGCGAAATACGAGCCGGCGGTGGTGGCGAGCGCGGGCGCGGTCATCAGCAGGTTGTCACGTACCGAGGCGTTCCACTGCGCCGCCGTCAGCGTCGCATTCGACACCGCCGTGAGTGGTGTGGACCAGGCCATCAGAGTCCCTTCACGAGGCCGGTGGTGGCGTCGAATTCCAGGCCCAGCGCGGACATGGCCGCCCGCACCTGGTCGGTCTTGTCGGCGACCAGTCCGCGGTGATGCTTCGCCTCGGCCTTCAGGTCAGCCAGGCCCTGGCCGTGCGGCTGGCCGGTGGCCACGGCGAGCGGGTGGTCGGCGGGGAACCAGTTGCGGTTGCGCGCGTTCGGACGCTCGGACAGTTCCGCCATGACGTCGGCGATCCTGGGCGGCCAGTCGAGGGTGATCGGGTGGCCGTTGACGCAGGCCTCCGAGGCCTGACCCGGCTGGACCTCGCGGGCATCGCCGCAACCCTCGCGCGGGCACTCCACGACGAGGCGACCCCAGTTGACGTATGTCTGCGCCTTCACGATGCGAACGCTCCCTGGTTGAAGCCCTGGCCAGCGGTGTCGAAGCGGAACACCGAGGCGGGACTGTCGATGCCGGCGGTGGAGAACGCGCCGTCGTTGAAGCCCTTGCCGGCTACGTCGAACGTCAGCGCGTTGGTGGGCTGCGTGGGGTCGACGACCTGGCAGGCGAGCGTCACGTCGTGCGAGGCGCCCATCTTCGTGATCCGGTGGGTGATCTGCTCGATGACGTAGTCGGTGTTGGTGCCGAGGTCGTCGTCGCGGAACGTGATCCGGTCGCCGATCCTGCGAGCTGTCACCTGCGCCCGGTACGTGGCGTCGAGGTCGTTGATGCTGATCGTCACCGACGGCCGCGGTCGGGCGTAGACGGCGACAATGCGGGTGGCGATGGCCTGCGCGTCGTAGATGTTCGCCCACGGAACTTCGCCGGGCCACTCCACGCGTACCCCGGAGCCGATGGCAGCGTCGTCCTGCGCGCCCACCTTGACCGTGCGCACGACCGGCAGCGAGATGCCGGTGATGGCCAGGCGGGTGACGATCGCCGGGGCCCCGCCGGTCG
>Ga0326721_10000117_pt1 | contig 40841 bp, 25 predicted proteins | sample SGPome_FD_203951 | JGI IMG/M metagenome (GOLD analysis project Ga0326721, IMG submission 203951) | Soil microbial communities from Southern Great Plains, Lamont, Oklahoma, United States - SGP_1_2016 | ecosystem: Engineered > Artificial ecosystem > Soil microcosm > Unclassified | place: USA...
GCACGCCGTGGGCTCCGGTCACCTGGACGCTGATCGTGCCGCCAGCCGGCACCGGCCGGACCGGTGCGCCCACACCCGAGCGGGTATCCAGAATCCGGGTCGGCGCCACCGCACCCAACCCACCCGCTATAACCTGGGAACCAGTGTTGGTCGGGGTTGGCGAGGCGGCGATCAGATGCGAGGGAGCAGCGTATGCCATGGGTGCCACGAGACCGCAGGACACGATAAAAGCAACAAGACTACGCACAGACCAGCCCCCCGACTGAAAACTTGACGAGAGCGTGACATCCCTCGCGACGCTACGCAAGGCATACTGGTGATCAACTTGCGGTAGCCGCTTTTCAATGCACTGCAACCCTCTATCAAAGGGTGCGACTCTGATGATCATGGCAGCCTTAATTCAGCCTGTCTAAGGCTCTGCGCTCCCAAAGATCAATTCAAATTCCTCAGCCGGAATTATGAAGCTGGGTGACCGCAGCCGGTGTCTAGCAGGACATCTTGAGGTCACGCGACTTCCCCGGTACAGAGCCCGACTCGGCGATCCCAGCGACGCGGCAACGTTTCCGACCGTGCGACCTGAGGCAACCAAATTCAGGGAACAGACGACGAAACTCGGTTTCTCGGGCGATTTGATATGCCCGCGGTTCCGAACTCGATAGTTGAGAGACAGGTGCTGCTCGGTGATCCGGAAGAAGCCATGCTGTGCCGAAGCGCTTGTGGCGCCCCGAGCTAGTAGCAAGCCGTCCGACGCTCAGCCGATGGGTTGAAGCCGGCAGGCTGCAGGGTAGGTGTGTTCGGGGGCTGTCGACGGGTACTTCTATATTGCAGGGTCGTCCAGGCCACGGTTCAGATCGGGCCGGTCGACCAGGTCTTGCGGCCAGGCCGGGAGGTCAGCCGTTGGGGTTTCTGCTGACGGTTCTGGCGGCTCTACGGGTTGCAGGTCGGGTGCAGCGTCGGGGCAGTGGGCATAGAGGCGCCACATGAGCTCGCCGGCGTCGCGAGTTCTGTAATCTCTGGCGGCAATGTCGGGCAGTCGTCGGGTCATGTCATTGCCCGCGGTGTGGGCACGGTCGATTGCGCCGGCCAGCTGCGGGTATAGCACATGGTCGACGAGCTTGGGGTCGATGCTGGCGACGAGCTGGCGCCAGCGTTGCTCGGCATCGATGTCCACCGTCTCAGCCCCGGTGGCCCGGTCGAGCTCTGCTTGCAGTGCTTGGAGGTGTTCATGCAGCTGGCTGAGTTCAGCGTGTGCCGCTTCGCAGGCGGCTGCCATGAGCTGCTCTGCGCTGTCGTCAAGACCTGGCCTGTCAGGATCGATGGCTTGCCGAGCGGTCTGGAACTGGTATTTGGTAGTGGCCAGGCCGGTGCGGTCGCCGTCGCGGCGGGCCGCGTGGACGAGAGCGGTCGCTTGCTGCAGCTCATCATGAGCTGATTGGAGCTGCTGCACGCGGTCAGCGAGTTGGCCGATGGCGGCGCGGGCGTCGGCGTGCCAGGGGCTGTCCTGGTTGGAATAAGCGTCGCGAGCGGTGAGGTAGTCGGTAAGGGCTTGCCGATAGCGGGCTCGTAGGTCCGGCAGCGGTCTGCTGGATGCCACCTTGTCGAGCTCGTCGCTGATGGGGACGGCGTTCGGGTCGGCGGCACGAAACCAAGTGAGCACCTGGTCGACGTCAGGCGGTGGGGAGGGTTCACCGAAGTAAGGGTGGAACGCGGTCTCACCGGTGTTTTCGAGCATGTAGAGCCAGAAGTCAGGGTCGAAATCGTCGGCCTGAATACCAGCCCATTCATCGGGGAAGGCAGTGGCGCCGAGCGCTTCGGTGACATCGTGGAGGGGTCGATCAAGCGTGGCAGCGAGGCGGCGGGCCTGGCGGGCAAGTTCGTGGCCGGGGCGGAGGCGGCCGTTGACGACCAGGGTGCGCGCGACGGTGCCCCAGAGCATCCGCCCTATGTTCAACTGTTCCTCGAGATCCGAGGTTGGCGGGTGGATTGGTCTGAGCGCGTCGAGGCACTCGTCGACGACCAGATCGAGCAGCGGGGTGGCGGTAGTGATCGCCACGGCGAGCGCATCTGGACCGTGGGTGGCGTGAGTCTGGGCGGGATCGGCGCCGACGGCGAGATTGAGCCGCAGCGGCTCGGGTATGCCGGCGTCGGAGAGGAGGTGGTGGGCGCGGGCGGCGGCGTGCCGGCCGGCCGGGTCGTTGTCGAAGCCGGTGATGGCCTGACGGCCATGGAGCGAGCCGAGGCTGGCCAGCAACTGCAGGTGCTGGGTGGTGAGGGCGGTGCCGGCGACCGCGATCGGCACCGCCTGGTCGAGGGACACCGCCACGCGGATAGCAGCGTGGTCCAGCGGACCTTCTACGAGCAGGATGGGCGCACCGGCGGCGATAGCTTGCACAGCGACGGGGTTGAGGCCGTAGGGGAGCGCGGATTTGTGGTAGAGGTCGGTTGCCGGGCCGTTGAGGTACTTGGGGATGCCGGGGTCGTTGTCGAAGGTCGGATTGCGCCGGCCGATGAACGACACCACCTCGCCGTCGGGTGTGGTGATCGGGAAGACCATTCGGTCGCGGTAGACGTCGATCAGGGTGCCGCGGGAGGACCGCTTGGCCAGGCCGGCGTCGAGCAGCGCTCGGTCGGCATGGCCTCGCCTGCGGAGGTGGTCGACCAGTTTGGTCCAGCCGGCTGGCGCATAGCCCGCAGGCCTGCCGGCCAGCCTGCGCTCGGCAAGGTAGCCGGGTACCCAGGAGTTGGTGGCCTGGGCGGTGTAATAGCTGGCTGCTTCGGTTAGCGCGGCACGGGCGGCCTCCAGTTCCGGCGAGGCCTCCTTGGCCGGCAGCGCAAGCACCGGCGGCTCGGCAGCGATTGCTGGCCCTGCTGCGGTGAGTTCGTCGAAGACCATGTGAGCGTCGGCTGGTAGTTCCTGGTCGGCGGCCCGCCCATCGGGAATGGGGGCGGTTTCGTCGCCCCATTCCTCGGGAACGGGTTCGGGGTCTGCAAGCAGGCTGAGCTGCCACAGCACTCCAGTGGCGTACTGGGCTGGGGCCAGGTCGGAAAGGTGGCTGGCGAGCATGCCGGCCGCATCCCGCGCGAGCTGCATCGGGTCGGCACCGTGCCGAACGGCCAGGTCCATCCGGGAGACGATGACTGGCCAGAGCCGGTCGGCCATGATCCGGGCAGTGGCTTGCTCGCCGAGCAAGGTCTCCAGTTGACGTGTCCAGGGTGGGCGTGCGCGATAGCCACTCGTGGGTGCCTCCGGGCCGGTCAGGGTCAGGTGCGGGGCGAGGCGCCACCACAGCGCGTCGGCGGGCCGCTCGGTCGGCAGCGGTCCTTGCAGGAAGGCCGCTTGGATCAGACGGGTGACGTTGAGGCCGAGCGCGTCGGCGGTGTTGAGCCGGGCGGCGAGAACCGGCCAGGAGTCATCGGTGTCGATGCGCGAGTCGAGATCCTCGACGAGGGCGGCCCAGCGGGTGGTGGCGTCGGCCGCCATGACGCCAGTGGCGGCCAGGGCTCGCTCGACGAGCCGGGCACGGTAGCCGCGCATGGCCTTGGTATCGCCAGCCGCGCCGCCCGGACGCAGGTCGGTGTCGGGGGTGGCGGTGGCGGCCCGCCAGATGGCGAGTTCGCGCACCAGATGCGGATGCTCGAGGTAGGGGAGCGCCCAGTCGGGCGCGTCGCCCGCAGCCCATCCGGCGGCCCGTTCGTTGACTTCGGCGGCTAGTTGCCGGATCCGGGCGGCGAGCTGCTGCAGGTACGGGCCGTACCCCGGGTCGGACGATACGGCAGCCGGGAGCGCCGGCAGCCAGGGGAGCGGGCCCCTGCCGATAGAGCCGGTTCCGTGCGGATCGAGGCGGTAATCCAGTACCGCAGCCAGGTCTTCGGCCGTGCCAACCTCCCGACTGGCGGCGGCCCGGGCCAGCGCGGCGATCGGATCGGCACCGGTGAGGCCGATGCCGGCGAGGTGCGCCTGCAGCATCTCCCATCCCGGCGTCGTGGTGACGCCCGTTACCGCGGCCTCGGCGCGTGCGGCAAGCTCCGCCAGCCGGTCAGGGCCGGTGAGGTCGAGCATCGCGGTGTGGTAGGCGTACAGGTACGCCGGAGCGGTAGCAGCCAACCGCAGGGCGGGATCGGCTGCCTCGGCGAGTTCCGTCAAGGCGGAGCGGTTCAGATCGTCTCGTCGCAGGATCCGGGTGAGCACCTCGACCGCGGTGGCCGGGGTTTGAGCTTCGGGATAGATGACGTTGTGGGCCTCGCCGTCGCCGCTGGTGATCACCCAGGCGTGGTTTTCGCCGGTGCCGCGAGTGAGTCCCATGTAGAGCTCGGCCGCGCCGAGCCGATCGGTGATCACCACGTGCGCGATGCCCGCGCGGGTGTGGGAACCGATGGTGTCGCCCTGTTCGGAGCGGAGGGTGGCGGCGTAGCCGAGGCGGACGTGCTCGCGCACGTAGTCGGCGGGTAGCGTCACCGTGCGGTTCAGGGCGACGTGCTGGACGGTGAGCGCGCCGGTGCGGTGAACCTTCACAACGCGGAAGCGGTCGTTGTTCTTGACGTGGTCGGTGCTACCAAGGGACAGGTTGCGGCGATTCTGCTTGCTGATGATGAGATCGCCGGCCGAGGCGTTCTCACCGCCGGAGATCGGCGCCGCCCGCCCACGCAGACCTTCGCGCTCGAGCCGGACGGCGCGGGCGCGCTCGTTCAGCGCGGCGACCAAGGCGAGGTCTGGGGCGATCATCAGCACGTCAGCGCCACGGGCCAGGTCGGCCTGAGCGGCGGCGAACACCTGGTCGGCAACGGCGTCGACGGTGGTGGCGTGGATGCGGCCCTGGTCGAGGTAGTAGCCGAGCGCGGTCGGGTCGCCGGCTCGCAGGGCGAGGGAGGCGGCACCTTCGGCCTTGTCGATAAACCGCATCACCTCGTTCAAGGTCACGGCGCCGTGGGCGGCCCGCAGGTCGCGCAGCAGCCCACCCGCGGCCGTGGCCGCGAGCTGCCGGTCATCGCCGATCAGCCGAACGGATCCGCCGCGGCCGAGGACGTAGTGGATCGCCACGTCGAGGTTGCGGGTGGAGGCCAGGCCAGCCTCGTCGATCAGCACCATGGTGTCCGGACCGATGGAGCGGATCCACTCCGGGCGTAGCTCGGCGGCGTTGGTAGTGAGTTCCCAGACGAGCTTGTCCAGGGTGTCAGCCTTCGCTCCGCCGAGCGCTTTCGAGAGCTGATGCGCGGCGCTAGCTTGGGGCGCGAGGGCGACGATGTCACCGCCGGAGTTGCGCCACGCCGTAGCCAGGATGCCCAGCGCGGTGGTCTTGCCGGTGCCGGCCGGGGCGAGCGCGAGCTGCACCCGCCGGCCGGAGCATGCCATCTCGTAGGCCAGGCGTTCCTGGCTGTCGTTGAGCATCCGGCGGGCGTCATTGGCCTGCCATTCCAGCAGCGCCATCGCCACATCGGTCCCCGACGCCGCCCGCCCGCCGGCCAGTGCGGCGGCGCGGAGTACGCGCTGCTCGGCGACCAGGACGTGCCGCGACGTGTATTTCTGGCCGCCGACTCGGCGGAAGACAGAGCTGCCGTCGCGGCGGCGCAACCCGGCTGGCACCGCCAGACCCCCATCGAGTTGGGCGCCGATCGGTACCGAGTGCTTGGCCCCGAGCACCCGGTCGGTGATGGCATACACCAGCTGTTCCCGCAGCGCGGCGGGCAGCTTCTCGGCACGCAGTTGGCGTTGTGCCTCGGCGTAGACGTGCCGCCATTGCCAGGTCGAGCGCTCCTGCGACACCACCGCCACTACCAGCTTGGCCTTCTCGGCGACCAGCTGCTCATGCCCGATCGAGCCGGTCGACCTGACGAATATGACGGCAGCAGGACGTGACGTAACGGCTACCTTCACCGCCCGAGCCTGCTCGACACCGACTCGTTCTCCCTTGACGCCGAGGGCCTTGCCAGCCAGATAACGCCACAACCGGTGCTGGTCGGCGGCCGAGCGCGGCTCATGCTTGCTGACCCGAGTCTCTAGGTTGGCCCGCTGGGCCAGAGCGATCATTTCCAGCGGCGTAGGTTGACGGCCATGCGTGGCGTGGAAGCCGGCAGCCAGCTGCTCGCGGCGTTCGACTAGTTCGGCTCGGCGGGAGGCGAACAGCTCCATCAGCCTGGGATCGACGCCTATCAGTTCACGGATCGGGCGGCGTCCGGACCCGCTGGCTGTGGCGTCGAATGCCCCACCGAGGCGGGTGGTGAACTCCTCCTCCATTGCGGTGTTGTAGAACTCAGAGGCTGCGACTGTGAGCTCGTGGATCACCCGCCCGTCCAGGGCAAGCCAGCGCCCGTTGAGGGCCTGCACCTTGTTGCTTACCGCGGCGTGGGTGTGCAGCTGAGGGTCCCCGTTGCGCGAGTCCCGATGGGTGAACACCGCCACCAGCAGGCCTCGGGTCTCCACCTGAGCCACCCCACCCGTGCCGGTTCGGGTGTAGGCGGCGTGCCGCTCCAGCCACGCCAACGACCGATCAACCGCTGCTTCGTGCGCGGCCCTTATGGCATCGCGGATCTCGGCCGGGGCGATCGCCCACAACGTCGAGATGCTCTTCACCGGCGAGAACGTGCAGTCATAGCCGGCCACGCTGGTGCTTATCGACCGCGACTGTTGGGCCACAAACCCGCTCAGCTCCCGCTGATCCAGTGGCTCCCGGCCATAAGTATCGCGGAAGAACGTGACGGCCACCTCGGTGCGTATCTCAGCACGCTTGCCCTCCGGTATCGGAGCGTCACACTTCGCATTCTGACTGGTGTTGAAGCTGGCGTAGGCCCGCGCAAGGCGGCGCTGCCACTCGGTGCTGCCCTCGGTCAGCCGGTAAGCCTGCCCCAACCTAGTCATCGACATCGCGGCCGCTGCCGACCGGCCCTGGGCGATCACTTCGCTTTCGATTCGATCAGCGTCCGGGTGCCGCCCCTCGCCGAACAGCGCACGCATCTGTGCCTCAGACACCTGACCGGACACCTTGAGCGAAGCCAGACCGGAGCCCCACCAGCGGCCAGGAGACTCACCCTTCTCGGTGTAGTAGTCGCCCAAGCTCTCGTAGCCGCGCTCGGTGCTGTCGTGAGCGGCCACCTGCCGGATCAGGTACGTGTACCCGTCTCCGGCAGACAGCTTCTTCAGCGACATCACTCGCCGGACGCTACGGAGTACGGTCGACACGTAGGCCGGACCGAGGACCGCCACCCTTCGGTACCGCTTCGTTACCTGGATGCAAGAGGTGTGCGACGTCGGCGGGTCCGGTCGAACGGGTCACGGTCGGATACCTGTCGCGTCTGGGTGAAGGTTGCGAAGTCCGAAGGTAGTTTGCGAGTGGGTTGCGAAGGTGCAGATTAGGTTGCGAGTTATTGCAGGGGCTCGGGCGTGGGGTTGTCGCGAAGAATCACTAGCGCGCCCGCGCTGCTGACCTCGATGGCCCGGCTAGGTCTAGCCATAACGCGCCTGTGTTGAGGTGGCTTTCTGGTCGGCGGTCACCTGGCGGCAGACAGCCAAGGGCCGCAGGGCGTGTTCACGCCGACGTTCGCGGTCCGTCTGGGGTGCAGGTGCAAAGCGCGATGTTGTCGCACCGGGCACGTACCGTTAGCCCGTGGACGATCAGCGGTTTGCCGCGACCGAGGCGGATGCCGAGCAACGGGCTCGAGACTTCCTCGCGCGGATGGATCCGAGCGACGGCGTGGGGGATCGCCATCACACTGTGCCGCGGTTCTTGCTCGAACGCTTCAGTACTGATGACCAGGTTGCGGTCCGCTTCATCGACAACGGCAGGTCTGAGATCGTCAACATCCGCGACCTAGCGGTTCGGGACTTCTACACCTTCCTCGCCGAGCCCGAGAGCGAAGGCATGGCGCCGTTTCCTAATGGTGTGCTCGAGAAGCTGCTGTGCAGCATCGAAGGCGATGCTGCAGCAGTGCTGCGCCGCCTCGATGAGGCTCCGACCCAGCAGACGACGAAGGATGAGAAGTACGCGCTCATTCAATTTGCGGCCTTTCAGTTCGGCCGGGGAGTGCGCACCCGTGTCCAGATCGAACTACTTGGCGAGTACTGGGCTAAGACCATGCTTGCCAAGCGCGACCTTGGCCGACGGTTCGAACACAAGGCCGGCATACGAGCCGCTCGCAAAGCTGGCCGCACGCCTGCCCGCGGCAACCGCAGCAAGGACAGACGCTACAACGAGTCCCGGCCAACCGATGCGATGTTGCGCTCAATGGCGATCCGGCCACACCCGAATGAGCACATCCGGATGATGGGCCCGATGGCCAAGCAGGCGATGCAACACCTGGGAGTACGACCCTTGACGCTCGTCGACCTCGACCAACCGCTGCTCATGCTCGCCGACGAGCCACTGGTCGTCATCGATGAGCCAGCATCGGAGCACCAACCCGAGTGCTTCCTCACTGACAGTCAACGACAACGCAGACTGCAGCGCGCACTAAAAGCCGGCCGGGAGGCACGCGAGCTCGTGCATCTCTACCCGACGCGGCCGAGTTCAATAGCGGTGTCAGACCAAGTGGCAATGGCAGTAAGTCCGACACGTTTGCTGGTTTGGGGGAAGGCTGGCACGCAACCGCCCCACTACCATCACCTCGAAGGCGCAGAAGCTATCGAGCTCGCCGACGACTTGAACCGTCGGCAGATTGCACAGGCCTACCTCTGGATCGCAGCTCGACGCGATCATCCCGGTATCCAGACAATGACCGTGCCTGGGAGGACACCGGTGTTCGGCATCTGTGATGCGACATCAGCGGCCTCCGAGGCTGTCGCCGCAGCGCCGAAGGGTTTCGAGCGACTCAAGCGAACATGAACATCGAGTGGCGATGTCGTAGTCGGAAGCTCCCTTCTGGGCGTGTTGCGTGCGCTCCTTGAACCGCCTCGTCGGCCACTTTCCGCTCGCACCAGTCCTTGCGGAATACACAGAGTTAGTCAGGACAAGTCGCCGTGCCGGTGTATGGACCTACCTTGCGAACCCGGGCAACGACGGGCGGCGCTCGCGACCTCCGTCCGGACGCGACAATATCCGTTCCGGGTCCGGCCGATGAGGGTCTCGATCGGGGTGTTCTGTCGTGCGGGTCGGTCATGCTTCGGCGGTCAGGTTCGGATTCGAGATCGAGGAGTGTGTGGCGGGATGACACAGCCAGGGAAGGCAGCCCGGCCGGGCGCGAAGGCGTCGGGTGGGAGGGGGCCGAGTTCGCGGGAGCGGGCACGCATTGCGCTGGCGACGGCGCGGGCGAAGCAGCGTGAGCGGGACCAGCAGATCGAGAAGGCTCTGACGGCCGCGTTCGACCGGCTGGGCGACGTGGCGGAACTCCAGCTGGCGCTGGAAGTCGCCGACCGGGACCTGGCGGTCACCGTCGCAGCGCTGGCGGAGCTGGGGCAGAAGCCGGAGGCGATCGCGGAGCACCTGGAGCTGCCGGTGACCGAGGTGAAGCGGCTGCTGAAGCTGGCCGAGGAGTCACCGTCCAGCGGTGGTGCCGTCCGAGCGTCGGCGGCCGGGTCGGACAGCGGCGGCGCCGGGTCGGTGAAGCTGGCGGGCTAGGCGCTGGGGTGTCGCAGTCGCGGGACCGGGCGCTGCGGCTGTACGCCGGCGACGCGGCGCGGCTTCGGTCACGTGTCCTCACCCCCGCGACCTGTGCCATCTGGATGGGGACCGTTGGCTCTGACAGTTACGGGCGCTTCGCTCTGCGCCTGCCGGGCGGCGGCCGCCAGCGGACGTGGCACCGCACCAGATGGCTGCGGTGCTCGCGTTTGGCGAGCTGCCGCCCGGGGTGACGTTGCTGCACGACTGCGACGTCCGGCTGTGTGTGTGCGGACCGGCCCGGGGGCACGTCCGGGTCGGCACCCAGTTCGAGAACATGCGCCAGGCCGCCCGGCGCGGCCGGTCACGCGGCTGCGGCCGGCCCTGGTCGAGGTGCGCGGCCGGGTCGGGGCGTCGCGAGCGATCCAGAAAGCACTGCGGGCCAGCACCGACCGGAGTCCGGACGGGCTGGCCCGCGTGCTGGCCGAGGGGATCGCGGCGGGGTGCTCTGCTGCGGCACCAGGGCCGAGGTCGATCAGGGTCTGCAGCTCGTCGTCCAGCAGGCCCGGGGTGGATTCGCCGGGCCGGTGCGGGTGAGGCGGTGAAGATCACCGCGCTGCGCCGCGACCGCCGCGGCTTCGAGTGATCAGCCCACTGCGCCAACTCACCGGCCCCGCCGGCGAGCCGGCCGGCCTCGGCGCGGCGGTCCAGCAGGCCTTTCGCGACCTGGTCTAGACCGCAGTAGTCCATACAGACGTCCGGCGGCTACCGACCCCGCAGCCTCCAGGCCCGTATCAAGCGCTCAAGACGGGCTGCCGGCTTGCCGGAGCGACAGAACACCACCCCGGCGACGATGGCCAGACGGCAGATAACGACGGCCGCTACGCAACACGCGCCTATCGGAGCGGCAGCGATCAGTCGCTCCATAACCTCTGTCACCGATGGGAACCTTCCTCACATGCACAGGCCATGCCAATCCGAGACTGCACCGCCGGCCTCCTCTCCTTCGGACACGCTCATCGCTCACTACTTCACGGGCCGAACTGCCCTGAAGCAGGACTGAGCCGCTTTCGGCGGAAACTGTGCCGCGAGGGCCGCCGAGGTTAACGGCCAGCGTGAACCCTCCGAGGTCCTACCGCCAGGAGGCGAGAGAGCGGACGTATTACGCCCGCCAAGGCGAGCCCGGCGGCGGAAGATCGAGCAGGGGTGTTGGCGGCTGGCCTCAGTCGGAAGGCCGCTCCAGAAGCACCTCTCGGGCCGCGTTGGGGTTAGCCCAGTAGGGGTGCAATTCGGCGTGAGCGCCGTCGTTGATCTCCAGCCATGCCACGCCGGACAGTGCCCGGTCGAAGACCGGTGGCGCGTTGGTCATCCGCAGCTCGATCGGTCCGGAGTCAATCGCGCCAACGCCGTTGATCGGGATCCTGATCGATGTCGGGTTGTTGCCGGCCATGATGCTAGTGACGAGCGAGGCGTCCAGAGCGGTCCCCGGGTCGGCGCTGATCACCACCAGCAGCGGGAGGTCCATTTCTTCGACCGTTCGCCGGTACCGGCGTACCTTACGCTCGATCGCCTCGACAACGTCCTTGCGGTCGGCGGTCGCCCCGTCCTGTACGGGCAGCATCTCCGCCCGCCCGGTTGTCGTGGTGCCGACTACGCGGAACGTCAGCCCTTCGACGGCCAGGGGAGTGCTATCCGCGGCTTCGGATGCCAGCCACGCACGCAGTGCCTGCTCGATGCGCTGGCGTGCCGGTGCGTCGGGCGGCTCGACCACCGTGTGTGCCGTCGAGCCGGTGGCGATGGCGACAGGCTGACTGATGCGCCGGATGCGCCGGGCCAGCTCGGCCCATTGCTTGTTGCGTGTGTCGGTCGCCCGCGGGAGGCCGCGCCGCCACACCTCGACGACCAGGCACTCTCCGTCAGCGGAGGTCACCAGCAGGTCCGGGGTCAGCCGGCCGAGCGGTGGGTCGAACTGCACCTGACAGCCCGGCTGCCGGAAGATGTAGCCGGTGGCCAGTTCGGCCAGCGCCTGGGTGTAGAGGTCTACGTCGCGCAGTCGGCTGACGAACCCTCGCGCGATGTCTGGGTCCAGGCCGCTGAGTTCCTCATGAAGCCACGCCCGCAGCGGCGCGAAGTGCGGCAGCGTCGCGTGCTGCCAGAGGATCGGCCGCTCGTAATCGGCGAGCATCGCGAACCGCTTCTCGATCGCGGCCACCGCTGCGTCGTCGAACGCGCTCAAATCGGTTGTCGACACCGGCGCCCGCTATCCGCTGCCCTGAGCGCCTGGCTCGCCGGTCCGCCCTTCTGTCTCGGCCAACGCTTGCTCTACCGCCTCGAGCTCGTCCATCCGGTAGTAGGCGCGCCGCCCGCCTCGCGTCACGTCGGTCTTCTGGATGAGGCCATAGGCCGTCAGTCGCCGTAGGCCCGGACGCCATGACGGGGAGCCGGTCGCTACCGGTTCGGATTGGCCGATGATCTGGCTCAGTCGCGTGAGCACCCAGCTCCCAGCGAAATCCCCAGGCGCGCACCGGCGGGCCTCGTCGCACGCGGCGCGCAGCAGGTACCGCTCCTCGGGGTACTCGTTGAGCAAGCGCAGTGCTTGCTGCTTGGTGGAGGCGGGCATCCTGCTCCTTCAAGGTTTAACTCCAATATACTGAATATGAGATCAATATACTCCATCTAACTCCGCACCCGCCCACCAACGACCCTGTGCCTCTGGCGCCACTCGTCCAACCCGGGTCTCACAGGAAGTCGAGTCTGCTGAGCGAAACGATGAGAGGAGTCCCTGACGCCACGAAATTGCGAATTGTGGTATCCGGGCCGACGCGAAGATCAGCGGTGCAGCCGGATTCAGACGGTTGCCTAGGCGCAACCTGTGCACGCGCTGATCTACTAGAAACTAATGCTATCCACAGGCGTCGGACAGGCCCGGGGTGGCTCCTCAGTGGTGCACACGTTCAATGCGGGTGCCGTGTGGAGTGTGATGTCGTCCGCCGTAGGTGCGGCGGCTTCGCAGCGCTCGTAGAGCCGCCACAGCATGTCACCAGCCGGATCGGCGCTCATGGGCGGGTGCTCGGCGACGAGCTGGGTGAGCAGGGCGTCTGCGTCGATGCCGGCAGCCGTAGCCCGATTCAGGGCTGCCCGTAGCGGTGTCCAGCTAGCCGATTGGGTGAGCTGGGGGCGGATGCGGTCGGCGATGGTCTGCCAACGGTCCTCAGTGCGGCTATCGGCTGCGGCGGGGAGGTCTCGTGCCTTCGCCGAGAGTTGATCAGCGAGTTGGGCGGCGCGTGTTCTCGAGGTGGTGAGTGCGTCGGTGTGCGGGAAGGGTTGATCGAGTTGGGCGACGGCCCGGTCGCGTTCGATGCTGGTCCTGCGGACACGTTCGGTGATCTCCGCTCGGATGGCTTCGATGCCGACGGCGCGGTTCTCGAGCCGGGCGATGAGGCCGAGCGGGTTGCCGCCGGCGAGGTCCTTGGCGGGGATGGCTATCTGGGTGCGAGGTACGCCGGCGAGCTGGAGTTCGTAGTGCAGTTCACCGAACTGGCGACGGGCGTGGGCGTGCAGGTCAAATCCGGCCAGCCGGCCGATCGGGTGGGTGGCATCGCCGGGATGGATCGCCAGCAGCTGCTCGTGCAGCGCGACGGCTGCGGTAACTCGTTGGGCGTGGCGCTGGCCGGCTACGGTCATGCTGAAGGCCTCGCCGCGGGTGTCGGTCCGCGCCTCTAACGCGGCGGTGAGCTGGTCGAGGTCATCGGCGAGCCTGGGCAGCTCCCGGTCGGCCGCGTCCACGGTGGCGCGCAGCGCAACCTGGTTGCGGTTGTGCGAGCGCTGCAGCCGTTCCAACCGTGCAATCTCGGCGTCGAGCTGGGCTTGCTCGAGGATCCGCTCGTCGCCGGTGGCCAGGGCCTTGACTTCGGCGTAGGAGAGTGCGGTGTCGGAGATGTCGTCGATCTCGCGCACGTCGAGCCGCCCGCGCATGACCTGGTCGATGAAGCGGGCTTTGCGCTCGACGGTTTGCCAGGAGTAGGCGTCGAAGCTGGCTTCGGAGATCCAGCGGATGACTTCGACTTCGGGGTTGAGGTTGCCCTGCCGCAGTATCCGACCGTCCCGTTGGGCGAGGTCGGCCGGCCGCCAGGGGCAGTCCAGGTGGTGCAGCGCGTAAGCGCGCAGCTGCACGTTGGTACCGACACCCATCTTCTGGGTCGAGCCGATCAGGACGGAGACCTTGCCGGCGCGAGCGGCGGCGAACAGCTGCCCCTTCTCCCGGTCGTTGCGGGCCTCGTGCATGAACCGCACGGTGCCGGCGGGCACGCCGCGCGCTGCCAGGAGCTGGCGGAGTTCGGTGTAGGCGTCCCAACCGGCGCCACTAGGGGTCCCCAGGTCGCAGAAGACCAGCTGCAACGCTCCGGTGCGGGCCTGGCCCGGGTAGGAGCGGTCGGCGTGGGCATGGTGGATCGCCGCGATCCGGTCGGCGGCCGCGGTCAGCTTGCCCTCGACCAGGCCGGCGGTCAGGAGCGCCTGGCCTTCGATGACCAGCTCGCCGGGTGGGAGGAGCCGGAGGTCGAGGGCGGCCATCCGGCCGTGGGTGGCGACCCGGAGCATGTTGTCTTCCTCCGGCCGGACCGCCTTGGCACGCACCTGCTCGGCCCGCTCCACCAGGCGGGCCATGAAGGCTCGCAGTTCGATGCTGGGCGGCACCACCGCGGTCTGCGCCTTGCCGTCGACCAGGGCAGGCGTGGGCAGGTTCAGGTCGGCGGCGGTCTTGACGTCGGCGACCAGGTGGAACATGCGCAGCAGCTCGGGAACGTTGCGGAACTTGGCGAATCGGGAGTGCAACCGGTACTGGGAGCCGTCCGGGGACAGCTCGAGCGCGGTCACGGTCTCGCCGAACGTGGCCGCCCAGGTGTCGAAGTCGGTGATGCCCGCTTGCTCGAGGACGTCGGGTTGCAGGTAGCGCTGCATGACGTATGCCTCGGCGATGCTGTTGGCGATCGGTGTCGCGGTGGCGAACGTGGCGACCCGGTCGCCGTGCCGCTGGCGGAGGTAGTGCAGCTTCATGTCCAGATCCGACGCACGCTGCGAGCCATCGATCGCCGCACCCGGGATGTTGGACACCACCCGCAGGTTCTTGTAGTCGTGGGCTTCGTCGACGAACAGGTAGTCGATCCCGGTCTGCTCGAACCGCACGCCAGGGTCCCGCTGCCCGGAAAGCAGTTTCTTGATCCGCTCCTCCGCCCGGGCGAGGGTTGCCTCGATGCGCTTGACGCTGATCCCGCCGGCTTGCCGGGAAGCCTCCAGCTGCCCGGCGAGGGTGGTCACTTCCCGGTCGTGGTAGGCCTGCTGCGCCTCCGGCGATAATGGCAGCCGCTCGAACGCCGACCGGGACAGGATGACCGCGTCCCAGTCGCTGGTGGCCACCCTCGCCACCAGCAGCTTGCGACGCTCGCCGGCCAGGTCATCGACGCCGCATGCCAGCACCCGTGCCTGGGGGTAGGCCTGCAGCCACTCGCGGGAGAACTGCTCGAGCATGTGGTTGGGCACCACCACCGCCGGCTTGCGCTTGATGCCGAGCCGGCGTAGCTCCATGCAGCCGACGATCATCTCCAGCGTCTTGCCGGCACCCACCTCGTGGAACAGGCCCGCGGTCGGCTCGGACAGCATCCGCACCACCGCGGCGACCTGGTGCGGCCGCAGCCGGATGCTGACGGCCAGGCCGGGGAAGTCCCGCTGCGCGCCGTCGTAGGAGCGCAGCACGATCGCGTTGAACCGGTCGTTGTAGGCCCGGGACAGTCCCCGGGTGCGATGCGGGTCGGTCCACAGCCAGTCGGCGAAGGCATCCTGCAGCTCGTCGGCCTTCTCCTGCGCGGCGACGGTCTCGGTGAGGTTGAGGATCCGCCGCCCGTCCTCCAGCTCGTCGGTGACCCGGATCGGCCGCTGCTCCAGGCAGGCCTCGGCCAGCTTGACGGCGCTGACCCGGCCGGTGCCGTAGGTGCTCGAAGCCAGGACGGAATGGTGTGCGCCGCGAACCGCCCAGGTGGAACCGCCCGGGTTCTCGACTCGGATGCTCGGGTCGTCGAGCAGTTCGGTGAGGAACTGCTCGACCACGTTCGCCGGGATCCATGCCGCGCCGAGCCGGACCGAGATCTCGGCAGGGGTGAGGTCGGCCGGGATCACCGCCTCGAGCGCGGCGATATTGCCTGCCCAGCGATCATCGCCGGTGGGCTCGGCTGCGGCTCGGGCCTGAGCCAGCTTGATGCGGACGTTGCCGGACAGGTACTCAGCGGCCGGCACCAGCTGGCCGGCCTGGGCTGGGTCGGCATACACCAGTCCGGCCAGCTCGGTCAGGGCCTCGTCCTCGATGCGCCCGAGCAAGCGGGCGATCTCGGCCAGCTCGACCCGGCCGTGGGTGTCCAGGCAGATCGCCAGCGCATCCTCGGGGGTGTCGGCGCCGAGCTGGGGGACGCGGGGTGCGACGACGCGTTGGGTGAAGATGCTGGCCTTCTCGGCCTGGTTCAGCTCCTCGTCATACAGCTCGAGGGCGTAGACAGCGGGGGAGTGTGGATCGGAGCGGAAGCCGCCCTGTGCCGGCCTGATTCGGGCCATCCGCGGCTGCCCGGTCTCGGCATCGAGGCGGCCGGTTGAGCGGTGAGCGGTCCGGTTGATCGGGCCGAACCGGGCCACGTAGTCGGCGTAGCGGGTGTTCAGCTGGGCCCGCAGCTCGCTGATCTCGGCGGTGTCCTCCAGCGTCGCCGCCTCGGCCGCCAGCAGGTTGAGGACGGTGTCGCGCAGCCCGAGCAGTGCGGTGAGCTCGCGGGCCTGGCTGGCCGGCACCTGATGCGGGACCAGCCGGCCGTCCTGGACCACCGTGAACCCGGCGCTGCCGTCTGGGGCGAGGTGGCCGTCGAGGTGCTCGGCCGGGGCATCAGCCAGTGCGACCCGTTCCGGCGCGTCCGGGCCCGGCGGCCCGAACACCGGCCGAGTGCTCGCGTAGTCGGCCAGTGCCACCTGCAGCCGAGCACGCAACTGGTCGGCAATGTCGCCGCCGGCGTAGTCCACAGTGGACTCGGGCCCGAACCGGCCCAGCCGGGTGGCCAGTTGCCCGATCACCGCGTCCGGGTGCTCGACGAAGTACCGGTTCACCGGCACCGGCCCGGCCGGGTCGGTGCTGATGTTGACCGCCTGCTCCCACCCGGTCAGCCCAGCCGGCTCCTCGCCGGCAGCCCGCCGGCGCAAGACCAGCAGGTCGGTCACCACCTTCGTGCCGGCCGCCCGCTCATGCGCGGTGATTGGTAGCCGAATCGCGGCGACCAGGTCGGCCCGCTGGGCGATCTCCCGGCGGGCGGCTGGGTTCGCGGTGTCCATCGTCCAGCGGGAGGTGATCACCGCGACCACCCCGCCGGGGCGGGTCAGTGCGAGGGATTTGAGGATGAAGTGGGTATGGATCGGGTGCCGGCCCGAGTTGTGCGCCGGGTCGTGCAGCACCACGTCGGCGAACGGCACGTTGCCGATTACCAGGTCGAAAGAGGAACTGGGTAGCCGGGTGTCGGCGAAGGACTCGGCCCGGATCGTCGCGTGCGGGTACAGCGCCGCGGCGATCGCCGCCGTCGTCGGGTCCAGCTCCACCCCTACCAGGTCACGCGCCGAGTCCGGGGCCAGACCCAGGAAGGCGCCGGCGCCGCAGCCCGGCTCCAGCACCCGGCCAGCCGTGCCGGCAAAGCCGTGCTCCTCCAGCGTTTCCCATATCGCGCGGACCAGGGCGGTATCGGTGTAGTGGGCGTTCAGCGTGGTCCGCGCCGCCGCCTTCCACTCCGCTTCGGGCAGCAGCTGGCGCAGCTCAGCCCGCTCGGCGGCGTACTCGCCCCTGCTGTCGTCGAACATTGCCGGCGCCGCACCCCACCCGGACCAGCGCGCCAGCACCAGCTGCTCCTCGGCGCCGGCCGGACGCTGCTCGCCCTGCAGCTGCCGGAGCAGCCGCACCGCGGCAAGATTCGCCTTGACCCGGCTCCGCACACCCGACGGCGCCAGATCTTCCTGCCGGCCGGGCCGAAACCGGCGTGGCAACAGGTCGACTACTGCCCGCGAATCTCCTGCTCCTGCCGGTAGCTCGGATCGTCCGGATCGGGCGGCCCAGCGACTGGCATCCAGCCCGTCGGCCCCGGCCAGATCGGAACCGGCTCCTCGTTCTCCTCCGGAGTTCCGACCTGCCGCATGATCTCCGACTCCGCGGTGATCCTCGCCTCCCGTAACCGGCCCAGCCGCTCCTGGTATGTCTCGCCCGCTCGAGCCGGCCCCGCGATCTGCTCTGCCAGCTCGCTGATCTGGCGCTCCAGGTCCTCGCCCAAGCTCGAGAAGTAGCTGTCCGGATCCTCGATCCCTGCCAGCATCTCCGGCTGGAATGCCCGCATCCGCTCCCAGACCAACTTCCCGTACCGGTTCACGAACCTCATCCTCCTCCACCGGACCCCAGAACACCGGCAAGGCCAGCTGCCCCTCGCCGGCGACACCGCCACTCCGGCCACGACGCGCCATATGCTCCGCACTCTCCGACCACAAACAATGAGCGGCAGGCTAGTGAGTGCATGCGACAAGCCACGCGCCGGTGCTGCATAGCCACCTGACATCTGAGCAGCCGTAGGCGGACGGTTTGCTGAAGGTCGCCTCGGCGGCATCAAAGTTCACGGACAGGTAAGCCCGGGATGGTCTTGCCCGAGCCGGTCAGGCAGCTCGAGTGCCAGGTCGGGGGTGTTCTGGTGCTTCTCCGCGTAGGCGCGGATGACATCGCCCTGATGGAGCCACAGACCGTCGACGGCCTCGGTGGTGCGCGGAGGGTGCCACTGAGGTACAGCTCCTCTGGCGACGGGAACTGCTGCTGAACGCGTTTCGTCTTGCCTCGAACGCCATGATCAGTCTCCCGACGGTCGCTTCTGGCGACCGATCCGATCCGTGCTGTGTTGACTCTGGCGCTCCAGCTCCCGCCAGTCCGGGACGAGGGCCGACATCATGGCCTGGAACCGCTTCCCATGGGTTCGGTACCGCAGGTGAAGAAGTTCGTGGACGATGACGTAGTCCTGGAACGCCTCGTCGGTGTCGGCCAGTTCGTCGGCGAAGGTTACGATGCCGTCTGGGGTGCAGGAACCCCATTTTTTCGACATCTTCGCGATGACGACCTGCTCAGGGTTGACCTTAAGCCGTCGCGCCCAGCCCATGGCACGGCGCTTGAGCTTCTGGTCTGGGTAGAGCGACGCCATGCGCATCAGGCCCCTGCCGCCTGGCCGAGGACCTGCATGATCTGCTCGACCGCAGCCTTGCGCTGTTCATCTGGCAACTTGATCACCGGCTTGTACAGATTGAGGCGGAGGCGTCGCTGCTCGTCCGGGTTCTCGACCCAGTTCGGGAACTTCCCGAGCAATGTCTCGACCTCTCTCGCAACGGCGAGGGTGTCGAGGCCGGCCGACTTGAGCGCCTCGTCCCGGCTGAGCTGCCAGTGCACGGCGAAGCCGACGTCGCTGAGGCCGCTCGCTTGGGCAGCCTTCCGGGCTTCATCTTTCTCGACCACGAGCGCGGCGATCTCGTCCATCGCGGCCATGCCGGTGACCTTGCGCTCCTCCAAGTTCTTGATCACCTGGTCGGCCCGCTCCTTGAGGGCACGCAGCACGACAGCCTTCGCCGGGTCGTCGTCGATCTCCTTCCGAAGGCCGCGCAGCAGGTTGTAGATCTTGCCCTCGTCGGGACCGTCCTCGCCCTTGAGCTGCTCTAGCGTGGCGACGTCGAACGTGACCACCTTGGCGATCCGGCCAAGCCCCTCCTGCTCCGCACCCCCCTGGATCAGGCGGCGCGTCTTGTACTCCAGGTCGCCGAGGAAGCTGCCTGTTTCGGAGTAGGCGTTGCGGACCGCTGCGTACAGCTGGCTGAGCCGCTTGTAGGTGACGATGTGATCGCGCAGCTCGGCCGACGGCGACAGGATCTCCCACAGGGCCTCGATGTCCTTGTAGTCCTCGAAGAATGTCTTACGGGCATTGGGATCGATGAAGCGGCCGTAGACAACCTTCTCCAGCTGCTGATCAGGGCTGTCCTTCGAATCAACCTGCAGGTAGTTCGTCGCGGCCCGCCCGATCCGCTGGTGCAGGTCGGTCATCATCGTTTCGAGATCTTCGATCGCCCCGTTGATGTCGGCCGAGTCGAAGCGCAACGCCTTCTGCAGTTCGCGCAGCACACCCACGAAGTCGACGACAAGACCGACCCGCTTCGGCACGCCTTCCGAGTCAACGTAGGGACGGTTGACGCGCGCGATGGCCTGCAGGAGCACGTGGTCCCGCATCGGCTTGTCGAGGTACATCGCGTAGAGCACGGGCGCGTCGTAGCCGGTCAGTAGCTTGTCGGTGACGATCAGGATCTTGGGCTGCTCTGCAGGCTTCTTGAAGGACTTGCGGACCTCTTGCTCGCGAGTCTCGCTGAGCTGCAGTTCGGCTACCCGTGGCCGGTCAACGACGTCAGCCGCATTGCTGCTGTAGACGACCTCGGACCACTCGGTAGCCAGGTGGCGGTCGAGCGCGACCTTGTACTTGGCGCACGTCTCCCGATCGACGGCGACCAGGAATGCCTTGTAGTGCAGCGGGTCGACGTTCTCCTTGAAGTGATTGGCAACGAACTCGGCCACCTGCTCGACTCGGTCGTCGGCACTCAGGAAGGCGCGGATGCCGACCGCACGGTCGAGAACGCGGTTCAGTTCCTCGACGTCCGTGACATCCTCGCTCTCGGCGAGGTCGAAGAACTCCTGGTCGAGCTGCTCCGTCGGGATCGTCATGTTCGACGGCGCCATCATGTAGCGGATGGGCAGCGTGGTGCCGTCGTCGATCGACTCCTTGATGGAGTACTTGTCGAGATAACCCTCGTCGTCTTGGAGGCCAAAGATCTGGAAGGAGCCCGAGCCGCTCTGGGAGCTGCCGACTGGCGTCCCCGTGAACCCGATGATCGTGGCGTTCGGGAGCGCGGCCATCAGGTAGCTGCCGAGATCCTTCGCGACGGACCGGTGCGCCTCGTCGATGAAGACGAAGATGTTGTCGCGCGGCGAGCTGTCCTTCTTGATCTCCTCGAACTTGTGGATCATCGAGACGATCAGGCCGCGGAAGTCGGCGTCGAGCAGCTGCTGGAGGTCGGCCTTAGTGTTGGCGCGTCGAACCGCGATGTCGTTGACCTGCATCTCGCCGAGCAGGCGCTCGACCCATTCGCGGAGCTGACCCTCCAGCTCGGTGCGGTCGACCACGAGGAGGACCGTGCCGTTGTTGAAGCGGGCCTTGTCTTCGAGGATCAATCGGGCGGCGGTCAGCAGCGTGAAGGTCTTGCCAGATCCTTGGGTGTGCCAGATGAGGCCACGGTTCTTCGTGGAGTCGGCGCAACGGGCAATGATCTTGTCGATCGCCCGGCGCTGGTGCTCGCGCAGGACCGACTTCCGCGTCTCGCCGTCCTCGACGAAGAACAAGATCCAGTGCTGGAGCGTGCGGAGGAAGTCGGTCGGCTCGAAGAACGCCTGGACCGCGAACCGGTACTCCTCGTCGGGCGTCTGCTTCCACTTGCTGATGAAGCGCCGACTGGCGTTCCAAGTGACGCCGTACCAGTAGTCGAGCAGGTGCGTGACGTTGAAGAGCTGCGGTGCGGCGAGAAGCTCAGGGGTCTCCTTCTCGTAGCGACGCAGCTGCTTGACGGCTCGGTCGAGCGCGCCGCCATCTTTCGGGTTCTTGTGCTCCACGATCGCGACCGGCAGGCCGTTGACGACGAAGATGACGTCCGCTCGGTTGCCCTTGCGGGCCAACGGCTCGATCTTCCACTCCCACGTCACGACCAGGTCATTGCCGGCCGGGTTGTCGAAGTCGATGACTTGGATGGGGCGGTGGCGCTCCTCGTCCTCGTCGTACCACTGGCGCTCACCGCGCATCCACGCCAGAACCTCGCGGTTGCCCTCAATCGTGGATGGAAGTGCCTCGATAGTGTCGACGACCGCGCGTGCCTGGTCTTCACTGAGCCACGCGTTGAACTCCAGCAGCTTCGATTCCAGAACGTCCCGGAACAGCATGTTGGCGCGACTGAAGCGCTTGGCCTCCGCCTCTTCCGGGGGCATGACGGTCCAGCCGACCTCATGTGCATGCTTCACCATCGGGAACTGGACGGTGTAGCCCTCGTTGATCTTGAGCGTGGTCATGCAGCACTTCCTGCGGTATCTCGAGGTGGGAGAACCAGGTCGTCGGCCAAGATCGCGCCGGTCATGATCTTTAACAGCAGCGCGTGATAGAGCTCTTCTACAAGCGCGAGCTTGTCGCGGTGGAGAGCGATCTTCTGATCGAGCGAGCGAAGCACTGCGACGATGTTGCGCTGCTCGGTGAGCTCTGGTAGCGGGACTGGCAGCGTCTTGAGAAAGGCGCAGGTAAGCGCACCCTTGGTGCTGCCTCCTCCTGAAGCGACCTGACGCAGAGCCTCGTACTGAGTTTCGAGATACCCGCGGAGAAAGTCGGGATCGATGCGGTCCGGGTCAGCCTGGATATATGCGAGGTGTTGACTGATCGTCGCTGGCGTCCGCAGAACAGCGACGTTTCCGAGGGTCTTGCCCTGACCCGTGATTGCCATCAGGACTGCACCCGGCTCAACGGTCGGGAGGTGACACTCCGCGAGCGCGGTACGGGTAACGAACTGCTCGCCCGCCTTGATGTCGCGGTCGTAGACCTTTGCACTGTTGAGCCAAGGGAATGTACCGCCGCTCCAGTACCCGGCGTTCGAGCGCTTCGGTGTTGAGCCGTTCCCGATCTTGCCCAGAGAGCCGAGCGTCACAACCTGCCATGTCTCAGGGATCGGTCCGATTTCGCTGCCTTGGGGCAGCTCCCCCTTGACCCCGCGCCTGAAAAGCCCACTTGTCGTAGCGCGTTTGAGCTCTTCAGAGGTCGAAATCGTTTCCCGTTGAAGCGATATCGCGTCGTGCAACGTGCTCAGCACCTCAGCAATTGCTTGCTGCTCCTTGAGCGGCGGATGTGGAACCTCAAGCGCCATGAGACGGCTAGAAGACAAGTTCGGGATGGTCGTCTTGTTCCCTGCGCCATCGAAGATTCCGAGCTGCGTGAAGGCGGACTGCAGGAAGTAGACATAGAACCGCGGGTCGATGTCACCCCGCTTCGACCGGAGCCGGTGCAGGTGATTCTGGAAGGCCATCGGGGCGATCGAGCCATCCCAGATAGCTGCACGTCCGATCTCTCCGCCCTCACATACGAGCAGATCACCTGACTCGACCAGCTTGTCGGGCAACTCGTGCGGCGCTATCGCCATCTCATCCACCACGGAGAGGTCCAGCCGGTTCCACAAGACATTTGAGGTGCGAAGGAACGGCACTTTGTTCGCGCCGCTTCGAGCTGCCGCCGACATCGTCTTTCCGGCACCGATCTCGAACAGCTCGCTGAGAGGCCGCCAGGTCCAGGCCTGACTCATAGCTTCTCCAGTAATGCCGCGAGCGCGAGATCGATCTCTTTAGCCCGCTCATCGAGTCGAAGTAGGTCCGCGACAATCTCTTTGATCTCTCGGTGGTCCTCGACACTGGCTTGGCTGACCCAGCGCGCCGGGCTCAGGTTGTAGTCGGCTGCCCTGATCTCGTCGAGGCCGACGACGGCCACCTCGTTTTCGACGGGTTCGGCAGCAGTATAGAGCGCCGCCAACTGCTTAATGTCACCCTGTGCGAGGTGATTCTTCGGCTTGCCCTTTGTGAAGCGCTTGCTGGCGTTAAGCAACAGGATCTTGTTCTTTCGAGAGGCCGGCTTTCGCTTGCTGATTACCACGATCACGCCGGCAGCCGTGGTGTTGTAGAAGAGGTTCTCGGGCAGTTGAATCACGCCCTCGATGAGGTCATGGTCGACGAACCACTGCCGGATGTTGCGTTCCTTGTCCTCATTCTTTGAACCCGAACCACGGGTCAAGGCGCCGGTATCAAGGACGACGGCGGCGCGTCCACCGTCATTCATCGTCGCGAGCGTGTGCTGGAGCCAGGCCCAGTCGCCCTTGCCTGATGTAATCCCACCGAGCTTGGCAAAGCGATCGAACGGATCATCAGCGAACAGATTGGGGTCGAAGGGCTGATTCCACATGGGATTGGCAACGACCACGTCGAAGCGCATCAGTGATCCAGCCGCGTCCCGGAATTTCGGGTTGATGATCGTGTCGCCCCGCTGTAGGTCGACGTCCATGTCGTGGATGATCATGTTCATGCGCGCTACGGCGTAGCTCTCGGCCTGGAGCTCTTGGCCGTACATCTTGAGCGGCACTTTGCTCGTCGGGTCGAGTTCCCGGGCGACCAGCTGCAATTTGATCAACAGTCCGCCGGAGCCACACGCATAGTCGTGGCACGTCTCCCCCGGCTTCGGACGGAGGATGTTGGCCATCAAGAAACCGACCTCCGTCGGCGTGAAGAACTCGCCCGCACTCTGGCCTGAACCCTCGGCAAACTTGCGCAGCAGGTACTCGTAAGCGCGTCCGAGGAAGTCCGGCTGGACGTCAGCCAGGCCGAGCCGGTAGCGAGGGTCGGAGAAGGTCTCGACGACGCCGCGAAGCTTGGCGGGATTGATGTCGCGTTCGCCGTTGCGCTCGGCGGCGAAGTCCACGACGTCGATGACGCCGGACAGGTCAGGGTTGTAGCGCACGACGGCTCGAACGGCCTTGGTCAAGTGCTCACCGATGTCTCGTGGCGCAGTCGAGCGGCCGCGCTCATCGACCGGCCACTCAAACGAGGTTCGACCGCTGATCACGCCCCAGCGGGCTTCAGGCGGGAGGTAGAAGCGCAGGAGCCTGTGGTCGGACTCGGCGATCTCCAGCGCCACGTCCTGATCGCCAAATTCCTCTGCCAAGCGGGCGATCTCGTCATCGAAGACGTCCGACAGGCGCTTCAGGAACAACAGCGGGAGCAGGTAGTCCTTGAACTTAGGCGCATCCTTCTCGCCGCGGATCGAGCAGGCCGCGTCCCAGAGCATCTGTTCCATGGATTTCGTGCTGGGCACCGCGGGTGCGCGGCCACGCCGGCGCGTCGGAGCCGGAGCAGCGCTGGGCCCCATACCATCGAGATCGACGCCGGCCTCCTCGGCCAACGCCAGAATCCGCTCCAGCGGCCCCTTCTGGGGCTTGTTGCCCCCGCCCTCCCAACGATTCACGGTCGCAAACGACACGCCGAGACGCTCCGCCAGCTCAGCTTGGGTCAGATCAAGGTTCACCCTGATCGCGCGGAGCGTCGCCGGGACCTCGGTCGCTGTTGTCATGTCTGTCATATTTGCTATATAACAGTCTGATGTCAAGCAGCAATCGGTCCCGAGGAGCAGAAGGGCTCACGGCATGAGCGTTGCGGTCGTCGACTTCGGCACCTTCTCTCGGCAGTGGGCCGTGGAGGGTCGGCGGATCGCGTGGCTGTTCGGCGCCGGCGCAAGTGCTTCGGCTCAAGTCCCGACTGCGGGCCAGATCGTCCTTGACCTCCTGTCGCGGCTGTACGCGGACGCGCATCACCTCGTTCACCAGGACCTGAACCTTGGCGACGAGACCACGCGGCGGTCGATCCTCGCCTACTACGACGCCATGAATGGCATGCCGCCCGCTGGCGATCCCAGTGACTACAGCACCGCCTTCTCCCTCGCTCTACCCGACGATGGACCACGGCGGCAATACCTACGTGGCCTCTTCAAAGATCGCTCGCCGTCGTACGGGCAACGCGTGCTAGGCGCGCTGATCGCCGAGGGGCTCATCGACCTCGGGTTAACGACGAACTTCGACGACCTCATCGAGCAGGCGGCTGAAAGTGCGCGAGCCGCGCTGAGCACCTTGTCCCGTCCTCGCCTCGGGATCGCAGCGCTCGGAGATTCTGCCCGGGCCGGTCTCGCACTGAGTGACGACGACTTCCCGCTGCTGGTCAAGCTGCACGGCGATTTTCGCGAGCGCGAGCTGAAGAACCTCGACAGCGAGCTTCAGGCACAGGACGCAAAGTTGCGGCAGGCATTCCTCGACGCCAGCCGCCGGTTCGGCCTGGCCGTGATCGGGTACAGCGGCCGGGACGCCAGCGTGCTGAGGATGCTGAACGACGCCGCCACAACTGTTGACGCGCTTCCTGGCGGGCTGTGGTGGATGACGCGAGACCCGAGCAGTGCACTGCCAGCGGTCGCCGAGTTGATGGAGCGGGCTCACGCCGCCGGCGTGACAGCCCGCTTCGTCACCATCGAGAACTTCGATGAGACATTCGCGAGTCTCGGCCGGGTCGCGACCCTGAAGCCAGCGCTGCGCACACACGTTGATCAGCTCCGTACGACCCCCCGGGTTGTGGACGCCGCGCTGCCAGCCATCGACGCAGGCGACTTTCCGATCTTGCGTATGAATGCGCTGCCGATCCTGAGTTCGCCGACCCGCGCCCTGCAGGCCACGCTGCAAACGCGCACGGCGCTCGATGCGGTTCGGGATGGACTCCGCGCCGCGCGTTGGCGAGGAGCTCTGGCGACGTCGGGTGATCGCGTTCTCGCCCTTGGCGGTGCGACGCAGCTCGCCTCCGCGCTTCCCCTGACGGGTCCGCCGTCTGAGGTCAGGATCGATTGTCACCGAGACGACGCACCGACGCTGGAGCGGGCCGTGACATCCGAAGCCCTAGCGCGCGGCTTGGCACGCCGCCTGCCTGTGAGAGCCCTGATCCGCGACCGCGGGCACCAGCTGGTCGTCACACCCACGAGTACGGATCGGCCAGACAGCCCGGCGCAGGCGAATGCACGGCAGGCGCTGGTCCGCGCGTACGGGGACCCGCTCACTGGACTCTGCCCCACCAACCTCGGTCGGGGGCCGGACGGCCAGCGGCGATCCTTTGCCGAAGGCGTCCGCCTCAATGTCGAATGGCGGCTCGACCAGCTCTGGCTGCTCTTCGTGCCTCACACCTGGGTCTCGCCCGCCGACCGCACCAACGGTGCCGCGCGCGCAACCGGTGATCCGGCGTCTGCCTGGCGCAAGGAGCGTTGGGTAAACCGGCGCAACGAGAAGTGGGCCGAGATCATCGCCGCGTGGGCCTCGATCCTCGCGCCCGACGCAGAAACCAAGATCGCCGTGCTTCCTCCCGGCCCGGAGAGCGACGCGATCGTCAGTCAGGAGTTCATCCTGTCGAGCACGACGGCCTACAGCCGGGTGGCCCGATGACGTCGATGCCCTCCCACGCGCTGAGCAAGCTGCCCCCGCACCGCGTCCTGGACGAGCCATTCCTTCGGTTCGGTACTGACGCCGGACCGCATCCACTGCGTGGCCTCCTGAACCACGGCCCCTACAGCCGAAGCACGTTCGGGAACGGCGCACTTCGTATCGCCATGGTCACTATGAAGCCCCTCGTGCCACGGCTCAAGAGCTTTCTCGGCGACCTGCGGAACGAACACCAGCCGAGCGACAGGCGAAAGTACGTCCCGACCTTCCCGGGCTTCCAGCAGGTATTCGGGGTGGACCTCGTTCCGGCCGGCGACCAGGCCGTCGTACTGCTCGACGAGATCGGCGTCTCCACTGATCGCCACCAAGCGGCCTCGAACGCCGTCACCGCAGCCGTGCGTCAGCTTTCGGCGGTGCGCTCGACGTGGGATGTCGTCGTGGTGCTACTCCCTCGGAGCTGGCATGCGTTCAGTACCTCGCCCGATGGGAGTCTCGACCTTCACGATCAGCTCAAGGCCAGCTGCGCGCCGATCGGGGTGCCCACGCAAGTTCTGTGGGAAGACAGCGCCCTGGAGTTCCGATACAAATGCAGCCTGGCCTGGCGTCTGTCGATCGCGCTGTACGCAAAGGCCGGCGGCACCCCGTGGCGCCTGCATCGCGAGAGCGACGCCGACGTCGCGTACGTCGGGCTGTCTTATGCCATCCGCGGCGGCACCAAGGACGGCTTCGTCACATGCTGCTCGCAGGTCTTCGACGCGGATGGTGGCGGGATGGACTTCGTCGCGTACGACATTGGCGGAGGCATTGACCTCGACAACCCGCACCTCAGCCGTGATCAGATGCGCGCTGTCATGTCGCGGAGCGTCCGGCTCTACCAGGACCGCCATGCCGGCCACCTGCCGCAGCGAGTGGTCGTCCACAAGACGACGAACTTCCGCGACGAGGAAGCCGACGCTGTCACCGATGCGTGGGCAGCGTGCAGGGAGATCGAGTGCGTCCGCGTTCAGAGCAGCACGCCGTGGCGGGGTGTGCAGCTGGTAGCTCCCAAACCTGGCGCGGGTCGGAGCCAGCCCGACAACTGGCCGGTACGCCGCGGAACGATGCAGTTCTTGTCGGGCCGGGATGCGCTGCTCTACGTCAACGGCATGGCGCCGGGTCTCGGCTCCGGCAGCGCCAACTTCTACCAGGGCGGCAAGAGCATCCCCAGCCCGCTCCTGATCAGTCGGGACGCAGGATCTGGCCCACTCGAGCGAACTGCGGCGGACGTGCTCGCCCTGAGCAAGATGGACTGGAACAACGACGCGCTGTACGACCCGCTGCCGGTCACCATCCGGTACTCCCAGACCCTCGCGAGGGTGATTGGGCACGCCTCGGATCTTCCCGACGCCGTCTATCCATACCGCCTGTTTATGTGATTGCCCGCCGCTTCGCGTCGATAGCACGATCGAGTCCAGCAAAAGACTCCCCGAATCTGGGGACTCTAGGCAGCACAAAGCGATTCTAGTTGTTTGCAGACGCCCGTTCCGCCTGATGTGGGTGACATGTGGGGTGCTCAAGATCCTCAGCCAGCTGTTTGCCGGTGGCTGGCCGCGCCGGTTTGTCTTGCACGGCGTTCAGTGAGCCTCGCGGACCGCCCGGCAGAGCGGATCTCACTCAGCGCAACAAGTAGCGCGCCTCGTTGTTCGGGCCGAACTAGGGCGTCGGTGCTGGCGCAGGCGTTGAGGGAGTCATGGCGGCGAGCGGTGGCGGTGGAAGTGCATCAGTGAGCGGGTACGGCGCGGTACGCGGATCCATTCCGGTCGGGTCGGTGAGGAGGTCGGCGAGAGTGGCTGTGGAGCGTTCGGCCGTTCGCAGCGTGTACTTCAGGATTGCCAGGTCAGTGATGTCTGCGATGAAGGATTGCCGGTGGAGGTGCTGTTCGACGCGGGCCTCTGGGACTGGGTATTGGTCGGCGCGGGCGTACACGCGTCCGGCCATGCGGGGGACGTGGAAGGTGAGGCTGTCGGCACTGTTGGCGACATGCCACAGGAGTTCGGCATATAGCAATCGATCGCTGGCAGCTGGCTCGGCTTCGGGATGCTGGTCGAGCGCATGGTGCAGTTGGGCCGCGCTGCGGACGAGGGTTTCGGGTGCGTCAATGGCTGGTCGCTGCCCGTCATGTAGGAGGCGGGCGAGTACACGTACGTTGCCCCAGGCGGCGCCGCTGTTGGAGGGTACGCCGACCGCTGCTGCGGCGCGTTGGGCCGTGTGCTCAAATGCGCGCGCGATGGCGCGCAGCTCGTACAGGCTGGCGAATTCTCGGGTGTCGTCGGTGACGGTGCGAGCGAGCAGGTAGTCGATCTCTGCGGCTGCTGCGACTGCTCGCTCCAATGGGTGGTCAACTAGGCGCGGTGGGCTCGGTATCGGCAGGTCCACCAAGCTGCGGCGGAGTTGTTGAGATGGTAGGCGGAGGCCGGCTCGGGCGACGTTGATGGCCGCGGTGCGTGCAGCAGCAATCGCAGGATCTGGAATCGCTGGGCCATACACTTGGTACGTAGTGGTGCTTCGTCGCACGAGGTCGGCCACGACGACGGTGATGTCCCATCGGTCGGCGGCGGTAACGGCGGGTCCGCAGAGGACGCCGGCCGCGTCGGCCGCAGCGGCCATGAGGAGGTGCGAGCGGCTGCTTCTTGGTGGGTGATTGCCGGCGTGCACGGCCGCGCAGGCCTCTCGCAGCTGGTCGGTGAGCTGGCGGCGCTCGTCCTTGTGGGTCCAGTCCGGGCGCCACACCTCTAGCTTGCTGAGCACCGTGCCTGCGGCACCGATGACGAGGCGGGCATCGCCGGCGGCTGCCGGGTTGGCACGCGTCCTCCGATGCTGCGATTGCAGCCTGCCGGCTTCGCCGAGCAGGTCGCGGATGCTAGTGCTCATGGGACGCCCAAGCGCTAGTGGCCGCGGTCAGTTGGGCAACCGCGTTGAGCACCGCGTCGGTTTCGAATACGGGAGCTGGCAGGCGGTGGATAGCGTCGGTGACGTCGGCGAGCCGGACCGAACCCCTACCGGGAGGCAGCCGAACGGCGGTCGCGCCGGCACGCTGCAGCTCCGCGGCCGCGTCGAGGCAGCAGTACTCCACCTGGGGCGGCAGGTCATGAGTATCCAAGTAGGCGTGTAGCAGGCTCGCCACCAAGTCGAGGGTGGCCGGCTCAGAAGGTGTCATCGGTACCTATCCGGATGATAATCATTCGCTCATCCTGGCAGGCGCAGCAGCCGGTTCGATAGCGAAAGCGGGGCCGGTGGCTAGGGAGCGGTCAAGTCCGGACGCCCGCCAGCGCCCGCGCTCCCGGCCGCGCCACCGGCTTCGCCCTCATGCACGAGCGCACCTTTCAATGAGAGTGCACCTAACCCCCGCGGACCCGCAGCTATCCACAAGTTGGGCCTAGGCAATTAGTTATCCACAGATCCGCTGGCCGCTCGGAGCCGATTCGAACCGCGCTCATAACGTGGAGGCTTGCCGTATCCGCGGCACCGCCAAAACCAGGCGGCCCGGCCAAGTGCTCCAACACTCGACCGGGCCTTGATCGACCCTGCCGTAACAGGAGCGACCCAATGAGTGACCGTACCGAACCCCGAACTGGCCCAGCCCGCGCGGCCCCTGGCCCACTGACGCCACTCCACCCTTCGACGCTACGCGGGCTAACAGACCGTCCGGAAGCTAGTGCTCCGGCCTGAAAGCCTGCCGCAGGGCTTTAGCTTCTCGCCATGTTGACGATGCGGCGGAAGGAGCGGAGCGGCCCTGTCGAGCCACGAGTCCCAAAGCAGTCCCCCTATAGGCGGCCCCGGCCGGTGTTGCGAGCACCGACCAGGGCCTTGATCGCTACCTACACGAGATAGGCAACGACCCAATGAACGAATCTAACGCCAAAGACCGCTCGGCCCAGTCGGACCCCAGCCGCGCCCCGGAGTGGGTGCCCACAGCCGAGCAGCCCTGGCGGCCCGTCCCCGACGACGACAGCGGAGACAGCTTCCAGTACGACTACGGCGCGGACTGGTCCGTGGACCGGGCCAGCCACCCGCAGTTCAACGGCGGGTACCCGTCCCCGAATCACCACCGCACCGAGTGCCGGTCCTATGACGGGTTCTTCGGTGCGCTGGACGACGCCGGAAGGCCGGGCTACTTCTCCGCCTACCTGATGCGCCCGTTCCGGTTCGGCCAGCCCGGGCACGCACCGGATCAGACCCGGCTCGCTATCGAGTTCGAGCCCGCCGGGGAGGGCAGCGGCGAGCCGTTCCGCTGTACCGTCCACCCGGACAGCATTCGCAACCTCGCGGCGTACTTGGCCCACACGGCCGACATCGAGGGCGGCTGGCGACCACCCCGCCACCTCAGTCAGGGTCTGGCGGACTCCTAGCCCGGTGCAGCCCGACGAAATGCACTCCGAGGAGTGCGTGCTGTCCGCCGGTGAGGCGCGGGTGGTGCGGCTGCTGCTGTCCGGTTTTCGGGTGCCTCTGATCGCGCGGCAGCTGTACCTGTCGCCGGGCACCATCCGCAACCAGCTCGGCTCGGTGTACCGGAAGCTGGGCGTCCACTCGCAGCAGGAGCTGATCCTGCTGTTCTACGGGTTCTGGCGCGACGGGCGCACTCCGCCCGCCCTGCTAGGAACCGAGGTGCTGCGACACCCACGGCCACTCTGCGCGGCCTGCCGCACACCCTGGTGGCACTGACCGCTTCAGCAATCGACACCACGACGGCAGGCGAGGGGTTCGCCTTGCCGGCCGTCGTGGTGGTCGCCGCCGCTCGGACGCCTTGCCGCCAGGTCTACGGCTGGCCCGCTAGCCGGATTCAGGACGACAATCATTCAGCGAGGCGCTCCTGAACGAGGTTCGGATAGTTCTGGAGTTCTACGTCGACCGGCCGGCTACGGGGCCCGTGAGGGTGTAAGCCTCCGGGTCGGGAAAGGCTTTACGACTAGCCCGCCACCGGATCACCCACCACGTTGACGGTTACGCACGAGCCGTCGTTCTGAACCACCCCGGGGGACCAACGCCGTTCCACGCAGTGAGTCGTTCTGGACTTGATCTAACGACCGGATCAGCTAGGCAATCGGATGTGTCAGATCGGTGGTCACCTGCAGACGATCAGCGGTCGATACGCTCGCCGTCGAATTGTGGCGGCGAGGCGAGCATGACTCTCAGCGCCTTCAGCCGCGCGAGGACCTCGTCATAACCGAGCACGGCAATCGCCGAAAGGCCGGCTCGGTAGCGCAAGAACGAGTCGCGCTGCTCGTCGTTAAGATCGGAGATCCGGCCGGTGACTACAGCACCGCGCGGATCGTTCCACGGGTCCAGACCGTGGTCTGGGGTCAGCCGAGGCGCGAGGCTGCGCGGTACGGACGCCATCTGCGACTGTAGCTGCGCGATGGGGCCGATAAGCTCCGCGTGCGGCGAGTAGACCGCGGCGTCTGTGCCCTTGCCGCGGTACGGGCTCGCACTCATGAGTCTCGCGCCCGGAGTCTTGATCTCGACGATGACAATCGTTCGGGTGACGGCATTGGCGCAAAGGAAGTCAGTGATCCTGGTTCCTCGTCCGTCGATGTCGCCGGCCTGCACAGTCGCGTGCTGCCTTTCGACCACGATCGGAGTGGAAAAAATCAGCTGCAGTGCGAAGCGGTTGTTGTTAAAAAACGTCTGCCAGTGATCTTCGTCCCGTGCATGCCGTCCCTCAAGGTCCTTCTCGAAGAGGTCGATCAATGCATCGAGGGACACCGACTCGATGTCCTCGCGAAGCCTCACCAGCCGCTCGGGCGCTTCCCGGCCGATCGCGCGGGCCGCGAGCGTCACCTCGTCGGCGAGCCGGGCTCGTTCACCGGCATCGATCACATGACCGGTAGCGACTTCTTCGGTGATGGCACGGATAACAGGGTTCTTGGTGTACTTCGGCTGCACCGGATCTAAGTCAAACAGGTCGGCGATCGCGTTGTGGGCGTCGGCGTCGATTACTCGACGAACGGCGGTGCGCCCGCGCGGGCCCGGCTGCGGTCAACAGCCGTCCGGTAGTCCGCGAAGCGGTCCAGAGAGACGTGGAAGACGGTGCCTGTCGGGTCCAGGCCTTCCGGTCCCTGCACCACGAAGCGCACGATGGAACACTCGGTGCGCTCTTGGATCCCCTCGACAAGATCGCGATAGTCCCGGTTGATTCCGAGACCGAACTCGTAGATCGCGCTGAACCCCTTGGGTAGCCCCCGTGCGTAGAGGAGGCCGTACTGGCCGTGCTCTGCGGAATGGTTGATGGCATTCCAGCCGGGGCTCTCGATCTGCAGTTCGGTGATCCGATCGAATTGCGGTATCAGCATCCCGTGCTCGGTGGCTTTCGGAAAGATGCGCAAGAGCTGCTGCGTCCGGTCGAAGCGCAACACCTCGAACGCTGTTCGGGTACGGGTCCGTGGCACCCGCGTCAGGATGAGCTCGTCGCCGATGATTTGCTGGTGAATGCTGCCGGCGCGGTCTTCCAGATGGGTCTCGTCGATGTCGAGCTCGCTTGACTCGTCTTCGTCGAAGATGTCGTCGTCGAACTCGCTTGACTCGATGTCGTCGTCGAAATCGAACGACCGGTCGCTCACGTCTATTACCTCCTCAGTGAAAGCGCGCGCCTTTGACGTTCGCTCACCCAATCCTGGCACGAGAATCGCCAGGAACGGCGATCGTCTCCAAGCCCTCGAGCAATGGCACGCTTTGCGCTTGCCCGGTCACGGACGATTCAGTCACTGGTCGGTGCTCACAAGCCATTCGGCGCGTGCCAGGAGTTCGTCATAGGTGAGAATTTCCGGGTTTTGCAGATGGCTTCGATAAAGCTCAAATGATCGAATCTTCTCAACGTGGTGACCGCCGGTGTCGGCGTCAATGAACTCGCTCAGCTGGCCGACGATCAGGTAAGACTTGGGACGGAAGACGTAGGCGAACTCCCCAACCTCAAAACCTTTCTCGTTGAGCTTAGCGATGCGGTCTGCTGCAATGTCAGCGATCGCCAGGTGAACGGTGCCGTGGGCCTGCGCCGCTCCGCCTGTCAGATGCTCTGACGGGGACCAGCATCCATCTCGGTACTCGGTATGGAGCAGTGGGACATCGTGCCGCTTGATCTCCGCGAAGACGAGTGACTTGATGATGCCGCTGGTTTCGAGGAGTGCATCCACTCGCTTGCCAACGTGGCTGATCGATCGACCAGTGGTGATCTGCTCCAGCTTGTCCTTGCTCCAGGAAGTTAGGAGCTGACCTCCGAGACCCATGCCGAGTATCCATGGGTTCTGCTCGAAAAATCGCTGCCAAACGTCCTCCGGGCCCTTGGCCATGAGCCGCTGCTTGGCGCGCGCGAAGGCCGCGGGATCCGTAAGAAGTTCGCGGAAGATCTCGACCTGGTGCCGTCGGTGCGTCACCGCGATGACGTCCTTCGCGGTCTTGTCATTGCGGATCAGCTCGCGGAAGGTGTTCGGATCGCGCTCGTATGCCGATGACAGAGCACCCGGCTCCCGAAAGACCTCCTGGATGATTGCGTCATCCACACGTACGCTGCTGACGCCCTCGAGCGGTACCTGATCGAGGGCCTTGAGCATGTCGATCAAGCTTTTTGCCTCCGGCTCCTTGAGGTGCAGAAGGTTCTTGACGTTGCCTCCTCGCCCTGGTTCGGGCACGCGCTGAATCCACATTTCCTTAACTCGGCCCTGGAAGCGGACCAGCTTGAGTTTGAAGTGGTAGCGCCCTTCCGGCGTGGCGAACAGGTGCCACTCTTCGCCCACTTCATCGACACGAGTCTCGCCGTCAGTGTCGACGACCTTGTAGATGAATCGGGCAGGTTGACCCACGTCAGAAGATGTCGAGCGTGTCTCCGTGAAACCACGTGATGCATATACCTTGCCGGGCAGCCGGCCTTGGGCGTACTCGGTTTCGGAGGCGTCCTCGTCGGCGATCGAGTAGAAATCCGGTTCGTCTACTTCGGGCATGCTGGAGGCCTCCGACGCCACTTCTGAGGGAATTACAGACCATCACTACGGGTCGACACTGGACAGTTTATGCGCGTATAGCGTGGGATAACTGTAGATCACGGCTACTGCGACCTGATCTGCTTTTGTATCGTCGCTAGGTCCCGCATGTCACCGGGCGCGGCTGACACGATCGCACCGACGCTGAGCTCCAGCGGTTCCGACGCAGTGGCATCGCCCGGTGCGATATCCAGCCAGTGCGTGACATCCACAGTCCCGGGCAGCGGTACCAGCCCGTCGCCGGCCCAGGTTAGAGCCCACCGGAAGGGGGCTGCTGCCACTTCAGCGAAGACGGTGACGCCGTGCTTGCCGCCCATCACCATCGGTGGGGAGAGCCGTATTTGGTCACCGAAGGCGAGTGACAGCCCCAGGCGCAAGCCGCCCAAATCCGAGCCGCCGTTGAGCACGGCGTCGGGCAGCTCAGGGTGCAGGCGGGCGAGTGAGCCTCCACCAGACGCTGCAAGGAGCATGGCGATTGCCTGGCGGCCGATGTCACCGAGGAGGAATCCTTGGAAATCAAGATTGATCCCTCCCGGGTAACCCGGCCCGGTGGGCGTCGGCCGAGCATGGGAGGTGATCGCCTGCTCGATGAGCTGGTCGGCTTCGGTGTAGGAGGGAACGTACTTGCGCCCGCAGAAGCTGTTGCAGTCGCCGCAGAGGACATGCGCCCCGACTCCCCGTTGCAGTGAAAACCAGCCGCGCGGTGGGATGCCGATGTTGGCTCCCTGCATCAGGATTTGCCAGGAGTTGCCTCCGCGCGCCCGCTGCTTGTTGCCAGTCGACTGCGGCGGGAGGTGCTCAAACGTCAACTGACGTTCAGCGGTGCACACGCGACAGGTCCCGGTCACCTTCTTGGTTGGCAGCCCGGGCGCATTGCCGACGAGCACAGGATCGTAGATGCGCTCCAGAAGCTGAGCGGCTGCGTCCATGACGGCGGGGTTCACCATCAGCTCGTCGACGCCGGGACCGCCGAAGGTTACCCACTCCGGCTTTGACCCCTGAGGCTGACTGCTTCCCGTTGGGTTCGACATCCATCGCTCCTCACGCCGGCGCGTCGGCTCACCATGCCGAGGACCGGAATCATCGCTCACGGGCGGGCTGCCGGGACACGGGTTTCCTCACACCACTACGGCGCCATTGAGATTTGCATGGATACACCTAACGGCCTACCGGCCGCTGAGTATGGTCAGCTTCGGGCAGGCACTTCCACCTTTACGCCCAGGTACATTAAATCAGCTAGACAGTGTGATATAGGCCACAACAGAATCCTGATATGGCTCCATAGCCGATTGCCAGGTCTGGACTGGTTCGGTCACCGAAGCCAATTACCAACAATGGCAGGAGATATCACCTCGAATAGCGGGGATCCGACGTGGCGACACACTACTTTGAGCCCTATTCTCAGCAGCGTCGGCGGGTGACGCAGAACGAGACAATGCGCTCCTGCTGCTAGTCGGCGCCACTACCTCGGATGGAGGGCGGTGTAGCCCATGACCAAGCCTCGCCGTTCGGGGCCCCGGCTCTACTCAAGTGCGTGACCTCAATGACCGGTCTGGTCTTCGACGATGACGAGCCCGATGAGTTGCTGCTGACCGAAGAGGTCTCGGCTATCACTCGGGTTCCTGTTGGCACGCTCCGCCGCTGGCGCTGCCAGAGACCACCGGTAGGACCGCCGTCCTTTTCCTTGAACGGTTTCCGCGTTGTCTACAGGAAGTCCAAGCTCCGCCAATGGATCATGCAGCAGGAAGGAAGTGCGGGAGACGTTCGCTGAAGAGCCGAGCCTTCGCTACGCCGCGCCTCTCGGCCTGGCCCACCTCACGCTGCGTTAGCCGTATCGAGTATTTGAGCAGCCCTGGTGGTGACGACCTCCCGGCCGAAGTACACCTCCAAAGTCATCGAGGGATTGGCCTGACCCAGCTGATCGGCGACCTGCCGCGGAGTGCAGCCAGCTTCTTCCAGCCGGGTAGCAACCGTCTTTCTGAAGGTGTGGCTGTGGACCCAGGCGTACGGGCCGGCGTCCGGGCAGCGGCGGGTTCGGCCAGCTTTACCGGGTAGCCGCGCGGTGCCGCCGCAGGTATCGCAGCCGATCGCGTTCAGCACTTCCCGAAGGTCACCAGGGGTGTTGGACGGATCCCGCAGCGCGCGGGCCTTCGGCGACCCGAAGATCACCTCGACCGGGCCGCGCAGCCGCAGCTCGGTCTCGCGCCGGCGAAGCACGTCAACCACCGACGGGGGCAACGCGATCCGTCGCCACCCGGCGCCTGTCTTGGGACGTTCCTGGACGTGCAGGCCGGGCGGGTACTTCAGCAGCACGGCCAGCTCCTCCTGCTCCTCCCAATTCAGCCGGCCCTTGCCTTGCAGCTCAGCGAGGCGACGGACGCCCTGCACCCGGATCACCGTCGCGTTGACTTCCCAGGTGCCGGCCTCGAGGTCGAGCAGCTGCTTGCCTTCGGCGTTCAACGCCTTCCGCACGGCGCATGCCTCGCCGATCCGGCAGCCGGTTCCGAGCATGAGGGTTACCAGGTCGGGCAGGTCGAGGTCGACTGCGCGCTTCATGCCGCGCAGCGAGGTCAGCACCTCCTGCGTCTCTTCAGGAGTGAGCGCCCGTGGCCGGTTGGCGTTGTTCCGCCCGCGGCGGATCGAGCTGGTGTACTTGATCGGGTTGGTGTTGATGGCGCCGCGGCGTGCGGCGTAGCCCAGCATCCCGGACAGCACCGTCCGGGTGGACTTGGCCGACGCGCGGCCGTGCCGCTCGCGGATCGTCACCAGCGCCCGGTCCAGGTGCTCGACGGTGGCCTCCCGGATCCGCAGCGCGCCGACGGCCGGCTCCACGTAGGAGTTGAGTACGTAGCGGTAATGCTGCTTGGTGCCGGTCGCCATATTCTCATCGGCCTTTACCTCGGCCAGCCACACTTTGCCGAGATCTGCCAGCCTGCTTTCACTATTGATCTGCGCTCCGCCCTTGCCCTGACGCTCGCGCAGCGCGGCCTTCAAGTTGTTCTGGGCACCCGTCTTCGTCTTGCCGATGCGCTGCACCAGCCGCGTCACTCCGTCGTGATCACGAAACCGGCAGCGGGCCTCGAACTGCCCATCGGCAGTCGGCATGATGGTGATCGTTCCGTAGCTGCCGACCGGTGTCGGCGGCCTACCCACGGCGGCCGGCCAACGGGCGGTGGTGTGCGGTGATCATGGAACGAGTCTGACATAAACGATGACTTTTCGATGACTAGCCAACCAGAGTGTCGTCACAACTCCGGTAAACGGTGGGCCCCGTGGGACTCGAACCCACAACCTACGGATTAAAAGTCCGCAGCTCTGCCATTGAGCTAGAGGCCCGGAGAGCCGGGGATGGTCGGATCTCCGCACCCACAGTGTTCCAGATCGGCCCTGGCGCTGACGCGACCAGGCAGCGGATACCTGGCTAGGACGGTGTGGGCGATGCGTCCGGGCTGGCGGACTGCGATACCTCCGGAGACTTGGGCGGTGTGCTCACGGTGGCGGCCGGATCCTTGAGTTTCGGGTTCAGGGTAATGGCCTTCTTGACCTCCGCATCTCCTTGTGCGGTCTGGCCGTGAGCGCGCAGCAGCAGCCCGAGGTTGAGGTGTGCGGCAGCATCCTTCGGGGCGGCCGCGATGGCCCGCTTGTACAGCGAGATGGCTTCGGTGTCGTTGCCCTTGGCCTTCACCAGGATGGCCAGATTGAACAGGGCCGGCTCGTAGGCCGGGTCGATCGCAAGCACCACCCGGTACTTGTTCTCGGCCTCGCCGTAGTTCGATCGCGCCGCATCGATCAGAGCCAGGTCATACAGCGCGTACTTGTTCTTCTTGTCGTACTTCAACGCCTCGTTGTACTGGGTGACCGCCTCGTCGAGGTTTCCCTTGGACTGGGCGTCGAGACCGGCCGCCAGCGCGTTCGCCGCCTTCTTCGGATCCGGTTTGGCAGTGCCGTCTCCGCTTCCACATGCGGTCAGCGTAAGGACGGCGGCGCACATCGTGAGCGCTGTGTATCGGCGCGCGGCCTTCGTCGTGAACCGGCTCAGCAAGCCTTTACGCATGATCCTTCTCCAGCATTCTGATTGAGGCGGTGCCATGATCGTCGGTGCATAAAGCGTTGATCGGCATAACTAACAAGGAAATAACTTCTCTATCTTAACGCGGTTGATGCGGCTGTTCGGGGAGCAGCAGGGTCACATGAAGGTTGCGGCTTGATCGCCCGTTTTGCCAGCGACCGGTCCTGAGCCTTACACAGACGCGGGGCCCGTCAGTTGCCTGACGGGCCCCACATCTTATGAACTTACCGAGTTACCTTCCGGGTCAGGAACCGCAGACGGCGTAGGCGGCGATGGAAGCAGATCCAGAACCGGTAGCCACGACGACAGCTGTGGCGGTCCATGTGCTAGCCCCGGACGGGTAGGAAACCGAAACCGCTGCCTTGACATTGTTTCCTTGCGTGACGTTGGCCCCTCCGCCGAGCAGCTTCGTACCAGCCGGGCACGAGGCTGTTGACGTACCAGCCGTGCTTCCGACGGCCGGGTTGCCGCCAGTGGACGCGCTGGTCCCGGTCACGATCGTCGTGTTGGCCACGGTGCCAGCCGGACCAGCCGGACCGGTGGCACCCGTCGCGCCGGTGGCTCCGGTCGGGCCTGCGGGACCAGCCGGACCGGCCGGACCCTGCGGACCGGCTGCCCCCGTCGCGCCGGTGTCACCCTTGTCGCCCTTGGCTCCGGTCGCGCCCGTCTCGCCCTGGGGGCCTGCCGGACCCTGCGGGCCGGCGTCACCCTGCGGGCCGGTCTGTCCCTGCGGACCCACCGCACCGGTGTCACCCTTGTCGCCCTTGGCTCCGGTCGCGCCCGTCTCGCCCTGGGGGCCAGCCGGACCCTGCGGACCCTGCGGGCCGACATCGCCCTGCAGACCCTGCGGACCCTGCGGACCGATTGCCCCGGTTTCACCCTGCGGGCCCTGGGCACCGGTGGCACCGGTCTCACCCTGCGGGCCCTGAGCGCCAGTGGCGCCGGTAGCACCGGTCGCGCCGGTCGCGCCGGTATCACCCTTCTCGCCCTGGGGACCCTGCGGGCCCATCGGACCGGCCGGGCCGACCTCGCCCTGCGGACCTTGAGCGCCGGTGGCACCGGTCGCACCGGTGTCACCCTTCTCGCCCTGGGCGCCGGTGGCACCCGTGGCGCCGGTGTCGCCCTTTTCACCCTGCGGACCGGCCGGGCCGACCTCGCCCTGCGGGCCCTGGGCACCGGTCGCCCCGGTTTCGCCCTGGATGCCTTGGGCGCCGGTGGCACCGGTAGCTCCGGTGTCGCCCTTCTCGCCCTGCGGACCCTGAGCGCCGGTGGCACCGGTAGCTCCGGTGTCGCCCTTCTCGCCCTGGGCACCCGTGGCGCCGGTCTCACCCTGCGGGCCCTGGGCACCAGTGGCACCCGTCGCGCCGGTGTCACCCTTCTCGCCCTGGGCACCCGTGGCTCCGGTGTCACCCTTCTCGCCCTGCGGGCCCTGGGGACCCATCGGGCCGGCCGGGCCTACTTCACCCTGCGGGCCCTGGGCGCCGGTGGCACCGGTTTCGCCCTGTGGGCCCTGGGCGCCGGTGGCGCCGGTTTCGCCCTGTGGGCCCTGGGCGCCGGTGGCACCCGTGGCTCCGGTGTCACCCTTCTCGCCCTGGGCGCCGGTTGCGCCGGTCTCGCCCTGCGGGCCCTGGGCGCCGGTGGCGCCGGTGTCACCCTTCTCGCCCTGGGCGCCCGTGGCGCCGGTCTCACCCTGCGGACCTTGAGCGCCGGTGGCGCCGGTCGCTCCGGTGTCACCCTTCTCGCCCTGCGGGCCCATCGGGCCCATCGGGCCGGCCGGGCCTACCTCGCCCTGCGGGCCCTGGGCACCGGTTGCGCCGGTCTCGCCCTGTGGGCCCTGGGCGCCGGTGGCACCGGTCGCTCCGGTGTCGCCCTTCTCGCCCTGGGCGCCAGTCGCGCCGGTCTCACCTTGCGGGCCCTGGGCGCCGGTGGCACCGGTTGCGCCGGTGTCGCCCTTCTCGCCCTGGGCACCGGTTGCGCCGGTCTCGCCCTGCGGGCCCTGAGCGCCGGTGGCACCCGTCGCGCCGGTGTCACCCTTCTCGCCCTGCGGGCCCTGGGGACCCATCGGGC